>Ga0105107_10000014_pt1 | contig 85111 bp, 88 predicted proteins | sample PPLLaktember2015_6_FD_79335 | JGI IMG/M metagenome (GOLD analysis project Ga0105107, IMG submission 79335) | Freshwater sediment microbial communities from Prairie Pothole Lake near Jamestown, North Dakota, USA - PPLs Lake P8 Core (1) Depth... | ecosystem: Environmental > Aquatic > Freshwater >...
AGCGCATCAACGCCGCCGCACGCGGCGTCGGCCTGTCTTACAGCCGCCTCATCAACGGCCTGAAGATTGCCGGTATCGAGATCGATCGCAAGGCGCTCGCCGACATTGCGGTGCATGACATCGCCGCATTCGGTGCGATCGCGGAGAAGGCGAAGGCCGCATTGGCCGCAAAGTAGTGCCGGGGCGGGTCGGGTGAAGGACCTGAAGTCGCTGGTCGCGAGCACGCTCGCCGAGATCGGCTCGAGTGCGGACCTTTCCGCGCTCGATGCCGTACGCGTTGCAGCGCTCGGCAAGAAAGGCGCAGTAACTGAGTTGCTCAAGAGTCTCGGTACATTGCCGGCGACCGAGCGGCGTGCCGCGGGCGCCGCGATCAACGAGGCCAAGGACCACATCGCCGCGGCACTCGATGCAAGGCGCTCCGAGCTCGAGGCGGTTTCGCTCGAACGCGAACTCAAGACCGCCGCGATCGACGTCAGCTTGCCGGGCCGCGGACAATCCGTCGGCGGCCTGCATCCGGTCACGCGCACACGGCTGCGGGTCGAGGCGATATTCCGCCGCGCGGGATTCAGCGTCGCCGAGGGTCCCGAAGTCGAGGACGATTTCCACAACTTCGAGGCGCTCAACATCCCCGCCAATCATCCGGCGCGCGCGATGCACGACACGTTCTACTTTGGTGACGGGCGCCTGCTGCGGACACATACCTCGCCGGTCCAGGTCCGGGCGATGAAGCTCCAGGGTGTGCCGATCCGGGTGATTGCGCCGGGTCCCGTGTATCGCCGCGACTCTGACGTGACGCACACGCCGATGTTTCACCAGGTCGAGGGCCTGGTACTCGACGAGGACATCAGCCTCTCGAACCTGAAGGGTGCGCTCGCCGGTTTCGCGGAGCAGTTCTTTGAGAAGCCCCGTGGATTGAGGTTTCGTCCCTCGTACTTTCCGTTCACCGAACCTTCGGCCGAAGTGGATATTCAGTGCGTGCTCTGCGACGGCGCCGGCTGCCGCATCTGCAAGCAGACGGGCTGGCTCGAGATTCTCGGCTGCGGGATGGTCCATCCGAACGTGCTGACGGCCTGCGGGATCGATGCGACACGCTGGCAGGGTTACGCCTTCGGCATGGGCATTGAGCGGCTCGCGATGCTGCGCTATGCGGTCAATGACCTGCGCCTGTTCTTCGAAAACGACCTGCGCTTCCTCGCGCAATTCAACCGGGGCTAGGATGCGCATCAGCCTTGCATGGCTCAGCAAATGGGTGGACGCCGGATGCGACGCAGCCACGCTCGCATCGCGCCTCACGATGTGCGGCATCGAGGTCGAGTCGATCGAACCCGCGGCAGGCGACTTCCAGGGCGTTGTCGTGGGCGAGGTGTTGTCCGTTGAACGTCACCCGGATGCCGACAAGCTGACCGTCTGTCAGGTCGCGGGCGGCGGCGCTGCCCTCCTGCAGATCGTCTGTGGTGCCCCGAACGTCCGCGCCGGCATGAAGGCGCCGCTCGCGCTCGAAGGGGCGAGGCTCTCGGCCGGGGATGTCATCCGCAAGGCCCGCCTGCGCGGCGTCGAGTCGGCGGGCATGCTGTGCTCGGCGCGCGAACTGGGATTGTCGGAAGAGCACGAAGGCATCCTCGAATTGCCGGATGAACTCGTGACCGGCGTGCCGCTTCGCGAAGCGCTGCTCCTCGACGATACGATCCTGACGCTGAACGTGACGCCGAATCGCGGCGACGTGCTTTCAGTACAGGGCGTGGCGCGGGAAGTCGCCGCCATCGTTGGTCGAAAACTCACGCCGCCCGCGATGGAACCGGTCGTGCCGGCGACGCGCGTCAAGTTCCCCGTGCGGCTGGAAGCACCGGCATCCTGTCCTCGATTCGCGGGTCGCGTGATCCAGGGCATCAATCCCGCGGCGCGGACCCCGATCTGGATGCGGGAACGCCTGCGCCGGTCGGGGCTGCGTCCGATCCGGCCGATCGTCGACGTGACGAACTACGTCATGCTCGAGCTTGGCCAGCCACTGCATGCCTACGACCTGCGGCGACTCAACTCCCACATCGAAGTCCGCAATGCTCGGGCCGGCGAGCGCCTGAAGCTGCTCGATGGCCGCGAAATCGAGTTGGACGCGGAGACGCTCGTGATCGCGGATGGCGCAGGTCCGGTCGGCCTCGCGGGTGTCATGGGTGGCGAGAAGAGTGGCATCGCCGTGGACACGGCGAATGTGTTCCTGGAAGGCGCATTCTTCACGCCGGACGCGGTCGGGGGCGTTGCCCGCCGGTTCGGGCTCGTGACCGATGCGGCCCAGCGATTCGAACGCGGCGTGGATCCGCGCGGACAGGAACGCGCGATCGAACGCGCGACGCAGCTGCTCATCGAGATTGCAGGGGGCCGCCCCGGGCCTGCCGTGCTCACGCAGGACGAGTCGCAGCAGCCGCGACGTCCGGGCGTCACCTTGCGGCCAGAGCGCGTGACGAGCCTCCTTGGCGTGCAGATTCCGCGGCCCGAGATCGAGGACATCCTGCGCCGGCTCGGCATGCAGGTGGCCGGTGCAGGCGACGTGCTTGGCGTGATTCCGCCGAGTTATCGCTTCGACATCGCGATCGAGCAGGATCTCATCGAGGAAATCGGGCGCATCTACGGCTACGACAACATTCCGCGCAGCGACGCCAGGATGCCGCAGCGGCCACAACCGGCGACTGAGCGGGCCGTGACGCGCGAACGGCTTCGACTGCTGCTCGTCGACCGTGGTTTTCAGGAAGCAATCACCTACAGCTTCGTGGATCCGCGCCTGCAACGGTTGATGTTCCCGAAGAGCGCGGCGCTCGCACTCGAGAATCCGATCTCTGCGGAGCTCGGCGAGATGCGCGTTTCGTTGTGGCCGGGATTGATCGAAGCCCTGCGATTCAACCTCCGGCGTCAGCAGGACCGGATCCGGCTGTTCGAAGTCGGCACGCGTTTCGAAATCGAAGGCGGATGCCTCGCGGAGAGCCAGGGAATCGCAGGTCTCATCACCGGTCCCGCGTTGCCGGAGCAGTGGGGCGCGGACAAACGCAGCGCGGATTTCTACGACCTGAAATCCGATGTCGAAGCGCTCTTCGCGTTGACGGGTCGACAGGCTGCAATAAGTTACATCGCCGAGCCGCACGACAGTCTGCATCCCGGACGGAGCGCAGCAATTTTTGATCGCAACCAGCGCGTCGGCTGGATCGGTCAGCTGCAACCGGAGATCGCGCGCAAGCTGGAACTGCGCGAACCGCCGTGGATTTTTGAGCTTTCAATCGACCCGAGCTTCCGCTCGGAAGTGCCTGTATTCGCGGAGATTTCAAAGTTCCCCGCGATACGACGCGATCTGGGCGTCGTGGTCGATGAATCAGTGACGCTGGAAGAACTCCGCCAAAGTGTTAATTTGGCTGCGAAAGGCCTGTTGCGCGAATTGAACGTATTCGATGTGTACCGGGGCAAAGGGGTAGAACCCGGACGAAAAAGTGTCGCTTTAGGCTTGATTTTACAGGAAACTTCTCGCACCCTTACTGACGGGGAGGCCGATGCCGTAGTCGCTGCGGTCATCGAGCGCGTCAAGGGTGATCTGAAGGCGGGGATCCGGGGATAGTCCGAATGGCACTCACGAAGGCGGAAATCGCCGAAGCGCTGTTCAACCAGCTCGGCTTGAACAAGCGCGAAGCGCGCGAGCTCGTCGATCTCTTTTTCGAGGAGATCCGTGCTGCGCTTGCGACCGGCGAACAGGTGAAGTTGTCGGGCTTCGGCAATTTCGACCTGCGCGACAAGAACCAGCGTCCGGGAAGGAATCCCAAGACCGGCGAGGAAATTCCGATTTCCGCGCGGCGCGTCGTGACGTTCCGTCCCGGGCAGAAGCTGAAAGCGCGCGTCGAAGCCTATGCTGGAAGCAAGTAACAACAAGGACCTGCCGGCGATCCCGGCCAAGCGCTACTTCACGATCGGTGAAGTGAGCGAGTTGTGCGGCGTCAAGCCGCATGTGCTTCGCTATTGGGAACAGGAATTCCCGCAGCTCAAGCCCGTCAAGCGCCGCGGCAACCGCCGCTACTACCAGCGCCAGGACGTGATCACGATCCGTCAGATCCGGAGCCTGCTGTATGACGAGGGCTTCACGATCGGCGGCGCGCGCAACCGGCTGGATGGCGACGAGGCGCGCGAGGACAACACTCAGAGCCGGCAGGTGATCCGTCAGTTGCGTGCCGAGCTGGAGGAACTGCTGCGCATCCTGCGGCGCTGATTCCGGCGTCCGCCGGATCGGCTATCATTCAACCGTCGGAGCGTGGCGCAGTCTGGTAGCGCACTTGCATGGGGTGCAAGGGGTCCCGGGTTCAAATCCCGGCGCTCCGACCAATCAACCAGAATTGCGTGCCGTGATGAACCAGGTGCTGGACGGGGCCCAGATGCCGTCGTCGCGCGCATATGGCGCAAGTGTCTCGCGAAGCGCCGCGATAACCTCCGGCTTCAATCGTTCGCCGTCGGCGCCCGCGAGCCGCATGATCTCGCCCGCCGGGCCAAGCGCCATGGCGAACTCCACCGCGTCGTCGAGATCCCTGCCGATGCAGATATCCGTGTCGAAGCGCTCGAATGTGACGCGCGTAAATCCTGCGCTTCGCATCATCGCGCTGACCATGTCCGGCCCTGACATCGAAAAGGGCCCGGGTCCGCAGTGGACCTGGTCCGTTTCTTCGTGTGAGACCACCGGCACAATTTCCCGCACGCGCAACTCGGCCTCGTGCAGCCAGGGATTGTCCTCGCGCTTGCGCCAGACGATCTGGGCGAAGCTTCCGCCCGGCTTCAGGACCCTGCGGATGTTCCGTATCGCAGCGCCCGGCGACATGAAAAACATGGTCCCAAAGCGCGCGAAGGCGTGTTCGTAGGGCCCCCGGAGATCGTCGCCCTGCACGTCGGCCACGAAGAAGCTGGCATTGCTGACGTTGGCCGCGGCCGCGTCCTGTTCGGACGCCAGTATGAAATTTTCCGCGCAGTCGACGCCGACCGCCTGACCTTTCGGGCCAACGAGCTGGGCAATCCGGACCGTACTGTCGCCGAATCCGCAGCCGACATCGAGGACTCGATCGCCCGGACGGAAAAGCCCGCGCGAGAGCAATTCGTCGCTGTGGCCCGCAAGCCCCGCGATCAGCAGGTGCTTGAAGCGGACGAACTTGTCGAAGAGGACGGTGTTCCATGCTTCGACAACGATGTCATTCTCCATCATGCCCGTTCCTCCGGTGGCCGGACGTGCCGAAAGGTCCTCAGCAGTAGCAAATCGTAAAGTATTTTCAGCGCGCCGCAGAGGATGAAAGGCAGTGCCGTGTACCCCGCGGCGAACAGGGCGCCAGCCAGCGCGGGGCTTGCAGCGGAGGCGAGGCCGCGTGGTACCGAAGTGACGCTTGCTGCGGCCGCGCGCTCGGGTGGGGTCACGACGGCCATGACGTAGGAGGATCGCGTCGGCACGTCCATCTGCGACAGGGCCGAGCGCGCCAGCAGAAGTGCGAGCGCCGCATGGAGATCCGGCACCAGGGCCGCCCCGATCAGGCAAAGACTCGACGGGATGTGCGTGTAGACCATCGTGTTCAGGAGACCGATGCGGCGCGAGAGCCAGGCGGCCGCGGGATAGGAAAGGGCAGCCAGGAGGCCCGACCAGAAGAAGAAGGCTCCGGCGGCCGTGAGTGACATGCCGAACCTCTGAAAGAGCCACAAGGCCATCAAGGACTGCACGGCGAATCCGCCCGCAAAGGCGTCGATGCTGAAGAGCCCCGCGAGCTTCAACACGACCGGCTTCGATTCGCCGAGTGTAAACCGGGGCCTGGATGTTTCGGCGTCGGTACTTGCCGGCACGAGGCGATACATGATGCCGCCCGCGATGCCGAGCGCCGCATAGAGAATGAACATCGCTTTCAGCGCATCGATGCGCGACCAGCCAAGCGGCGCCAGGAAATCCGGGCTACCCGCGGCGAGCGACCCGATGGCCGCCGCGATCGCGCCCGTCAGGCCATACACCGCAAACATTCGCGTGCGACGCTCCGCCGGCGCGATGCCGGCGAGCAGCGCGTGCTCCATCGGAACGAAGATGCTCACGTTGCCGGCGGAGGGATTGACCGTGCCGACGAAGGCGATGAGGAGGAGCCAGGCGTAATCGCTTGCAAGCGCAAACGCGATGCCGGTCGCTGTCATCGATGCGGAAGCGCAGAGCAGGAGTGTGCGTTGCATGCCCGGCCGGCCCAGCAGGCCGATGCCGAGCGTCAGAAGCGAGGAACCGAGCAGTGCGGCCGTCGCGATGACGCCGATTTCGAGTGGGCCGAGCCCAAGTTCGGTCAGATAGACGACGATCAGAATGGCTACGAAGCCATCACCGAAGTCCCGCAGGGCGCGGGCCGCGTAAAGACAGGTCGCGGGACCCGGGCGTGTCAGCCACGTTCCAGGCCCCGCGACATCCGAAATGGAGTCCCGCGTTACGGGCTCTGGGATGTGATCTCCCATAGGTAATCGGCGTGGTCGCCGCAGATTTCGGTGAACGTGTCACCGAGCGGATTGTCGATCATTGCCTGGACAGTGGCGTCGCGTGCTTCCATCAGCGATTTCACGTCCGTCGCACTGATGGTTGCGAGCCGGCGATAATTGCCACCGACGATGTGCTCGTTCCAGCCCCAGGTCTTGAGCTTCCCCTCCGCGACCATCTTGTCGTAGACGGGCCCGAACACCTGTGTCACCAGCGCATCGGCTTCGGTCTCACGAGTCTGGTCGCAGACGTAATAGGCCGTAAAGGCCGCGCCACCGCGAGCCACCGCGCCGGTGTTGCCGGCGACCCTGCGCCAGATGTAATCATCGTGCGAATTGCAGATCTTCGAGAACTCGTCGCCGAGCTTCTTGTTCTTTGCATCCATCTGGTCGCCGAGCTTGTCCTGTGCGTCCAGGAGTGCCTGTACGCTGCCCGCGCCGAAATAGACTGCGCGTCGCCACTTGCCGCCGGTATGGTGGGCAAGCCAGCCGTAGGTGTTGATCGTGCCGTCGGCAACTCCCGCCTCGTACACGCCTTTCTGCACTTCCGCGAAGATTTCGTCGGCGCGCTCCTGTCCCGCCAGGTCGCACATGCTGTAGGTCACGTAGATGTATTGTTCAGCGCCCTTGTCCTGCGCCATGGCCACGCTGCCCAACATCAGGCACAGACAGGCCGCAAGCCCGAGTGCCCCGATCTTTGTAGTTTTCATCCTGAAATTCTCCCTGTGACCGGGCATTGGCTGGCCCGGCGTCAGCGCGCGCAGTATAAGCTTTGTCGGCGTGCGCCGACTGACCACTTGCCCCACCTAGAACCAGTCTTGCGTGAATGATGCAGCGCAAACTATCTCGCTATCGCGCGAAGCGTGACTTCAGCCGCACGCCTGAACCTGACGACGGCAGGCGACGCGTCGCGCGTTCCGCCGCACTTCGTTACGTCGTCCAGAAACATGCAGCCCGACGACTGCATTACGACCTTCGGCTCGAGCTCGACGGCGTATTCAAGTCCTGGGCCGTTACCAAGGGACCATCGCTCGACCCGCGCGTAAAGAGATTGGCCGTTGAGGTCGAGGACCATCCGCTCGATTACGGCAATTTCGAAGGCACAATACCCCGCGGTGAATACGGCGGCGGCACGGTCCAGCTCTGGGATCGGGGTTTCTGGGCACCGCTTCCCGGCCGTTCGCCGCGCGCCGGCTTCAAGGCAGGCAACCTGAAATTCCGGCTCAAGGGCCGCCGCCTGAAAGGCGAGTGGGTCCTGGTGCGCATGAAATCGGACCGCTTCGGAGGGAAGCGCGCCCACTGGCTCCTCATCAAGCATCGTGACCGGTATGCCCGCGAGGACGGTGACGCCTTGCTGCGCACGGATCGTTCGATCGCATCGGGGCGCAAGCTGTCGCAGATTGCCGCGGCCCGGTTCCGGAGGCGGCGCATTGAAGAAGACCCTGTGCTCGGAGTCGCCATCTCGCATCCCGAAAAAGCGCTCTGGCCACATGCGGGTGATTCGCGGCCAGTGACCAAGCTCGACCTTGCGCACTATTTCGAGACCGCCGGACCCTGGATGCTCGGTCACCTGAAGGGTCGCCCATGCTCGATCGTTCGCGCGCAGGATGGAATTGACGGACAGACATTCTTCCAGCGCCATGCGATGGCCGGCACGTCGGGCCTGATCGAACGTGTGAAGATTCCTGGAGATCGCGTGCCATACCTCCAGATCGACCGCATGGAAGGACTTATTGCCGTCGCGCAGATGGGTGGCATTGAACTGCATCCCTGGAACTGCGAACCTGGGAGGCCGGGCGTGCCGGGCCGGCTGGTATTCGATCTCGATCCCGCGCCGGGTGTGAATTTCAGCCGCGTCATCGAAGCTGCGCGGGAAGTTCGCGGGCGACTCGAGGCACTAGGGTTGACCGCATTCTGTAAGACGAGCGGCGGCAAGGGCCTGCACGTTGTGACGCTGCTCGCACAGCCGAAAGGCGGTCGCACGAGTTGGACAGAGGCCAAGGACTTTGCGCGAGCGCTTTGCGCGCAAATGGCGGCGGATGATCCGGAGCGCTACGTCGTCAGCGTCTCAAAGACAGCGCGCACGGGAAAAATCCTGCTCGACTACCTGCGCAATGCCGAGAAGGCGACGGCGGTCGCGCCGCTGTCTCCGCGTGCGCGCAAGGGCGCACCAGTTTCGATGCCATTGAATTGGAGCCAGGTGCGCGACGGGCTTGATCCGGCGCGGTTTACGATACGGACTGCAATAGGCTTACTCGCAAAGAGCTGCGCCTGGGCCGATTACGACAAGTCGATGCGGCCCCTGCCATCAAGGGTCGGCTCGCGCTGAGAGAATGCGGCAGCCGAATATCGGACCGGCCGTATGGCCGGGCTCCGGCTGGAAGCGCACGCGTATCTGCTGCTTCCCCGACAGCCGCTCTGCCGGCAATACGTAGTCCCTTTCGATGAACTCACCGGGATGCTCGCCCTGCAGGCGCTGTGTGGCAATCCGCTGGCCGTCGACCTCGATGTGAAACACGCGGTCTCGCTCGCCGCCCCAGTAAGTTGCCTGCAGCACGAGTGGTTCGGCACGCACAGCGGCGTCGAACTCGATGAAACCACCGGTTCGCGCATCGCGCCCTGGCCGGAAGCGGTACGAGACGGCGTAGGAAATCGCACTTACCATTCCGTGCCGTCGCTCGTCTTCTTCCTGGCCTAATCGGATCACATCGACCGACCGCGCATCGAGGTCCTCGGCGCGGGCACGCTCGGCCGCGCTCAGGGCAAGCGCCTTCTGCCATTCCGCCGGCGTGTAGCGCTTGAAGTACACGGCGGTACGGCGGTCGTACTGGCTGAAGAATGGTGCGAACGCGAGATCCGAGGGCCGGCCAATTCCGCGGCTCGTGAACCGCGCCTGCGCGGCATCGACCGCTTCAATTGACGCGAGCGGGTCGTCGCCGACGAGCGCCGGTTCCGGACCGTCAAAGGGAATCCCGGCCGGTCCGAGGTCTGCAGCCAGTACCAGCGGGCCATTGAGCAGCGCGACGGTCGCGGGATCATCCGGCGTCGATTCGAAACGAGGCTCCATTGGCAGCCGGAGTTCGATGGTATCTCCTGCCTTCCAGCGCCGACGCACATTGAAGTAGCCACTTGAATCGCGATGCGTGTCAGCGGGCACGCCGTTTACGCGGGCAGAAGGCGACCGGCACCAGCCCGGCAGACGCATCGAGACTGCAATTGGCTCGGGTGCGCCGACCTCGTCGATCCGCAACATGACGTCTTCGCCGAAGGGCTGGCCGCTTTCCAGCACGACGCGGGCATTGCGTTCCTCCCAGCGAAGCTCGGCGGGGATGAACAGGTTCACATAGAGCGTGTCCGCGTCCTGCCAGAAGATCGAATCGCCATGCTTCGAATGGCTCTCCATGCCGGTGCCGACGCAGCACCAGAAAGAGTTGAAGGGTTCGGAGAACTCGCGCGCCGTGCCGCTCATGAGCGGAACCATGTAGGCGAACATTCCGTCCGCGGGGCGCTGCTGCGCCATGATGTGATTGAGGTGGGCACGCTCGTAGTAGTCGAAGTAGGCGCTTCGCGGCTCCGCCGCGTATAGCCGGCGAGTCAGCTTCAGCATGTTGTACGTGTTGCAGCTCTCGCAGGTCTGTTCCGTGATGTAGCGCGACAGCGAGCCCGGTTCCTGGAAGTTCTCGCGATCGCTGTTTCCGCCGATGACGTAGGAGCGGCCCTCGGTGACGGCGTGCCAGAAGAATCGGGCGCCGGCGAGTTCAGCTGGTTCGCCCTCGAGTTCGTGCAGGCGGGCGAGGCCGATGACTTTCGGAATCTGGGTATTGGCATGAAGGAAGGCGAGCTCGTCGCGCCCGGCCATCAGCGCGTCCAGCACGGCGTGATGGTGGAAGCGACGTGCAAGGTCAAGCCAGCGCGGCTCGCCCGTCCGCGCATGAAGTTCCGCCAGCGCTTCGCTCATGCCGCCGAACTCGGTTCCGAGCACGGCCTGCATCTGCGCATCGTCGAGCGGCGAGAGCGAGCGCTCGATGTAGGCGGCGAGTGCGGCGGCGATTGCGATCGCTTGGACGCTGCCGCAATGGAGATTGGCGTCCAGCAGGCCTGCGAATAGCTTGTGCCAGTTGTAGAACGGCGCCCAGGACCCGTTCAGGTAGAAGCGGGCCGAACGAATGTCGCCGCGCGAGACTTCCTCGAGCACGCGGCGGCCCGGCTCGATCGCGCCGGCGGCGCTGGTCCGCGTAAAGCCGGCGACGTAGCCGTCGCCCTTCGCGCGCTGGCAGGCGGCAAGTTCGCTCACGATGTAATTCGCACGCAGGCGGCAATCGACGTCGCCGGTCTGCGCATGCATCAATGCGCAGGCGCTCAGGTAGTGGCCGAGCGTATGTCCCGCGATCGTTTCCTGCTCCCAGCCGCCATAGGGATCGCCTCTCGGTGTCAAACCCGCCTGCTCCCGGTAGTTGTGGAGGAGGCGATCGGGCTCCAGGCGATGCAGATACCTGCGATTCGCCTCGACGGCCTGAAGGTAAAGCGAGGGTTTCAGCCGGACGGCCGACAAGGGAAAGGGCCGGGCGCGTCCGCCTTGGCTCGGCGCCGCCAGCGATGAAAAGCCGCAGGCGGCTGCTGCCGTCGCAAGGGCCGTAGTCAGCAGCAATTGCCGTCGTGAAAGGGGAAATCCCGGTCGCATCGGATGTCCTCGATCGCCTGTGTCAGCAAGCACAATATAGACCTAGTAAACTGCGCCATTCTGGAGAAGGCCATGGCGGTAAGACTCGCTTACGTGACGGGCGGGATGGGCGGCATCGGCACGCCGATCTGCAAGCGGCTGTGCCGGGAGGGATTCCGCGTCGTCGCCGGTTGCGGGCCCGGGTCGCAGCGCAAGGATCGCTGGATGGCCGAAATGCGCGCGCAAGGCTGCGAGGTCCATGCCTCGGAAGGCAATGTCGCGGACTGGGAATCGACGCGCGCGGCCTTCGAAAAGGTCCGCAACGAACTCGGGCCGGTCGACGTGCTGGTCAACAATGCCGGCGTCACCGCCGACGGGACCTTCCGCAAGATGACGTTCGAGCGCTGGCACAAGGTCATCGACACGAATCTCAACAGCCTGTTTCACGTCACGAAGCAGGTCATCGACGGCATGCTGGACCGCGGCTGGGGCCGGATTATCAATATCTCATCCGTCAATGGCCAGAAAGGCCAGTTCGGCCAGACCAACTATTCCACGGCCAAGGCGGGAATCCATGGATTCACGATGGCGCTTGCGCAGGAAGTCGCTTCCAAGGGCGTGACCGTGAATACGGTCTCTCCCGGCTATATCGGCACGGACATGGTGCGGGCGATGAAGCCGGAAGTCCTCGAGGCGATCGTCAAGACGATTCCGGTCGGTCGACTGGGTACGCCCGAGGAGATCGCAGCGATGATCGCCTGGCTCGCGTCGGATGACGCGGCCTTTGCGACGGGAGCCGACTTCTCGCTGAACGGCGGCCTGCACATGGGTTGAGGGGGACGGGGAGACGATGAAAACGCGTGCTGCAATCGCCTGGGCGGCCGGCAAGCCGCTCGAGGTTGTCGATGTCGAGCTCGAAGGCCCGAAGGCCGGCGAGGTGCTGGTCGAGATCCGCGCCACCGGCATCTGCCATACGGACGAATTCACCCGCTCGGGCGCCGACCCGGAGGGACTGTTCCCGGTCATATTCGGACATGAAGGCGCGGGCGTCGTGGTCGACGTCGGGCCCGGCATCAGGTCGCTCAAGAAGGGCGATCACGTCATTCCGCTGTACACGCCCGAATGCCGCGAGTGCAAATCATGCACTTCACGCAAGACCAATCTCTGCACCGCAATCCGCGCGACGCAGGGCAAGGGCGTGATGCCGGACGGCAGCAGCCGCTTTTCCATCGACGGCAAGATGGTCCACCACTACATGGGCTGTTCGACGTTCTCGAACTACACGGTGCTGCCGGAGATTGCGCTTGCCAGGATCCGCGAGGACGCGCCGTTCGAGAAGGTCTGCTACATCGGCTGCGGTGTGACGACGGGCATCGGCGCGGTTATCAACACCGCGAAAGTCGAACCGGGTGCGAACGTCGTCGTATTCGGACTCGGCGGCATCGGGCTTAACGTGATTCAGGGCGCGCGCATGGCGGGCGCGAACAAGATCGTCGGCGTCGACATCAACCCGCGCCGCAAGGAGCTCGCCGAGCGTTTTGGCATGACTCACTTTGTGAATCCAAAAGAACACGGCGGCGATCCCGTAGCGCACCTGGTTGCCCTGACCGACGGCGGCGCAGACTACAGCTTCGAATGCGTGGGCAATGTGGACCTGATGCGTCAGGCGCTCGAATGCTGCCACCGCGGCTGGGGCGTTTCGGTCATCATTGGCGTTGCGGGCGCAGGACAGGAAATCAGGACGCGGCCATTCCAGCTCGTGACCGGCAGAGTATGGAAGGGTACTGCCTTTGGTGGCGCGCGGGGCCGCACCGACGTGCCGAAAATCGTCGACTGGTACATGGATGGCAAGATCAACATCGACGACCTGATCACTCACGTGATGCCGCTCAACAGGATCAACGACGCCTTTGACCTGATGCACAAGGGCGAATCGATTCGCAGCGTCGTGACGTTCTGAAACCGGAACAGGGGAAACACATCATGGCTGTCAAGATTCATCCGTCCGTCGATAACGGCGTCAAGCCGGGTACCAAGGACTTCAAGGGAGGCACGCTCACCTGCAAGTGTGCAAGCGCGCCGGTCACGGTGACGCTCGCGAGCGACGTCGCCTTCAATCATGCCTGCGGCTGCAGCAAGTGCTGGAAGCCGGAGGGCGCGGCATTTTCCGTCGTAGCCGTCGTCGGGCGCGACAAGTTGAGCGTCACGGCCAACGGGCAGAAGCTCAAGGTCGTGGATCCCAGCGCCGCCATTCAGCGCCATGCCTGCACCGGCTGCGGCGTACACATGTACGGCCGTATCGAAAACAAGAACCATCCTTTCTATGGCTTCGATTTCGTGCACGTCGAACTTTCGAAAGACAAGGGCTGGGCGGCGCCCGAGTTCGCGGCATTCGTTTCGTCGATCATCGAGACCGGCAGCGCCAAGCCGGATGAGATGGGCGCCGTGCGCGCACGACTGAAGGAACTGGGGCTGGAACCCTACGATTGCCTGTCCCCCGCATTGATGGACGCTATCGCCACACATACGGCGAAGGCGAAAGGCGTACTGGCTGCTTAAAGGAAGAGGCCGAGACCATGAGCAAGATCGTTTGTGTGCTTTATGACGACCCGGTGACGGGTTACCCCAAGACCTATGCGCGTGACGACCTTCCGAAACTCACGCATTACCCGGGCGGACAGACGATGCCGTCACCGCAGGGTATCGACTACCGGCCCGGCAAATTGCTGGGCTCGGTGTCGGGCGAGCTCGGACTGCGCAAGTTCCTGGAATCGCGCGGGCACAAGCTCGTGGTCACTTCGGACAAGGATGGCCCGAACAGCCGCCTGTCGAAGGAAATCGTCGACGCCGAAATCGTCATTTCACAGCCCTTCTGGCCGGCATACCTGACGGCGGACCTGATCGCGAAGGCGCCAAAGCTGAAGCTCGCCATCACCGCGGGCATCGGGTCGGATCACGTCGATCTCCAGGCGGCGATGAACCGCGGCATCACGGTGGCCGAGGTTACTTACTGCAACAGTATCAGCGTCTCCGAACACGTCGTAATGATGATCCTGTCGCTCGTGCGAAATTACATTCCGTCGCACGACTGGGTCGTGAGGGGCGGCTGGAACATTGCGGACTGCGTCGAGCGCTCCTACGATGTCGAGGGCATGAATGTCGGCACGGTGGCGGCAGGACGCATCGGTCTTGCGGTGCTGAGGCGCATGAAGCCGTTCGACGTGAAGCTGCATTACACCGACCGGCACCGGCTGCCCGAAGCAGTGGAGCAGGAACTCGGCCTCACGTTCCACCAGAACGTCGAGTCGATGGTCCGGGTCTGCGACGTCGTGACGATCAATTGCCCGTTGCATCCGGAGACGGAGGGCATGTTCGATGATGCCCTGATCGCAAAGATGAAACGCGGCGCGTATATCGTGAACACGGCCCGTGGCAAGATCTGCAATCGCGACGCAATCGTCCGGGCGCTGAAGAGCGGACAGCTCGCGGGTTACGCGGGTGACGTCTGGTTCCCGCAGCCTGCGCCGCGCAATCATCCGTGGCGCACCATGCCGCACGAAGGCATGACGCCGCACATCTCAGGATCCTCGCTGTCGGCCCAGGCGCGTTACGCGGCGGGCACGCGCGAGATCCTGGAGTGCTGGTTCGACAAGCGGCCGATCCGCAACGAGTACCTGATCGTCGATCGCGGGCAGCTTGCCGGTACCGGCAAGCACTCCTACAGCGCGGGGAATGCGACGCGCGGGTCCGAGGAAGCGGCGAAGTTCAAGGCGGTGCCGAAGAAGTCCGCAGCGAAGAAATCCGCACCGAAGAAGGCCTCGAGGAAGAAGTCGAAGCCGAAGGCGCGGAAAAAGAAGTGAGCGACCGGCGCCGCGCCGGCGGGGCGCATTGACCCGATGACCGCGGCGCCGGAATTGCTCTCACGCCACGGCGCCTTTGGCGGCGCCGTGAGCTTTCACCGCCACGCCTCCGCCGAGACGGCGTGCGCGATGCGTTTCGCGGTCTACCTGCCCCCGCAGGCGGAGCGGCGCAAGGTGCCCGTTCTGTGGTACCTCGCCGGCCTGACCTGCACCGAAGAGACTTTCATGATCAAGGCGGGCGCCCAGCGCGTGGCGGCGGAGCTCGGCCTCGCGCTCGTGGCGCCGGACACGAGTCCGCGCGGCGTTTCGCTGCCAGGTGACAGCGACAGCTGGGATTTCGGCGTCGCCGCCGGTTTCTATCTCGACGCCCTGGCGCTGCCGTGGTCGCGCCACTATCGCATGTACTCCTACGTGACCCGGGAACTCGCGGCCCTGGTCGAGGAACATTTCCCCGTCGATCCGAAGCGGCAGGGCATCTTCGGCCATTCGATGGGCGGACATGGCGCGCTGACCCTCGGAATGAAGAATCCGGATCGCTATCGCTCGATTTCGGCGTTTTCCCCGATATCAGCGCCGATGCACTGCCCCTGGGGCCAGAAGGCATTCACGGGCTATCTCGGTCCCGACCGCGATCAATGGCGTGCTAGCGACGCCTGCGAACTGATCCGTGGACTGCCGACGGTTTCCGGCCGGGCGCCGCTCCTGGTGGACCAGGGCCTGGCGGACCAATTCATGGAACAGCAACTCATGCCGGAACGGCTCGAGCAGGCCTGCAAGGACACGGGCTATCCGCTGACGCTGCGTCGCCAGCCCGGCTACGACCATGGCTACTTCTTCATCTCGACGTTCGTCGAGGACCATCTGCGCCATCACGCGCGCGCCTTGCTCGGCTGAAGCGCGTCACCGCTCCCGCGGTTCGACGCCGGGCGCGAACCGGTGATGGGATTCATTCATGAGCGCAGCGGTGACCTCGGGCAAGGGACGATAGCGTTCCACGAATTCCGGCGGCATGCGCCGCGGCCTTCCGCTGTCGAGATCGGCGCAGACGTAGTGGATCAGCCCGCGAAGCAGCGTGCGATCGTCGGCGATGCGGCGGATCTGGAAGCGGCGATCGGCCCGCAGCCGCGCGTCCACGAAAACGAGCCAGGTGCCGACATCGAGCGTGTCGCCGCCAAACGCGGGCGCCTGGTAATGCAGCTGGCTCCTCCACACGACCATCCCGCGACGGGCCGCCACGCAATGCGCCTGGGACACGCCGAGCGCGGTGGAATGCGCCCAGGCGGTTTCGTCCAGCCAGCGCAGATACACGGAATTGTTGGCATGGCCGTAGGCATCGATGTCGGCCGGAAGCGCCGAAACCCGATGCAGAAAGGGCGACGGCAGGTCCCAGCCCGGCATCACCGATTGAGCAGCCGGAGGATCGCGCGGAACTTGCGGCCGTACGGCGGGAGCAGCAATGACGAGGCGCTCAGGCGGCCGTCGAAATAGACCGGCTTGAGTTTCGAGAACGTGTCGAATCCCGCCCGCCCGTGGTAGTGGCCCATGCCGCTCGGGCCCACGCCGCCGAAGGGCAGGTTCTCCTGCACGACGTGAAACGCCGTGTTGTTGACCGTGACGCCGCCGGACACGGTACGCGCGAGCACGGCATCGAGATCCGTGTCCGCCGCGCCGAAGTAATAGAGCGCGAGCGGCCGCGGCCTGGCATTGACGTAGGCGATAGCCTCGTCGATCGAGTCGTAGCCGACGACCGGGAGCAACGGCCCGAAAATTTCTTCCTGCATGACGCGCATCGAATCGGTCACGCCGGTGAGCGCCACGGGCGGGAGGCGGCGGCGCTCGGCATCGAGCGACTCGTAGTGAAGGCGATGGACGGTCGCGCCCAATGCGCGCGCGTCCTCGATGCAGGCGGCAAGACGTCTGAACTGCCGGTCACTGATGATCGACGTGAACTGGGGATTGGTACCGAGTTTCGGGTAGAAGGACATTGTCGCCGTCCGGCAGGCGTCGATGAAGCGCTCGACGAGTGGCTGCGGAGCCAGCACGTAGTCGGGTGCGACGCAAGTCTGCCCGGCGTTGATCAGCTTGCCATACATGATGCGTCGCGCCGCTTCGTCGAGATCGAATCCCGCAGTGACGATGGCCGGAGACTTACCGCCGAGTTCCAGGGTCACCGGCGTCAGGTTGGCGCTCGCGGCTTTCATCACTTCGCGCCCGACCTGCGTCGAGCCGGTGAACAGGAGATGGTCGAAGGGCAGGGCGGCGAAAGCCTTTGCGACAGACGTATCGCCGTTGACTGCAACGACCTCGTCGGCGGAAAAGGTCCTGGCAACGAGCGCCTCGAACAGCGCGCCGAAGCGGGGCGTGTGCTCCGACAGCTTGAGCATCGCCCGGTTTCCTGCGGCAAGCGCCGCGGTCAATGGCGAGACCGCGAGATACAGCGGATAGTTCCAGGGCACGATGATGCCCACGACGCCGAGCGGCTGGCGCATGAGGCGCGCGCGGCCCGGCAGGCTCCACCATGCGACCGGGCGGCGCTCGGTTCGCATCCACTTTCGAAGGTGCCGGCGCGCATAGGCAATCCCCTCGAGGCTCGTGAACTGCTCGAGCAATTCCGTTTCCTCGCTCGCGCGCATTCCGAAGTCGACTGCAATTGCGTCGCGGATGTCGGCGTAATGCTCGCGGAGCATGCGGCGCAGGCGATCGAGGCGATCGCGTCGGGTCGCGAGGGACGGGCACGGGTCCGCTGCGAATGATCGGCGCTGGAGATCCATGGCCTGGGCCAACTGCGCCGGATGGGTTACCAGGCGGTCCGAATCGTGTGCCGTGGCCATCGAGGGTATTTTAAGCGGATAATCCCGCTTCCTGCCGCGGTGTTCGTGGCACCCGGCATTCGCCACGCGAGTGGCTCTAGGGGGGCAGGTGAAGATCGGTTGTCCGAAAGAGATCAAGGTGCACGAATACCGCGTCGGCCTGGTGCCGGCAGGCGTGCGTGAACTGGCGACAGCCGGTCATGAGGTGATGATCGAAACCGGCGCAGGAGCCGGCATCGGCATCGGCGACGACGCTTATCGCGCGGCCGGCGCGACCGTCCTGCCCGACGCGAAATCCGTCTTTGCGAAGTCCGGTCTCGTCGTGAAAGTGAAGGAGCCGCAGCTGCCGGAATGCGCACAGCTGCGTCGCGGGCAGATCCTGTTTACCTACCTGCACCTCGCGGCCGATGCGGAACAGGCCAAGGCCCTCGCCAAGTCGGGAGTCACGGCCATCGCCTACGAGACCGTCAGCGCGCCGGACAGGTCGCTTCCGCTCTTGACGCCGATGAGCGAAGTCGCGGGCCGCATGTCGATTCAGGTCGGCGCGACTGCGTTGCAGAAGGCCAATGGCGGCTTCGGCGTGCTGCTCGGCGGCGTCCCGGGCGTTGCGCCGGCCCGGGTCGTTATCCTCGGCGGCGGCGTGGCCGGCACGAACGCGACGCAAATGGCGGTCGGCCTCGGTGCCCAGGTCACGGTCGTGGACCGGTCGCTCCGCCGTCTTCGCGAACTCGACGTTCAGTTCGGCAGCCAGATTGAAACCGCCTATTCCACGATCGAGGCGGTCGAGCGGCTCGTGATCCAGGCCGATCTCGTGATCGGTGCCGTGCTCGTAACCGGCGCCGCGGCGCCGAAGCTCGTGACCCGCGACATGGTGCGACGAATGGAAAAGGGCGCTGTGCTCGTCGACATTTCGATCGACCAGGGCGGTTGCTTCGAGACCAGCAAGCCGACGACCCACGCGGATCCGACCTATGTGGTCGATGGCGTCGTGCATTACTGCGTGACGAACATGCCGGGCGCGGTGCCGCGCACGTCAACGTTCGCGCTGACGAATGCGACCCTGCCGTTCGTACGCTCGCTCGCGGACCTGGGATGGCAGCAAGCGCTCTCGCGTGATTCGGGATTTGCGGCCGGGCTCAACGTGCATGAGGGGGCGATCACGCACGAAGCTGTCGCACGCGCTCTCGGCATGGAATATCGGCCGCTGGCGTCGTAAAAAAGGTCGGAAGAACCAAGGGGACGTTCACCTTGCCCGGAAGGACCGAAGGGCAAGGTGAACGTCCCCTTGGTTCCCCTTGGTTCTTCCGGCTTCGCTAGAAGCCGGCGTCGGGAATCGTGAGCGCCGTATCGTCAAGGGACGCGAGCAGCCGCAGCGCGGGCTCGATGCGCGGCAATTCGTAACGGAAGAAATAGCGGCAGCCGGCGAGCTTGCCGCGATAGAAGTCCGGGTCTGCGGCCGTAGCCGAAGGAAGCGCTGCTTCCGCCGCAAGCCCTTGCGCGAGCCAGCGCCAGGCAACCACCACGTGTCCCAGGCTGTCGAGATAGAGGGTCGCGTTCGCGAGTGCGAGCTCGGGATTCTGCGGCATGGCATCGACGAGGCGCGCGGTCGTTCCGCGGACTTCGTCGACGGCTCTGGCGAGAGCCGCAGCATGCGGCGCGAGCTGGGCGGATCCTTCCGCCGCGGTCACTGTCGCTGCCATGCGGGTGAACAGTTCTCCAAGCGCGGCGCCGCCCTGCATCGGCACCTTGCGCCCGAGCAGGTCGAGCCCATGGATGCCATGCGTGCCCTCGTGAATCGCGTTCAAACGGTTGTCGCGATACAGGCGCTCGACGGGATAGTCTCGCGTATAGCCGTAACCGCCGTGAACCTGGATCGCGAGCTTGTTGGCCTCGAGACAAAACTCGGACGGCCAGGACTTTGCGATCGGGGTCAGGAGTTCCAGCAGGCCGTGCAGCCGCTTTCGCGCGGTGCCGTCAGCCGCAGAGCGCTCCTCGTCGGCGAGCCGCGCGCAATAGAGCACGAGCGCGAGGCCTCCCTCGACCCAGCATTTCTGGGCGAGAAGCATGCGACGTACATCGGCGTGGCGGAGGATCGGCACCGGCGGTGCAGCGGGGTCCTTAGCGGCGAGGGGACGGCCTTGCGGGCGCTCGCGCGCGTACTCGAGCGAATCCATGTAGGCGGCGTATCCGAGCGCAACCGCATTCGTTCCGACGCCGATGCGCGCAGCATTCATCATCTGGAACATGTATTCGAGGCCGCGATTCTCCTCGCCAACGAGTTCCGCACGGCAGCCGCCCTGCTCGCCGAAGGAGAGCACGCAATTCGTGGTTCCGCGCCAGCCCATCTTGTGATTGAGCCCGGCGAGGCGCACGTCGTTCGGTTCGCCGACCGAGGCGTCGTCGCCGATGCGGTCGCGCGGTACGACGAACAGCGAAATGCCGCGCACGCCAACCGGTGCGCCCGGCGTCCGCGCGAGCACGAGGTGCACGATTGATTCGGCAAGATCGTGGTCCCCTCCGGAAATCCACATCTTCGTGCCGGTCAACAGGTAGCTGCCGTCGGGCTGTCGTCGTGCCAGGCAGCGTATGTCCGCGAGCGAAGAACCCGCATGCGGCTCCGAGAGGCACATGGTGCCCGTGAATCGTCCCGCCAGCATCGGGCGCACGAAGCGCTGGCGCTGGCCTTCGCTGCCGAAACTCACGAGCAAGTCGGCCGCACCGGCCGTCAGCGCCGCGTAGGAGTGAAAGGCAACATTCGCGCTCGAAAAAACTGCGGTGCAGGCCTTTGCGACGACGAGCGGCAGCTGGAGCCCGCCTTCTGCGCTGTCGAAAGCCGCAGCCGTGAAGGCCGCCTCGTTGTAAGCCGCGAGTGCCTCACGCGTCTCTGGAATCGTCCTGGCGTGCCCGTTGTCGATGCGCGGCTCATTCGCGTCGCAGTCAGCGGCAAAGGGTGCGAAGCGCTCCGCCGCAATACGATAGGCGGAGTCGATGACTCCGTCGAAAACGTCCCGGTCGTGTTCCGCATAGCGCGGCAGTCCGCAGAGCGCCGCAGCGTCCAGCACTTCGTACAACTGGAAATCGAGGTCGCGACGGGGAATGAGCATGTCAGATTGTAATGCTAGGATTCCCGAATGCCGGGCGATACATTCGACCTGACCGGCCGCGTCGCTTTCGTGACGGGCGCAAGCCGTGGCATCGGCCGGGCGATTGCGCTTCTGCTTGCGCGGCATGGGGCGATCCTGTCCGTTGCGAGCCGCCGTCTTGAGGCCTGCGAGGCCGTCGCGGCCGAGATCCGTAATGCGGGCGGCCAGGCAACGGCGCATGCGTGCCACATCGGAGAACCGGGACAGATCTCGGCAACGCTCGGCGAGATCGATGCGCGTCACGGCCGCCTCGACATCCTGGTCAACAACGCCGCCGCCAATCCGTATTACGGCCCGGCCGTCGGCATGGATCTGGCGGCCTACCAGAAGACGGTCGACGTCAATATCCGGGGCTACTTCTGGACCTCGATCGAAGCCGCGCGACGCATGCTCGCACAGGGCAAGGGCGCGATCGTCAATGTCGCGTCGGTCAACGCGTTCCGGCCGATGGACGGCCAGGCCTGCTACTCGATGACCAAGGCAGCAATCGTCAACATGACGCAGGGACTCGCCAAGGAATGGGCGCGCCAGGGCATTCGCGTGAATGCGCTTGTCCCGGGCCTGGTTGAAACGCGATTCGCCGCGGCAATCCATGACGACCCGAAACTGCGCGCGGCGATGGAACGCCTCGTCCCGATGGGACGCATTGGCCAGCCGGAGGAAATGGCGGGCGCCGTGCTGTACCTCGTTTCCGACGCGGCCTCATACACCACGGGCAGTTGCCTCACCGCGGACGGCGGCTGGCTCGCCTGAGCCCGCATCCGTTCAGCCGGCATTCAGCGCAGGATGCTCAGACTTGGCCTGGCAATTTGCGCACCGGCACGGCCTGCCGTATAGAGTAAGCGCTGCCGAAAGGAGCGAGGACGATGACTATGCCGAAGAGCCGCATCCTGGCCGTGGCACTGGCTTCTATGGTCGCGGCCGTGCCCGCATTCGCCGACGACATCCGGCCGCTGTCGGATGCCCGGCCGATGGCGGATGAAAAATGCATTGAGCAGTGCGACGCCGAGTCGGACGAGTGCATGCAGGCAGCCGACGGGGACTCCGGCAAGCTTCAGGTCTGCGACGACAAGTACAGCGAGTGCCTGCAGGCCTGCGAGGCGCGTTGAGCCGATAAGACCTTGCCAGGTCCAGCCGTTCGGCTGCGACCGGTTGAAATACGCCGCTTTTCGTATATATTGCGCAGCCCCACGCTTGTGGGGTTTGTTGCATAAATCATTGATTTCTCTAGGAATTCCTTGGAATGAAAGAGCGCAATGATGAGTCATTCGACCTCGAGGACGAGTTTCTCGGGGAGACTGCCGAGCAGGATGGCGACCTCGACCGGCTGATCGTCGTCGAGCGGCGGCCCAAGGGGCCGCGCCGGCCAGTGCAGCAATCCGCGTGGAGCAAAGTCGAAGACGTGCTGGCGGAAAAGCGCCTGCAGCGCGAGCTCGAGGAATTCAACGACGTCGACGAAGCGTGAATCCGCCGCACCGCATCCGGCGGTGCACATGAAAGGCCGCATCCCGCCGGGAATGCGGCCTTTTGTTTTGGCCGAGCGACGCGTGGAAGCCGCGCCATGAGCGGCGCAGCCGGGGCGCCCTGGTGGCGGGCACGTCGCCAGGCGCTGCTCGCGGCGCTTGCTGAACGCGAATGCGCGTATGCCTATGACCTCGCGACCGTCGAGTCGCAGCTGCGGTTGCTGCTCGGCATGCGTTCAGCGTCCCGCGTCCTCTATGCGATCAAGGCGAATCCCCATCCGGCCATCCTGCGTACCGTCGCGGCGCTCGGGTGCGGATTCGAATGCGTATCCCGCGGCGAAATCGAGCGCGTGCTGGAATCGGTCCCGGCCATCGAGCGCGAGCACATCCTGTTCACGCCGAACTTCGCGCCGCAGGCGGAGTACCGCTGGGCCCTTGAACAGGGCTTGAGGGTCACCGTCGACAATCTGTTTGTCCTGAAGTCCTGGCCGGAGCTTTTCTCCGGACGCGAGATATTCCTGCGTCTCGATCCGGGCCAGGGCCGCGGCCATCATGAGAAGGTCCGCACCGGAGGGCTGCATTCGAAATTCGGCGTACCGCGCGAGGAGTTCGCGGAATTGCCACAGGCCGTCGCCGCGGCCGGCGCGCGCGTCGTTGGCCTCCATGCCCATGGCGGCAGCGGGAACTTCGATCTCGAGGGCTGGCTCGTGCCCGCAAGAGTGCTCGCGGAGAATGCCGTTCATTTCCCGGGGGTCCGAATTCTGAATCTGGGTGGCGGATTCGGCGTTCCTGAGCGCGCAGGCCAGGAACCCGTTGATCTCGCGGGGCTCGATCGTTGCCTGGCGGAATTCCGGGCGGCGCATCCGGAATTCGGGCTCTGGCTCGAGCCGGGGCGCTTCCTCGTCGCCGCCGCCGGCGTGCTGCTCGCGAGGGTCACGCAGACGAAGGGAAAAGGATCGAAGTGCTATGTCGGCGTTGCGACCGGGATGAATTCCCTGATCCGTCCCGCGCTCTACGGTGCCTGGCACGAGATCGTCAATCTCTCCCGACTCGACGAGCCGGCCACCCGGACGTGCGCGGTGGTGGGTCCAATCTGCGAAAGCGGAGACGAACTCGGATCCGACCGGCTGTTGCCGGCTTGTGAGGAAGGCGACATGCTCCTGATCGCCGATACGGGTGCGTACGGCCATGCGATGTCGTCCCACTACAACCTGAGGCCGCCCGCGCCGGAATTCGTGGTCCCGGCGTGACCGAAGTCCATCGAACGCATCTCTGGCAACTCGTCCTGATCAATGCGATCTGGGGCTTCAACATCGTCGCGGTCAAGCTGAGCGCCGACCGGTTCCCGCCTGTATTCCTGAGCTTCATGCGTTTCCTGATCGTCGGACTCATCGTCTGGCCGTGGCTGCGGGTCCGGCGCGGCGAGATGCGCTGGCTGATCACCGCCGCAACCTGCAGCGGCGGCCTGCAGTTCGCCCTGATGTACTCGGGCGTCGCACTGTCCGGCAACATGTCGTCGGTCGCGATCGCAGGCCAGCTCGGCGTGCCGTTTGCGACGCTCCTTTCGGTAATGATGCTCGGTGAACGGATCCACTGGCGGCGCTGGCTCGGGATCGGCATGGCATTCGTGGGCGTCGTCGTGATCGGTTTCAGTCCCGCTGTCTTTACATCCTGGTCCGGACTGATCCTGATCGTGATCGCCTCGTTCGTCGGCGCCGTCGGGCTGATCGCCATCAAGCGCGTTCACGAGCTCGAGCCGCTCGAGTTGCAGGCCTGGCTTGCCTGGGGGAGCCTGCCGTTGCTGTTGCCGTTGTCATTGCTGCTCGAAGACGGGCAGCTTGAAAGCCTCAGGCATGCCGGTGCGACTGGCTGGGGCGCCTTGCTCTATTCGGCGCTGCTCGCGAGCCTCGTCGCCCATACGGCGTATTTCGCGTTGATCCGCCGCTATCCGGTCTCGAGCGTGGCGCCGGTGACGGTGCTGACGCCGCTCTTCAGTGTGTTCTTTTCGGTGCTGTTGCTCGGCGACGTGCTCGACTGGCGTCTGATCGTCGGCGGATTGCTGACGCTCTCCGGCATCACGGTCATCGTGATACGCGAACGCAAGGCCGCCGCGATTGGCACCTGAGCGCCGTTTTAACCCGGATTGAGAGGAGCAAACGTTAGCAATACGAACTCGCCCAGGAGGCGGCTTATGACAACCTCGTATGCGGCGCGAGCCCCGCGTCAAGGGGCCATTCTCACGGCCATCACGGTGCTTCACCTCGGAGCCTTCGTCCTGATCGCGAGCGGACTCGGGGCGCGAGTCACGGTATCCCTCCCTCCTGACCCGGCGATCACGGTTGTTTTCAGGGAAGAAGAATCGACCCCGGCGGTCGCTCCCGAAGAAATACTTCCGGGTGAGGCTTACTTCGAGGTCGTTCCTAGGCCCGACCCGTCGATCATCCCGCATTTCGACGACCCGGCCATGACCGTTTCCAAAGCTGACGATTTCCACGGACCGGAATCCGGCGAGGAAGTCGCCGTTTCGCCGGTGGACTATCGCCCGCCCACATTGCGGACACGTGGCAGCCGTCTGGCGTCGCTGGTCAACTCCTGTTACCCGTCCGGAGCACGGCCGGAAGGCGAAGAAGGTCGCGTGACGGCAAGAATCCGCATCGACGACGCGGGCAGGACGGTCGCCTGGAGCGTTACCGAAAGCTCGGGCTTTCCGCGCCTCGACTTGGCGCTGGATTGCGTCATCCGGCGCCTGGATTTCATTGCCGGCCGGCAGGACGGCCGCGCCGTATCGGCCGATGCACTCCTGCCGATTGTCTTCCGGCTGCGCTGACCAGGATTGCCGGCGACCGCCGTTTGGTATGCTGGCCCGCGCCGCAACTGGAGCAGCGGCGGCCGACGCTTGCAGTCGAAACGGGCAACCGCTAAGGTGGCCGTAGCCGGAATCGGGACGCGCCAGAGTGCGCGCCAGACAAGAAATTGGCGGGGCCGTGGCCCGGATGAGGGGCCTGCGACCGGCTACAACGGACGAGGGGTGAGACAGGTCCGGTATGGCTAACACCTATTCGGCAGGAACTTCTCGCACGACGGCGGTTTTCGTCGGGATCGTCATTCTCCACGTGATTTTTTTCTGGGCGCTCAAGCAAGGCCTGGTTCGCACCGGCATGCAGATCGTCCAGGATTTCGCCATCATGGATCTTCCGCCGCCGCCGCCGCCGCCGGAGAACCTCGACGAACCGCCGCCACCGCCACCCGTGGACGTGCCGCCGCCCGTCGTGCCGCCGCCGCTGATCGATCTCCCGGCATTCGAAGGACCGTCGACGGCGATCACCGCGCAGGTCAAGGAAACGCCGAGGCCACAACCGCAGCAAACGGCGGCCCGCCAGGTGCAGATCACTCCGCCACGCATCAAGGCGAGAGGCGACCGGGTCGGCGCTGCAATCGCGGCCTGCTACCCGTCGGCTTCCCGCCGCCTGAGCGAAGAAGGCCGCGTGACAGTCACAATTACCATTGGCGCGGACGGAAAGGCCGGCGCCTTCACCGTGGCCCAGAGCAGCGGATTCCCGCGGCTCGACGGGGCGGCGGAATGCGTCGTGCGCCGCCTGCCGTTCGACCCCGGCAAGCGCGACGGCCAGCCGGTCGAAGCACAGGCTACGCTGCCGATCGTCTTCAAGCTGGAGTGACGCGCCAGGAATCGTCAGGGACCGGAGAGGCGCAAACCGCGTTCGGCGGCAACGGCTTTCCGGAAAATCTTTTCTGTTAGAGGGACTGCAGAATGGCTGGTGAAACCACAGTAACCGATAATCCGTACGGCATCGAAGCGCTCTGGACCACGAGCGATTATGTCGGCAAGGGCGTGTTCGTCATCCTGATCGTGATGTCGCTTTGGTCATGGCTCGTCATGATCAACAAGTGGCTCGACCAGCGCATGCTCCGCAAGGTGGCGGCAGAAGCCGAAAAGAATTTCTGGACAGCAGGATCGCTGCAGGAGGGCATCGGCAAGCTGAAGGGCAAGATCAACCCCTTCCGCGACATCGCGCAGGACGGTGTCCAGGCGATGGAGCATCATCGCAAGAGTGCCGGACGCGACGTCACCAGCAACATCGACGTGTCCGACTGGGTGCAGTCCCATATCGACAGGCGCACCAACATGCTGCAGTCGAGCCTCCAGAGCGGCATGGTCGTGCTGGCGTCAGTCGGCGCGACTTCGCCATTCGTCGGCCTGTTCGGGACGGTGTGGGGCATTTACCACGCGCTGATCAGCATCTCCATCGCCGGCCAGGCGTCCCTCGACAAGGTGGCCGGACCAATTGGCGAAGCGCTCATCATGACGGCCATGGGCCTCGCGGTGGCGGTGCCGGCGGTGCTCGGCTTCAACGGCTTGCTGCGCGGGAACAAGTCCCTGATGGAACGCGCCAACTACTTCGCGCATGACGTCCAGGCCGCCCTGCTGGCCGGCTCGCGCGTGCCCGGGAAGTAGGCGATGGCGATTTCGGTCGGCAAGGACGAAGGCGACCCGATGGTCGAGCCGAACGTCATTCCGCTCGTGGACATCATGCTGGTCCTCCTGATCATCATGATCATCACGGTCCCGGTGATGACGCAGGCTGTCAAGATCGACCTGCCGAGGGAGATCAACCGGCCGACCGATACGAAGCCGGAGAACATCAACCTCTCGATCGATTTCGACGGCTCCATCTACTGGAACGAGAACAGTGTTGATCGCGGCTCGCTTCTCAACTATGTGCTGGCGGAAGCCGTCAAGGATCCGCAACCGGAAATCCATATCCGGGCCGACAAGCGGGCACGTTACGAGTACGTGGCGGATACGCTCGCCGTACTGCAGCGGGGAGGCATGCGCAAGGTCGGATTCATCGCCGAACGACCGCAGCCCCAATAAGCGGGGCAAAGTCGGCTGGATGACCAAGGGCCCGCCGACTGGCGGGCCTTTTTCTTGACAGGATGACGGATGAATGAAGGCTGAACCGGCGCTTCTATTTTGGTTACCGGAACCCCGGGCCTTTTCCGGGAGTCCACTGATACAGGCACCGGGCAGACAGCCGGGCTGGTTTTGGGGTATAAACCCGCCCCACGCGATAGTGGCGGCAAGCAGCGGTCGGCGAGGAATAACATCATGACAGCAGGGAATTCGTGGTCGAACCGTCTGGCGGCGATGGCTGCGGCAGTTGCGCTGGCAATTGCGCTCGCGCCAGTTGCAGCGGCGCAGGACGAACCGAAGTCGCGCAAGGAGCGCGCGGCGGCGGAGGAGGCCGCGAAAGCGGGCGAAGCGCCGAAGCCGGAATACAGCAAGGAATTCCGCAAACTCGCCGGCCCCGTCCAGACGGCCGCGAACGAGAAGAAATGGGCGGAAGTGATGTCTGCGCTGCCGGCGCTCGAGGCCCTGCCGCCGCAGAGCCGCGACGAGCGCAAGGCAATCGCAACCTGGCGGTTGCAGGCCACCCAGGGTACGGGCGACCAGGACGCGTTCGCTGCCGCGATCGAATCCTTCCTGAGCGAAGGATTCGCGGAACCCGAGAATGTCGGCGCGATGCACCGGCAACTGGCCGCGCATTACAGCGGCAAGCAGGACAAGGAAAAGACCCTGCTGAATTTCCAGAAGTTCGTGGATGCGACCCCGGACGTCGAGCCGGACGAATACGAGACCCTGGGACGCTTGCACTTGCAGGCCAATCACTTCGCCGAAGCCTCGCAGTATCTCGGCAAGGCAATCGAGCTTACCGCGGCCAAGAACGAGAAGCCGAAGGAGATGTGGTTTCAGCTTCGCGACCGTTGCTTCATCGAAATGAAGGACGACGCGGGCCGCGCGAGGAATCTCGAATCGCTCGTCGGCTACTATCCTGACAAGGAATACTACAGCCGCATCGTGGCAATCTATCAGCTGCAGTCCAAGGACGATCGCATCATTATGTTGAATGCCTACCGGCTGGCGGTCAGCGATCCGAAAGGCGGCCTGGCGACCGTCGGCGGCTATCTGAACTACGCCGACACCGCACTGGTTGCCGGAAGCCCGGGCGAGGCCGCCCGGGCGCTCGAGCGCGGCATGAAGGACGGCATCGTACCGACCGCCGGCACGAACCAGCAGATGCTCTCGGAAGCCAAGGCGGCCGCAGCCCAGGACAAGAAGACGCTGCCCGGCGAATCCGCCGCCGCCGCGAAGAACGCAAAGGGCGAGGCGGACGTCAAGGTCGGCCTCGGCTTCTACAGCACCGGCGATTTTCAGCAGGCTGTCGAGGCGACCCGCCGCGGCATCGCCAAGGGTGGCGTGTCGCGCCTCGACGACGCCAATCTGCTGCTTGGCGCGGCGTTGCTTGAACTGGGTCGTCGCGATGAGGCGCGTGCGGCCTTCGAGGCTGCCGCAGCCGCAGCACCGGCCGACAGCCCGATGGCGCGAATTGCAGGTCTGTGGATCGCCCGTACCACGCGCACCGAAACGGCCCCTGCGGCCGGTTGAGCAGGAGACTGGTAATGTCGAAGACGACGAACTTCCGTGCCAGCACGCTGGCGTTGCTGTTGGCCCTACCGGTAGCCGGTCTTGCCGTGCTCAGCTGGTCGGGAGAAGCTTTTGCTCAGGCGCAGCAGTCCGGTGGCTGGCGCAAGGATCTGGCTGACAAGGCCAAGGCCGCGCAGACCGCGGGCCAGAAAGGCAACTACAGCGAGGCCATCCGCCTCCTGAAGGAAGCCAAGGCGAAAGCGCCGCTGTCGCCCCAGGAAGAGCAGGGCATCAATGAACTGCTGATCTGGGCCGCAAGCGGCGCCAAGGACCAGAAGCTCGTTCTGCAGACGGTGGATGAGCGCCTGGCAACCGGCCGCGTGACGGGCGCCGACCTTACGCGCAAGCTGCGCCTGAAGGCCACGACGCACTATGCACTGCGCGACTACCGGAATGCGGCCGCGACCTTCGACAAGCTCGCCGCACAGGGTCCGCTGAATGCCGACGACCTGACCCTGCTCGGGACCTGCCAGATGCAGTTGCGCGACTACCAAAAAGCGACGACAACGCTCGAACGCGCCATCGCGGCCAACGAGAAAGCGGGGCGCACGGCGAAAGTCGGCACGCTCCTCGAGATGCTGAACTCCGCCTACTTCGAGACCAACAACGAAGCCAAGCGAATGCAGACGCTGCACCGGCTCATGGCGGCGGCCCCGAAGGCGAGCGTGTTCAAGCAGCTCGCGAACGCCTACGAAGTGCAGTCCGCCAAGGACCCGGTCGTCATGATCAACGTCTATCGCCTTGGTGCGGCGCGTGGCCTCCTCTCGGGCGAGCATTTTGCGAAGTATGCGGAGACGGCGCTCGACCTATCGAGTCCCGGTGAAGCGGTTGCCATGATGGAAAAAGGCATGGCAGCCGGCGCGATCAAGAAGGACGACCGCAACAACCGCCTGCTCGCCGACGCGAAATCGCAGGTCGATCGCGTCAAGGCGACCCTCGCGCAGCAGGAGGCGGAAGCGAAGGCGATCGCGACGGGCGAGCCGGAGGCCAAGCTCGCGACCGCGTATTTCACGCTGAAGAATTACGCGAAGGCGAGTGAAGCGGCGAAACGGGGCGTGACGAAGGGCAAGCTCCGCCGGCCGGACAACCTCAACATGCTGCTTGGCATCTCGCTTGCCAACAGCAAGCAGTCGTCGCAGGCCAAGGAGGCTTTCAAGGCTGCCGCTGCCTCGAATGACAAGATTCGAGGCGTTGCGAATCTCTGGGCCACGATGACCGGCTGATCGACCGGCGATCGGCATGATTGCAGGGGCCGCGGCGCGGAATCGCCGCGGCCCTTTGCGTATACAATCGCAGGGAATGAAACCGGCGCGTCAACTCGGAATCGTCGAAGTCGGACCCCGCGACGGCCTGCAGAACGAGGCGGCGGCCGTTTCGACCGAGGTCAAGATCGAGTTCATCCGGCGCGCCGTCGAAGCTGGGATCCGGCGAATCGAAGTCGCGAGTTTCGTCAATCCGCGCCGCGTACCGCAGATGGCGGATGCGGAAGCGGTCATGCAGGCGCTTCCGCGCCGCGACGACGTACGCTACATCGGACTGGTATTGAATCGCACGGGTTTCGACCGCGCCGCCGCGGCGGGCTGCGAGGAAATCGGCATGGTCGTGTTCACGACTGACGAGTTCAACCGGCGCAACCAGGGCGTCACCTGTGCGGAGTCGATCAAGAACTGGCGCGAGATCTCGGCCGCGGCGCAGGCTGCGGGAATCCTGGCTCAGGTCACGATCTCCGCTGCCTTCGGTTGTCCATTCGAGGGTGAAGTTCCGCCGGCGCGGGTCGTGGAGATCGCGCGTGAGCTGGCCGAGGGCGCGCCGTTCGAGATCGCAATTGCGGACACGATCGGCGTCGGCGTGCCGGGACAGGTGACCAACATATTCGGCCGTGTTGCGGATGCGCTGCCGGGCATGAGCCTGCGGGGACACTTCCACAACACGCGCAATACCGGAATCGCCAATGCCTATGCCGCCGTAATGGCCGGCGCCCAGGTCCTCGACGCGAGCGCGGGCGGCCTTGGCGGCTGCCCGTTCGCGCCGGCAGCGACAGGCAACATACCGACCGAGGACCTGATCTACATGCTTACACGCATGGGGATCGAGACGGGAGTCGATCTCGATCGGGCGATCGGAACGGCTCGATGGATTGAGCAGCATGTGGGGCATGCAGTGCCCGGCATGCTCGCCAAGGCAGGCGGCTTTCCCGGAACAGCGCCGCCGGCCAGGCGGACAGCGACCTGAAACGACTCACTGAAGGAAATGACACCATGACGATCAAGGCTGGCGACAAGATTCCCGAAGGCACGTTGAAGCTGATGGGCAAGGACGGGCCGATGAACGTGAGCGCCGACGAACTCCTGGGCAAGGGGCACATCGTGCTCTTTTCGGTGCCCGGCGCATTCACGCCGACCTGCAGTGCAAAGCACCTGCCGGGATTCGTCGAGAATGCCGCGGCGCTTCGGGCCAAGGGAGTGACGAAGATCGTCTGCCTAGCGGTCAATGACGTCTTCGTCATGAATGCCTGGGGCAAATCGGCGGGCGTCGGCGACTCGGTCGAGATGGCGGCCGATGGAAACGGGGACTACTCACGCGCGCTCGGGCTCGAGCTGGACGCCCGCGGCTTCGGCATGGGCATGCGGGGCAAGCGCTTCGCGCTCGTGATCGAGGATGGCGTCGTAAAGCAGGTGAACGTCGAGGCGCCGGGTGAATTCAAGGTCTCCAGCGCAGAGCACGTGCTCGCCGGGCTCAAGTGATCACGGGCCCGGTCTCGTTCCTCTACGCAGGCCTGCTCGGCCTCATGTTGATCGCGCTTTCAGTCCAGGTTGTGATGGCACGTCGCCGCTACAAGGTGCGGCTCGGTTCCGGAACCGACGATGCAATGCAGCAGGCCGTTCGCGTGCAGGCGAACTTCACCGAGTACGTGCCGATCGCGGTGCTGCTGCTCGTCTTTTCGGAAATCACCGGCATGCCGTCGGCCGCCGTGCACGGCGCCGGCATCCTGCTGCTCGCGAGTCGCGTGATCCACGCCTGGGGCCTGACGCAGAGTCCGGGCGTGAGCTTCGGCCGTTTTTACGGGACAGCCGGCACCTGGCTCACGATCGTCGGGTTGTCGCTGTGGCTTGTCTACGCGACTACAGCAGCTTCTCGATTTCCGGCACCAGGGTGAAGAGGTCGCCGACGAGGCCGTAATCGGCCACTTCGAAGATCGGCGCCTCGGCGTCCTTGTTGATGGCGACGATTGTGCGCGCATCCTTGATGCCGGTCAGGTGCTGGATCGCGCCGCTGATCCCGATAGCGACGTAGAGTTCCGGCGCGATGATCTTGCCGGTCTGGCCGACCTGCAGTTCGTTCGGCGCGTAGCCTGCATCCACGGCCGCGCGAGAGGCGCCGATCGCCGCGCCGAGCCGGTCCGCGAGGCGCTGGATCAGGGCAAAGTTCTCCGCACTGCCGAGTGCCCTGCCGCCGGACACTACGCGCGCAGCGCTCTGGAGTTCGGGGCGGTCGCTGCGCGCTGCCGAGACGGACACGAAACGCGTGGTTTCCGGAAGCTTCACCTCGAGCGCCGGTGTCTCGACGGGCGCCGATCCGCCGCCCGCCGCGGCCTGGAACGAGGCGACACGCACGGTGGCGACGACCTGCCGGCCGGCCGGCGCTTCGACGGTCGCGATCGCATTGCCGGCATACACCGGTCGCCGGAACCGCAAAGCGGATTCGACGGCCATGATGTCACTCACTTGCGGCGCGCCCAGCAGGGCCGCGACCCGGGGCATGAGATCCTTGCCGAAGGTCGTCGACGGACCCAGAACGTGCGAATACCCATCGGCGAGTTTCGCGACCTGCGGAGCCAGCACCGCCGCCAGTGCCGGCTCGTTGGCGGGATTGCGCACGAGCAGCACGCGGGCGACGCCCTGGATCGCAGCGGCGGCGGCTGCGACGGAAGCTCCGTCCTTCGCGAGCACGGCGATTGCGATTTCCGCGTCCGGAATCGACGATGCGCAGCTCACGCACTTCGCGATGGATGAGCTGAGCTTTTCGTCCAGGTGCTCGGCGATGATCAGGATGCGGTTCATCAGATGAGCCCCTTCTGCCGAAGTGCGGCGACGAGTTCCGCCGCATCCTTCACCATCACGCCTTTCTGCCGCTGCGCAGGCGGCTCGTACTTCAGGATCTTGAGCAGGGGCGACGCATCCACGCCGAGGGCCGCCATGTCCGTCACGTCGAGCGGTTTCTTCTTGGCCTTCATGATGTCCGGGAGCTTGATATAGCGCGGCTCGTTGAGCCGCAGATCGGTCGTGCAGACGGCCGGCAGGTCCACTTCGATCGTTTCCAGTCCGGCGTCGACCTCGCGCGTCACGCGCGCGACGTCGCCCTTGAGCTCGATCTTCGACGCAAATGTCGCCTGAGGGCGATCCCAGAAAGCAGCAAGCATCTGGCCGGTCTGGCTGCAGTCGTCGTCGATCGCCTGCTTGCCCAGAATCACCAGGCGCGGCGCCTCTTTTTCCACGAGTTTCAACAGCGCGCGCGCAACGGCCGGCGGCTCGACCGCCGCATCCGCCTTGACGAGGATCGCCCGGTCCGCGCCCATCGCGAGCGCATTGCGCAATTGCTGCTGGGTTTCTTCAGGCCCGATGCTCGCCACGATGACTTCATCGGCTTCGCCGCGCTCGCGGATCCTGATCGCTTCCTCGAGCGCAATCTCGTCAAAGGGATTGGCGCTCAGTTTCACGCCGTCGGTGACGACGCCCGATCCATCGGGACGTACGCGCACGCGCACGTTGTAATCGATGACGCGCTTGAGGCCGACCAGGATCTTGCGCATTCAGTTCACTCCATTGCCCGCGGCGCATCGTATCGGAACCAGAGCGTTTGGGTTAACATCGCATTGATATTCAATAGTTTGAGCTCTGTATTTCGAGTGAATTCGTGACATGAGCACCGTCTCCTTCATCCTGCGGCGGCTGCTGGGCGCGGTTCCGACGCTGGCCCTCATCGTTGCGCTCTCGTTCCTGCTGACCCGAATGGCCCCGGGCGGCCCGTTCGACGAAGAGCAGGCGTTGCCGCCGGCAATCCGCGCGAACCTGGAAGCGGCCTATGGACTCGACCAGCCCGTGCACCTGCAGTTCGGGCGCTACGTTTCAGGGCTCCTGCGCGGCGATTTCGGCCCTTCGTTCAAGTTCCGCGATTTCACGGTCAGTGAGCTGATTGCAGGCGGTCTGCCGGTCAGCCTGACCCTGGGCCTTGCTGCGCTCGCACTCGCGCTGGCGGTCGGTGTGCCGGCGGGAATCTGGGCCGCGCTTTCGCGGGGGCGCGCCGCGGACCGGCTGGTGATGATGTTGGCGGTTGCCGGTATCTCGATACCCGTTTTCGTCATCGCGCCGCTGCTCACGCTTGTTTTCGGAATCTGGCTGCGCTGGCTGCCGGTCGCGGGATGGGTGCCGGGCCGGCCCTCGGACCTCGTCCTGCCGGTCATGACCCTGGCCCTGCCGGTTGTCGCCTATGTCGCGCGCCTGACGCGCGGCAGCCTGCTCGAGGTGCTTCGCACGACCTGGATCCGCGCGGCGCGCGCCCGCGGCCTGCCTGCGCGCACGGTGATCCTGCGCCATGCCTTGCCCGCCGCCTTGCTGCCCGTCGTGAGTTACCTCGGGCCGGCCGCCGCCGCCGTGCTGGCCGGCTCGCTCGTCGTCGAAACGCTGTTCGGACTGCCCGGCATGGGCCGGCATCTCGTTCAAGGCGCGCTGAATCGCGACTACACGCTCGTCATGGGCATGGTGATCGTCTATGCCGGCCTGATGATCCTGCTGAACCTGCTGGCCGACTTGGTCTATGCCTGGCTCGACCCGCGCATCCGGCAGGTACGGCGGTCATGAAGGGCGGCCTGTGGCGTGATGCGTTCGGGCAATTGCGCGGCGATGGCGCTGCGATGACGGGCCTGGCTGTGCTCGCGTTTCTCGTGATCGCGGCATTCGCGGGGCCGGCGTTCATCGGTTTCCGCGAGGACGAAATCGACTGGTCGAACATGGCGGCGCCGCCATTCGAAGCGGACGGGCACTGGCTCGGCACGGATCGACTCGGCCGCGACCTCCTGCTGCGCACGCTGCTGGGTCTTCGCGTGTCGCTTGCGATCGCTCTCGCGGCGACGCTCGTCAGCCTCGTCATCGGCGTTTCCTGGGGCGCGCTTGCGGGCTATCTGCGGGGGCGCACAGACGCGCTGATGATGCGTTTCGTGGACGTGCTCTATGCGCTGCCGCAGGTGTTCTTCGTGATCATCCTGACGGTCGTGTTCGGCCGCGGTCCGCTGACGCTCCTGGTCGCGATCGGGGCGTTCGGGTGGCTGACGATGGCCCGCATCGTGCGTGGCCAGGCGCTCGCACTGCGCGAGCGCGATTTCGTCGAGGCCGCAGTCGTCGGCGGCGCGGGAACGATGCGCATCGTTGCTCGCCACATCGTTCCCAATCTCCTGGGGCCGGTCATCGTCTACGCGACATTGACCGTGCCGCAGGTAATCCTGGTCGAGAGCTTCCTGAGCTTTCTCGGCATCGGCATCCAGGAACCGCTTGCGAGCCTCGGCAACCTGATCGCGGACGGCGCGTCAGAGATGGAAACGGCGCCGTGGATGCTGGCCGTGCCGGCAGGGTGCCTGGTGCTCGTCGTGTTCGCATTCAATTTCCTGGGCGACGGCTTGCGTGACGCCCTCGATCCACGGGACCGCTGATGCCGCTCCTCGAGATACGTGCCCTGACTGTCGAATTCGCGGGCGAACCCGCGGTCTGCGCCGTGGATGATGTCAACCTGTCGGTAGAGGCTCGCGAGAATGTCGCGATCGTCGGCGAATCCGGATCCGGCAAGAGCCAGCTTCTGCACGCCTGCGTGGGCCTGCTCGCGGCCAATGGCCGCGCACGGGGCTCGGTGCGATTCGAGGGAAGGGAACTTCTCGAAGGAGACCATGCGGCGGCCGTGCGTGGTCACGGCATCGGGTTCATCTTCCAGGACGCCTCCGGCAGCCTTACGCCGCACCGGCGCATCGGCGAGCAACTGACAGAAATTGCACAGGCAGCGCATGGCATGACGCGCGATGCCGCGCGAGCCGAATCGCGGCGGATGCTCGACTGCGTACACCTGCCGGACGCGCAACGGAGGCTCGCGCAGTACCCGCACGAACTGTCCGGCGGCATGCGCCAGCGCGTCGCAATCGCGCTCGCCTTGGTGGCGCGGCCGAAGCTCTTGTTCGCGGACGAGCCGACAACCGCGCTCGACGTTACGGTACAGGCGGAGATCCTTGCCCTCATGGCGGAACTCTGTCGCGAGTTCGGAATGGCGCTTCTCCTGGTGACCCACGATCTCGGCGTCGTCGCGGCACTCGCGGACCGCATTGCGGTGATGCACGCCGGGCGATTCGTCGAAACTTCGGCGGCGGCCGATTTTCTCGCGGGTCCGCGGCATCCCTACAGCGCCGGTCTGCTTGCGGCCGTTCCGACGCTCGAGGGCCTGGCATGAGCCTGCTCGAACTGCGTGGCGTTGCGGTGCGGTTCCGGCCGTTCGACGCGCGGAAGCGGGAGTTCACGGCCGTCGACGGTGTGGACTGTTCGATCGGCGAAAATGAAATGCTCGGTCTCGTCGGGGAGTCGGGCTGCGGCAAGACGACGCTCGGCCGCGCGATCCTTGGCCTGGTGCCGCTTGCCGCAGGGGAGGTGCACTGGCGGGAGCAGCGCATCGACCGTCTCGGACGGCGCGCGTTCCGGCCGTTGCGCCGCGAGTTGCAGTACGTTTTCCAGGATCCCCACGCCTGCCTCGACCCGCGCATGACCCTGCTTGAAAGCGTGGCCGAGCCGCTGCGTGCGCTCGATCCCGGTACGCAGGCACGGGAGCGCGCACGTCGCGCGGAAGAACGGCTCGACGAAGTCGGCATCGCCGCGCACCTGGCCGCGCGCTATCCGCATCAGCTGAGCGGCGGCCAGCTTCAGCGCGCCGTCATCGCGCGTGCGCTCATCGTCGATCCGCGATTCGTCGTTTGCGACGAGCCCGTGAGCGCGCTCGACGTGTCGGTTCAGGGCCAGATCGTCAGCCTGCTCGAACGCATCCGCGAGGAGCGCGGACTCTCGAGCCTTTTCATCAGCCACAACCTGGCGGTGGTCTCCCGCTTGTGCCGGCGCGTGATGGTCATGTATCGCGGCCGCATCGTCGAAAGCGCGGGGCGCCGCGACCTCGCGGGTGCGCCGCTGCATCCGTATACGCGCGAGCTGCTGGATGCCGTGCCCGGCATCGATCCGGGCGCACGCGGGCGGCTCCTGCGCCGGGCGGCTCGAGCACGCCCGGCTGCGGACGACGCGGCATCCGCCGCAGGCTGCGCGTTCGCGGCGCGCTGTCCCCATGCATTGCCGCGCTGCCGGGTTGAACGCCCGCTGCTGCAACCCGCCGGCGAGTCGCGCTTCGTCGCCTGCCACCGGGCGGGGGACTGGCCCGGCGGCTTGCCGCCGCTTGCCGCCGTCTGATCTCGCGCGAGCTCATCCGCTGAGCTTGCCGCCGGCCTATGCTTGGGCCGGAAACAGGGAAGCCGCTCGTTGAATCCGAACACCCGTTGCATCGCCCACCTCGAAGCCGGCGGCCTGCTGCTGACGCAGGACCTGCGCCAGGCACGCATCCTTCGCCGCCTGCACGATCGGGCCCAGGTTGCCGCGGGACGGGTAGTCTGGCCGTCGGCGCAGGTCCTGCCGCTCGATGCCTGGCTCGCGCTGCAATGGCAGAGAGCTGCCACGCAACGGCCTGCAATGCCCGGGATCCTCCCGGCCGTCGCCCTGCGCTGGCTCTGGCGGCGCCAGGCGGCGCGGGATGCACCAGGACTTCTGGACCCGGCCGATCTCGGCGCGCGGGCGCGCCTGAGCTGGCTCAAGCTCCGCGCGCATGGCGGCGACCTGCAAAAGCTCGCCCGGTTTCCCCTGACGCGCGATCAACAGGCCTTTCTCGGCTGGGCGCGGGCGGTGGAGGAGGAACTCCATTCGCGCGATGGTTGCGATGGGGGCGACCTGCCGCGACTCCTCATCCAATTCGATGCCTTGCCGCTCGATGGGCCGCCGGTACTGGTCGCGGGTTTCCGACGCCTCACGCCCGCCGTGGCTGCCCTATTTGCCGCGATGTCGGCGAAAGGCCGGCCGGTCGAGCGGCTCGAGCCGGAGTGCAGCTCCGGCGGCTGCCGGCGACATGCCGCAGGCGACCCGGACGCCGAGCGTCAGGCGATGCTCGCATGGCTGCGCGCGCGCGTTGAATCTTCGCCTGACGGCATCCACGCCGTCATCGTCCCGGATCTCGACTCGAACCGTGGCGCCCTGGAACGCGCGCTCGCCTCTGCATTGCAGCCGGAGCTGGAATTGCCGCGAAGCGGCCGCGACGAGCGCGTTTTCGATCTCGCGGGCGGGCATGCGCTGCTGTGCCAGCCGATCGTCGAATCCGCGCTTGCTGCGCTGGCTTCTGCGACCGGCCCCGTTGACTGGACCGTGGCCAGCGCGCTGCTTCGCAGCGCACATCTCTCGGGGGCGCAACCCGAGCGACGTGCGCGCATCGCTGCCGACCTGAGCTTGCGCAAACCGCAAGGGCAGGCGAGGGTGAGCCGCGGGTTGCTCGCGAAGCTTGCATCCCAGGAAGGCGCGACGGTTTTTGCGGCGTCGCTCGGCACCGCGCTGGGCAGGTTGAACGGGTCGACACGCCGCAGCGCAGGCGCCTGGGCCGAGACTTTCGGCGCCTGCCTTGCAGCCTGGGGCTGGCCCGGCGACAGCGCGCTCAGCAGCCACGAGTTCCAGGCGGCGCGACGGTTGCGGGAACTCCTGTCGGAGCTCGCCTCGCTCGGCGCCGTTTCGGCGGATCTCGATGCCGGTCAGGCGCTCGCCGAATTGCGGCACCTTGCCGCGGCACCGTTTCAGCCGGAGAGCGGGGAGCCGGCGGTCTTCGCACTGGATGCCTACGAAGACCCGGGCGTGCATTTCGACAGCCTCTGGGTTGCAGGACTGACCGCCACGGCCTGGCCGCGACCGGTCAGCGTGGATCCTCTGCTGCCGATCGAAGTCCAGCGTCAACTCGGCATGCCGGGCGTCATGCCGGAGGACTGCGTTGCGGAAGCACGCGATATCGTCGGAAGATGGCGGTCGCAATCGACGGCCCTCGTACTCTCGTGGCCGATTTGCGAGAACGACACGGACGTCGATGGCTCGCCGCTGTTGCCGACGGACGCACCGATGCTTGAAGGCCTGCCACCGGTGCCGTCGCGCGAGCGGCTGGCACTTGAAGCGGCGCGGCTTGAGTCCGTGCTGGATGCCGCGGCCGAGCCGACAACTGCGGCTCCCGCGCGCGGCGGTGCTCGCGTGTTCGAACTTCAGTCGCAATGCGCCTTCCGTGCGTTTGCGGAAATGCGACTCGGTGCTGCGCCGCTCGAGGAGCCGCAATCCGGATTCGACCGGCGGCTGCGCGGCATCGTGCTGCATCGTGCCTTGCAGATCCTGTGGACCGGGCTCGGTACCCAGCAGGCGCTGGCGGAACTCGACGACGAGACGAGGAGCCGCCGCATCGCGAATGCGGTCGAGGAGGCCGTGTCAGCCGCTGTCCCGACCGGGACTGGAGCACGAACCATTGCACTCGAGAGAGACTGGCAGCGCCGCGCCATCGGCGGATTGCTCGAACTCGATCTCGCGCGCCCGCCTTTCACCGTCGTCGAGACCGAGCGTTCGCGGACACTCCAGATCGGCGGACTCGAGTTCCGCCTGCGCGTCGACCGGGTCGATCTCGTCGGCGACGAGCTGATCGTCATCGACTACAAGACCGGCAAAGTGCAGAACTCGGCGTGGCGGGGTGCGCGCATGGAGGCGCCGCAACTTCCGCTTTACGCCGTGCTTCATCCAGGCCGGCCGGCTGGCATCGCATTTGCTGGTGTCGGCGCCGCGCACGCGGAGTACGTCGGCGTGAGCCGCGACGGCGCGGCAATTGACGGGTTGAAGCCCGCATCGAAGTTCGCGCTGACCGAAGAGAAGGAGGCCGGCTTCGAGTGGCCTGAAGTCATCGCTCACTGGCATGCCTGGCTTGCACGGCTGGCAGAGGACTTCGCCGCGGGACGTGTCGAAGTGAATCCCAAGCTCGGGGCCGATACCTGCCGTTACTGTCACCTGGAGGCGCTCTGTCGCGTGGAGCCGGCTTTGCCCGAGGATGCGGCCGAGGAAGACGGCGATGACGATTGATGCGGCCGCACTCGACCGGGCGGCTCGCGGGCGCGCCATCGAGCCGTCGGGCTCGTACATCGTGCAGGCGCCGGCTGGCTCCGGAAAGACCAGCTTGCTGACCCTGCGCTACCTGCGCCTGCTCTCGGATGTCGAGTGCCCGGAACAGATCATTGCGATCACGTTCACGCGCAAGGCGGCAGCCGAGATGCACCACCGGATCCTCGCGGCACTCGAACTGGCGTCCCGACCACTCCGACCCGGTGCCGAAAAGCACGTGGCGGAACTGCATCGCTGCGCCCGCCTGGCGCTCGAGCGAAGTCGGGACCGCGGCTGGGGCCTCGAGCACAATCCGGCCCGGCTACACGTCCAGACCATAGACGGCCTGAATCACTGGCTCTCGCGACGGCTGCCGCTCGCAGCGCGCATCGGCACATCTTCTGCGCTCGTGGACGACGCGCGGCCGCTGTACGCGGAAGCGGCGAGGCGAACGGTCGCGATGCTGGACGAGGATGTGCCGGTCGCCGCCGCACTCGAACGTCTCGCGCGCGCGCTGAATCACGAACCGCGCCTGCTCGCCCAGCTCATCGAAGGAATGCTGGGAGCGCGCGAGCTGTGGTTGCCCAAACTCCTGGACGGCTCGGACAGGAAGGCATTGCGGGCGGAGATCGACCGTTTGCTGCGCGCGGCGCTGGAAGCGGAGCTCAGGGCAGCGACGACCGCGCTATCCGTAGTCCACTGGGAACCATTCTTCGCAATCTGCCGCGCCGCGGTCGCAACTGGCGCAACAGTGGCTCCGGTCCTGGCACTCGCGCAATGGCGAAACCTGCCGCCGCCGGTCGCGGAGGCGGTACCCGCATGGTGCGCGCTCGCCGAGCTCTTGCTCAGGGCGCCTCCGGCGGGCGAACTGCGCAAGACCGTCGACGCAAGGCAGGGCTTTCAACCCGCGAGCGCGGGCGCTGGCTGGAAAGGCCTCAAGAAGCAGATGAAGGATTTCCTTGCCGGGTTGGCGGAACACGAGGGGCTGGCGGCGGCGATCGTCTCGCTGCGGCAGCTTCCGCCTGCGGCGTTGACCGACGGGCAGTGGGAACGCATCGATGCGCTTTCTGCCGTGCTGCCGCACGCGGTCGCGGAACTCCTGGCGCTCTTCGCGGAGCGCGACAACCTCGATCATCCGGCGGTCGCCGCGGCCGCCCGGGACGCCCTGGGCGACGAATCGGCGCCGACGGAGCTTGCGCTCTCGCTCGACTACCGGATCCGCCACCTGCTGGTCGACGAGTACCAGGACACTTCGCCTTCGCAGGAACGGCTGCTCAACCTGCTGGTCGCCGGCTGGCAACCCGGGGACGGGCGGAGCCTTTTCTGCGTCGGCGACCCGATGCAGTCGATCTACGCCTTCCGTGAGGCGGACGTCACACTGTTCCTGCAGGCACAACGGAGCGGCATCGGGGCCGTTCCACTCATGGCGGAGCGCCTGGGCCGCAACTTCCGCTCGAGCGCGACGATCGTCGACTGGGTCAACTCGGCGTTCTCGGAATTGATGCCGCGGGCCGACGATTTCGAACGGGGCGCCGTGCGCTACTCACCTGCAGCCGCAGTGAAGGAGGGCGAAGCCGCGGACGGTGTCCACGTGCACGCGCTCCTAGATGCCGACGAGCGGGCGATGGCGGCGGAAGTCACGGGCATCTTGCAGAAGTCGCTGGCCGCAGGCGGCGAACCGCCCTCGATCGCGATCCTGGTGCGCGGTCGGCCGTCGTTACCGCCAATCCTCGAAGCCCTGCGCGAAGCCGGCATCGAGTACCGCGGCGTCGAACTGGAATCCCTGCTCGATCGCCCGGCAATCCGCGACCTGGTCGCGCTCGCGCGTGCGCTGTTGCACGAAGGAGACCGCACTGCGTGGCTAGCCGTGCTGCGCGCGCCGTACTGCGGATTGACGCTTTCGGATCTGTTGCTGCTTGCGGGCGACGATTCCCGCGTACCGCTGCGCGAGCGCGTCGGCGAGGCGGTCCTGCCCGCGGCGTTGCCGGCCGATTCGGCCGCGCGCGTCCGGCGGCTGCGCAGCGCTCTCGAAGCGGCGATTGCAGGCCGCGGAGAGCGCACACTCGGCAGCTGGGTGAAGTCGGCGTGGCTTGCCCTGGACGGACCGGCCACGATTGCGGACGCTTCGGACATTGCGAACGCGGAACTGCTGTTCGGGGCGCTCGATCGCCTCGAACTGGAAGCGGGCTGTCAGCCGCCGGCCTCCGCGATCGACGCTGCGGTGGCAGGCGTCATGGCCTCGCCAGTCGGCAGCAAGGGCGCGCGGGTGCAAGTCATGACCGTCCATCGCGCCAAGGGGCTTGAATTCGACGTCGTGATCCTGCCGGACCTGCAGCGCGGCGCGCGCAAGACCGAGCGACCCTTGCTGTACTGGACACCGGTTGCGACCGGAACCGGCGAACGCGGCATCGTGCTGGCAAGCCGGGCGGATGCTCTGGAAGGCGACGGCAGTGCGGATGCGCTCGAGCGCTGGATGCGCAGGCTCGGCGCCGAGCGCGAGGCGCTGGAACTCGGACGCATCGCCTACGTTGCGTCGACGCGCGCGCGGCGCGAGCTCCACCTGATCGGCGCGGCCCGCATCCGCCAGACGGATGACGGCCCCGTGCTTCGTCGTCCGCGGCCCACGAGCCTGCTCGCATTCTTCTGGCCGGTTCTGTCCGGCCATTTTGAGCAGGCGCTCGCGGCGCGCGCGGATGTGCCTGCACAGTCCGGCCGGCCGAGGGACGGCCGGCGACGGCTCACGGCACCGTCGCCGCGCCGGCTTGTCGCCGGGTTCTCATCGCCTGCGCCGCCGTCACCGCCGCGCGCAGCCGCATTGCGGATTTCCGGCGAACCGGAAGGCTCCATCCGTCCCGAGTTCGACTGGGCAGGCGCGATCGCGCAGGCGGTCGGCCTCATTGTTCACCTCGAACTGCAGCGCATTGCGGATGGCGGCGCCATCCCGCAAGACGATGTTGCAACTGCGTCACGCTGGCAGCGACAGCTGCGCGAATTCGGCATTGACGACGCGCACCGGCCCGCGGCGCTCGAACGGATCGGAAGCGTCATGTCGGCGATTGCCGTCAGCGAACGGGCGGCTCGATTGCTCGATCCGGGCGCCGAGGACGGCGCGAGCGAACTGGCGCTGACGGCCGTCGTCGACGGCGTCCTGCAAAGCCTACGGATCGATCGTACGTTCGTCGACGCCGAGGGCGTGCGCTGGGTGGTCGACTGGAAAACAAGCACGCACGAGGGCGGCGATCGCGAGGTGTTTCTCGACAACGAGCTTGCGCGCTATCGAGGGCAACTCGAACGCTACGCGCGGGTGATGCGCCTGTTCGACCCGGGTCGTCCGCTGAAAGTCGGGCTCTATTTCCCGGTGCTCGACGCCTGGCGCGAACTCTAGAAGCTGCCTTCGATCGTGAACGGCCGGCGGCCCTGGCTGTCGGGCGGGCCGAGAAAGGCGAGAGTGTCGAAGATGGCGGGTCCCGCGCCCGGGCCGGGCGCGGCTTCGCCGCTCATGAGGTAGTGGCCGTCGCGATCCAGCTCGATGGCCCCGCGCACGCGCAGCGGCCCACCCAGGTCCCGCAGGCGCCCGGCGAGCGAACCGGTACCGACGGCGCCTTCTCCGACTGTCAGCTCGAAGTCGCCCAGCATCTGGCCGCCGGAACCCGGTGCGCGCAAAGAGCGCACGATGAGCGTGCCGGCGGCATCCGCCGGCCTGCGCTGCGCGATACGGAGCTCCTGCACGTCGAGTTCGAGGACGCCGCTCCAGCCTTGCGGCGTGGCGAAGCCCTCGAACGCGGAAATTGGCACCTGGCCCGCGATTTCGCGGCCAACGACTTCACCGCCAAAGTCGCCCTGGATGTCCGCCGTCACTTCGCCGCCCGCCGGCCTCAAGGTGACATGGCAGGACCACTCGAGCAGCACGAGACGCCAGGGGCGGCAGGACCACTGGACTGCGCCGATGGCGCGGCCATTGACAGCGAGGCTGCTAGCGCGCCCGGACCAGATCGTGCCGCCAACACCGCTCGCGACGACGCCTGGCGGCAAGCGGCCCGTCAGCTGGCCCGCCGGCATCATGGCGACCAGGAATACGAGGAATGCGGCAATGCCTGCCGCAACGAGCTTGCTTCGGCGCGTCATCCGCGTCAGGGGCCGCGCAACACCAGCGTGGCGTCGACGAGGCCGGGCTCACCGGTCGCGGACACGCTCGCGGATTCGGTGACGACACCGCGTTCTTTTTGCAGCCGCGCGAGCAGGAGCGTCATCGCATCGAAGGACGCTCCCGCAAATCTCGCGCGGAGCGCGCCGTTCGACGCGGGTTCGACCGAAGCGAGCTTGTCGGCCAGGCCGCCTTCGCGTGCCATGCGGTCGACTGCGATCGTGAGTGGTTCGCCCGGGCGTGCAGCGGGCGCAGCCTGCAGGCGCGGCGTGACCGACTCGATCCAGGCGAGATCCTGTCGTCGCCGCTCGACCCGCTCCTCGGCCGACACAACCGCATTGCCGAGTTGCCAGATCAACCCGCCGAGGAGCAGCACGGCCGCCGCTGCGCCGCCCCAGAGCACCATGCGCTGTTCGCGCTCGGCCAGTCCCGCATACCAGTCGCGCAGCTTCATTGCGGCGGGCCCGCCGTAATGAGCACCTGAGCCTGCATGCCATTTTCGCTGTTGGTCGTCGAGGCAACATTGGCGGTGAAGCCCCGTGCATTAACGCCCTGGGCGAATCGCGCAATGGAATCGGTGTTTGGCGCGAGCACCTGCAGCTCGAGCGCCCGATCGCGCCATCCGAGCGATTCGAGTTTCGGGCCCGGGGCGCCCGCGAGCGCACCGCCGACCGCGGCGAGCTGGACGAGCAGCCCGCCCGGATCGCCGGCGCCGCCTCCGGCAAGGCGTTGCGCCACCTGGGCGCGCGCATCCTCGATGCGTTCCACATCCGGCAACGCGATGCGCGCGGCTTGCTCGATGGCGGAGTCGAGCCGGCGCTGCTCGCTGTGGAGCCGGATCAGGTCATAGCCGCGCACACCGACGTGCAAGGCGAGCGCAGCAAGTGCCAGGAACGCCGCAATGCGCCAGCGCTGCCATTCGGCGCGCCAGCCGCTCCGTCTCGTAAACTCGCCCTGCATCAGCGAAGTCGTTTCCGGCTGGACGGCCGCCGACGCGAGCAGAGGCAATGCGCCGTCGGGAAGGATCTGCAGGTCGAGGCTGCCGGTTACTTCGCGGAGCGCCTCGATCATTTCACGCGAGTTCTGCCAGTCATGCCGGGAAACGAAGAGCTGCACGTGGCGGTCGTCGCCCTCGAGCCCTGCCAGCGCGAAGGATTCGGTCAGCGGCTCGGCATCAAGCGCGACCGGCAGTGCGCCGGGCGCGCGCACGAGCAACTGTCCGGCGTCGATGACCGCAACGATCTTGCCCGGGTTGGCGGGCAGGCAAAGCGTGTCGGGAACGATCGCCTGCGGCTCGATACCCGCGGCCGCGAGCGCGTCGAGCCAGCCGCGCATCTCTTCGCGCCGGAGCGCGGCGACGAGCGTTGCGCCCGCATCGTCCGTCGGCCCAATCGCGAAATGGAACTGCTCGACCTCGCCTGCGAGCGATTCTTCCATTGCGTAGGGAACGACCTGGGCGATACGGGTGCCGCTCTTGACCGGAAGTTCGGGGCGCGCAAGCGTGACGCTCGAACCGGGCGCAATGACGACAACGGCGCGCTCCGCCGCGACCGGCGCCGCGTCGCGGAGGTTGCCCGTCGAAACCGGGCCCAGCCGGCCGCCGTCCGCGCCGGTGATGACCCAGCTGATCGGTTCGGCGAGCCGCAGTACGAGGAATTGATTCATTTTGATTACTCGGCGCCTGTCGAACGAAGCACGGTCCGGCTTGCTCCGGCCTGGTCGCGTCGCATGAGACTGTACAGCGTGAGTTCCGAGGTGCCAATACGCACGGCCGTCACGGCGCGGAACCAGTTCGTAGTTTCGGAAACCGATTCGGTCAGTGCCTGATAGGCGGCGGCGTCCAGCGTCGCCTGCAGGTCGGATAGCGTCGGGAAACAGCCGTCCTTGCGGTTCGCAGCGAGGAGTTCCGCCTCGCCGAAGTCCGTGCCGCCCTCGACCAGGGCCGCGAGCACTTGCGCCTTGGCCGTGCAGATGTTGATCGGCGTGCCGGCGGGCAGCGCAGCGACATAGGGCCGGATACGCTCGAATTCGTCGCGCGTCATGCCGGGCAGCGCCATCATTTCGGTCGTCGTCGTCACGGGACCGTTCGCGGCGCGGTAGGGCGGATTCTGCGAAAGGTAGGTGCCGTCTTCGGCGCCATCCGGAATTCCAGGGACCGTGTCGGCATCGATCCAGTCCGCCATGATCCGCGCCCAGCGGCTGTCTGCGCCCACGAGCACCAGCAGGCGCTCGAATCGGTTGACCTCGCTGTCGATCACGACCCCGTCGATGACTAGGCTGTTGAGGTTGAACCGGCCCTGCATGTCCTCGAGCGCGCCCCTGACCTCGCCGCCGTCCACCGGCAGCGGTGGCAGCGGCTGGGCCCAGCTTTCGGCGAGGTGATCGACGTTCGGGTCGCCTTCGAAGTCGTCGCTCAGGACTTCAGCTGCCCAGGCTTCGGCACCCAGGGCGACGTGCCAGCCCTGGTCCAGCGCCACCAGCCCGGCCGTTCGACGAAGATCGAGCGCGGCACGCGTGCCGACGTGCACGGCGAGCACGGTGGCGATCGCGACGAGCACGATTGCCGTGATGAGCGCGACGCCCCGTTCTCTCATCCGGCCACCTCGACCAGGCGGCGCAGTTCGCCATAGTCCGCGAGGACGAGCGTGATCTCGACCGCGAGCGGCCGCTCCCGGAAGCCGAAGTCCTGCGTGTTGCCGAAGGGCGGCCACTCCTCGATCCATTCGCGGCTCGAGTTCATGTAACGGATCTCGATGCGCTCGACGCGATCCAGCAGTTCGCGCTTGAGCGGCGGCGTGGCGAGCGTCGGGTCTGCAACCGTCCAGTGCTCGCGGATCAGCTTGCCTTCCTCGAGACGATACGTGACGCGCTGCACCGTGCCGCGCGGCGTGCCGGCGCCATTCGGCCAGCCCCCGTGCGACAGCTCGACGACGGAGATCGAGTTCGGATCGCGCATGAGCGCCGCGCGGTATCCGTCGCCGATCGTCTCACGCACGGGCCGGGGCGCAAGCGTGCGGAAATCCGTGACGAGCAGGTGCACGGCGCGCTGGGCGTCGCGCAGCCGGTCCATGTGGCCGTCCGCGGCGGCAACCGCGACCTGCGCCTCGCTGACCGCCCGGTAGGCCATCAGGCCCATGACGGCGAGGATCACGGTCGCGACGAGGATCTCGAGCAGCGTGAAGCCGCGCTGCTGGATTCGCGGCGTCATTCCTCGACTCCGCTATCTTCGCCGTCATCCTCGTCCTCATCTTCATCGCCGGGGTCTCCGCCACCGGGATCCTCGCTCCCATTCCAGTCGATCCGCGCCTGCGGTGCGGAGGTTGCGGTTGCGCCGACGAAACCCGCGAGACTCACGAGCGCCGAGTCTTCAGCGTCGCCATCGCGCCGCACGCTGACGTCGATTCGCCTCAATCCTTCGACCTGGGTTTGCGAGACCTTCGTGATCCAGTGCCATTGGCGGCCCGCGTATTCGAGATCGCCCGCCGTTTCATCGACCGACGGCATCTCGCCCGACAGGCGGATCTCGGTGATGCGATTGTCGGCAATCCAGGCCGCGAAGGTGCGGTCGCGCAGGTAGGAGACGTTGTTGATCGTGTCGCCGATCGTCTTGAAGACGGCGAGCATGCCGATGGCGACGATCGCGAGCGCGACGACCACCTCGACAAGCGTGAACCCGCGGCACTCAGGGCCTTTCATCGCCGCGCTCGATTTCAATCGTCCCATCTGCGTTGCCGACCAGCGTGACGCGTCCGCCGCCCTTGCGGACGAGCGAGAGCCGGTAGGGCGTCATGTCCCCACTTGCCCAGGCCATGAGTTGCGGCTGGCGGCCTTCCGGCTGCTGCTGGCGCCGAAGCAGGATTGGCCGGCCTTCGATGACGAGTTCGAAAGCGAGATCCGCCGGCAGCTGCCGCGGGACGAGTACGGGATCGCCATCGACCTCGACCCAGCGCTGCTCGAAGCCGTCGAAGCGCAGGAATTCGTAGCGTGTCGTCTCGAGCAGGATGCCGTAGTCGCGGCCCTCGAGCTGCGCCTCCTCCTGGAGGAGCGCAATGGCATCGGCCATGCGCTCGGATTCGCGCTCGATCTCGCGGTCCTCGCCGAGGAGTCCGACCGAAAGCGTGGCGATGGTTGCGAGTATGCCGATGATGAGGACGACAACCAGGATCTCAATGAGCGTCATCCCGCGCTCGGCGCGGCGCCAACGGACGACGGTCATCGCCGCGATCTTCAGGAAGTCACTCGAGATTCCAGCTGCCGATGTCCGCGTCGGCGTCTTCGCCGCCGGTTTCGCCGTCGGCGCCCAGGGAATAGAGGTCGTAGCCGCCGCCGCGGGTGCCGGGCTCCAGGTAGCGGTAGTCATTTCCCCAGGGATCCTTCGGCACGGACCTGGCTTTCAGGTAGCCGTCCGGGCGCCAGTTCCGCACGCTCGGATCGTCGGGCTTCTTGATGAGCGCCTCGAGGCCCTGGTCGGTGGTCGGGTAGCGGAAGTTGTCCATCCGGTAGAAATCGAGTGCGGTCCCGATCGTCCGGATGTCCTGCTTGGCGGCCGTTACCCGGGCTTCGTCGACGCGGCCGAGAATCTGGGGTGCGATCAAGGCGGAGAGGATTGCGATGATCACGAGCACGACCATGATCTCGATCAGCGTGAACCCGGATTCGCGGCGTGAAATCAGCATGATGCGTCTCTCCTTCAAGGACCGGATGATAACAGAGCAGTTCCCCGGGCCCCGCCTGCGCGGCGCGCGTTGTGACGCTGCGCTCAACCTATAATCCATGCCGTCGAAGGGCGGGGAGGCCGCATCCATGCTGGCGATGATGTTTCCGGGGCAGGGCTCGCAGTCTGTCGGCATGCTGGCGTCGCTCGCGGCCGCGGAACCGATCGTCGCCGGGACGTTTGCCGAAGCATCGGCCGTCCTCGGTTACGACCTCTGGGCGCTCTGCCAGGAGGGGCCGGAAGAGCGCCTGTCGGAAACGGAGCGCACGCAGCCCGCGATGCTCGCCGCGGGCGTCGCGGCCTGGCGAGCCTGGCAGAAGCGGGGAGGCCGCGCACCCGGCGTTGTCGCGGGCCACAGCCTCGGCGAGTACAGCGCTCTCGTCTGTGCCGGCGCGATGGCATTCAAGGATGCGATCGCGCTCGTCCGGTTTCGCGGCGAAGCGATGCAGCGCGCCGTGCCGGCGGGTACAGGTGCGATGGCCGCGATACTGGGTCTCGACGATGCCGTCATCGAAGCCGCCTGCGCGGAGGCTGCACAGGGCGAAGTCGTACAACCGGTCAACTACAACTCTCCCGGGCAACTCGTGATCGCCGGCCAGGCGGCGGCCGTCGCGCGCGCGATGGATGCCTGCAAGGCACGCGGCGCGAAGCGCGCCGTCCTTCTGCCGGTGTCGGTGCCCTCGCACAGCGCCTTGATGAAACCGGCGGCGGAGGAAATGCGCGAGCGACTCCGTGCGTTGACGATCCGCGCTCCATGCATCCGCGTGCATTCCTTCGACGCGGGCAGCTACGGAGATGCGGATTCGATCCGGGATGGCCTGTATCGCCAGCTGTTCAATCCCGTGCGCTGGTCGGCTATCGTGGCTGCGATCATTCAGGCGGGCGCAACGCATCTCGTCGAGTGCGGTCCCGGCAAGGTCCTGATGGGACTGGCCCGGCGCGCGCCCGGAGGGCGCGATCTGGACCTGCAGGCAATCGAGTCGCCGGAAACTCTCGATGCGGCACTCGGCGCAACACAGGGGAGCGGGGAATCATGACGATACGGCCTCTGACTGGCGAGATCGCCCTCGTTACCGGCGCGTCGCGCGGCATCGGACGCGCGATCGCGCTTTCGCTCGGCGCGGAAGGTGCAACCGTCATCGGCACGGCGACGAGCGCCGCGGGCGCGGCCGCGATCGGCGAGGCGCTGAAATCGGCGGGCGTCACAGGCCGGGGAATCGTACTCGACGTCGCCGACGGGGCCGCCAGCGACGCGGCGATCGCGGACATCGAGTCCCATGAGGGCGCCGTCACCATTCTCGTCAACAATGCAGGCATCACGCGCGACACCTTGTTGCTTCGGATGAAGCCGGAAGACTGGGACGCGGTAATCGGTACGAACCTGGGCTCGGTGTTTCGGCTGAGCAAGGCCGTGCTGCGCGGCATGATGAAGGCGCGGAAGGGCCGGATCATCAATATCGCATCGGTCGTTGGCCTGACCGGAAATCCCGGGCAGGCCAATTACTGCGCGGCCAAGGCGGGAATTGGCGGATTCTCGCGCTCGCTCGCACGGGAGGTCGCCTCGCGCGGAATCACCGTCAACGTGGTCGCGCCAGGGTTCATCGACACCGACATGACCAAGGCGCTCTCCGACGCGCAGCGCGAAGACCTTGCGGCCCAGATTCCGCTCGGGCGGCTAGGCCAGCCTCAGGATATTGCAGCGGCCGTCTGCTTTCTGGCAGGGCCTGCCGCGGCCTGGATCACCGGCGAGACGCTGAACGTCAACGGCGGCATGCACATGCCATGAAAAATGCCATGAGAAACAGCGTTTAAGAAAGTCTTCTGGTAGCCAGTGGGGGGTCCGTGGCATAGAATGGCGACCCCCGGCCGGCTCGACGCCGTCATGGGCATCATAAGGTGAGGGACATCAAACCGATGAGCACAGTCGAAGAACGAGTAAAGAAGATCGTTGCCGAGCAGCTCGGGGTGAAGGACGAGGAAGTCACCAGCGACGCGTCGTTCGTGGACGATCTGGGTGCCGACTCACTGGACACGGTCGAGCTCGTGATGGCGCTCGAAGAGGAATTCGAGACCGAGATTCCTGACGAGGATGCCGAAAAGATCACCACGGTGCAGCAGGCGATCGATTACATCGTCCAGCACCAGTCCAAGTCCTGAGGACATTCGCGCGCGAGCCCCGGCCGCAGGGCCGGGGCTCGTTGCGTCATGGCGGTCTCCCAGCCTGAGGTTGATGCCTTGAGCAAGCGACGCGTCGTCGTCACCGGTCTAGGCATGGTCACCCCGCTCGGCAACTCCGTCGCCGAGACCTGGGAGGGCGTACTGGCGGGCAAGAGCGGGATCGGCCAGATTACGCGCTTCGACACGACCGCGTTTCCGTGCACGATCGCCGGCAGCGTTCCCGATTTCGAGGTCACGAAATACCTGGCTGCGAAAGAAGCGCGGCGCATGGATCTCTTCATGCAGTACGGCGTTGCGGCCGGCGTCCAGTCGATCGCAGATTCGGGTGTCGAGATCACCGACGCCAATCGCGCGCGCATCGGCCTCGTCTTCGGCGCCGGCATCGGCGGCCTTGCGACGATCGAGGAAAATTACGCGAAGTATCTTGAAACGATGACCCCGAAGAAGATCTCGCCGTTCTACATCCCGGCCAGCATCGTCAACATGATTTCAGGGCACCTGTCGATCATGTACGGGATCACGGGGCCCAACCTGGCCGTGATCACGGCCTGCACGACCTCGACACACGCAGTCGGCATCGGCATGCGGACGATCCAGTACGGCGACGCCGACGTCATCATTGCGGGCGGCGCGGAAATGGCCCAGACCCCGACCGCGGTCGGCGGCTTTTGCCAGGCCCGCGCACTTTCGACGCGAAACGACGAACCGGCGAAGGCCAGCCGTCCCTGGGATCGCGATCGCGACGGCTTCGTTATGGGTGACGGGGCCGGCGGAATGGTGCTCGAGGAGTACGAACACGCGCAAGCGCGCGGCGCGCGCATCTACGCCGAGCTCATCGGCTTCGGAATGAGCGGCGATGCCTTTCACATCACGGCGCCGCCGGATGACGGCGCGGGTGCGCGCCTGTCGATGGAGAACAGCCTGCGCGATGCGGCGATCAATGCCGACGCAGTTCAGTACGTCAATGCCCATGCGACTTCGACGCCCCTCGGCGACGTCGCCGAGACGATCGCCATCAGGAATGCCTTCGGGAGCCATGCCGCAAAGCTCGCCGTCAGCTCGACGAAGTCCATGACCGGGCACCTGCTCGGCGCGGCGGGCGCCGTCGAGGCGATTTTCAGCGTACTGGCGATCCGCGACCAGGTTGCTCCCCCGACCATCAATCTCGACAATCCGGGCGAAGGTTGCGACCTCGATTACGTGCCGAACACGGCGCGGCAGATGAAAATCGACACGGCCGTCAGCAACTCCTTCGGCTTCGGCGGGACCAACGGCACGCTCATCTTCCGCGCGCTGCGTTGACGCCACCTCCGGCCCCGGCATGCGGCGGCTGCCTGCATTGATGCGCGAGTTGCCGGCGGTTGCGGATCCGCTCCCGCGCATGCTGGCCCTGCACGCCCGCGATCCCGCGAGATATCCCGTACTGCTCGAAAGCGCGGCGCCTGGCGGCAGGCTCGGGCGCCACAGCCTGCTCATGTCCGCACCGGGCGAGCAGCTTTGCCTGCACCGCGACGGCCGGATCACGGGTCCGGGCACAGGTGGGCGTTTCTGCACGAGACTGAACGATTGGTGGCGCGCGGAGCAGGGCGCCGCGCCCCCCGAACCTTGGCCCTTCGGCGGCGGCTGGTTCCTTTACCTCGGCTACGAATTGGCCGCGGAAGTGGAGCCGACACTTGTGCTCCCGGCATCGCCGCTCGAGGTCGTCGCCTGCGCCTGGCGGATGCGCGCCGGGCTTCTGCACGATCATGAGACAGGCCAGAGCGTCGTCATCGCGGAATCGGGTGGCGAAGGCGCAGCTGAGCGAATGCTGGCCGATTTCCAGGGTGTCGAGCCCGAAATGGGCGCCGAGGTTCGCTGCCCGCCGGAATCGGTGACAGAGGACGACCCGGGCGCCTATCTGTCCGCCTGCCGGCAGGCGCTGCAGCACATCGCCGCCGGGGACGTCTATCAAACGAACCTGGCCCGTAGCTGGCGGGCTCCGCTGCCGGATGGGGCCAACCCGGCGGCGCTCTATGCGCGTCTTCGAGCGACGAATCCCGGTGCTTTTGCGGGCATTGCCGCGCTGCCCGGCGTCACGATCCTCTCGAGCTCACCCGAGCGCCTGGTCCGCGTGCAGGGGCGGCAGGTCGATACGCGGCCCATCGCTGGCACGCGACCGCGACGCGCCTCGGGCGATGCCGCGGCCATCGCCGAATTGACCGGCAGTCCCAAGGAACGTGCCGAGCACGTCATGCTGATCGACCTCGAGCGCAACGACCTCGGCCGCCTTTGCGAGGCGGGCTCGGTCAAGGTCGACGAATTCATGGTCGTCGAGAGCTATGCGCATGTGCACCATATCGTTTCCAATGTGAGCGGCCGGCTGCGGGCGGATGTCGAACCCGGCGACGTCATCCGCGCGCTGTTTCCCGGCGGTACGATCACCGGCTGTCCCAAGGTGCGCTGCATGCAGTTGATCGGCGAGCTCGAAGGCACGGGCCGCGGCGCGTATACGGGCGCGATGGGCTACCTCGCGCTCGATGGTAGCCTCGACCTCAACATCCTGATCCGCACGATGACGATCCATAACGGCCGGATCGAACTGCGGGCAGGGGCCGGCATCGTCGCGGATTCCGATCCGCTTCAGGAACTGGATGAAACCCGCGCCAAGGCGCGCGGGCTGCTGCGGGCCCTGGGGAACTCGGGCTAATGCGGGTCCTGGTCAACGGTCGGGAGGAGGCTCAGCTCGATCCGCGGGACCGCGGACTGCACTACGGCGACGGATTGTTTGAGACGCTGGCGGTGATCGACGGGCGCTTGCGATTCCTCGACTGGCACATGGAGCGCCTGGGCCTTGGCGCATCGCGCCTTGGCTTTCCGTCGCTGGATTTCCGGCTCCTGCGGGCCGAAGTTGCCGCGGCCTGTCTAAAGACGCGTGGCGTGGTGAAACTCATCGTGACGCGTGGCGTCGGGCCACGAGGTTACCGCCCACCCAGCTGCCCGGAACCGACCCGCATCGTCATCGCGGCGCCATGGCCCGAGGTGCCGCCGGTGGCATGGACGGACGGCGTGCGGCTCGGCTGGTGCCAGACACGCTATGGCCGAAACCCGGCGCTCGCCGGCCTCAAGACCCTGAACCGACTTGAGCAGGTACTTGCCAGGGCGGAATGGGATGATGGGCGCATGGATGAGGGCCTGATGCAGGACGATCGGGACCAGGTGATTTCAGCGACCCAGGCCAACTTGTTTGCGCGGATCAGTGGGCAGTGGACCACTCCAGTCCTCGATCAATGTGGCGTCGCCGGCGTGATGCGTCGTGCGTTTCGGCAATGGTCGTCGGATGCAGGGGACGCGGTCATCGAGCGCGCATTCACCGCCTCGGAGATGGCGGGGGCGACCCACATCATCCTGACAAATGCCCTGATCGGCGCCTGGCCAGTACGGGAGCTCGCGGGTCGCAAGCTTGCGCTCGACCCCCGGGCGGCACAATTCAATGAATGGCTCGCGCGGCAATGAATCGGCGCATTCAGTGGCTCGCCATCATCGCGTTCGTCGCCATTGCTGTCTGGCTCGGATGGCGGCAATACGAGATGCGTTGGCTTGGAGAGCCGATCGCTGCGTTGCGCGAGCCCCTGACCTTCGAGGTGGCACCCGGCGCATCGCTTGCCGCCGTCGCCAGGGACCTTGAGGCCCTGGGTGTGCTGGAGCGCCCGGGCGCCTGGATGCGGCTGGCCAAACGGACGGACAGCGCGACCCGCATCCAGGCCGGTGAGTACCGGCTCCTGCCCGGGACCTCGCCCTCGGCTTTGCTCGCGCAATTTGTCGCAGGCGACATCGTCCTGCACGGATTGACGCTGCCGGAGGGCTGGACGTTCCGGCAGGGTCTCGGGGCGATCCAGGCGCATCCGCAGGTGAAGGTCGAATTGCGGAACCTCCGCGACGAGGAAGTGATGGCCCGTCTTGGCATCCGGGACAGCCACCCGGAGGGGCAATTCTTTCCGGATACGTACCGGTTTCCGCGAGGCACGAGCGACCGCGAGCTGCTCCTGCAGGCGCATGCGCGCATGCAGCGCGAATTGCAGGCAGCCTGGAGTCGCCGCGCGGCGGACCTGCCGCTCGACACGCCGGAAGAAGCCCTGATCCTTGCATCGCTCGTCGAGAAGGAAACGGGTGCAGCCGATGAGCGGCCGCTCATCGCCGGCGTCTTCGTCAATCGCCTCCGGAAGGGCATGCGGCTGCAGACCGATCCATCCGTCATCTACGGGCTCGGTGACAAGTTCGACGGCAACCTGCGCCGTCGCGACCTCGTGACCGACACGCCGTACAACTCATACACGCGGTCAGGACTGCCTCCGACACCGATTGCGCTTCCGGGACGCGCGGCGCTCGATGCCGCCGTGCAACCCGCCCGGACAGATGCGCTTTATTTCGTGGCAACGGGTCTCGGGGGTGGCCGGCATTTCTTTGCCACTTCGCTCGATGCTCACAATGCGAACGTCTCGCGCCACCTGTCCAACCTGCGTCGCGGCAGCGGCGTTAAGGTACGCTGAAATCCGTGCGCGGCCGGTTCATCACATTCGAAGGAATCGAGGGCGTCGGCAAGTCGACGCAGATCGCGCATGCGGCAGAACACCTGCGGCGTGCAGGCATCGAACTGCTTGTGACGCGTGAGCCCGGCGGCACTCCGCTCGCCGAGAAGCTCCGGGCGCTCGTACTCGATCCGGTCCACGGCCCCGTGGGTCCCACGGAAGAACTGCTGATCATGTTTGCGGCGCGTGCAAGTCATGTCGCGGACGTCATCCGTCCTGCACTGCGGCGCGGGCGCTGGGTGCTTTGCGATCGCTTTACGGATGCAACGGAGGCGTATCAAGGGGGCGGCCGCGGCGTGAATCCCGTTCACATCCGCCAGCTCGCACGCGTTGCACATCCGCGGCTGGCTCCTGACCTGACTCTTGTCTTCGACGCGCCGGCCGAGGTCGCAAGCGCGCGCTTGACCGGGCGCGGCACCGGCCAGGACCGGATTGAATCGGAAGACGCCGGTTTCTTCGAGCGCGTGCGAAAGGCCTATCTGGCGATTGCAGCGCGCGAACCGGAACGCGTGCGGGTCATCGACGCGACGCGGCCCGAGGCCGAGGTGGCAGCCAGCGTCGCGCTGGCACTGGGTGCGCTCGTAGGCGCGCGGGGCGCTTGACGCATGGCGGCCGCGGAACGCGAAGATGCCGAGATCCTGACACCGGAGGCGGCCCCGATGCTCCGCCGGGCCGGCGTACCGTGGCTTGCGCCGCTCCGTGCGCGCCTCGGCGCCATGCAGGATCGGGGGCGCCTGCCGCATGGCCTGCTGCTGGCCGGGTCGCCGGGTGCGGGCCAGGCGGATCTGGGCGCATGGCTCGCGGCGCGATCGCTTTGCCGGAACCGGGGCGACGACGCCTGTGGCGCCTGTGCGGACTGCCGGTTGTTCATGGCCCGCAGTCACCCGGATTATTTCTGGATCAGCGTCCTGCCCGGCAAGCGGGACATCAGCATCGAGCAGATGCAGGCAATGTCCGAGACCCTGTCAATGCGAAGTTACCGTGGTGGGGCCAAGATCGCGGTGATCGCGCCGGCCGAGGCCATGAGCATCAAGGCGTGCAATGCCTTGTTGAAGACACTTGAAGAGCCTCGCGACGACACCTACCTCGTTCTCACGACGAGCCGCATCGACCGGATTCCGCGCACGATCGCGAGCCGATGCATTCGGCTGCGCTTGCCGCTGCCGGGCGAGTCCGAATCAATTGAGTGGCTGGCGGGCGTCGAAGGACGGAGTGACTGGGCTGCGCTACTCGGCCTCGCGAACGGCGCGCCGTTCCTGGCGGAGGATTACGCCCGCGAGGGACTCGGCGAACTCGAGGGCGAAATGCAGGACGCCATTGCGGCGGCCACCCAGGGCCGGCTCGATCTGGTCGGTTTCTCCAGGACCTGTGCCGAAAAGGCGCCTGCTGCGCGCCTCGTCTGGCTCGAATCCTGGCTGACGCGCAGCTTGAAGGACGCCGCCTTGGCTAGTGATTTGGTTAACAATAATCGTTTACCATGGTTGCGGCCGCCCGCCCAGGAAACGAAGATACGGGCGGGCTACGGCCTGCTCGACAAGCTGCGGGACGCGAGGCGGCAGTTAGGCGGCCCGCTGAACACGCTGCTTCTGTTCGAGGGGCTCTGGGTCGCATTGACAGCCCTGGTCGGCAAGCCGCAGGGCAAGGCGGGGGAGTGAACGGATTGAAAATGCGGGCGCCATCGACCAAGCCGGGCCTCCTGACCCTCACGATCAAGGACAAGAGCGCCCTGTATCTCGCCTACATGCCGTTCGTGAAGAACGGCGGCCTTTTCATCCCTACCAACAGCAGTTATCGCCTCGGCGACGAGGTCTTCATGCTGCTCAACCTGATGGGCGAGGAAGAGAAGCTGCCTGTCGCGGGTCGCGTCATCTGGCTTACGCCAAAAGGCGCGCAGGGCAAGCGTACGGCGGGCATCGGCGTTCAGTTCAGCGAACAGGACCGCGGCACGACCCAGAAGAAGATCGAATCGTATCTCGCCGGTGCGCTCGGCGGGGACAAGGCGACCCACACGATGTGATGCCCTAAAGGGGACGCTCCCCTTTAGCCGAGGGAACGGCAATATCCTGCTCGAATCGGTCAAGCTAAAGGGGAGCGTCCCCTTTAGGGCTTCACTCCGGCCCGAGCTGATTTCCCGACATGCCTCCCTGAAGGCAGTAGGCTTCGAAACCCCGTTCGCTCAGCAGGAACGCCGCGGCGGAGCTCCGCCTGCCGGTGTCGCAAACCGCGATGTACGGAATCTTGGTGTCGAGCGTCTTGACCTTGAGCCGGATGAAGTAGAGCGGCACGTTCAGCGCGTCGTCGAGATGAAACGTCTCGAACTCGCTCGGCAGGCGCACGTCGAGCCACTTCGCGCCACGCTCGACCAGTTCGCGCGCATGCGGCAACTCGACCCAGTGCAGAAGCGGCTCGTTGAGCAGTTCGCGGAAGTCGTCCTTGCCAAGGCGGACGAGTGCGCCATCGGTCTGCATGGTGATGGTCGCATTCCGCTTGGCATCCGAGATCAGTGCTTCCTCGCCGAAGGATTCGCCGACGCCGAGTTCCGCAAGCTTCAGGCCGTCGCGATTCATCGGCGTCTCGCGAGTCACTACCGCCGTACCCTTCGTGATCACGTAGAAATAGTCCCCGTCGTCGCCCTGCTTGATGACGACTTCGCCCGCCCGGCAGGCAACATGCTGCATGCGCATGAACAGCGCCTGGAGATTTGCCGGCGGGATCCGGTGAAAGGCCTTCGTCTGCAGCAGCACCGTCATCCAGTCGTCGCCGTCCGCGACACCTCCGCCGGAGATCTCGCCGACTTCGTAGGAACCGGTCTGGTCCCAGGTGATCATCACGTCGAGCAGGTCGGAGTCGATCGCGACGAAGGTGACGTCCGAGAGTGCCCGCGCAGTGAATCGCCGCGGCTGGCCCGGCGCGATCGGGATCCGGGCCTCCGGCGTGCCCGCGCGGAGCATCGAAACCGTGCGATCGCCGACACGAAGCTCGAGTTCGCCGCCGACGAGGTAGATCGTGCGCTTGTCCGATTCGCCTTCCTTGAAAAGCACGCGGCCGGAATCGAGTTCCTGGAGGCGCGTCTTGCGCGACAGCGCGTGCAGGTTCTCGCGCTTCAGTCCGTCGAGCGGGCTGAAGGTCCGGAGAATATCGAGTTCGACCGGTTTGTCTGACATTTCGTTAGGCGATTCCGCGGCCATCCCTTGCGGGCGCGAATCCTATCATAGCCTCACCGGGCCGCTCCGAGCGCTGCCCAGCCCGCGTCCGGGCGGAAACGCGGTCCATGTTTCGCGGAGAGTTCCTCGAGGCGCGCGACGATCGTGGGCACGCCGCGCGCGCGCGCGTAGTGCAGCGGTCCACCGCGGAACGGCGCGAAACCGGTGCCGAATATCATCCCGGCATCAAGCAGGTCCGCATCGTCGGCGACACGCTCTCGCAGGCACGCGACCGCCTCGTTCAGGTACTGCAAAATCAGGCGGTCCGTGAGGTCATCCGGCGCACGGCCAGCGGCCTGCGGCTTGACGGGCTTGCCGTCGCGCCATTCGTAGTAGCCTCGCCCGGACTTGCGCCCGACGTGACCGGCAGCGAGCAGCTCGGCCGTGCCTCTCGGCACCGGCAGGCCGAAAGCTTCGGCGAGTATCCGGCCGACATGCGAGGCGACATCGAGCCCGACGGTGTCCGCGAGCTCGATCGGTCCCATGGGCATGCCGAAGTCCACCGCTGCGCGATCGATCAGTGCAAGCGGCACGCCTTCGTCCGCGGCCAGCATCGCTTCGGTCATGTAAGGCATCAGGATCCGATTGACGACGAAGCCCGGCGAGCTCCGGCAGGGGAGGGGCAGCTTGTCTAGCCGGCGCGTGAATGCGAGCGCGTCCTCGACGATGTCCGCACGCGTCTGCTCCGAGCGGATGATTTCGACGAGCATCATCTTCGCCACTGGATTGAAGAAGTGCAGCCCGACCAGCCGGCCGGGGTCGGTGAGCCCGCGCGCGAGTTCTTCGAGAACGATGCTGGAGGTATTGGTGGCAAGCACCGCTTCGCGTTTCATCGCGGGCTCCAGCTTCGCGTACAGGCCGCGTTTCGCGTCGGCGTTCTCGAAGATCGCCTCGATGACAATGTCGGCGCGAGGCACGCCAGCACCCTCGATATCGGCCGTGAGCCGGGCGGCCATCTCGGCTGCCTTGCCGGAACCCCGTGCCCGCTTGCCGAAGAATTCGCGCGCGCGGGCGAGCGCGGGCTCGACGTACTTCATCTCGCGGTCCTGCAAGGTGACCGTGAGGCCGCGAGAGGCGCACCATGCCGCGATGTCGCCGCCCATGACGCCGGCACCGACGACGTGGACGTGCCCGACCCGGCGGGTGGATTTTCCGCCGAGCGCCTTGAGCCGGTTCTGGAGGAAGAAGACCCGCACCAGGTTCCGCGAGGATTCGCTGAGGAACAACCGGGCGATCGAGCGGGCCTCGGCCTCGTAGGCGGCAACGCCTGTGGCGCCATGACGCGCGAACAGTTCGAGGATCGCGTAGGGCGCCGGGTAGTGTTCCGGCCTTGCCCGGCGCGCGACCTGTTTCCTGGCCTGGGCCGCAACGTATGAGCGGACGAGCGGCCAGCTGAGGACACGCTGGCCGAAGGGCGGACGCCGCACCCCAGGCGCGGCGAGCGCGATCTCGCGGGCCGTGGCATCGAGCTTGTCGCGCGGCACGAGACGGTCGACCAAGCCGCGCTTCAAGGCTTCCTCGCCGCGGAGCGATCGCCCCGTCAGCATCATGTCGAGCCCCGCCGCTGCGCCGATAAGGCGCGGCGTGCGGACCGTGCCGCCGAAGCCCGGATGAATGCCGAGCATGACTTCGGGCAAGCCCAGGTTGAGCTTGCCGTCATCCGCTCCGACCCGGTAATCGCAAGCGAGGGCGAGCTCAAGACCGCCCCCCAGCGCAAATCCGTGGACCGCCGCCACGGTCGGCATCGGCAGCGCCTCGATCCGGTCGAAGACCTGCTGGCCGGTGCGGACGAGGCGGTAAGCCTCCTCGAGATCCGAGAGGCCGCTGAATTCGGTGATGTCGGCTCCGGCAACGAACCCGCTGTCCTTGGCCGAGCGGATTACGACGGCGCGCGGGCCCGAGGCCTCGATTTCCGCGATGCGGTCGTTCAGCTCCCGCATGGGGGCGCTGCCGAGGGTATTGGTGCCGCTTCCCTGGAGATCGAAGGTCAGCCAGGCGATGCGGTCTGGATCGGTTTCGAGACGCCAATGCGACGGAGGGCTCGTCATCGTTCGAGGTACCTTGTGGAGTGCAGTCCGGGATTATGCCCCCGGGGACGGGTTCACGCCTTGGCGGCCGTCTCCGCTTTCGTTTCGCGGACGAAATCCGGATCGATGTCGAAATCGAATACGAGCGGAAGGTGGTCGGATAGCGGCACCGTCGGGATATCGAATCCCCTTGGCACGATACCCCGGCCGTAGAGGATGAAGTCGAGCTCCTTGCGCGGCCAGCGGCTCGGGTACGACGGCAGGCTCGCGATATTGGCGCTTCGCAGCCCCGCCGCCTGCATGAACAGATAGATCTCGTGCTCGCCCCAGAACGTGTTGAAGTCGCCCGCAACGATCACCGGCTTCGTCTGGCGCCGCACCAGCTGGTGCAGGTGCCGGAGCTGGTAATGACGGTGACGGAACTTGAGCGAAAGATGCACGAGGAACACGGCGACGTTCTCGAGTTCCAGCTCGATGATCAGCTTCTTGATCCCGGTCTCGAAGTAGTGAAACCGCTCGCCATGCACGCGCGGCGCCGCAAGAAAGGCATTCGCCTGCTTTCGCACGATCGGCATGAACTGATTGAGGGAGTCCTCGCCATATTTGCACTGGTAGGTTGAAAAGTGCGACAGGTGACTGGCGATGAACTCGGCCTGGTTGATCATCCCGCTTCGGATCGAACCTGTATCGACCTCGATCAGCCCGACGATATCGGGGTCGCGCTCCTTGATGAAGTCGGTGATGCGTTCGAGGATCTGCCGGCTGCTGCGCAGGTATCCTGCGCCGGGCACCGGAAGGTGGAATGAGGCCCCGGTTCCGGTCGCATAGCGGATGTTGTAGACGAGCAGTCGCATCGGTGACGCCGGTTTCAGGTGCCTTCGAAAACACGTATTCTAGGCGTTGGGCTGCAACGGGGTCGGCACACGTGACGGAAGGTAACCCGATCCGGCTGTTCGTCACTCATCTGTTTGCGCCGGATGAGTCCTACTTCAGGGTTTTCGAGTACCTCGAAAGCCAGCCCAACTTCTACTACACGAACCTCGCGACGCCTGAGAAACCGCCTCGCAGCAAGGAAAAAGAGGCGATTCGCGAGGACCTGCGACGGCAGATGGCCGATGCGGAAGCCGTCGTCGTGCTTTCGACCCTGTATCTTCAGGATCCGGGCGCGATCGAGTACCAGTGCCTGTACGCCCAGTCCTGTGACAAGCCGTTGATCGTCCTGGAGCCGTTCGGCACGACCGAGCCGGTGCCGGCGAAATTGCGGGAGATGGCGGACGAAGTCGTGCCTTGGAATGGCCGCGAGATGGCCGATGCGATCCGCCGACAGGCGCGTCACGAAGATACGACGCGCTGGGACGTAATTGAATTCAAGCTCGATTGACGCTGATCAGCGTCGGGATCCTCGAGGTGCCGGTGTCTCCGGTGCCGCGGCTGTGCGCCTGGCCATTGGCCTTGGGCGGCACGCTGGCCGAAGTGCGGTGTAGTGAATCGAGGAGCGCGACGATTCTCGCGGCGCAGGCGTCCGCCTCGCCAATCGACATCTTGCGGACGGTAAGGGCGACCGGGCATTCCCCGTGCTGCGGTTGCACCCGCGTCATCGACTGACGCAGGGCTTCAAAGTCCTGGCGCAACTCGGCCGGCATCTCGCACGGCGAGAGGTCGAGCAGATGACGCGTGAACGCGTCGGTCAGGCGCTGTTTCAGTGTAGATGGACGGGCCAACTCGAGCGTGGCCTTGTGCAGACTCTCCCAGGCGGCAGCACTCACGGTGTCCTAAGCTCCCTGATGGATTTCTTTATTTCTAATACGATGGAAAGGTAATCAAACCCCGGGGTCGAACACCGCGCATCGATTCAAAGTTCCCCGGTACATCAAGTCGATAAGTGTCGAATATAGCGCGATTTCTATGCTTGGGAAGAGTCGCCGGCACGTATTCTTGCGCTATGTCAAGAAATTCGGTTCTATACTTTTAGGATTGTTGTCCAGAGAAGGCCCATGCCGGACTCGATGAGCGAAAAACAGGTGCCAATCCTGGCTGCCCTTGCGCAAACGACCCGACTGCAGATCCTGGACCGGGTCGCGGAAGGCGGGCCCCAAGGCGTGGCGGCGGGGGAGATCGCGCGATCGATCCGCTGCCCCGCGTCGACCCTGTCGTTTCACCTCAAGGAGTTGAGCCGCACAGGCGTGCTCGAGGCCCGCCCGGCCGGCCGGTTTATCCACTATTCCTTGCAGCGCCCGGCACTCAAGGAACTGGCCATTTACATTGCGGGTCTCGCCAGCAGCGTCCGCCCCGCCAAGGGGCGCAAGTCCGACGGGCCTCGCCGTGGGCGCAGGGCACAGGATCGGGATTCCAACCAGCTGTCGATATTTGACGACTGAGGGCTGACGGCCAGTCGGTCAGCTGCGGACCAGGTGCGCGACGAAGCCGTCGACCGGCATGGCGTCGAGCCGCGCGGGGTCCGCAAACAGGGTTTCGATGCGCCGGCACTGCTTGCCCGGGAACACGGTGGCAAGCGAACCCAGGAATTTCTGCACGAGCACCGGGTAGCCTTCCTCCCGGCGCCGACGGTGGCCGATGGGGCAATCAACGTGGATGCGCGCAGACTTTGAACCGTCGCGAAAGAACACCTGGATCGCGTTGCCGATGAATCGCTTGTCCGGCGCGTAGTAGTCCGCGGTGAACTGCGGGTTCTCGCGCACTTCCATCCGGTTGCGCAGCGCGTCGATTCGCGGGTCGGACGCCACCCCGTCCTCATAGTCGGCAGCAGTCAGGCGACCGTGAATCAGGGGTACGGCGACCATGTATTGAATGCAATGGTCGCGATCGGCCGGGTTTGCGAGCGGGCCGGTCTTGTCGATGATGCGGACTCCCGGTTCCTGCGTCTCGATGACGATGCGCTCGATGGCATCGAGCCGCTCACGCACTTCGGGATGCAGCCGCATCGCGCATTCGACTGCGGTCTGCGCGTGGAATTCGGCCGGATAGCTGATCTTGAAAAGCACGTTTTCCATGACGTAACTGGCGAAGCCCTGCGGATAAGCGAAGGGCTTGCCACCGAACAGCACGTCATAGAAACCCCATTTCGGCGCCGAGAGTGCGGACGGATAGCCCATCTCGCCCGTCATTGCGATGAACGCATGGCGCACGCCGCGGCTCGTCGCGTCGCCCGCGGCCCAGCTCTTGCGGGAGCCGGTATTGGGCGCATGCCGATAGGTTCGAAGCGCGCCGCCATCGATCCAGGCGTTGGAAACAGCGTTGACGACCTGCTCCTGCGTGCCGCCGAGCATCGCAGTCACGACCGCCGTGGTCGCGACGCGAACCAGGATCACGTGATCGAGGCCGACGCGGTTGTAGGCGTTCTCGAGCGCGGTGACGCCCTGGATCTCATGCGCCTTGATCATCGCGGTGAGAACGTCCCGCACCGTCGGCGGCGCGCGGCCTTCGGCGACCGCCTTTCGCGCCTGCCAGTCGGCGATAGCCAGGATGCCGCCCAGGTTGTCGGACGGATGCCCCCATTCGGCGGCGAGCCAGGTGTCATTGAAGTCGAGCCAGCGAATCATCGCCCCGATGTTGAATGCCGCCTGTATCGGATCGAGTTCGTAACTGGTGCCCGGGACGCGTGCGCCGCCCGCCATCGTGGCGCCCGGCACGACCGGTCCGAGCATCCGCGTACAGGCCGGAAAGGCGAGCGCCTGAAAGCCGCAGGCGAGGGTGTCCATCAGGCAGTAGCGCGCGGTTTCGTAGGCGACCTCGCTCGCAATGCGGGCGTCGCGCGCATAGCTCGCGATGTCGACCAGCACGCGATCGGGGGCGGGCCGCTCGGCCGAGCGGATGTCTTGATGACTCATGGCGGGCAACTCACCTCTGGTCGGGCGGCGGAACCTTGCGCGGTTCCGGGCCGGTGTAATTTGCGCTTGGCCGGATGATCTTGCCGTCCTCGCGCTGTTCGATCACGTGCGCCGCCCAGCCGGTCGTGCGGGACATCACGAAGAGCGGCGTGAACATCGCGGTTGGCACGCCCATCAGGTGATAGGCGACGGCGCTGAACCAGTCGAGGTTCGGGAACATCCGCTTGATCTCCCACATGACGGACTCGATGCGTTCCGCGATGCGGAACAGGCGGTCGTCGCCGGCCTCCGCCGCGAGGCCCGCGGCCACACGCTTGATCACGGCATTGCGCGGATCTGCGATCGTGTAGACGGGATGGCCGAATCCGATGACGACTTCCTTTGCGGCGACACGCCGGCGGATGTCGGCCTCCGCCTCATCCGGACTCCGGTATCGCTGCTGAATTTCCAGGGCGACTTCATTGGCGCCGCCGTGCTTGGGTCCGCGAAGCGCCCCGATTGCGCCCGCGATGCAGGAATACATGTCCGAGCCGGTCCCGGCAATCACGCGCGCAGTAAAGGTCGACGCATTGAATTCGTGCTCGGCATAGAGGATCAGCGACGTGTTCATCGCGCGAACCCAGGTCGGCGGCGGTGCCTTTCCATGGAGCATCCGCAGGAAGTGCCCGCCCGCTGAATCGTCACTGGTCTCAACCTCGATACGGCGTCCGGAGTTCGCGTAGTGATACCAGTAGCAAAGCATCGAACCGACAGATGCCACTAGCCCATCCGCAATGTCGCGCGCGCCCGCGATCCCGTGGGACAGGTCCTCCGGCGACTCGCAGCCGAGTTCCGACACACCCGTGCGTAATACATCCATTGGATGAGTGCTCGCAGGCAGCAGCTCGAGCACCGCGCGCAGGCGCGGGCTCAGGCCGCGCATGCCCTCGAGGCGCCGCTTGTAGGTGGCGAGTTCGGCAGGATTTGGCAGCTTGCCGTGGATCAGGAGATAGGAGATCTCCTCGAATTCACAACTCTCCGCGATGTCGAGGATATCGTAACCCCGGTAGTGCAGGTCGTTGCCGCTGCGGCCGACCGTGCAGATGGCGGTGTTTCCCGCCAGGACCCCGGACAGGGCGACGGATTTCTTGGGCTTGAAGCCGGGGGCGCCGTCGCCATGTCCGCTCATTCGTTGCGCTCCCGGTTGCTGCTGAAGAGCGCATCTAGCTTGCGCTCGTAGTCGTGATAGCCGAGCACCTCGTACAACTCGTCCCGCGTCTGCATCCGGTCGACGACGGCGCGCTGGCTTCCGTCCTTGCGGATCGCGCCGTATACGCCCTGTGCCGCGCGGCTCATGGCCCGGAACGCCGACAGCGGATAGAGCACGAGTCGCACGCCGGCTCCTCCGAGTTCCGCCGCTGTGAAGAGCGGTGTGCGGCCGAACTCGGTGATGTTTGCGAGCACCGGCACGGCAAGCGCCCGTGTGAACCCGCGGTACTCGTCGAGTGTCGTCAGGGCCTCGGCGAAAATCATGTCGGCGCCGGCCGCGACGTAGGCGGCGGCCCGATCGATCGCAGCCTGCTGGCCCTCGACCGCATGCGCGTCGGTGCGGGCCATCACGACGAAACCCGGATCGCTTCGCGCATCGACCGCGGCGCGGATCCGGTCGGCCATTTCGGCTGCAGGAACGAGCTCCTTTCCCGGGCGATGTCCGCAACGCTTAGCCTGGACCTGGTCCTCGAGATGCATGCCGGCGGCGCCGGCCCGGGTCAGTTCACGCGTCGTGCGCGCAATCGAAAATGCGGCGCCGAATCCAGTATCCGCGTCGACGAGCAGCGGCAGGTCCGTCGCGCCGCAGATCCGTCGCACGTCCTCACAGACGTCGTTCAGGGTCGTCAGGCCGAGATCGGGAAGGCCGAACGACGCGTTCGCGACACCGGCGCCGGAAAGGTAGATCGCGCGGAAGCCGGAGCCGCCTGCAAGAAGCGCGGTGTACGCGTTGATCGTCCCGGCGACCTGGAGCGGGCGCTCCGTATCGACCGCCTCGCGCAACCGCCGTCCTGAAGAAGTTACTGCCATTTCGACATGATACCGAGCGAAGCATGGTCACGGCGAGCATTCGGGATTTCGTCCGTGTTGCCGGCGATGCTACGCTTGCGCCGAATTCGAAGGGGGTCCGAGATGAACGATCGAACAAATCGTACCGCAGTCGCTGCAGGCGTCCTGCTGGCTCTGGCCGGTGCCGCCGCATCGGCGCAGGAAGCGACGGCACTTGGCGAGATCGTCGTCACTGCGCAAAAGCGCGTCGAATTCCTTCAGGACGTGCCGATTGCCATCAGCGCGATCGGCGGTGACAAGATCGCCGATGCCGGCATCATGAAAATCGAGGATCTCAAGAATTACGTCCCGACGCTGTTCATGACCGAAACCGCGATCGGCAACAACATCTCCATCCGCGGGATCTTTTCCGGAGTGAACCCGGGTTTCGAGCAGTCGGTCGGAACGTATGTCGACGGCGCCTATCGCGGGCGCCCGCAGCAGACCCGCGCGCCATTCCTCGACCTGCAGCGGATCGAGGTCCTGCGCGGACCGCAATCGATCCTGTTTGGCAAGAACAGCGTCGGCGGCGCGCTCAATATTACGACCGCGCGTCCGACCGAGAGCTTCGAGTCGATGGTGTCGGCGCTCTACGAGCCGCGCTACGACGAGCAGGAGTACTCGGCCTATGTGTCGGGTCCGTTGAGCGAGCGCTTGCGGGGCCGCCTTGCGGCGACTTACCGCGAGGTCGACGGGCATATCGAGAATGCGACGCTCGGAACTGACGACCCGAGCCGTGAGGAGTTGACATTCCGCGGCTGGCTCGAACTCGACGTCACCGAAAACGTTTTCGCGGCGCTGAAGGCCGAGGTCGGGGAGTTCGATGTCACCGGGCGCCAAATCGAGATCGCACAGGAGCTGCCTGCGGCGGCCGGCCCGTTCACCGGATTGACCTATTCGCAGATCCTGGTGGCCTTCGGACAGGACCCGAGCGTGCTGAACAACACGGCGGATTTCGTGCGCTCTTCCAACGGGGATTTCAGCAACAACGACACCGAGGAATTCGTGCTCCAGGTGGACTGGCAGGTCGGGGGCAACACGCTGACGTCGATCACCGCGTATTCCGCGTACGACTTCGACGAGTTGTGCGACTGCGATTTCACCGGCGGCAACGTCTTCAACGTGTCGATGGGAGAGGAGTTCGACCAGACCAGCCAGGAGCTTCGCCTGACCTCGCCGGCGGGCGGCATCGTCGACTACATCCTCGGCGCGTACTATGAGACCTCCGACCTCGAATTCCGGGACACGATTCTGTTGCCGGGCAACAGCGTGCTCGTGCCGATCTTGAATGCCAATCCGGCGTTCAACGGCACGCCATTGCAGGGCATTGCCGGCACAGCGGTCGCGGACACGGGGACGCCGCGATTTTTCAGCCAGGACGCCCGCAGTTACTCCGTCTTCGCCCAGCTTGGCTGGAACATGTCGGAGGAATTCAGGACGACGTTCGGCCTGCGCTATTCGAAGGAAAAGAAGGAGGCGACGCGTACCCTGAGCATCACCGAGATCGACGGCGATCCGCTCGTCGGCCTCCAGGCCGTGGCGGCCCCGTCGGTTTACGCGGCAGTGTTCAACGTCCGGCGGACCGACCTTCACGACCTGTCAGGCAGCCGGGATGAGGACCAGGTGCTGCCGTCGTTGACGGTCGAATGGGCGCCTGATGAGGACACGATGTTGTACGTCAGCTGGAGCAAGGGCGCGAAGTCCGGCGGTTTTGATGCCCGCTCGAATAACCCGACCGTGCCGCCCGGCACGGCCTGTGTGGCCGCCAATGATCCGGTGGGCTGCTTGCCGCCGAACGGCGTCGGAACATTCGAGTTCGAGGAAGAACGTGCCACCAATTTCGAAATGGGGGCCAAGCTGCATATCGGCAATCGTTTCGAGTTGAACGCGGCGATTTACATGACCGACTTCGAGGACCTGCAGGTCAGCACTTTCGACGGCGTCCTCGGCTTCAACGTGCGAAACGCGGGCGAATCCGAGATCAAGGGACTCGAGATCGACATGCGCTGGCAGGCGACGCAGAACCTGCAGTTCATGAGCAGCATGGCCTATACCGACTTCGAGTTCCTCGACTACTTCGGCCAATGCGCCTTCGGCCAGCCGTCGGACGCCGGCGACGGCCTGAACTGCAATTACCGGGGCAAGACGAATGAATTCGTCGCTCCGTGGGTTATCACGCTCGGCGGCAGCTACAACCGGTCCATCGGCTCGAGCCTCGCATTTCACATCGACGTGGACGCCTACTATTCCGACGCGTTCTTCGTCGCACCCACGCTCGACGAGCGGCAGACCCAGCAGTCCTACACCAAGGTCAATGGCCGAATCGGAATCGGGCGTCAGGACGGAGCCTGGGACTTTTCCGTGATCGGAAAAAACGTGTTCAACGAACAGATCCTTCCGTACGGCAATGACACGCCGCTCGCCGGGCGCACGTTCGGCGCGTTCAGTGCCTGGCGATTCGTCGAACCCGGCGGCACCTGGGCGCTGCAGGGAACACTGCGGTTCTGAGCCGGATCCGCCGATTCGCCTCGTAAGCTTCCGGCTTGAAGACGCGGTGCCCCGCCTGGGCGCGCTGCGGCCCGACCGGAGCGTGCTCGACCTTCAGCGCGCTGCGGATGGAATGCCGGCATTCGGCTCGATGCTGTCGCTCGTTGAGGCGGGTCCGTCGATGTGGAAGGAGGCGAGGGTGCTCGTTCGAAGTGGAGCCTCGGGTTTCATTCATGGCGCAGACCGCTATTCGCTGCTTGCGCCGTTGCCGCGTCCCCCGCAGATCCGCGATTTCATGTGCTTCGAAAAGCATGTGATCCAGGCATTCGGTGCGGCGTTTCGCATGCGTGCGCGGCGTGCGTCGACTCCGGAAGAACGAAATGCCTTGCTCGCACAGGCGGATGCGTACCGGCCCCCGCCTGTCTGGTACCAGCGTCCTCTCTATTACAAGGCCAACCGTTTTTCGATCAGCGGGCCGGGAGAAACGATCCGCTGGCCGGCCTACAGCCGCATCATGGATTACGAGTGCGAGCTTGCCTGCGTCATCGGCGTCGAAGGCGTGGACATCCCGCGCGAGCACGCGCTCGCGCATGTATTCGGGTACACGATTTTCAATGACTTCAGTGCGCGTGATGCCCAGGGCGCCGAAATGCCGGGTGGGCTGGGCCCTGCCAAGGGCAAGGATTTCGACGGCGCGAACGCTTTCGGTCCTTGCATCGTCACGGCCGACGAGATCCCCAATCCCTATTCGCTGCCGATGATCGTGCGCGTGAACGGCGAGGAACGGTCGCGCGGCAACAGTTCCGAGATGCACTGGAAGTTCGAGGACGCAATTGCCTACGTAAGCGAGGGAGAAACATTGCGTCCGGGCGAGATCCTCGCGAGTGGAACAGTAGGCGACGGTTGCGGGCTCGAGCACCTGCGTTTCCTCGAGGACGGCGATCAAGTCGAACTCGAGATTCCGCCCATCGGTACGCTCAGGAACCGCGTAGTGCGCGGTGTTGGACCGTAAGCCTGCAATGAAACAAATACTGCGGGTCGCTGGGTGGATCGCCGCACTTTACAATCATGTCTACGCGCGTGCGCGCGAACCGGTGGACTGAGCCATGAAATGCCTCATCGCGATGCTTTCCCTGCTTGCGGCGTCGTTCGGCGGCGCGACTGCCCACGCCGCCTGCAACTCGCTCGATGGGCTGCGCTGGCTGCTGGGTGGCTGGGCTGCCGATGGCAGCAAGACGCGCTTCCACGAGTCATGGACCGAAGTCAGCCCGCGGACCTTTGAAGGCGCGGGCGTCGAACGCTCGAAGTCCGACGGAAAGGTTCGTGGCGGCGAAGTGCTGCGGATTGTCGAGATGGCGGGCGGCGTGTTCTATGTCTCCAAGGTCACCCACAATGACCTTCCGGTGACTTTCCGGTTGAGCGAATGCGAGGGCGGGCGCTTCGTCTTCGTGAATCCGGCACACGATTTCCCGAAGCGCATCGAGTACGAACGGGACGAGCAGGAACGGCTGACGGTCAGGGTCAGTGACGGCGCAGGCAAGGGATTCACGCTCGATTTCGCCCGCGCGCCCGATTCGCCGCCGGCTTCGGCCTCGATTCTCGCGGCTGAGGACGCCCGGTTCGCCGCGATGATCGCCGCCAATGCCTCAGAGATGCATCGCTGGCTCGCCCCGGACCTCGAGTACGTACATTCGACCGGCGAGATCGAGAATCGGGACCATCTCATCGATTCGATCGTGAGCGGACGCCTGCGCTACATCGCCATTGAGCCGGGCGAACGCCACGTGACCCACCTCGGTGAAGCCACGGCAATCGTGCGTGGACCCGCCCGTATTCGTGCGGTCACTGGCGCGTCATCGCTCGACTTCCAGATTCGCTACCTGGCGGTCTACGTGTTCGTGGACGGTGCCTGGCAGCTTCACGCCTGGCAATCGCTCCGCTTGCCTGACGAGTAGGGCTAAACTAACGTTGCGATTGCCCACGTACAGGAGGGTTCTCCGATGAGCAAAGGCATGGACAAGAAACGGGAAGAACGGAAAAAGCCGCAGCACACGAAGGAAGAAAAGCGCGCCATGAAGCGCGAGAAGAAGCGCCAGAAAGGCCTGATGTAAGTTGCTGGCCTACGTCTTCTGGCATGTTCCGCGTCCGGGCATCGGGATGCGGGAGTACGAAGCGGCGCACCACGAATTTCACGAGGTGCTTTGGAGATCGGAAGTCCGCGGATTGCTGGGACTGCGGGTCTTCCGGCTTGAGGCCATTCCCTGGCTCGGCGGCCGGCCCGGTTATGAAGACTGGCATTTGCTCGAAGGTTCCGCAGACCTCGACGTGCTGAACGGGGCTGCCGTCAGCCAGGCGCGGCAATTGCCGCACGATCGAATCGCTGCGATGGCCGGCGACGGTACCGCCGGCCTGTATTCATTGAGGCTGGGTGCATTGAACGAACCAGTTCGCGCCGACTGGATGTCGAAACCCTCAAGCATGAACTACCGGGACTTCGATGCCAGCCTGAAGCAGGACGTCGAAGAGGGGGGCTGCCTTTGGGCACGGCGCATGACGCTCGGCCCGACACCGGAGTTCTGCCTGCAAGCGACGAAGGCCCAGCGGCCGTCGCACGAGTCCATGTCGATGGACTTGCATCCAGTGCTGCAACTCCGTCACGACCAAGCAACCTGAGGAATCCTCCCCATGCGATATCTCGCTGCCGCCGCGCTCCTGGCAATCACCCTGGCATCAACCGCGGCAGCCGAATCGGTGCAGGAGCTGAACAAGCGCACCGTTTCGCTGATCCTTACCGACATCTTCGTGAAGTGGCGCATGGCGGAAAACGAGCACATCTATTCCCCGGATTACGTGGGTCATGCGGGTGACCAGAATTACACGCGTGCGCAGGACCGCGCAGCCGTGGAGGGCTGGAAGACATTCTCGCCCGAAGGAAAAATGTCGATCCTCCAGATGGTCGCCGAGGACGACAAGGTCGTCGTGCTGTGGAAAGCCGAAGGCGTCAATACCGGAGAGGGCAATGGCCTTCCGGCCACGGGTAAGCCGTTTCACGTAACAGCGATGACGATGTTCCGGCTAAGTGAAGGCAAGATCGTCGAAGAATGGAATGTATTCGACAACTATGCATTCCTGTCGCAGCTTGGCCTGATCCCCAAGTCAGGTTCCTGATTGCGGGGGGTCAGATCGTATGGTTCAACCAGTCGAGGACGATCGGCCATAGCGTGTGGCCGGATTCCTCGCGGAAGAAGCCGAAGTGCCCGATGCGCGCGAGGCCGACATCTTGCGGCGTGAAACGACGCATGTCGCGGCTCGCATTTTCGTAGAAGCCGTGCAGCACGGAAACATTGCTCGCCGACATGTACTCGTCGTCGGTAAATGAAAGCGACAGCAACGGCAGCGTGACACTCCGGTAGCGCTCGCGCATGGCCTCGCCCTCGACGCCTACCGCGTATTCAGGGTCCTTGCACCAGCGCGACCACTGGTCCATCACGCCGCGGGGAAGGTCTCCGACCATGTGCAGGCGCTTTCCCGGGAAATATTCGAAGATGGTCGTCGCAAGCGGAGCGATCACATGCCACAGCCACCAGGAATAACGCCTGAGCGGGTAAGCGTTCTCCTTCCAGTAGCCGACACCGCACGCAACCGTGACGGCCGCCGACACCGCTTCAATGCCCGGCGTCAGCGCCATGATCTGTCCGCCGAGACTGTGGCCGATCCAGAGGAGGGGTCGGCCGTACGCGAGTCCGCGCGCGGTGGCGAGCGCGGCCGCGCAGTCCAGCTGCGCCCAGGTGAAGATGTCTGCCTCGAATCCGCGCAGCGACCGCGGGGCGGATTCGGCGATACCCCTGAAGTCGAACGTCACGACATGCCATCCGTGATCGGCGAGCCAGGCCGCGTATGCGGCATAGAATTCCTGGCTGACCGCCATCGCCGGCACGATAAGGGCCGCGCCCTGATGAGGTCCGCGCGCCTGGAACGTGCGTGCGGCCAGGCGATAGCCGTCGCCAGCGTGGATTTCGGTGACTGCCATCTTCAACCGCCGGCTGCGGCTCACGAGTTGCTGTGCTACAAGAAAGACTAGGGGGTACCTATGAATCTGGCAACGCTGCAACCCCGGGGCATCTTCGTAAGCATGGTCGCGGTCGCCGTTTCGGTGATCGGACTCTCGTTTCAGATTCGCATTAACACGAAGTCCTTGCGCTCGTACAGCTATTCGCGGGCACTGGATCGCCTTGCGGCAGTGCAGGCGAGACTGAGCTCTGACCAGGTATTGACCGAACTGTTCTTTCGCGGTGTGCGGGACCTTAGATCGCTCACGACCGTGGACCGTATTCGTTTTACGTGGGTGTTCTACGAGATCTTCGGCGCGTTCGAATTCATCCATGACGAGGCGGAGTCCGGTGCCCTCCCGAAGGACATCTGGGGTCGATGGGACGCCACCCTCGCTCACGACGGCGCCGCGTCGCGGCGCTGGCTTCAGTTCCTCGAAGGCAGGACGGGGAGTCCGGCATGAGCGCCTATGTCGTCGCGATCATCGACGTCCGGGATCCGGCGCGCTACGCCGAGTACATCAAGATGACGCCGGGAACGATCGCAGCCTTCGGCGGGCGGTTCATTGCGCGGGGAGGGCGGGCTGAGAAGCTCGAAGGCGACGTGGCAGTCAACAGGGTCGCCGTGCTCGAGTTCGACACGTATGAAAAGGCGAAGGCCTGGTACGAATCTGAAGGCTACCGTATGGCCAGGGCTGTCCGGCAGAGCGCGTCGGTCGGCAGTCTGATACTTGTTGAGGGGAGCCCGTGACTCGGAAATTCCTGACGACCCGCCTGGCTGCACTTGCGGGCTTGCTGTTGCTCGGAGCGCCGGCGTCATCCCACGACGACACGCTCGGCGCGCGATTCGTCGATCCGGAGGGCGTCAATGCGTCCGACTGCCTCGAACATCACGAACCTTGCCGGAGCATCCAGTTCGCACTCGAGGTGGCCGAGCCCGGCAATACGGTGAAAGTGGCTGCCGGCAACTACGACATGAGCGGTATCGAGCCCGAAAGCTACCTTTTCGGCGTAAATCATGCCCAGGGCGGTTACGAACCGGGCGGACACTTCGATCGCCAGGATCCGGACGCGTATCCGACGATTCTCGTCGGCGTCGATCCGCGGTATCGCCAGGCTGCAATGCGGCTCGGATTCAAGTGGGCTGCCGACCTCGCATCGGCCCAGCAGGGAATTGTCGACGACGGTCCGGCGCCAGCCCTGCAGGCAACCGCAATTGCCGCGGCGACCTGCGTCCAGGGATTCGCCGGCCAGTTCCCCTGCCGCAATGTCGATTTCCTGTCGCAGATCGCCTTGAACCAATTCACGAGCCAACCGCTATCGGCGGCAAACGTGTGGGGATTCGTGGATCAGAACGACGGCCGTGAATACGCCGTCGTCGGATTGAGCGACGGCACGGCGGTTGTCGACGTGACCGACCCGGTCAACCCGCGCCAGGTCGTGACCATCCCCGGGAATTCATCGTCCTGGCGCGAAGTGAAGATCTACCAGTCGTTTGACAACCAGAGCAACCGGTTCCGCGCGTATGCGTACATAACGACCGAAGCACCTGACTCCGGGTTGCAGGTCATCGACCTGAGCGGGCTGCCTGGCACTGCGACGCTTTCGACGACGCTCCTGGACACGGAAACACAGCACACCGCCTACATCTCCAGTATCGATTACGCGACCAACATGGCCCTGCCCGGACAGGAGGCTTTCCTGTATCTCGCCGGCAGCAATGTCGGAACCGGGTCGTGGCGGGCTTACAGCCTGGCCGACCCGGAGCAGCCACAGTTCATCGCCGCGGCACCCTCAACCGCCCAATACGTGCATGACGCGACCAGCTTGCTCATCACCGACCAGCGTACGACGCAGTGCGGGGTCGGCCACAACCCTTGCGAGGTCTATGTCGACTTCAACCAGAACACCGTGGACTTGTGGGACGTGACAGAGAAGGCCGCACCAATCCTCTTATCGTCGACCACTTATTCAGACGCGAGTTACACGCATTCCGGCTGGCCAACCGCCGATCAGAGGCACATCTTCGTCCACGACGAAACCGAGGAGATCAATCGCGGTTTGCTAACCCAGATCTACACGATGAATGTGGAGGATCTCCGCAATCCCTTCATCGTCGCGAGTTACCAGGGACCGGATACGACGACCGATCACAACGGCTACACCAAGGGCGACCTGCTCTACGTATCGCACTATCGTCGTGGCCTCGTCGTGTTTGATGTAAGCGATCCGGAGAGCTTGCGAGAAGTCGCCAGCTTCGACACCTTTCTCGCGCCGGCCGGGAACAGCGCGGGAACGGAAGGCGCCTGGGGCGTTTACCCGTTCTTCCCTTCCGGGACCATCGTCGTCAGCGATATCTCGAACGGTTTGCTCGTGCTGCGCGATCAGGCCGCGGGCCTTTCACAGAGTGCTGGACGCATCGCTCATGTCGGCACAGCCGCACGCGTCAGTGAGAGCGCCGGCAATGCAAGCCTGACCGTGCGGCGCAACGGCGGATTCGCTGGTGCCGTAAGCATCGATTATGCGACCAGCGACCTGACGGCGACGACCGGCCCGGACTACACGGCTGCTGCCGGCACGCTCAGTTGGGTGGCGGGCGACATGAGCGATCGCACCATCAGCGTTCCGCTCGTGAACGACAGCCAGGACGAGGCGGACGAGACTTTCCGCATCACGCTTTCGAACGCGACCGGCGGGGCGACAATCGAAGGTTCAGCGACGCTCGACGTCGAGATCACGAACGATGACGGAAACGTGGTGCCACCGCCGGGCGGACACGGGGGAGGCGGGGGCGGAGGTGCATCGGATCTCGCCCTGCTCTGCCTGATCAGCCTTCTTCTGCTGCTGGCGGAGTTCGCCGGGCAGGCGCGCCGGCGCTACATCAGGGCGAATTAGAGAGCGCCTTGGATCGTGCGAGCCAGGCCTGAACCGGTTGCCGGAGCGCGACAGCCTGGCGGATTTCCATCATCAAAGGGCCGCAGCGGTCGGCGTACTTGTCGACGATTTCGGTGGGGACCTGGTGCCCGAAGGCTGCCTGATATTCGCGCAGCGCCGCCGCCAGGTTTGCAGATATCGGGGTGCCAATGCTCACGAAGAGTGCCTCATGTGGACTGTTATACGTTATTGGGCCCGCCGGCGCCGGACTTGTTTGATCCAGTAACCCGCGCCCAGTCCGATGATTGCACCGACCAGATGCGCCTGGGGCACAACCGCTGCGCCCAGCCACTCCCGGAACGGGAAACTCGAATCCCAGGGCTGCTCCAGGAGCACCTTCAGTGCACCGCCCAGCAAAGCGCCAATTGGAAGCCAGCGGCTGCGACCCTGGGTCGACGCCAGCCATGCGAAGCAGCCGGCGAAATAGAGCGCGTGCAGGGCGCCCGACAACCCACGATACCAGGTCAGCTCCGGCAGGCCGACCCAGAACGCGAGCGAGATCAGCAACGGCGCACCTCCGAGGATGAGCCAGAATTCGCCGGTCCGCAGCCGGTCTGCGAAAAGGCGGCCTAGCAACAGCAGGGCGACGCCATTCAGCATCGCATGGGTCAGCGAAAGGTGCACGAAGTGCCCGCTGACGAGCCGCCATGGTTCCGAAGCGAGCAGAGGCCGCCGATATTCGAGGAAGGGTCCCCAGAGCAGGAATTCCGCCACGAGCATGAAAAGCACGACAAGCGGAAATCCGATAGCGGGGGACAGGCGCATGCAGGTCTCATTGCGCTAGGCTGTGCGCAGTATGGAGCAAAACCTTTTCGGGCAGCTTGGCATTTCACTGCTGTTGGGACTCCTGGTCGGCCTGCAGCGCGAACGGACGGATTCCACGGTTGGCGGAATACGCACTTTTCCGCTGATCGCGGCGTTCGGAACGCTGTGTGGCTGGCTCGCGCTCGAGCATGGCGGCTGGATCATCGCGACAGGCTTCCTGGCCCTCGCGGCGCTCCTGGTCATGAACAATTACATGCTGACGCGGGCCGGTAAACACGATGCTGGCCAGACTTCGGAAATTGCGGCGCTCCTGCTGTACGGCATCGGCGCCTATGTTGTCCTTGGCGAGCTCTCGGTCGCGGTGGCGCTCGGTGCCGTCATCGCGATTCTCCTGCATTACAAGGATCCGCTGCATGCATTCGCAGCCAGGATCGGAGCGAGCGACGTCACCGCCATCATGCAGTTTGCCCTGATCTCGTTCGTCGTCCTGCCGGTACTGCCGGATCGCACTTATGGGCCGTACGACGTGCTCAATCCGTTCCAGATCTGGCTGATGGTTGTCTTGATCGTCGCCATCAGCCTGATCGGCTACGTCGCATACAAGTTTTTTGGAGAGAGGGAGGGCGCCGTACTGGGCGGTGTGATCGGCGGGCTGGTGTCGAGCACGGCGACGACCGTCAGTTTCTCACGCCGCACCGCGACGTCACAGAAGAGCGCGGGACTCTCCGCGCTCGTCATCATGATCGCATCGGCCTGTGTGTTTGCACGCGTGATTGCGGAGGTCGGCATTGTTGCGCCCGCGTACTTCAGGCAGATCGTGCCGCCGCTGGCCGCCATGCTGATTGTAAGCATCCTCATCTCGACAGCGCTCTACCTGCATACCAGCGACCACAACATTCCGATGCCGGAGCATGAAAACCCCGCCGATTTGCGTACGGCGATGATTTTTGGCGGCATGTTCGCGCTGGTCGTTTTCGCAGTGGCCGCGACCAAGGCTGAATTCGGGGACGAGGGGCTGCAAGTCGTCGCCGTGCTTTCGGGCCTGACCGACATGGACGCGATCACGCTGTCCACCTCGCAGCTGGTCAACCAGGGACGACTGGAGACCGACACAGCCTGGCGAATGATTCTGCTGGCGTCGCTGTCCAACCTGGCGTTCAAGGGTGTGCTGGTCGCGGTGCTGGGCAGCCGTGAACTGTTCCGGCATATCGTCGTGGCATTCGGCCCAGTGATCGTCGCGGGTGGCGCGATGCTGTGGCTATGGCCCGCATGAAGGCTGACCACGACAAATCGATGCATGGCAGCTGCCTGTGCGGAGCTGTCGAATTTGAAATTGATGGACCCTATCCCAGGCTTTACCAATGCCATTGCTCGCTGTGCCGCAAGCAGGGCGGCTCGGTTTCGAACACCGGCTTGATCGTCGCCGCAGACAAGTTTCGCTGGTTGGCGGGTGAGCCGCTGATCTCAAAGTGGGCCAGGGCGACCGGTTTTCGTTCCCATTTCTGCTCGCATTGCGGATCGCCGGTACCGAACCCGCTGCGCGACACGGGTTACATCTGGGTGCCGAGCGGTCTGTTGGATGGCGATGGTCCACTCGAAATCGGTTTTCAACTTTACGTCGACTCCAGGGCCTCCTGGGACAAGGCACCTGGCGATGGCCAGCCATTTGCCACGGCGCCCGGGATGGCCGCCGTTATCGCGATGCTGCATTCACCAACAGGAGATATCGAATGAACGCATTGGCATCGGAAGCGATAGGCACGCCGCTGTCGCTGCACCGCGGGGAGGATGAACTTGCGTTCGTGCCTTACCAGGAGGGAGTCGTATTTCAGCTCCTGCAAGTGAATCTGGAAGGCGGGCTCTGGGTCATCCGGGTCCGATTCGATCCCGGGGTAACTATCCAGCGTCATCGGCATACGGGTGAGGTATTCGCATTCACCATCTGCGGCTCATGGCGCTATCTGGAGTATCCGGATGTCAATTCGGCGGGCTCGTATCTGTATGAGCCGGCGGGTGCGGTTCACACCCTGCATGTGCCGAAGACGAACAAGGAAGTGACCGATGTGTGGTTCGCCATCCGCGGCGCCAACCTCAACCTGGATGCCGCCGGCAATGTGGAAGCGGTTCTCGATGCGGCAACGGTCCTCGACATCTATCGCGCGCAGTGCAAAGAGCGCGGGCTTGCCTCGCCAAGAATCATCGGCAGCTAGGGCTGTGGGTGCGTAAATGCGCGCAGCGTTCTACGAGCGCACGGGTCCGGCAAGCGAAGTTCTGTCGATCGGAGAACTGCCAACACCCGTACCCGGCCCGCGCGAGGTGCGCGTGCGTGTTGCCTGGTCCGGAGTCAATCCGTCCGACGTCAAGTCGCGTGCCGGCACCCGCACCAAGGTACTGTCTTTTCCACGAATTATTCCGCATAGCGACGGTGCCGGAATCATCGACCAGGTGGGCGAGAGCGTCGACCCGGCGCGGATCGGCGAGCGGGCGTGGATCTGGAATGCCGCCTGGGGGCGAGCAGACGGAACCGCTGCAGAGTACGTCGTAGTTCCCGCAAATCAGGCGGTGGCGCTTCCGGCTCGAGTGGACCTTGCCATCGGTGCCTGTCTGGGAATCCCCGCATTGACGGCCTACCACGCAGTTGCGGTCGATGGAGGCGTCAAAGACAAGGTCGTCCTGGTTGCGGGCGGAGCCGGCGCGGTGGGTCATTACGCAATTCAGTTCGCCAGGCTGGCCGGTGCCAGGAAGGTCATTGCAACGGTCAGCAACGAAGAAAAATCCGCCTTGGCCCGGGTGGCAGGGGCCGACCACATCATCAATTATCGAAGCGAAGACCTGGCCAAGAAATGCCAGGACTTCACGGAAGGCGCCGGTGTGGATCGAATCATCGAGGTCGATCTGGCCGTCAACGTCGGCACCGACTTGCAGGTCTTGCGTTCCGGCGGCCAGATTGTTGTCTACGGTAGCGGCGCAGGCGAAATCCCGGTGCCGTTTGTGCCCGCAATCCTGAAGATGGCGCGATTCAGCTTCTTCATCGTCTATAACCTGGATCCTGAAGACCGCCGGCACGCAGAGGCGGAACTGACCCGGCTTCTCGCCGAAGACCGGCTAATTCACAACATAGCGGCTCGACTGCCGCTCGATCGAGTTGCGGAAGCGCATGATCTCGTGGAGCGCGGTCGCGCAGTCGGCAATGTTGTTATCGAACTGAGATCCGGGGCGCTCCCGGATTGATATGCGGCCCAAATGACGCATTGCGTCACTAAGGAGATGTAACGTGTCACATTTGCTTCGATACGTTTTTTCAGCCGCCTTAGTGCTTATCACACCCTTTGCATTGGCGGACACGCCGGCTCAAAAGCCAGCACAAGTCTTCTCAAACAATGACGCCCAGCTTAAGTGGGGGTCTTGCCCTGCCTTCATACCGAAAGGATGTGAAGTTGCGGTCCTGCACCGAGACCTGTGGAAAAACAATGCAGATATCTTCCTCAGAGTGCCGGCCAACTTCACTATTCCCCGTCACTGGCATACCTCGCCTGAACGCATAGTCATGGTTTCGGGACAACTGGAAATCACTTATGACGGCCAGGCGCCCACCGTCCTCAAGCCGGGCATGTATGCATACGGCCCTGCCAAGCTGCCTCATAAGGCCAGCTGCGCAAATGGCGATCCCTGCGTCCTCTTTATTGCGTATGAGGGGCCTATCGATACCGTTCCCACAAAGAGTCAAACAAATTAGAGCACTGCGGCCCCACAGTGCGATGCAGCGTTCCGCGCTTGGCCGGTTTTGCGAGTGAGGGCGTAGCGAGCGGCGCTCGCGGCACGCCGCGTTTGCGCCGCTTCGGCAGCGGCTTGCAGGTCGAATGGCAGCGATGCGTGCGGGACGTCCGCAGCGATGGGATTAACGGGCGAGCGAGGTGTTCTGGTCCGCTAGAACACGCATCCAAGTCCCCAGCGTGGCCTAGGTCACTAGTTCGCATAATGTATAGGAAGGGCAAAAGGAACGGTGTTGGAAATCTACCTCGAACACGGCCTGCTGTTCTTGGGGCTTGCGCTAGTGCCCATCGGCGTCACTGTCCTAATCGTCGCGGCGTTTAAGCGTAATCGCAGAGGCCTATTGGCCGGCACCCTTTGCGTTGCCCTGGCCGTGGCTCTCGTACTGAGGGTCCGTTATGCCGAGTTCTGGCTAATTGATTCCTGTTTAGACTCAGGCGGAGCGTGGAGCGAAACTACGCAGAGCTGTGAACGGTAGTTCGTGAAATGTATAGGAAGAGAAAAAGTCCGACTCGTGTTAACTCAATGAGCGACAAGGCGTTTCATGATTGTAGGCAGCGCTTCAATCAATTGACGTATTCTTTTGCGTCATTGATGACGTTCAACTGTAGTTAGTCGCCAGTAACCCCGGTGGTGGGCGGGCCATATGATGAAGTGCCCGTCGCGAACTTGACCTCACACTGTCCGTATTCGTCAAATCAAACCAAGCATAAGGAGGAACAAAATGAAAAAGCTCATGACGGTAGTTACTACCATGACAATGCTCAGTTTTCTCTCCGGCACTGAAGCCTTGGCCCAGGGAGGCATCATGTGGAAGGGCGGGGGCGGCTGGGGACCGGGAACGCCTTACAGCCGGATGTACAATCCGCAGACGGTTGAAACGATCAGTGGAGAGGTCGTTTCGGTAGATAAGACCACACCCATGAAAGGCATGGGCCCGGGTGTACATGCCACGGTGAAGACAGACAAGGAAACGATCGCTGTGCATCTTGGCCCCGACTGGTTCATCGAGAATCAAGACGTGAAAATCGCACCGGCGGACAAGATAGCAGTGAAGGGGTCGCGAATCACTTTCGAGGGCAAGCCTGTCATTATCGCCGCGGAAGTGAAGAAGGGCGACGAGGTCCTTGGGCTCCGGGATGCGAATGGTTACCCGGTTTGGAGTGGATGGAGACGCAGGTAGCAAAACCAGCTGGGCGTCTAACAACCGGTTGCAACGGACGTTGCTAACGCGCCGCCGCTGAACCGGAGCGTTCGGCATGACGGAGCCTCAGATGACTCCCGACGATGCGGAGAAGCTCAGCGTCCTATCGCTTCAGGTTGTTGCTCATCTCAACCAAAGCAACGAGTTTGTGCGCGACAAGGACACGAAGGCTGAGTGGGACGAATACCGCCACGCTGTGGGCAAAGCGATGGCGGCAGTCTCTCTAGACCTCGCAGAACCACTTTGAAATGGCTTCCCGCAGCTCAGACCTCAATTCCTGGGCGGTTCATACAAGATCGATCCTGCGATATACGAGTCCCCGTTCTACGATCCAACCCGTCATGTCTAACTATGCGTTGGAGCGGTCCGTAAGGCCGTCGGAATCCTTGAAGAATCGCTTCCTGAACAATTGCTTCCGCCATGTGGCGTCACCGGACTCCGCAGCGCTTAGCGCTGAACGGGCCGACGCAGCCTCGCGACTGCGTATCGATCGGGTTTACCGATTCGAGTGACTAGGGATCCTGGGCGTGCGGGACGGCCGCCGCGATGGGATTAACGGGCGAGCGAGGTGTTCTGGTCCGCTAGAACACGTATCCAGGCCCTAGTCAGCCCTAGCATACTAGTTCGCATAATGTATATTATGGTAAATAGGGTATGGGATCCCAAGGAATTTCTCGGGGAATTCCGCGAATCCGTAGATCAGCTGCCCTGCCCGTTAGGTACCGAGATAACCGTTCGGCATCAGGCTCGTGGCAAGCATCACGTCGTTGATATCGCGGTGCGCCAGCCAAGATGCGGTGCCACGTCGGTCGGGCCCACTCCAGAAGGTATCGATGTGGGTTGCGAGCGCGCGATGGCCCAAAATGGCGGCAAGGGAGTCGCTGATGATCCTTTCGAAGCGGTGCGCGGCTTCGATTCGTTCGACGGCATGCAGGCCGATGGCGAGGCCCAATTCGCGGAATGCAAGCCGGAAATCGGCAGGTCCCGACAAGGATTCCCCGGCCGCGTAGGCGTCGAGACTGATGCGCGTGGCTGTGACGACGCGGGTCAAGAGCGCGAGTTCCGGTAGATCGTAGCGCCTGATCATCACGGCCAGCCGGCAGACACTGGTCAGCAGTGCACCGATACCGAGTGCATCATCCGTTTCCCATTGAGTATCGTCGCAGAGCGCGCGGGACTCGCGAATCTCACGTTCGAGAATCGGCTCGCCTACAGAACCTGCTATCGTTTTTGCCTCAGCCTGTAATTCCAGGTACGAAAGCAGTGCGTCCAATGGGTCATGCTGGCCCATGGACGGGACGAGAACACGGTTAAGGTCGATGCTCATCTTCCATACCATCTGCCGACAGCCGAGCCGGGCATCGGTCTGCGTGAATCCGGCATGTGCGGCTTGCGCAAGCTCGACCGCCCAGTCCCTGAAAAGTGGCTTTCCGGTTTCCGTGCTGACGCGATTCAAGGCATGCATCCACTGTGTCAGGTAGTGCAGGTATTGCCCGTCCCGATCCCATTCCAGGCGTGGATCGAACCGCTCCCCGGGGCGGCGTTCGGGAAACGGCTTGCCAATCCGCAGCCCGCCGCGGGTCGGGTGACGCTCGCCCACCTCCTCCGGAAGTCCGCTGATCCAGCCACGGCGTGAGGCGTCTTCGCGGTGCCGCCCGAGGACGTGATGCACCTGTTCCACGAGTCTCAGCGCCAATTCAAGGAATTCGCCTTCACCCGTCTGACGGTAGAGCCCCAGGAAGTTGCAGACCGCAAAGGCATCGGTCCAGAGATAGCGTCGCGGCGGCGACGAACCCGATATGCCGGTCGCTGTCGCGAATTCGCGCATGAGGCCGCGCGCGAGCAGCAGCTGCGTTTTCAAATCAAGGGCGTTCTCGGAGTGATGCATCGGCTGGCTGCGCCGTGCGGGTTTCACAAGCCGAAAGGGTAGGTTTCGGGCAAGCCGTCCAGTTCCTGGCTCTTCAATGGATGCACCGCCTGTGTTTCGTCGAACCAGATGTATTCGTCGAACTGCCGCGGCAGGTGAGCCATGAAGTAATGACTGTCGAGCTCGGTCTGCGGCCGGTAAATTACGCCGATCGCTCGTTCGAGCCGGGGCTCGAGCAACTCGGTCCGCAACTCACCTGCAGCACGCAGGCCGAGGAGAAACTGCTGTATCCCCGACGAATGACAGAGCCGCTCGTAGCTGCGCGGGAGCGATGGCACGATGCTCTTGATCTCCATCGGCGCGCCCCAGTCGCTTGCGGCCGCGACCGTGCCGTGGTCAGTTCCGAATCCAACCGAGTAGACCGCAGGGCCAAATTCCTGGCGACAGAGCTGGCCGACGTTGATTTCACCCCGCACGCTCATTTCGGTCGCGGACGCGTCGCCAAGATGGGAATTGTGCGCCCACACGACTGCTTTCGAACCGGCGCCCCGAACCTCGAGCACGCGCTTGAGGGTTTCGAACATGTGGGTATCGCGATGGTTCCACGATGCGGGCCCGCCGTAGTACATCAGCCGGTAGTATCGTTCCGCCTGTTCCACGATTCGTGCATTCTGGACGGCATCGAAATAGCGGTCGCCGTCGGCGTCCATGAAATGCATGCGGCCGGCCAGCAGCTGCTGCAGCATGCGGACGACATCCCTTTCGCAGGAACGGTAGCGCTCGGTCAATGCCGCGTAGCCGTAAGTCGCCGGATCCGATTCCCAGGGCGACAGGCAGCCGTAGCGGTGCCGGGCGACGGCGGCGGTCTCGGGATCGACGTCGTCGAGGTACTCGAGCACCGCGGAAATCGACGTGAAGAGACTGTACAGGTCGAGACCGTAAAAACCGACGCGTCCTACCGCGGGCAATTCGCGGTTGTGCAGCCGCAGCCAGTCGACCAGTTCGCGCAGCTCTTCATTGCGCCACATCCAGGTTGGGCAGCGAGCAAATGCGGTCCAGTCGGGGACCGGGCGCTCGAGATCCCGGATGTAATGGTCGATGCGTGCCGCGTCGGG
>Ga0105107_10000015_pt1 | contig 83832 bp, 82 predicted proteins | sample PPLLaktember2015_6_FD_79335 | JGI IMG/M metagenome (GOLD analysis project Ga0105107, IMG submission 79335) | Freshwater sediment microbial communities from Prairie Pothole Lake near Jamestown, North Dakota, USA - PPLs Lake P8 Core (1) Depth... | ecosystem: Environmental > Aquatic > Freshwater >...
GTGTCATCCGACGGCGACGTCGGTCGTCCTCCACGGTTTTTCCCAGATGGGATCGCCGCGCTTCGCTACGCGTGTAAGCTGCTGGAGTGTCCACTGCATGAGGGAGCCTTCCTGCCGGCTGTTGTTCTCGATCCTCGGGAGGTGTTCGGCACCCAGCCGCCCGCCAAAACTGAGGATGGAAATCAGGTCGCTTTCCTCTGTGTCGCATCGAACGACGGCGGATTTGTCGTGGCCGCCACCACTGCAGGCCCGAGAGGCCCAAGACTCGAGCCGGGACAACTGGTGGCCTGGAGGGCGGTGCGACACGTGCCAGACATCGCGAGCACCGTCAGCGACAAGAGATTCGGCTGGGCGGGGGTGATCGTCGGTACGCTCAAGCCCGAGCTTCGGAACAGCTGCTGGGTCGGTAGTGAGATCTTTCGCCCTTCACTCCGCGGCGCAGCATCGTAAGTAGCGATTCGGCAGGAACAGAAGGGGCGCCTAGACTAGTACAGCCACGGTAGTTACGAAACATCGCCCCGCAGACGCGGACCGTAGGCAAAGCGCACCTGCCCTGGTTCTTTCGGTTTTCTTCGTGTCTTCGTGCCTTCGTGGTGAGAGGTGGAATTGATGGGTTAAAGTACTAGCGCCCTTGCGTCCGGGAGTTGGTTCCCCGTCCCCCTCTCCCAAATGCACAACTACTGCACGCTGGCCGCGATGCGCTCCCTTTCGCGCTTGATCTCCTGCGCCAGGTCATAGACCGCCATCGCGTAGTTGCGGCTGCGGTTGTACTGCAACAGCGCATAGAAGTTGTCGAAACCCAGCCAGAACTCGGGCCCGCCGACCAGATCGAGCTGGAACAGCGCGGCGCTGAGCTCGCGGTCGTGTCCGCTCATGTCCTCTATGCCGCGCATGCGCCACTGGTCCAGCGTGAGCGAGGGACGCAAGCCGAGGTCGATCAGCGGCTGAGGGTCCACGGCGTCGATACGCGCGGGTGCCACCACCGGCTCGCCGCCCTTCCAGCCGAACAGCCGCAGGTAGTTGGCCACGCTGCCGATGACATCGGCAGTGCTGCTCCACAGGTCGATCCGGCCGTCGCCGTCGAAGTCCACCGCATAGCGGCGGTAGCTGGTGGGCATGAACTGCGGCATGCCCATGGCCCCGGCGTAGGAGCCGGTGATGCCGAGCGGGTCCCACTTCTGCTCGCGGGCCAGCAGGAGGAACTGCTCCAGCTCGCTGCGGAAATAGTCCGGGCGGTTCTGCAGATCGAAGGCCAGCGTGGACAGCGCCTCGACCACCTTGTGCCCGCCCGTAATCCGGCCGTAGCGCGTCTCGATGCCGATCAACGAGACGATGATGCCTTCGGGCACGCCGAACGTCTCGCGTGCGCGTGCCAGCGTCTCGGCCTGCTCGTTCCAGAACTGCACGCCGCCAGAGATGCGCCGCTCGTCGACGAACAGCGGGCGGAACTCGTGCCACGGTTTGGCAGTGGACGGCGCGGCGATTGCGCGTGCCACGCTCTCGCTGGGTCGGATCTTGGAAAACAGTGCATGCAGTTCGCGACGGTCGAACCCATGCGTGTCCACCATGTAGGTGATGAACTGCGCTAGGGGCGCGCGCAGCGGACGGAACTCTTCAGGGGGAGTCTGCGCAAACGCGACCAGGCCCAGGCCGGCACCGAGCGCCGCTGCGCAAGCACGTCGCAGCCAGCGCCCGGGCCTCATGGCACGACCGAATCGACAGTGATCACGACGCCGCTGGCGCCGGGCTGCACCGGTGCGCTCGCGCCTTCCAGGTCGCCGCTTTGCGCGGCGGCGTTGCCGCTCTTCGATATGCGTGCCGTCACGATCACCTTAGGAAAACCCGACAATTTCATCTGCGGCGCCATGGCCAGGCTGTCGTCGAGAGCGAAGCGCAGCGGCAGATCCTTCACCTGTTTGCGCAGGACCGCCAACGGCATGCGCGTCCCCTCTTCCGCACGCGCCACCACGAACACCGTGTCCTCGGGGCCAGCACGGCCGGCGAGCCCGGCGGCCAGGCGCACCTCGCCGCGGATCGTCTCGGCGCCGGCCGGGGCGGGCTTCGCCCCGGCCAGCTCGCGCGCCTGGGCAAGACCGGCCTGGAGGGCCTGGGCCAACTCGGAATCGGCAGGAACCTGAGCCTGCAGCCGCTCCCAATAGCCGATGGCGCGCTTGTAGTCCTTGGCCTCGAAGGCAGCGGAGCCTGCCAATGTGAGGGCTTTCGGATGATTTGGGTCGATCTTGAGGGCTCGTTCGAGCAATCGCGTAGGCTCGCCTTCGAGCTTACGGCCGCGCTCCAGGGCCAGCGCCTCGGCGTACTCGGCCAGGATCTCGGGCTCGTTCGGCTTGCGCCGGTCGGCCTCCTGCAGGGCCTGGACCGCTTGCGGGAAGCGCTCCAGCGCCCTGTAGGCGCGGCCCAGCATCAGCCAGCCCACCGGATCGTCCGGGTTGGCGGCCATGCGCTCAGCGAGCTGCCGGGTCATGGCCTCGAAGTCGGCCTGCGTGATGTCGCCAGCCTCGGGTACGGTATGCTTGGGAGCCCCGATGCCCTGGGGCTGTCCCAGATGCCAGTACAGCAGCCCGGCGCACAGCGGCATCAGCACCGCCACCAGAACGGCAAGCATCCGCCCCGACCGGCGCGCCGCGCCTGCATCTGCGGGCTGCGCCGCAACCTCCTCCAGCAGGCGGCGCTCGAGCTCCGCGCGTGCATTTTCGTACTGGGTCGCGTCGAGCGTGCCGAGCCTGAGGTCGCGCTCCAACTCGGCGAACTGATCGCGGTAGATGGACAGATTCGCGGCGCGTACCGTCGTGCGTGCGCCCGCTGCCGGCCGCAGCAGCGGCCACAGCACGAACACCATCCCGCCCGCGGTAAGCAGCGCGGCAGCGATCAGGAACGCCGTCATGCCTTGGAGCCCGAGCCTGCCTCTTCGCCGTGCAGAAGCGACTGCGCGCGCGCGTGCTGTTCATCGGAAAGCGGCTCCTGGACGAGCTGGAGGCGGCGTCGGCGCAGGTAGAGGACCAGCCCAGCCACGGCAACAACGAGCAGCACGAAGGGACCCACCCACAGCAGCAGGGTCGTGGGCTTCACCGGCGGGCGATACAGGACGAAGTCGCCATAGCGCTCGGTCATCCAGGCGCGGATCTCAGCGTCGGACTTGCCCGCCTTGATCTGCTCGCGCGCCTCGTTGCGCAGGTCGACGGCGAGGTCGGCGTTCGAGTCGGCCAGCGACTGGTTCTGGCACACCAGACAGCGCAGCTCGGAGGCGAGATTCGTGAGCCGCTTCTCCAGAACCGGGTCGGCAGCAGCAGGCGGCGCCTCGCCCGGCCAGGCCAGGACGGGCGCGAGAAGAAGCAATACGATGGCAGTACCGCGCTTGACCATGGGGTGCTGGTAGAGTGACCACTGGCGTTGGCTGGCGTTCCCGGGCCGCACAACTCGTTGCCCGGGTGCAAGGGCGACATTATAGACGTCGGCGCCGGGAGTTCTTTCTGAGCGGACCCGCGAAGTGTCGCAGCCAGGCCGTGAGGAGTCCTTCGACCAGACCGCGGTGGCAACCAGAACCCAAGGAGAATCGTGTACCAGGCAGCGTGGCGACTAGTCACCCTGCCAACATCCGGTGGAGCACCGCCATTTGCGTCACCATGCGATTGCGGGCCTCCTTGATCACTACGCTGCGTGGCCCATCGAGAATACTGTCGACCACTTCGACGCCGCGGCGAACCGGCAGGCAGTGCATGAACTTGCAATCAGCGCGTGCGGTCTCGAACCAAGGCTCGTCAATGCACCAGCTCATGAACCCTGCCCGGAGAGCCTGATCCCCAGGACGGCTTTCGTATTGACTGGTGGATGACCACGACTTGGCATAGATGATATGGGCGCCCTGCATTGCTTCGCGGCGATCTGCGGTTTCGCTTATGCTGCCGCCACTGTGCTGCGCGGCCTGGCGCGCCTTATTCATGATGCTTTCGGGCAGCTCGAAGCCCGGTGGGCGGAGCACGACGACATCCATGCCGCGCATGCTGGCCATGTGAAGGGTTGCCGCGGGAACGGCGAAAGGAAGCGGCCGCGGATGGTACACCCACGACAGCACGAAACGCCCACCGTTACCGGGGATGCCGAGGTCGTCCAGGGTTTTCCAGTCGGCCAGGCTCTGGCAGGGGTGATTCATGGCCGATTCCATGTTGACCCACGGGATATCAGCCAGCTCGGCCAGCTCGCGGAACTGGCGGTCGGCGAGATCATCTTCAAGACTGTGGCGCTCGGCGAAGGCACGAATTCCTATGGCATGGCTGTATGAAGCGATGACGGGAACGGCCTCGCGAATGTGCTCCGCGGCCACGCCATCCATGACGATGCCGGACCGGGATTCGAGCCCATGGATGGACATCTCGGGCGACACGACGAAAGAGCTGCCACCCAGTCGCCCCATGGCCGCCTGGAAAGAGGTCAGGGTCCTCAGCGACGGGCTGAGGAAGAGTAGTCCCAGAACTTTGCCCTGCAGTGCGCGCGGCTGCGGCTCACGCTCGAGCTTGCCAGCCAGCTTGAGCAGTGCGCGAACCTCCTCGATAGAGAGATCCGCCAGGTCGTTAAACTGCTCCATGGCTACCGTTCCCTTGGTCAGAAAAATTCTCCAACTGCGGTGTCAGCCGCAGCGATTGGTCTGATCCTGCCCGGGCCAAGCATGAACGCGATGCTAAGCAAGAGGTACACCAACGTTGGGTACGCGTATGCTCAGCCGCTCCAATGACGTGATGAGCGAAAGCACGGAGCAGAAGCCGCTGTGATTGCGTCCCCTGCAACCGGCTTGGTCCATTGGAGCTTCGTGCAAGTAGGGAGAGCTCGGTTCTCCCTGATGGCAGGCAGGCAAGGCTCTTGCTCGGTAGAGCAAGTTACCGCGAAGTGGACGGATATGGCAACACGAAGCGAGAATAGCAAGGTGACGTCGTCACTTTGCCTTGCGCTGGAGACGCTCTGCGAGGGTTCCTGGTCTGCAATCAGGGTCGCGTGCGTGCCGAATGGGCTGGAGTTCCGATTCCTGGTGCGCATCGAGGCGCCATGGCGTCCCGCCGTCTACGGCTATCTGGCCAAGCACGCCAAGATCTGGATCCCACCCGACGGTGGTCCTTTGAACCTTTCCATGGAAGAAGCGCTACGCATAGGACAGCTGGTCGCCGGAGACAGCAGAGAGGAATCGACTCCCACGCGCCCACTGCATCCCCGCCATCGCGAACCCCGTCGCATGCCTAAGGATCTCGGTGGCGCGGCGCTTCGAGACACGTTCCAGCCCTGACCGGTCGTCGCGACCAGTTCGCCGCGCCTGTGGGACTGAAGTCTGGCAGGCGGGGCCTACGCTGCGTGTCGGAACGGCGCTGCGGACGCAGGTGTGGGTGCCTGGCTACGATAGCTGTTGGCTCGAATGCGCTCGACCATCGGGGCCAACAACGCGTACAGGTCCGGGAGGGTCTTTGTCAGCAGCGATTGCTCGGCGAACCGGATCGTGAAGCGCGATCCGGCGTGACGAACCAGTAACTCATGCGAGCTCCCGCTGCACTGATAATCTACCTCAGCGTCGTGTAGGCGGTCGATGAGGTGCTCAAGCAGAGCGCACGCCTTGGCTTCTGCGTCCATGCATCTTTCCTTTCAGTCGACGGTGTTGTGACAAACCCGTTGAACGAGTACCTGCTCGACAATCAGCAGGAGATGTGCCACATCACTGAGCGGGTAGGTTGACCTTACCGGCGGTCCGGCAAACCGCTTATGCTGTGGGCGCCGCACCGACGGCCCGGCCGAAACGGGGGCGCTACCCCTGCAGCTGCCTGGCCAGCGGAAGGATCTTGTCCTTGAGGACGTCGGGCGTGACCGGCCCGATCTGCTTGTAGCGGATCACACCCTCCTTGTCGATGAGGAAGGTCTCGGGCACACCGTACACGCCGTAGTCGATCCCCACGCGCCCGTCCGCGTCGACGATCGACATGGTGTAGGGATTGCCATGCTTGCCGAGCCAGGCCTTGGCCGCATCCGGCTGGTCCTTGTAGTTGAGGCCATAGACCGGCAGCACGCCGGATCGCGAGAACTCGACCAGCAGCGGATGCTCCTGCAGGCAGGCCACGCACCAGGACGCCCACACGTTGAGCAGCCACACCTGGCCGCGCAGATCCTGCGTAGTTATCGACTGCTCGGGGTTGTCCAGGCGCGCGAGCTGGAACTCCGGCGCGGGCTTGTCGATGAGCGGCGAAGGGACCTCGCGCGGCTTGAGCGACAGCCCGGCCCACAGGAATGCCACCAGCACGACGAAGACGGCCAGCGGGATCAGAAAGCGCAGTTTCGTCAAGGTCGCGCGATCCGTCGTGGCCTGGCGCGTCAGGATGCCGCCGCCGGCGCGGTCGCGCTGCGAGCCTGCTGCGCATCGCCCTGCTCGCGCCGCGCGAGCCGGTAGCGCCGGTCCGTGACCGCGACGACGCCGCCGATGGCCATCAGGAAGGCACCGCCCCAGATCCAGTCGACGAAGGGCTTGTGGTACACGCGCACCACCCAGGCGCCCCCGCCCACCGGCTCGCCCAGCGACACGTACAGGTCGCGCGTGAGGCCCGAGTCCATGTCCGCCTCGGTCATGGGCATCTGCTGGACGGGATAGAAGCGCTTCTCGGGATGCAGCAACGCGATGTCGCGCCCGTTGCGCGTCACCTGGATGTGCCCGCGGGTGGATTCGTAGTTGGGGCCGGGCACCTGATCGAGCCCGGTGAGCTGGAAGGTGTATTCGCCCACCTCCACAGTATCGCCCACCATCATGCGCACGTCTTTTTCGGTCTCGAACCCTCTCACGAGTGTCACGCCGATGATGAATGCGCCGACCCCGCAGTGGGCCAGCAGCATTCCCCAGTAGCCGCGCGGCAAGCTTTTCAGACGCGCCCCCAGCGGCTGCTCGGTCGCCCCGAGCAGCTTCAGCCGCTCGTGAAGATTGACGACGCTGGCTGCGATCACCCACACGGCCAATAGCAGGCCCAGGGCGACCAGCGGCGTCCACTTGCCCATGACAAACGGCAGCAGGATCGCGCTCGCCACCGCGACGCCGAAGGCCCACTTCAGGCGCATGGCGAGATCGGGCAGCTTGGCTTCTTTCCATCGCGCGATCGGGCCGACGCCCATCAGGAAGATCGCAGGAGCCATGAGCGGCGCGAACACCGCCTCGAAGTACGGTGGGCCGACAGAGATCTTGCCCAGCCCGAGCGCGTCGAGGAACAGGGGGTACAGCGTACCCAGCATCACAGCCCCGGCCGCGACCAGCAGCAGCACATTGTTGGCCAGCAGCATCGACTCCCGGGACACCAGCTCGAACCTGCCGCCCAGACCGACCTTCGGCGCGCGCCAGGCGAACAACGCAAGCGAGCCTCCGATCACCGCAGCAAGGAAGGCGAGAATGAAGCTGCCGCGGGCAGGATCGGTGGCGAAAGCGTGCACCGACGTGAGCACGCCGGAGCGCACGAGGAACGTGCCTAGGAGCGACAGGGAAAAAGCGATGATGGCCAGCAGCACCGTCCAGATCTTGAAGCCGCCGCGCTTCTCCGTCACCGCCAGCGAGTGCACCAGCGCGGTGCCCACCAGCCACGGCATGAAGGAAGCGTTCTCCACCGGATCCCAGAACCACCAGCCGCCCCACCCCAGCTCGTAGTAGGCCCAGGCGCTGCCCAGCGCGATACCCACCGTCAGGAAGGCCCAGGCCATCGTCGTCCAGGGACGCGACCAGCGTGCCCAGGCGGCGTCGAGCTGGCCGCCCAGCAAGGCGGCGATGCTGAACGCGAACGCCACCGAGAAGCCCACATAGCCCATGTACAGCATGGGTGGGTGAATGACCATCCCGGGGTCTTGCAGCAGCGGATTGAGGTCGCGCCCGTCCGCTGCCGCAGGCAGCAGGCGCTCGAAGGGATTGGAGGTGAACAGCATAAAGGCGAGAAAGCCGATGCTGATCATGCCCATCACCGACAGCACACGCGCCAGCATCTCCGGCGGCAGCTGGCGGCTGAACACGGTCACCGCCAGCATCCACAGGGTGAGCATCAACACCCATAGCAGCAGCGAGCCTTCGTGGCTGCCCCAGGTGGCAGCCAGTCGGTAGTTGGCCGGCAGGCTGGAGTTGGAGTTGTTCGCCACGTTGAGCACCGAGAAGTCGTTGCTCAGGAAGGACCAGGCGAGACACCCGAACGCAATGGCGACGAACACGAACTGCCCCTGCGCAGCCGGCCGTGCCAGACCCATCCAGGCCGCGTCGCCGCGGAAGCTGCCGACCAGCGGCACGAGCGCCTGCACGGCGGCGATGCACAGGGCGACGATGAGGGCGAAGTGACCGAGCTCGGGAATCATTGGGGCTACCTTATTTGGTTTGCACCAGCGTCTTCTGCGATTCCTGCATCGCCTTGTGCGCCTGCTCCACGGCCTCGGCGGCCTCGGGCGGCATGTAGTTCTCGTCGTGCTTGGCGAGCACCTCGCGGGCGCGGAACACGCCATCGCTGTCCAGCTCGCCCTGGGCCACCACGCCCTTACCTTCCTTGAACAGGTCGGGCAGGATGCCACTATAGAGCACCGGAACGCTCTTGGCTGTATCGGTGACGACGAAACGCACCGTCACCCCATCGGCCTGGCGCTGCACGCTGCCCGTCTCGACCAGCCCGCCGATGCGGAAGGCCTGGCCCTGGGGCGCCTCATGGCTCGCTACCTGGCTGGGCGTGTAGAAAAACACCAGGTTGCTCTGGAATGCGGAGAGGATCAGCGCAGCCGCGCCGCCCAGTGCCGCCAGCCCCGCCGCTATCAAGGCGAATCGCTTGTGTCTCGGTTTCATTCTGCTCTCGTTGCGGGGCCCGCTCGGTCACCAGGGGCACGCCCGCTGAGACTACGACCCAGCCGCCGCAGCAGAGTTCGCCTCCGCCGCGCCAGCAGCCACAGCTCCGCAGCGATCAGCACCACGGTCACGGCATAGGAGCCCCAGACGTAGAAGGCGTACCCGCCCATGGCGAAGAACTCGCCTGCACTTCCCCAGCTCATTTCGCCTTCAGCTCCGGCAGAGCGCGGACCCAGTCTGCATCTTCCTCGCGCTCCAGGATGATCGCACGAACGCGCATGAAGCTCGCAGCGATACTGTACATCCAGGCCGCCAGAGCCATGATCAGCATGCCGGTCAGCATGGTCGTGGCCATGGAGGGTGCGCGTGTGAGGCTCACCGAGGCGCCCTGATGCAGCGTGTTCCACCACTGCACCGAGAAGTAAATGATCGGGACGTTGACCACCCCGACCAGGGCCAGCAGCGAAGCGGCCTTGTCGGCGCGCCGCACGTCGTCGATGGCCGCGTGCAGGCTCATGAAGCCGATATACAGGAACAGCAGGATCAGCTCGGAGGTGAGCCGCGCATCCCACACCCACCAGGTGCCCCAGGTCGGCTTGCCCCACAGCGAACCGGTCCACAGCGCGATGAAGGTCATCAGCGCCCCCGTAGGCGCCAGCGCGAGCGCCATCATGAAGGACAGGCGCGTGTTCATGATCAGCCCCACCGTGCACCAGAACGCCATCACCACGTAGATGAACATCGACATCCATGCTGCCGGAACGTGAATGAAGATGATGCGGTAGGCCTCGCCCTGCTGGAAGTCGGTGGGTGCGACGAAGAAAGCGAGATACAGGCCGGCTGCAGCGAGGATCGCAGCCGCGGTCATGAACCACGGAGTCATCTTCCCGGCCAGCGGGTAGAAGACCTGCGGCGAAGCGAAGCGCCAGATTCTCAAGGCCATCGTCGGGCTACTCCAGCGCGATGCGGATCGCCGCCGCAGTGGCCCACGGTGCGAGCACCAGGGCGATGAGCAGGAAGGCGCCCAGCAGCGAGAGGTGTCCGCCGGCGCTCATCCCGGCCATGCTGGCCGACACCGCGCCGGCACCGAAGATCAGCACGGGGATGTACAGGGGCAACACCAGCAGTGCGAGCAGTCCGCCCGCGCCGCGCGCCCCCAGGGTCAGCGCCGCGCCGACGGCACCGATCATCGACAGCACCGGGGTGCCGAGCAGCAGGCCGAGCGTCATGATGCCGAGCGCCGCGCCGGAAAGGTCGAACTGCAGGCCGAGCACCGGCGCGATCAAGACCAGCGGCAGGCCGGTCGTCAGCCAATGCGCAAGGATCTTGGCTAGAGCCAGCAGCAGCAATGGCTGCGGGCTCAGGGCCAGCTGCTCCAGCGTCCCGTCGGCGTAGTCTCCGGCGAACAGGCGCGCCAGCGCGAGCATCGAAGCGAGTAGCGCCGCCACCCACACCACGCCCGCTGCGATGCTGCGCAGCGTGTTGGGCTCGGGCCCAACACCCAACGGAAACAGGCTCACCACGATGATGAAGAAGAAAAACGTCGTCGCGACATCCGAACGGCGGCGCGCCGCGAGCAGCAGATCGCGCCGCACCAGGCTCGCGAACGCCGTGCCCAGCCCGGCTCGCTGCGGCGGATCCGCGCTCATTCACCCAGCAGCAGGCGGCGCATGCGCAGCCCGCCGAGCTCCACGTCCTGGTGGCTGGTGAGCACCACCACGCCGCCGCGTCCGAGGTGCTCCGCGATCCGGGCTCGCACCAACTCTACCGCAGCGACGTCCAGCGCGGTCAGCGGCTCGTCCAGAATCCACAGCGTCTGCGCCTCGCCAAAAGCCAGTCTTGCCAGCGCAACGCGCCGCCGCTGCCCCTGTGAGAGGGACCGTACCGGAAGCTCCTCGCGACCCTGCAACCCGAAGCACGCCAGCGCCTCGAACAGCGCAGCCTCGTCGGCAAGGATGCCTTGCTGCACCAGTCCGAAGCGCAGGTTCTCCAGCGCGGACAGGTCGTCCTTCACCGCCGGCGCATGGCCGAGGTAGACCATCTCGGCGCGGAACGTCTCGCCCAGATCGCGCGTGCTGGTGCCGTTCCACAGCACACTGCCCGCATCGGGCGGAAGGAGCGTGCAGAGGATGCGCAGCAGGCTGGTCTTGCCGCTGCCGTTCGGGCCTGCGACCCAGATCAGCTCGCCAGCCTGAGCCTCGAAGGACAGGTCGCGGAACAGGCGCCGCCGCCCGCGCACGCACTCGAGACCCACCGCCTGGAGCATCGACCCGCCGCCGGATAAAGGCGCGGATTATACCCCAGCCTTCCTCTATCCCACGGCTTGAACCACGGAGGACACGGTGGACCCGGAGGACTGCACCATCTGAACAATTGGATACGCCGACCGAGCCCGCACCATCATACGTCCTGGCCGGCCAACAGGGAGGTGCCGCGGGAACTGAGCGACCTTATGTGCGCCCTCGCCGCCCTTCTGTCGGAGGGGCAGGATTGGCCGTCACCGAGGAAGGCACCGCCATCACTCCCTTTCCTCCGTGTCCACCGTGTCCTCCGTGGTTCAAGGAGCAACGGGTGGAAGGGATCACCCGGCGTAAGCCTTCGCTACCGCGAAGCACTTCTGCTTCAGGCTCGCGATAAGCTTGTCCCAGGAGTCGCGGAACGATGTCACGCCTTCGCGCTCCAACTCCGCGGTGATCGCGTCGAGGTCGACACCCAGCTTCGCCAGTGCCTCGAGATCGCGCTGCGCCACGTCTAGGTCGGCTTCTAGGGTGCTGAGTGCTTCGCCGTGATACAGGAATGCATCGAGCGTTTCGGGCGGAACGGTGTTGACCGTGTCCTTGCCGATCAGGGACTCCACGTAGAGGACGTCGCGGTAGGCGGGGTTCTTGGTGCTGGTGCTGGCCCATAGGGGCCGCTGAGGGCGTGCGCCGCGCTTGAGCTGGGCCGCGATGTCGGGTTCGGCCGTCAGCATCACAAAGCGCCGATAGGCGAGCTTGGCATTGGCGATCGCGGCCCGGCCCATCAACCGCCGCGCCTCGGGCGAACCGAGGCCCTCCAGTCGCTTGTCCGTCTTCGTATCCACTCTGCTGACGAAGAACGAAGCGACCGAGGCGATCCGCTCCGGGTGTGGATTGCGCGCCAGCCCGCGAGCCCATGCGCGTACCACTTGCTCGTAGCGGGCGATCGAGAACAGCAGCGTGACGTTGATGTTGATCCCGTCGGCGGTGAGGCGCTCGAACGCCTTTACGCCCTCGGCGGTGCCGGGCACTTTGATCAATACGTTAGGGCGCGCCACCTCCCGCCACACGTGGTGGGCTGCCTCGTAGGTGCGCTCCACGCTGTACGCGAGGTCGGGCGGCACCTCCAGACTCACGTAGCCGTCCCTGCCGGATGTCCTCTCGTATACCGGCCGCAGCACGTCGGCGGCCCCTTGCACGTCGGCCACCATCAATGCTTCGCAGATGTCGGCCGCCTGGATCTGGTGGTCGCGCTCGAGCAGCTCGCGGATGGCCTCGTCATAGTCGCCGCTGCCCGAGATGGCCTTGTGGAAGATGGTCGGGTTGGTGGTGACGCCCGCCACTCCGCTGTCGACCAGACGCTGCAGACCACCGTTGTTGACGAGGTTGCGATCGATGAAATCCAGCCAGACGGACTGGCCGAGACGGGAGAGGTCGTGAAGAGAAGCCACTGCGATCTCCGGTAGGGAAGTTGGACCAGCAGACTCCGGTCGGAGTGAGCTTTGCCAGGGACAGGAGACTACCCACGAGGGATATGGATCGCCTCCTGAACGCTAGCAGACGACGGTGGGCTTGGCTCCGACCGGCCTGGCAGCCAACATCCGGATGGAGCGGCGCGCCCCATCCGGATGCTGGCGGAGAGGGTGGGATTCGAACCCACGGTACGGGTCGCCCCGTACAACAGATTTCGAGTCTGCCCCGTTCGGCCACTCCGGCACCTCTCCGCTCAGTCGTAGACGTGCCGACAACAGATCTGGCTGCGACGTATCAGCGCGATACCCCCGCGCTGTTGTCGAGTCTGCCCTGTTTGACCACTCCAGCACCTCTCCGACAGAGTGTTATCTTACAGGATGCGCGGGCCATCGGTTTCGGACCGCTCTGCCGTGAGCGGCCTTTTTTTTGCTTTATCTGTCCCCGACAGCGTGTTGAGAGACAACCGCACACGGCTACCGCACGCAGGCTGAACGATGCAGGCAGACGCCCAACCCACCAACTGTGCACGTGCAGGCGCCGGCGCATGGCTTTCGAGCGCGGGCACCGCGGTAATGTGAACAACCGGTCGATGCGCAAGCTGCCCCTGTCGGTCCTCTTGCTCCTGCCGATTGTCTGCGAACCGGCGTTCGTGCCGCCACGCCCGGTACCGCCGGTGGCGGCATTGGGCGAACTGCTCGTCCTCACCACGAACTCGGCGACTACCCGCTATATCGACTCTCAGAGTCGCTACGCGGGGCTCGAGTACGACCTGATCGAGATGTTCGCGCAAGACCTGGGCGTGAGGGTGCGCTATCTGGATCGGCAGCCGCTGAACCAAGTCCTGCCCGCCTTGCGCCACAACGCCGCGCATCTGGCTGCCGCCGGCCTCGCCATCACCTCGGAGCGCCTCGACGACTTCGAGTTCGGACCGGCCTACCAGATGGTGCAGCCGGTCATCGCGTACAACACCGACAGCCCTGCACCGCGCGCCCTCAAGGACTTAGTCGGCAAGCGCATCGAGGTAGTGAAAGGATCCAGCGGCGTGGAGCAGCTGCACCTGCTGCGCAAGCGCTTCCCGAAGCTGCGCTGGCGGGAGGTGCCCGAGGGCGACAGCGAAGGCCTGCTGAGCCGCCTTTCCGAGGGCAAGACCGACCTGGTGGTGACCGAATCCCACAGCCTCGACGTGGTGCGCAACTTCTACCCCAATCTGGCGCGCGCGTTCCCGATCGGCGACCCCGAGCCGCTGGCTTGGGTGTTCCCCAAGACGGGTGATCCGCTCGTCATGAACCGGGCGCGCGAGTTCTTCCTGCGTGTGATCAACGACGGCACCTTGCGGCAGCTGATGGAGCGCTACTACGGGCATGTTCAGCGCCTCAACCAGATGGACATCGCAAACTTCCTCGGGCGCATGCGCAGCGTGCTGCCGCACTATCGCATCATCTTCAAGCGTGCCCAGGAGCCCACCGGGATCGACTGGCGCCTGCTCGCGGCACTCGGCTTTCAGGAGTCGCACTGGGAGCCGGCCGCTGTCTCGCCTACGGGGGTGCGCGGACTGATGATGTTGACCAGCGAAACAGCCGATCGCATGGGCGTGACCGACCGGCTGGATCCGCATCAGGCCATCCGGGCCGGCGCGCGGTACCTCATGGAGCTGAAGGAAACACTGCCGGCGCGTATTCAGGAACCCGATCGCACCTGGCTCGCGCTCGCGGCCTACAACATCGGCTACGGCCATCTCGAGGACGCACGCCGGCTGGCGCAGCGCTTGGGCCTGAACCCCGACCTTTGGGTCGACGTCAAGCGCACGCTGCCGCTGCTGTCCCGCTACGAGTACTACAGCACGCTCAAGCACGGCTTCTGCCGTGGCGGCGAAGCCCTGGTGCTCACCGAGAACACGCGCAACTACTACGACATCCTCAGCCGGTTCGAGGAGCCGCACGTGCCGGGCTTCACGCTATTTGCCAACACTGAAGAGGGAGACAGCGACGTCGCCGCGGCGACTCCGTAGCGCTGGCGAGTCATGACAGCCGCTACATGCCTACTGAGCATTGCATGAATGCATTACGCTCAAGCCGCAGTCCACCGCCAACCACCGTCGCCTTCGGCGCCACCCCTCCTTGGAAAGGAGGGGAGAAAGATGCTTTCCCCTCCTGCCTGAGGAGGGGTGCCTGCGCAGCAGGCGGGGTGGTGGGAGTCCTGCTTGAGGAGGGTTGCCGGCGCAGCCACGGGGTGGCGCGTGTAGGACTGCAACCCGATTCTGCAGGGCTCGATAGTGACAATCAGGAAGCCGTGATGCGCTCGACACCGCCCATATACGGGCGCAGCACATGCGGAACCGTCACGCTCCCGTCGGCCTCCTGATAGTTTTCCAGGATGGCCACCAGTGTTCTTCCCACCGCGAGCCCCGACCCGTTGAGGGTGTGCACCAGCTCGGGCTTGCCCTTCTCGTTGCGGAAGCGCGCCTGCATGCGGCGCGCCTGGAACGCCTCGAAGTTGCTGCAGGAGGAGATCTCGCGGTAGGTGTCCTGCCCGGGCAGCCACACCTCGATGTCGTAGGTCTTGGCGGCCGAGAAGCCCATGTCGCCCGTGCACAAGATCACTACCCGGTAGGGCAGCTCGAGGCGCTTGAGGATCTCCTCGGCATGTCCCGTGAGCTGCTCGAGGCCTTCATAGGACTTCTCCGGATGGATGATCTGCACCAGCTCGACCTTGTCGAACTGATGCTGGCGGATCATGCCGCGCGTGTCCTTGCCGTAGGAGCCGGCCTCGCTGCGGAAGCAGGGCGTGTGGCAGACGAACTTGAGCGGGAGCTGCTCGAGCGGCACGATTTCGTCGCGGACCATGTTGGTGACGGGGACCTCGGCGGTTGGGATCAGGTAGAGCTGATCTCTCCTGGGGAGTATCCGGACTTCCGCCTCGTCAGGCACACTGCCATCCTCGTTCACCTTGCTAACGTACACATCCGCGCCGGATATCGGACTCTGGCGGATTGCGAACAGGTCCCCCTCGAACTTGGGCAGCTGCCCCGTTCCTCGCATGCTCGCCGCATTCACCAGGTACGGCGCATAGACCTCGGTATAGCCATGCTCGCGCGTATGCACGTCGAGCATGAACTGGGCGATCGCTCGATGCAGACGCGCCACCGCGCCGGTCATTAGAGAAAAGCGCGCACCCGAGATCTTGCCGGCACGCTCGAAGTCGAGCATCCCGAATCCCTCGCCGATATCCACGTGGTCCTTGACCGGAAAGTCGAATCGGCGCGGCGTGCCGACGCGGCGCACCTCAGGGTTCTCCTCGGAGGAGCTGCCGACCGGCACTGACTCATGGGGAAGGTTGGGGATCACCAGCAACAAATCAGTGAGCTGCTGCTGGATCCGGTCCAGCTCCTGCTCGAGGCCTTTGAGCCGGTCCGGCAGCGCTGCCGCTTCGGCCATCAACGCGGAGGCATCTTCGCCCTTGCGCTTGGCCTCGCCGACCTGCTTGGAAAGGATGTTGCGGCGGTTCTGCAGATCCTGGGTGCGCGTCTGCACGTCCTTACGCGCTGCCTCCAGGCGCTGGAACTCCTCGGTGGGCATGGTCACGCCTCGCGTTGCGAGCCGCTTCGTCACGCCTTCCAGGTCGCTTCTGAGCAGTTGGATGTCTAACATCTAAGCCTCTTGAACCACAGAGGCACAGGAAGAACAAAGTCCGTCTGGTCCAGCGGAGCCCTGCGTCGATCCCGACATATTACCCGGACCGAACACTCAGTCGTCCTCGTCTTTCCTCTGTGCCTCTGTGCCTCTGTGGTGGATGCTCTCTCTCGCAGCGGCGGCGTCGAGCTCGCGAAGGTGCGCGAGCTTCTCGCCGATCCGCCCCTCCAGCCCGCGCGGCGTCGGCTGGTAGAAGCTCACCTGCGGCATGCCCTCGGGGAAGTAGTCCTCGCCCGCGGCATAGGCTCCCGGCTCGTCGTGCGCATAGCGGTAGGCCTTGCCGAAGCCCAGCTCCTTCATGAGCCGCGTGGGGGCGTTGCGCAGATGCACCGGCACCGGGCGCGTACCGTCGCGAGAGACGAAATCGCGCGCGGCATTATACGCGACGTAGGCAGCGTTACTCTTCGGTGCGCATGCCACGTAGATGGCTGCCTGCGCCAGCGCCAGCTCGCCCTCCGGCGAGCCCAGCCGCTCGTAGGTTTCGCAGGCATCCAGGGCCACACGCAGCGCGCGGGGATCGGCGAGGCCGATGTCCTCCGCCGCCATGCGCACCAGGCGTCGGCCGATATACAGCGGGTCGGCGCCGCCATCCAGCATGCGAGCCAGCCAGTACAGCGCCGCATCGGGAGACGAACCCCGCACCGACTTGTGCAGCGCCGAGATCTGGTCATAGAACACGTCCCCGCCCTTGTCGAAGCGGCGCATGCGCTCGGCTAGTGCGTCGCGCACGAAAGCTTCGTCGACCATGTCCTTGCCCTGCAGCAATGCGGCGGCGGCCGTCTGCTCCAGCATGTTGAGCAGTCGGCGGGCGTCTCCATCGGCGAAGCCGATCAGCATCTGCCTCGCCGCGTCGCCGAGATTCAGCCCGTGCAGCGGCCCGCTGCGTGCGCGCTCGAACAACACCCCCAGGTCCTCCTCGCTGAGCGGCTTGAGCACATACACCGCAGCCCGCGACAGCAGCGCGCTGTTGACCTCGAAGGACGGGTTCTCGGTGGTGGCGCCGATGAAGGTGAACAGGCCCTGCTCGACGAATGGCAGGAAGGCATCCTGCTGGGACTTGTTGAAGCGGTGCACCTCGTCCACGAACAGGATCGTGTGCCGGGCGGTGGTGCGCAGGGTCTGCTGCGCCTGGGCCACTGCCTCACGGATGTCCTTCACCCCGGAGAACACCGCCGACAGGGCAATGAACTCGGCGTTGCAGGCGCGCGCCAGCAGCCGCGCAAGCGTGGTCTTGCCCACGCCCGGCGGGCCCCACAGGATCATGGAGTGCAGCTTGCCCGCACGCGCCGCGACCTCGAGCGGCTTGCCCGGATCGAGTAGGTGGCGCTGGCCGACTACATCCTCCAGCCGCTGCGGGCGCATCAGCTCGGCCAGCGGAGCTGCTGGTTTCGCTTCGGCGAACAGCCCGGGATCGGAGGATGTGGGTGGCATTCGTCAGGAAAGGCGTGACAGATCAGGCGTGACAGGCGAGGCGTCAAAGACAACCCGCAACGGCCAGGGCGCGACGCCGTCAGGTCGAGTATCTGCCCGCCAACGGCACTCCGTGCATGAAGGTCTGCCAGCGACGATTCGCACCCCGCCCTGTTGCCTGGACACGCCCCGTCTCGCCTCCCCTGTCACGCAGTTTCTGTCACGCTTCACCTGTCACGGATCCCTCTCACTGGTCCTCGATCACATCCACCCCATCCGGCGGCGTGAACGTGAAGACGTCAGCGGGCAGCTTCGGGTTGCGCTCGATGCGGCTGAAGCGGATCACGGTGGTCTGCCCGAGCTGGTCATACAGCTCCATGGTGTCCAGCGTGTTGCCCTTGAATCCCATGCGTACCTTCTGGAACATGCTTTCGGATTCCTTGGGATAGGCTTCCAGCCAGTCCAGCCCCCGCTTCACGCCCTTGGCGTCGAGGTTGTAGTACTGCTCGATGTCGTTGCTGCCGGCCAGCAGCGCGGCGGGGCTGCTGCCGAGCGCGCCCTCCAGCTTCTTGACCGTGACCTGGGCGAGCTCCTTGTCATACACCCACAGCTTCTCGCCATCCCCGACGATCAGCTGCTCATAGGGCTTCTGGTACTCCCAGCGGAACTGGCCCGGCCGCGAGAAGATCACCCGGCCGCTCGCCGACTGGGTGGTCTTCCCGTCCTTGTCCAGCACCTGCTGAGAGAAGTTGGCGCGCGCCGACTGGGTCTGCGCGATGAAGGCCTCGAGCTTCTCGATGCTGCCGGCCGCGCGGGCGGCAGGGGTAGCGAATAGCAGGCCTGCCGCCAAGACCGCGCTCGCCACTTGAACGGTGAAGGCGTGAAGGGTGAAGGTGAAGGAACGCGTGAAGGGTGAAGGGTGAAGGGTGAAGGGTGGAGGGTTGTGCGCCATTTCCCCGCCCTTCTCCCGCCGCCACCGAGAAAGAACACAAACAACAGCTCGAGGCACCATCTGCAGACCTTTCACGCCTTCACCCTTCACCCTTCACCCTTCACTCCTTCGACGGTACCAGCACTTCCCTGTTCCCATTGGCCTGCATGCTCGACACCAGCCCGGCCCGCTCCATCGCCTCGATCAGGCGCGCGGCGCGGTTGTAGCCGATGCGCAGGTGCCGCTGCACCAGCGAGATGGAAGGCCGGCGGGTCTTGATGACGATCTCGACGGCCTGATCATAAAGTGGATCCTTCTCGGCGTCGCCGCCCTCCAGGTCGCCAGCTTCGAGCGCCTCGTCCAGCTCGCCGCCCTCCAAAATGCCCTCGATGTACTGGGGCGTCCCGCGCGACTTCAGGTACTGGACCACCCGATGCACTTCCTCGTCCGCAACGTAAGCGCCGTGCACGCGCTGCGGATAGCCTGTGCCGGGCGGCAGGTACAGCATGTCACCCTGACCCAGCAGCGACTCCGCGCCCATCTGATCGAGGATCGTGCGCGAGTCCACTTTGCTGGAAACCTGGAACGCTACCCGCGTGGGGATATTGGCCTTGATGAGACCCGTGATGACGTCCACCGATGGCCGCTGGGTGGCGAGGACCAGGTGGATGCCAGCGGCGCGCGCCTTCTGAGCAAGGCGCGCGATCAGCTCCTCGACTTTCTTCCCCACAACCATCATCAGGTCGGCCAGCTCGTCGATCACCACCACCAGCAGGGGCAGCTCCTTCAGCGGTGGCGGGCTTTCCACGTTCAGCGCCAGCGGGTCGCAGATCGGCTTGCCCGCCTTGTCCGCCTCCTTCACCTTCTGGTTGAACCCGGCCAGGTTGCGCACGCTCAGCATGGACATGAGCTTGTAGCGCCGCTCCATCTCCGCCACGCACCAGGTGAGCGCGTTGGACGCCTGCTTCATGTCGGTGACCACCGGGGCGAGCAGATGCGGGATGCCCTCGTACACGGACAGCTCCAGCATCTTGGGATCCACCATGATCAGGCGCACCTCGTTGGCCGTCGCCTTGTACACGAGGCTCAGGATCATGGCGTTGATCGCGACCGACTTGCCCGACCCGGTCGTGCCCGCCACCAGCAGGTGCGGCATGCGCGCGAGATCCGCGACGACGGGCTTGCCGGCGATGTCCTTGCCCAGCGCAAGGGTCAGTGGCGAGCCCATGTCGGCGTAGACCTGCGAGCTCAGGATCTCCGACAGCCGCACCACCTGGCGCTTAGGGTTGGGGATCTCCAGGCCCATGCAGGACTTGCCGGGGATGGTTTCCACCACGCGGATGCTAATGACGGACAGTGCGCGGGCCAGGTCCTTGACCAGGTTGACGATCTGGCTGCCTTTCACGCCCACCGCCGGCTCGATCTCGTAGCGGGTGATCACCGGCCCGGGATAGGCAGCCACTACCTTCACCTCGATGCCGAAGTCGAGCAGCTTCTTCTCGATCAGGCGCGAGGTGTACTCCAGCGTGTCCGCCGACAGCACCTCGACGTTCGGGGGCGGCTCGTCCAACAGGTGCAGCGGCGGCAGCGGCGAGTCTGGCAGGTCCTCGAACAACGGCTGCTGCCGCTCGCGCTTGACCCGCTCGGACTTGGGGATGGCCAGTTGCGGGGGCTCGATGTGGATCGGCAGGTGCTCGTCGAGCTTCTTTTTCTCCTCCTCCACGACCACTTCCCGGCGCTGCGCGGCCTGCTCTCCGATGCGGCGGTCGCGCGCAGCTTGCCAGCGTGTCACGCCGGCAAGCCAGGCGCGCTCGATCCAGCCGCCCAGCCGCTCCGCCAGATCCAGCCAGGACAAGCCGCTGAACAGGCTGAAGCCGATCGCGGCCACGAACAGCAGCAGCAGGGTTGCGCCGGTGAAGCCCAGGAAGCGATAGAGCGGCCCGCTGATCACCATGCCCAGCATGCCGCCGGGCTGCAGCGGCAGGGCCGCATGGATGCTGTACAGGCGCAGCGCCTCCAGGCTGCTGCTCGCGAGCAGCAGCGCAAGGAAGCCCGCGCAGGCAATCCAGAACGGCCGGCGATCGGGTCCTCCGGTGGCCTCGATGCGCCGGTAGCCCCACCAGGTGGCGAGCAGCAGGAACACCACCCACCAGTAGGCCGACAGCCCGAAGAGGTACAGCAGCAGATCGGCGATCCAGGCGCCGAAGCGGCCGCCGGCATTGCCGACCGACTCGCTGTCGGTGCTGTGGGACCAGCCCGGGTCTGCCTTGTCGTAGCTGCCCAGGACCAGCGTCAGATAGACCGCCAGCGCAACCAGCGCCAGCCACCAGGATTCCCGCAGCAGGCCGGCCAGGCGTGGCGGAAGCGGCATCCGCTCCTGCGCGGGTGCCGCCTTGGATCTAAAAAACATCCTGCCTACAAACGGTTAGGTACATGATGCATTATAGCGTGCCGCCGCCGGCGCACTCGACACGCGCACGAGCGGGCTGATAGATTTCGGCTTTTCCCGCACCCACCCCGGCTCGACTCCCACCATGGCAACCACCAACAAGCACGCGCGACTGCTCATTCTCGGCTCGGGGCCGGCCGGCTACACGGCCGCCGTCTACGCTGCGCGCGCCAATCTCAGCCCAGTGCTCCTCACCGGCATCGCTCAGGGCGGTCAGCTCATGACCACCACCGACGTGGACAACTGGCCGGCCGACTGGGAGGGCGTGCAAGGCCCCGAGCTGATGGAGCGCTTCCACCGGCACGCCGAGCGCTTCGGAACCGAGATCGTGTTCGATCACGTCCACACCGCCAGGCTGGGCGAGCGGCCGGTGACCCTGGTCGGCGATCAGGCTACGTACACGTGCGACGCGCTGATCATTGCCACCGGTGCTTCGGCCAGGTACCTGGGCCTGCCGTCCGAGGAGAAGTTCATGGGCAAAGGCGTGTCGGCTTGCGCCACCTGCGACGGCTTCTTCTACAAAGGCCAGGACGTGGCCGTGATCGGCGGCGGGAACACCGCCGTCGAGGAGGCGCTCTACCTCTCCAATATCGCCAAGACCGTGACTGTGGTACACCGGCGCGACAAGTTCCGCGCCGAGAAGATCCTCGCCAACCGCCTGATCGAGAAAGCCGAAAAGGGCAACGTTCGCCTCGAATGGAATCACACGCTGGACGAGGTGGTGGGCGACAACAGCGGCGTGACCGCGGTGCGCATCAAGGATATCCGCGATGGCCGCGCCAAGGAGCTTGCCGTGAAGGGCCTGTTCGTGGCAATCGGCCACACACCCAACACGCAGATCTTCGCCGGACAGGTGGAGATGGAGAACGGCTACATCATCACCCGAGCCGGGCGCAACGGCAACGCGACTGCCACCAGCGTCCCGGGTGTGTTCGCCGCGGGTGACGTGCAGGACCACGTCTACCGGCAGGCCGTGACCAGCGCCGGCAGCGGGTGCATGGCTGCTCTGGATGCGGAGAAGTATCTCGACGAACTGGGGCACTGATCTCGGCTACGGCCAGTCTGAACCACGGTGGACACGGTGGACACGATGGAGGAAAGCGTCTCAACACACGGCTCCTCTGGGGCGCATCGAGCGGAGGCGCCGATCGTGGCCCGCAACGGTCATCCAGTTAGTCTTTCGGTGACGAATTCCGAATCGCCGTCGCTTGCGCCTTATGTAGAAACGCCAAGCAGTTGTTCCTCCGTGTCCACCGTGTCCTCCGTGGTTCAACAAGGTCTGCGATACCGTTTGACGCCATGACCAAACACCGGACGACCCCGGTAGACGACGCCGACGCCTTCCGCGAGGCGGTGAAGGACGTCCAGCCGCTGCCCGACCAGGGACGCGTGGTGCACCCGCCGGCGCGGCCCACGCCGCTGCCGCGCCAGCGCGAACAGGACGACCGCCAGGTGCTGGCGGACAGCCTGAGCGAGCAGCCGCCCCTCGAGGTGGAGCTGGAGTCGGGCGAGGCGCTCGCGTTCCTGCGCCAGGGGATGTCGCCGCAGGTGCTGCGCAAGCTGCGCTCGGGCTTCTGGGCCGTGCAGGACGAGCTGGACCTGCACGGCCTGCGGACCGAAGAAGCGCGCGAGCTGCTGGCCCAGTTTCTGACCGGTGCGGTGCGGCGCGGACATCGCTGCCTGCGGGTGATCCACGGGAAGGGCCAGCGCTCGCGCAACAACGAGCCCGTGTTGAAGCGCAAGGTCGCGGGCTGGCTGACGCAGCGCGGGGAAGTGCTGGCCTACTGCGAGGCGCGTCCCGCAGCCGGCGGCAGCGGAGCGGTCACTGTGTTACTGGAGGCGCGAGGCTCGAGGTACGAGGCACGAGGCGAGGACCCCGAAGCCTAGTCTGGGCGAGGCTCGGCGCCCTGCCCCGCCTGCCCTAGACTGCCGCTTCGTCGGTCTCGCCGGTGCGGATGCGGATGACGGTCTCGACGTTGCTGACGAAGATCTTGCCGTCGCCGATCTTACCGGTGCGCGCGGACTTGATGATCGCCTCGATGGCCCGCTCCAGCAGCGCGCTGGGGATCACGACCTCGACCTTGACCTTGGGCAGGAAGTCCACGACGTACTCCGCACCCCGATACAGCTCGGTGTGCCCCTTCTGGCGCCCGAACCCCTTGACCTCGGTAACGGTCAGACCGGTGACACCGATCTCCGACAATGCCTCGCGCACCTCGTCGAGCTTGAACGGCTTGATGACGGCTTCGATCTTCTTCATCGTCGCTTTCCTGCAAATGGGTTCGAAAGCGGGCGGCTGCCCGGTCCCGCGTACAGTATAGTCACTCCACGTGATGAGATAAATCCGCCCGGGCGCCGTCCGAACGCCCCTCCCCGCATGTCCACCTCGCTGCGCATCCTCGACTCGCTGCGCGACGTCGCGCCGGCCGCCTGGAACCGGCTCGCCGGCGATTCCCCGTTTCTCCAGCATGCCTTCCTGCACGGCCTGCACGAAACGGGCTGCGCCTGTCCCGCCACCGGCTGGTCGCCCCAGTACGTGACGCTATGGGAGGGCGGCGAGCTGACCGGCGCCATGCCGCTGTACCTGAAGAGCCATTCGTACGGCGAATATGTGTTCGACTGGAGCTGGGCCGAGGCCTACCAGCAGCATGGCTTGCGCTACTACCCCAAGCTGCTGTGCGCGATCCCTTTCACGCCCGCCACCGGCCCCCGGCTCCTGGCAGATACGCCGCAGCGCCGCGGCGCGCTGCTGGACGGCGCCTTCGAGCTGGCCGCACGCCGGAGGGCATCGTCCCTTCACGTGTTGTTCCCGCCCGCGGAGCAGGCCGCCGAGCTGGAAAGCCGCGGGCTGATGCTGCGCTCCACCGTCCAGTTCCACTGGGAGAACCCCGGCTTTTCCGATTTCGAGGCGTTCCTCGCCAGCATGAACCACGACAAGCGCAAGAAGATCAAGCAGGAGCGGCGCCGCGTGCGCGAGGCCGGGATCTCCTTCCGCTGGCTGTCGGGGCGCGACGCCGACGAGTCGGACTGGGACTTCTTCGCCTGGTGCTACAACCGCACCTACCGCGAGCATCACTCCACGCCCTATCTGAACCGCGAGTTCTTCCGGCACCTTGCGGCGTGCGTGCCGGACAACCTCCTGCTGGTCCTCGGCAGCCGCGACGGCAAGCCCATCGCCTCGGCGCTCAACGTGCACAATGGGACGGTGCTCTACGGCCGCTACTGGGGGTCCATAGAGTTCCATTCCGGGCTGCACTTCGAGACCTGCTACTACCAGGCCATCGAGTTCTGCATCGCACGCGGGCTGCAGGCCTTCGAGGGTGGCGCGCAGGGCGAGCACAAGCTGGCCCGCGGCCTGCTGCCGCAGCGGACGCTGTCGGCACACTGGCTCGCCCATCCGCGGTTCGCCCGCGCGGTGGAGCACTTCCTCCAGCGCGAGACGCGCGGCGTCGGCGCCTACCTCGACGAGCTGAACGAGCACAGCCCCTTCAAGTCCTCCGACAGCTCGCCGTCGCTGGAAGTCTGAGCGCGCACGCCGGCACACCCCGGCGCCAACGCACCTGCGCCGGGCAAGAGCGGCCCTCCAAGCCCAGGCACGCGCGGCGCGGGTACGGGCTGCGGTGCGGCCCGCCTGCTGATGGCATAATCCGCTTTTTACCGCGGCACGCCGATGACATCGTCCTGCCGCGGATTCGGTCGTCCCATGCCCAGCCCACACATCCCATACTCGCGCAAGGTGCTTCGGCGCGCGCTTGTCGCGCTGTGGAGTGTCGTTGCCATCCTGCTCACGCAGGCTGTGGCGGCCGATGACCCCGCGCCGGAAGGGATGCGTCGCCCCCCCAAGGTCCAGATCATCGAGCACCAAGTGGGTACGGGTAAAGAGGTGGCCAGAGGGGCGTTTGCGGTGGTGCACTACACTGGCTGGCTGTACGACGCCGACGCAATCGACCACAAGGGGAAGCAGTTCGCCAGCTCGCGCAGCCGAGGCGAGTCGCTGTCGTTTGTCTATGGCTACAGGCGCGTGCTGCCGGGATTGGAGAAAGGTCTGGCGGGCATGCGCGTAGGAGGCCGACGCACCATCGTGGTCCCGCCCAACCTTGGGTACGACGGCCTGCAAAACCCCCGACCGGCCGACGTGCCGCCAAGGGCTACGCTGGTCTTCGACGTGGAGCTGATTGACGTCGTGCCGGAAAGCGCGCCGCCGGACGAGTAGCAGCCTGCGCCGTGACCGACGCTCACGTCCTGCGCCGCACGTTCGCCTGCGCGCTCACGCTCTCCGCGCCGTTCTTGGTGGTGAATCTGCTCGACGGGTTCACCAAGCCAGCGCTTGCCACCACCCCCGCCCTGTTCTGGACCTACGACATCACCAAGTGGGCGCTCCTGCCTGCCGTCACGCTCTTCGCCATGCGCGTGTGGTGCAATGCGCGCATTACGGACTTCGGCCTCGAGGGTCCGGGGCAGCGCTGGTCCGCGGCCCAGCTCTCGGCGCTGACCGTGCTGTTCAGCACGCTCGCAATGTCCTACTTCGGCTTCCAGACGCTCGCTGTCCGGCTCTTCCCCGGCGGTGGAACCTTCGATCTGGGAGAGCTCATGCCCTCGGGCTCCGCGCACCTGCCCGTCGTACTGTACCTGTGCATTACCGCCGCCTTCGCCGAAGAGTTGTTCTACCGCGGCGTGCTGCTCGAGGCGATGGCGCCGACCGGGACCGGGGTCGGCCGGGCGGCGGGATACGTTGCGTTCTCTTCGACGCTGTTCGGGCTGTCCCATTTCGAGAGCGGCGCTGCCGAGATCCTCGCCACCGGGCTGTACGGCGTAGTGGCTGCACTGTTCGCGCTGCGCGTGAGGAACCTCTGGCCCCTGATGGTTGGGCACTTCGCGACCGACTTCGTCGCGTTCCACTAGATCTCGAGCGGAGCGCTTCAGCGCCGGAACAAGAACCGCTCACCACGAAGACGCGAAGGCACGAAGAACCCCCGAGCTGGCAACTGAAGGCCCCGCCCGGCGCGGAGTTTGCCTCAATGCCGCTGGGCACCCGTTTGTCTGGGATGCACTCTGCGATTCTTCCTGGTGGCCGAACCACGGCAATCCCATTTTGTGTTTTCTTCGTGTCTTCGTGTCTTCGTGTCTTCGTGGTGAGGGGTTCGTCCTTGGCGGGAAGAGTCGGGTTTCCCTGGCCTGTACGGTAACATCCGGGCATCGATAACTCTTGGAGAAAACCCGACATGATCGGAGAGCCGATCGCCTTGACCATCCGCCGCAAGATCGAGCGCCCCGCGGCTAGCGTGCTGCGCGCGTTCAAGGGCGCACCTACCGGCTTCGTCACGGACGCATTCAACGGCAAGGGCTGTCTGGACTACCGCATCAAGCCGCTCATGCCCGACATGTACCTGTGCGGACCCGCGGTCACGGCGCTGTGCCAGCCCGGCGATATCCTGGCGGTCATGGCGAGCCTGGATGTGGCCAGGCGAGGCGACGTGATCGTCATCGCCGGCGGGGGCGACGCGCTAGCTGCGAAGCTCGGCGACCTGTGGCTGCACTGGGCCCGCAAGATCGGCGTAGCCGGAATCGTCTGCGACGGCCTGGTGCAGCTAGACCTGCGGCTCAGGCGGTGTGGGGTGTGGTGCGATGGCGCAGGTCGCGGGCCATCCAGACTGCGGCCTCGACGCCACCATAGTAGCGCGGCAGCAGTGTCAGCTCCTGAAACCCGAGCACGCGATAGAACCGCCGCGCATCCTGGTTGTTCACCCGGACCTCGAGATAGATACCGGTGATGCCCGCCGTGCGCGCGGATTCCTCTAGCCAACCCATCAGCCGGCGTCCCACCCCCCGGCGCTGATAGGCGGGCCGCACAGCGAGCAGGTTGAGGTGCCCGTGCTGCTCGCCGAAGTACATCATGGCGAAGCCGATAAGCTCGCGGCCGGCGCACGCGACCACCGTCGCAGTGTCGCGGCCGGCCATAGTGCGCGCCACGCGTGCGCGCGTCCAGGACCAGGCGAAGCCGCGCTCGATCAGGTCGCGCGACATAAGCGCGATCTCGGCGGCGTCTCCGGGTTGCCCCAGGCGCAGGTTGATGGCACGCGAACCCATGACGGAAGTGCGTCGGTGCGATGGTCGAAAAGCTACATTAACAGTATAGCGCGTCGCCGCCGGCTGCAGCCAGGCGAAGGCCGTCAACTCCTGCAGGCCACGAAGCAAGAAAAAAGCCGCATGCGCGGCTTCCTCTCGCCCGTTGCAATCATGACTCAATTGGACGGCTTGGCATGAGGGGCCGGCTCTGCGGCCTTGCGGGCAGCCAGCTGCGCCGGGCAGTACATCTCCAGGGTCTCATCGTAGCACCAGTGGGTTCCGAAGCCGTCGTTCTTCTTGACGCACTGGTACAGATACTGTCCCATCTCGTCGGTGAAGTGGCAGCCCTTGTAGCGCTGCATCGCGGCCTCGCGCTGGTAGGTGGGAGCGGGATCACCCTCCGCTCGCGCCAAGGTCGTGCCCAACCCTGCGGACAACACGAGCAGCGCCACCGCGAAGCGCTTGTTCATTGCATTCATGGGATATCCTTCAATAAGCAGATCGTCGTTTCAACGCAGGCGCAACCCGCCAGGGCGTGGGCGATCGTTCGGCAGAGGCCCGGTCAGTGAGCTTGAAACCTTGCGGCCGCCCGGTCGCACCACGGCCTGCCTCGTCTCCCACCGTTGCTGGCCAGCGGCCCCGAACCAGCTCTGCGAGCGGTTTCAAGCCTGTCCGCCTATTCTAGAGCAAGGGGCTCGGGGCGCAAAGGCGGCTGCGCGCAACGCTGTTCCGCCCCGGTCCGGCACCTGAGCGAAACGCAATGCACATCCTGCTCTGGCTGCTGGCTGCCCTGGTCGTCGTCGTTGGTCTGGCGGGGACGGTGCTGCCCATGCTACCCGGCGTGCCGCTGGTATTCGCCGGCCTGCTGCTGGCCGCCTGGGTCGACGGGTTCGCACACGTCGGCTGGCCGCTGCTGCTCGTTCTCGCTCTGCTCACCCTGCTTTCTCTCGTGGTCGATGTGGCCGCATCCAGCCTCGGCGCCAAGGGTGCGGGTGCCGGGCGGGCAGCCATGCTCGGCGCGGCGGTCGGCACTCTGGTGGGGCTGTTCTTCGGGCTCGCCGGGCTGGTCATCGGACCGTTCCTCGGCGCTGCCGCCGGCCAGTTCCTGGTCCGCCAGAACGTGACCGAGGCGGGGCGCGCAGGCGTGGGCGCCTGGGTCGGATTCGTGCTCGGGAGCCTGGCGAAGCTCGCGCTCGGGCTTGTGATGGTCCTGATCTACGTTGTCGCCTGGGTCGTCTAGACCCCTACCTCTCATCACGAAGGCACGAAGACACGAAGAAAACCGGGAATGAGGGGCGGGACAGGAAAGGATCTCGCCGACCGTCGTCTAGCAGCGGTGGTCTGGCCTGAGGCCCTCTCGTGGGTGTCGGCCCAACTGCAGGCAGTTCATTCGCTTTTCTTCGTGTCTTCGTGCCTTCGTGGTAAGCGGTAGGGTTTAGAACTGCTCAGTCGCGGCCGGAAAGCCTGCGCCCAAGCCGGATCGCCTCTTCGATCTCGCCCGGGGTGCCGGCCACCACCAGATACTTGAAGCCTTCCCGAAGCCGTTGCTCGATGTTGCTCCGGCTCACCAGGATTCCGCAGGGGACATTCAACGCCTTGGTCACGGCGAGCACCTGCTGGATCGCCTTCTCGGTTTCGGGATGATCCATCTGCCCTGGATAGCCAAGCGACGTGGACAGGTCGTTGGGCCCGATGAACACTGCCGCGATGCCCTTCCCCTCGGTCAGGATGCTGCGCACATTGTCCACCCCCTCTCGGCTCTCGATCATGGCGATGACCGCGAGCTCCCCGCGCGAATCGAGCGGCCAAGCATCCGCGCGCTCGAAATACTCCGCGACCGGAATGCCCCAGTACCGGGCCGCGTTGGCCGGCGCCACGCCGCGCTCGCCGGAAGGCTGGCTGTCGGAGGCGCCGAGCTTCTGCGGATAGCGGGCGTTGGCCACCAGCGCACGGGCATCGCCCGGGTCCTTGATGTGCGGAGACATCAAGCCGTAGGCGCCCATGTCGAGCACTTGCTTGATCACCCACTGGTTGCGCTCGGCGCCATTGGAGGGGATGCGCGCCAGCGGCACCACGTTGGGCTGCAGGTTGCCCTTCCTGAGCAGGCTGCCACGGTCCAGCATGAACTGCAGGAACACGCGCAGCTGGCTGAAGTCCGCCGGCCCATGCTCGAGATCGAAGATCACGAAGTCCTGCTGCGAAGCGGTGTAATACAACGCCCCATCGGCATCGCGAAACCGCGCGAAACTGCCGAACGCGGGCTTGCCCTGCTCCCACAGCTCGATCATGCGGTTCAACCGCACGCTCTGCTGCGCCAGCGCAGGCGGCGCCAGCAGCCAAGCTCCCACGGCAGCGGCGGCAAGCACGCGCGCGAATTGCAGATTCCTCATCGTCTCCTCCCGCCTCGGGTCGATCCTGAAACACCTGGAACCGCCGGCAGTATGCCTCTATCCTGCGGACATCGCCATCCGCGCCCACGCCGCGCGCTGGGACTGTTTCTTGCTCAAGACGGGCCGCCCCGCGCCGATGATGAGCTGACCGTTTCGCGGGTTGCCCGCGGGCGACCTCGCCGATCGCTACCAAGGAGACCGTGAACCCCATGACCTGGCGCGACTGGTTCTCGATCGAAAGCTGGTTCTTCACCACGGCGGCTGCGCAGGGCCTGCGCGACGCCCGCCACGACTACCCGCGCGAAGACACGTACGTGGAAACGAGCGCGCTGGTCCAGCCCGTAACCAATTCGACCCGCCTCGCGCGGGACGTGCCGGCAGGTGAGAAGGCCGCGAGCTCCGCGGTGCTGCGACTCGCGCCCTATGAGTTCGAGGAGCTGAAGATCGCAGAGACGCGCATCGATCGCATCTGCGAGGCGACCGAGCACGCACGCCAGCGCTACGAGGCGCGGCTCAATCACGTGCAGCATCGCATCCAAGACCTGCTGCGCGAGGCGCTCAAGAACCGCACCGCACACGCGGCCAAACACTTTGCGCAGCCGCATCCGCTCATGCCGATGTGGCTGTACGTCCTGGTCATGCTCGTGATGGGCGCCGCCGAGCTGCTGTTCAACGCGACGGCGTTCCGCCTGATCGAGTCCGGGCAGGACTATCAGAGCTACATCATGGCCGTCGCCCCCACCCTCTCACTGCTGATGATGGCGCACTTCCTGGGCGTGAAGTGGCGCCAGTGGCCGCGCGATCAGGTGTGGAAGAACGCCGCCGTCGCGGTGGCCATTTTCGTCACCATCACCGTCGCCTCCTACGCGTTGGGCATCATGCGCGCCGAGTTCGTCGAAGTGAAGGGCGCCGAGGCGGGTGCACGCGCAGCCGCTGAAGCCCAGCTCAACGCGGCCGACGAGCGCGTCTCGCTGGAGCGCCAGGTGGAGGACCTGCGGGGCCTGGCGCGCACCGCCCAAGACAAGGGCCCCAGTGAAGATCTGGTCCGCGCCGAGCAAGCCCTGGCTCAGAAGCTTGTCGAGGAGCGCGCGCTCGCGCAGAAAACGGCCCAGGCCAATCAGGTGCTCGCCGACGCACGCCACGGCCTGGTGGCGCCCAACCTGCGCCACGTGCTCATGCTCTTCGCCATCAACATGCTGATCCTCATGACCGGCGCCTTCGCTTCCTACTATACGCACGACGGCGACCGCGAGCTGGAGCGCGTCGTGCGCCAGAAGGCGCGACTGCGCCGGGAGCTGAGCCGCTGGTGGGGACGCTGGGCCCACGCCGCGGCGCGCTACGACCGCATCGTCAAGACGGCACGCGAGCGTATCAACCGCATCATGCACGAGTTCGAGGCGCTGGTCGGCGAGTACCGCTTCTACAACACGCGCAAGCGGGACAAGTACCCGGCCTTCTTCCGCGACCAGCTCGCGGGCCGGACGTTCCTGGTGCGCTCTTTCGGCCCCGAGGCCGATCCCACTCCGATCGACCTGCGCCAGGCCTTCGAGCAGATCGAGAACGAGCTGCTGGCCGATTCCGCGCCCGCAGCCGCGGCACAAGGAGACGCCAGTGCCTGACCGCCGTCACTTCCCTGCGTTCGTGGCGGCGGCAACGCTGCTCGCTATCCTGCCGGCGCAGGCCCAGCTGAGAGAGCTCTTCGGCTCCGGAAGGGATGCCAGGGTCGTGATGGTGTTCGTGGACCTCACTGAGAGCGTGAAGGCCACGGACGTAGACCGCATCTACACGCCGACACTGCGCAATGCCGTGGACAAGCTGCGGCCGGGCGACCGCTTCGTGCTGGCCGAGATCTCGGAGCGGACGCTCGGCAGCTTCGCTCCGGCGCTGGACCTGCCCTTGCCCAGCACGGGTCGCTCGATGGAGGATGGCGACGCCCTCGAAGCGGGCAAGCTGCGCATTCGCGGCGAGTGGCGCAAGCTCGTGGCGCGCCGGGCGCGATCCAAGGCAACCGTCATCCTGGACAGCCTCAATGCCGGCAGCCAGGTCCTCACCCGCGACGCACGGCCGCAAAAGCACCTGGTGATCCTGTCCGACATGATGGAGGAATCCAGGGCGGCCAACTTCCTGAAAGCTCCACCCGTCGATGCCATCATCGGCCAGCGGCGGGCCAAGAGCCTGCTGCCGGATCTGCAGGGGGTGCAGGTGTTCGTCGCCGGTGCGAGTGCACCCACAACCGAGCGCTACGTCGAGGTGCAGGGCTTCTGGCTCAAGTACCTGCAGGCCGCCGGCGCCAAGGTGGACGAGAAGACCTACGGGCGTGTGGCGCTGACGTTCGAGTGACCGGCCTCTCGGTCACACTTTCCCAACGATCGAGTCCGAATGCGTCTGCCGCTGACGGTTCTGCTTTGCTCCACGCTGACAGCCTGCGGCGCCCGCGACACGCTCACGCCCGGACAGTGGACCGGCTACATCCCGGCAGCGGAAAGCGGTAAGTTCGAGATGCGCGTGCGGCTGGCGGAGGATCCGCCATCGCTAGAGCGCATCGACATCCTCCTGCTGTTCGACGTCACCCAGAGCATGCGGGCGGTGATAGACGAGGTACGGACCAATGCCGGCACCATCATGCGCGCAATCCGCGCAGGCAATCCCAACAGCGCTTTCGGCGTGGCCTCCTTCGCCGACTACCAGGAACGCCTGCCCTGGCGCCTGGACCGCGACATCACCGAAGACCTGGACAGCGTGTCCGCAGCGATCACGCGCCTGCGTCTGTACGATGGCAAGGATTTTCCGGAAGCCTACTCGCGTGCGCTGCACGAGGCGCGCTTCGTTGGCTGGCGCCCCGGGGCCAAGCGCTTCGTAATCCTGTTCGGAGACGCGCCGGCGCACGATCCCAACTTCTACGGGCAGAGCACTGGTGTCGACCCGGGTCGCGACGGCATTCCCGGAACCGAGGACGACCTGCGCTTCGCCGAGGTGGTGCGCGACCTCGCGGTGGACCGCGTCACGGTGCTGGTCAACTACGTGCCGGGTGACCAGCTCGCGCGCAAAGGCTTCGAGTTCCTCGCCACGCAGACTGGTGGAGCCGCTATTCCCGTGGCCGATGCGACGCAGGTTCCAACCACTATCGTCGCCGGCCTGAACGAGCAGTCCTTCGCCAGGCCGAGCGTCCTGATACCGCCGGATTTCACCGACTGGGTCAGGGTCTCCGACGGCAAGCGCGGGCGGGAAGGCGATCTGCGCGAGTACGTCTACTCGGTGCACGTCAGCGTGCCGCCGCGCGCGACCCCCGGCATTCGTCGCTTCCCGCTCGTGGCGAAGTATGAGGATACGACGCGCAGCGTGGAGATCGGCGCAACCAGAGTCAGCATCCTTACCGGCTGGCGCTACCACCCCGTCTGGCGCTGGCTGCTGCTGGCGGCAGCGCTGCTCGTGCTGCTGTTGTGGTTGCGCCGCACCCGCCGCCGCAGCTCCCGCTTCCTGCACAACGGCCAGTTCGCACGGCTGTTGCTGCGGCTGGCCGGACTGGCTGCCTTCGCGTTCGTGGTCTACATCGGCTGGCGGTATCTGGAGGGGGCGGAGCGCCTGCTTCCCGTTGCGCTGCTGTAGGGCGCGCCCCCCAAAAGCGAAGAACGCAGAGGAAGAACTGGTGAAGCTTGCTGGTTTTTGGAGTCAAGCGGCCAGCACAGTACGGCGCCGCGGGTCAGCTCCTACACGCCCGACCTCCTATCCTGGCTTTCTCTGCGTCCTCTCTTGCCTTTCCTGCGCGTCCTCTGCGTTCCCCGCTGTAGGCCTGACATTAGTAGGCTTTAGTCTGCGTCTGACTGCCGCTCGGGAGCGGCCTTCTGGAACGCCTCCAGCTTCAGGCATTCGTCGTTAATGCGCACGATAGTGGGGAAGGCACCGAGGTCGACCTTGAAGCGCTTCGCATTGGCCACCTGCGGCACCAGCACGCAGTCGGCGAAGCCCGGGATGTCGCCGTGACAGAAACGGCCGCTGCCCTGCTCTTCCGCGAGGCGTTTCTCCAACGCAGTGAAGCCAGTCTTCACCCAGTGGTGATACCACTCCATTTTCTGCTCCTCGGAGATGCTGAACTTGCCGGTGAGGTAATTCAGCACGCGCGGGTTGTTCAACGGATGGATCTCGCAGGCGATGATCAGCGCCAGTGAGCGCACCCGGTTGCGCTCGAGCGGGTCGGTCGGCAGCAGCGGCGGGTTGGGGTGGGTCTCGTCCAGGTACTGCATGATGGCCAGAGACTGGTATAGCAGGTGCCCCTCGTCCTCCAGCACCGGCACCAGGTTTTGCGGATTGATCGCCGTGAACTCGGGCGAGTACTGCTCCCCTTTGGCCAGGTGCACGGACACGTAGTCGTAGCTCAGACCCTTGAGTGCGAGCGCGATGCGCACGCGGTAGGCGGCCGAGCTGCGGAAATAGTTGTAGAGCTTCACGGTCTTCCTCCCACGGCGCGCAGCCGCGCCCACGGTTCACTGGCCTCTACTGTAGCGCACAGCTGGACCAACTGCGGCACGATGGAGGCAAAGAGCAACCTCTCACCACGAAGGCACGAAGACACGAAGAAAACCCGGAAGGGAGCAGTCCGTGCGTCGCTGTTGCGGGGTCGACCGCTACGAGGCGGGGCGGCCCCTCAGCCGGGCTGTGCGCTCCCTGGCTCCGGATGACCCGTGTAATCTGGACCGTTGAAACAGTCCTTTCTTGCTCTTACTTCGTGTCTTCGTGTCTTCGTGCTGAGAGGTTTGGGTTCGAGCTAGCGGGGCGTTGCACAAACGGCGCGATAGCGCGCCAGCAGCGCCGCCGCCTCGGCCATGTCCTCGACGTTGTCGAACATCGGCACGCCGGCCTCTTCCATCCGTGCCATCCACGCCTGCCTGCCTTCCAGCGTGCCCATCATGGCGTGCAGGATCGGCAGCGGCGCGCCCTTCGACAGCGCAGCCAGACGCGCAATCACGGCGTCGGCATCGACCATGAAAGGCACGACGTGGATCATGAGGATGGCGTCGAAGCTCGCCTGCGCCAACTCCAGCACCGCTTCCAGCGTCGCGCCGAAGCGATCCTCGCGCGCGTCGGCGAGCAGATCGAGCGGGTTGGCCACCACTGCCTCCGCGGGATACACGGCCCGCAGGCGTTCGGCCAGACGCGCGGGGAGCGCGGGCAACTGCAACCCGAGCTCCGCACAGCGGTCGGTCGCAAGCACGCCCGGACCACCGGAGTTGGACAGCAGCAGCACGCGCGGGCCCATGCCGTGTGGGTGCAGCCCGAAGGCTTTGCCCGCCAGCATCAGAGCGCGCAAGCTCTTCACGCGGACGACGCCGCTTTCGTTGCAGAAGGCGTCGGCCTCGGCATCCGCGAGCGCGCGCGACCCGGTGTGGCGCAACGCTGCCTCGCGGCCCGGGGGGGTACGCCCGCCGATGAGAGCGACGATGGGTTTCCGCGCGGCGATGCCCCGCGCCAGCGCACGGAAGCGCTCCGTGTCGCCGAAGGACTCCGCGTAGAGCAGAATGCAGCGGCACGCGGGATCCGCGCCGAAGTGCTCGACATACTCGGTCAGGCCAAGCTGCATGGCGTTGCCCACCGAGACGATGGCGCCGACCGGGATCGCCAGGCTGTGGCTGGATCCGATGACCTCCTCGGCGATCGCGCCGGACTGCGAGATCAGCGCCACGCCCCCGCCGCGCGGAAGGTCGCGGAAGAACGTGCTTGCGCAGGGATGGGTTGGATCCAGCAAGTCGATCAGACCCGCGCAGTTCGGCCCAGCGATGGTCAGGCCGTGGGCCTGCGCCAGCCCGCGCAGCTCGCGATCGCGTGCCTGCCCCTCCTCCCCGCCTTCAGCGAAGCCGCCCGGCAGCACCAACAGGTTGGTATGGCCGCTTGCCGCCGCTTCGCGCGCCACGTCGAGAATCAGGTCCGGCCGCACGACCACCACAGCAAGCTCGCACGGCGGCGACACCTGCGACAGCGACCTCACCGCCGGCAGGCCGAGCAGCTCACCGCCCTTAGGATTGACCGGAACGATGCGTCCGCGATAGCCCGACTTGAGCAGGTTGCGCAGCACCGCGCCACCAGAGCTGGTGGGGCGATCGCCTGCGCCCACGACGGCGACGCTTGCCGGTCGCAGGAACGCCGACAGTGAGACAGGGGTTGCGGGCATGCTCGCCTTCTCTGCTGGTTGGATGGGACCGCGAGCCCGGATTGTACCGGCGCAGCCGCGGCCCAGCACTCACGCCAGCGGCCGCGCGCCGCCCCGGGTGCTCGCCAGCGCCAGCCCGGCCCCAGCCAGCGCCATCGCCGAGCAGAAAATGCCCAGCCCGGCGAAGCCGCCGGTGGCGATCAGCCCTGCACCCACAGAGCCTGCGAGCAGCCAACCCATGCTGGCCATGGTGACGGTCAGACCGAACACGGCGCCGCGCACCTCGCCGGGCACCTCCGACAGGGTAGCCATGAGCGATGGGCGAGAGGTCGCGTTCACAAACGAGTACGCGAAGCCCAGTACCACGGACAGCGCCAGCCCGGGCGCCCACATCAAGGTGGGTGCCGCCAGCAGCGCGGTCAGCAGCGACGCGCCGGCGAACACGCGCCCGCGGACGCGAACACGATCCGCGATACGCCCGCCGACCACGTTGCCGGCCAGATTGCCCAACGCGACCAGACCGAGGACCACCGCCAGCGTGCCCAGAGGGACGGCGTACGTGCGCTGCAGGAAAGTGGGCAGATAGATCGCCAGTGCGCCGAAGCACACGCGCTCTGTCGTGCCGGCCGCAAGCAGCGCGAGCAGCCGCGGCTGCGCGAGCGCAATGAGCCACGCCTTGCTGCCGTGTGGATGCGCATGGCGCCTAGGGTCCGGCGGGAGGGCGAACCACACGGCCACCGCCGTCAGAACAACCGCTGCACCGTGCGCCGCGATGGCGCCGCGCCAGCCGCCCACAGAGCCCAGCAGCGTAACGAGCGGCACGCCCAGCACCAGCGACAGGGACTGCCCGGTGATCACCCAGCTCAGCGCGCGGCCGCGCGCTCCCGCAGGAACATGGTCGGACACCGCGGCGAACACGATACCCATGAAGGCACCCCCGCCGACGCCGGACACGAGCTGCCATATCACCAGCTGCCCGTACGAGCTCGAAGCCGCGAAGCCCAGTCGCGTGAAGCCGAGCAGCGCGACACCCGAGGCCAGGATGGCGCGTCGCCCCAGCCGGTCGGACAGCGTGCCTGCGACCAGCGATGCGACGCCCCACATCACCGCCTGGATCGAGAACAGATTCGCCACCGCCGGCAGGCTGCTGCCAAGGTCGCCGGCAATGGCAGTGAGGAACGGGGCCATGCCCGAGCCCGTGGACGTGACGACGAAGGTGGCCGCGGCCAGCGCGACCAGCATCGCGACGATGCGGGTGTCGGTCACTGCGCCATGCGCCCGCAGTCGCGGCCTGACCGACGCGCCACCAAACTCACGTCGGACGCCCTGGCTGCGGATAGCTCACCGCCATCCCCTCCCGCACGTCCTGCTGGATGCCGTACTGCGGGAACGGATAGCGGAAGCCGTTCTTCGCCAGCGCTTCCATCCCGCCGATGGCCTTGCCGAGGTGCTCGGGCGGCAGGGCCATGAGCATCTCGTCGTCAAGCACGCCGCCGTAGCGCCGCTCGGCAAAGCAGGGGATGGACAGACTGGGCTCGCGGGTGGCCAGTGCACGGCCCCAGGAATCCGCGCAGGCGGACTCGCCGACCACACTCCAGTCGAAGCGCTTGTAACCCGACCACTGCAGGCCGTTGATGAAGTACATCATCGCACCGGGCGTGGCGTAGAACAGCGCGATGTCGGGTGGATCGAGGCGGCCGCTCGCCAGCGGCGATACGGCGAGCGCCCGGTACCTGCCATGCGGGACAACGTGCATGGCCGCCTGATGGCCGCGCGCATCGTCGATAGTCGCGTACCACACCCCCGCCATCGACCGGCCGGAGCGCCAGTCCTCGTCCTGCGGACCCAACCCCACCACGGCGCGACACTGCGAACCGACCAGATCTGCTCCGGTGATCCCGACGGTCCACCCCAGGCGCGCGGCCTGCGCCACGATCTGGTCGGTCGTGTGCACGAACTTGGGCCGGCGGATCTTCGGGATGGCTTCCATCTCCGCCACCGATTCGAACAGCTTCAGTCCAAAGGGATGGCTGCGAAGCTTGAGCAGCTGCGTCAGGCCATCTGCGATTCGAACCCAATCGTGCACGGCAGCGGACATGATCCGTTCTCCCCGGAATGCGTTGCCCGTAATCCTCGCAGAAAACCCACCCGGTCACGAGTCTCGGCACCGCCCTTGGTTGCACTGCACAAGCGCGGGCGCCCTTCGCTGGCGTTGACACCCAGGACCGCTGCGGTATTCTTGACCCTGCTCGGGCCCCGGTCTGCTAGTAACCAGATGGTTCAGCCAGGGTCGACGAGTCCGGATCCAATAACGCAGGGGGAGACCAGCATGAATCGAACAATGCGCAGTCTGGTGACCGGCCTGGTCGGTGCGACGTTGGCGGCAGCCGCGTCCTCGGCAATGGCACAGGCCGGCAACGAGTGGTTGCACTACGGCGGCGACTACGCGAACACGCGCCACAGCACGCTCAGCCAGATCAACAAGGGCAACGTCAAGAGCCTCAAGGTGGCCTGGATGCATTCCCTGGGCAGCCTGGAGTCGCAGGAGTCCAGCCCGCTGATCGTGGGCGACACCATGTACGTCACCACCTCGACCGGTCCGAAGTACGTGTTCGCCCTGGACGCGAAGACTGGCAAGACGAAGTGGAAGTACGAACCCGATCTGCCGAACGACTACTTCGCAACAGTCTGCTGTGGCCTGGACAACCGCGGCGTGGCCTATTCCAACGGCAGGATCTTCGTCGGCCGCCTGGATGCCAAGCTGGTGGCCCTGGATGCCAAGACCGGCGAAGAGTTGTGGAGCGCGACGGTCGCGGACTACAAGAAGGGCCATGCCATCACTTCTCCACCCTTGGTCTACAAGAACCTGGTCGTGACCGGCATCGCCGGCGGCGAGTACGGCATCCGCGGCTTCGTCGAGGCCTACGATCAGAATACCGGCAAGTCTGTGTGGAAGACCTACACCATTCCTGGCGCGGGCGAGCCGGGCAACGAGACCTGGAAGGGCGATTCCTGGAAGACCGGCGCGGGCTCGACCTGGGGCGTGGGCTCTTATGATCCCAAGCTGAACCTGGTGTACTGGTCGACGAGCAACGCCGGGCCGTGGGGTGGCCATACGCGCGGCAACGATTCCAGCGACATCGGACCCTATACCAACCTGTGGACGTCCTCGCAGCTCGCTTTCGACGGCGACACCGGCAAGATCGCCTGGGGCTACCAGATGACGCCTTCGGATGTGTGGGACTTCGACGGCATCAATGAAGGCGTGCTCGCCGAGCTCAACATCGGCGGCTCCAAGCAGCCGGTCCTGATGAAGGCCGACCGCAATGGCTTCTTCTACGTGATCAATCGCCAAAGCGGCAAGCTCCTGTCGGCGGAGCCGTTCGTTTATGTGAACTGGGCGAAAGGCGTGGATCTGAAGACCGGCATGCCCATCGAGGATCCGACGAAGCGTCCGCGCCTTGGCGTGTGGGCGCGCAACGTCTGCCCGAACCTCATCGGCGGCAAGAACTGGGAGCCGATGTCGTTCAACCCACAGACCGGGCTGGTGTATATCCCCGCGTTCAACATGTGCATGGACATCGCCAACAAGGAGGAAGAGTACACCCCTGGCAAGTTCTACCTCGCCTCCGAGTTCAACCTCGACATGGCCGGCAACCAGGGCACGAACCTCTCCGAGTTCATCGCCTGGGACCCGGTGGCCGGCAAGAAAGTCTGGGGCATCAAAGAGGATCTACCGTTCCTGAGCGGTGCGCTGACGACGGCTGGCGGCCTGGTCTTCTTTGGCAACCAGCACGGCGAGCTCAAGGCAGTCGACGACAAGACCGGGGCCGTCCTGTGGAGCTTCGACGTCGGGACCGGCATTCTGCAGAGCCCGGTCACCTACACAGTCGGCGGCAAGCAATACCTGGCGGTGGTTGCCGGCCGCAGCAAGGGCCCGCCCTCGTTCTTCGGCAAGATCGGCCAGCGCGTGGTCGACGCCAGCCCCGAGGGTGGCATTCTGGTGGTGTTCGAGCTGCCCTGAACTGCGGACCTCAGCTCGCGCAGTAACGTCGTGACAACGGCGGGGTCCTGGTGGCCCCGCCGTTGCGTCTGAGCCAACGGAAGTGATGGAGGATGACGTGGCGAGGAAGTTCTGGTCCGTGGCCCCGATCGCGTTGGCAGCGGGCCTGGCCATTGCGCCCAGCACCACGGGAGCCGACGAATCGGCAGCCCGGCCGACCAATCCCTACGCCGGCCAGACGGAGGTCATTCCGGAAGGCAACAGTCTCTTTAACCAGTACTGCGCGCACTGCCACGGGCCGGACGCCATCCAGGGTGAGCGGCCGCGGGACCTGCGGCGCCTGAAGCGCCGCTACGGCGACGACGCCATCGGCGTGTTCTACACCACCATCAACAATGGCCGGATGGACAAGGGCATGCCGGTGTGGAAAGGGGTGCTCGACGAGGACACGATCTGGAAGATCTACACTTTCCTGTCCAGCGTCCAGGCGCGGTAGCCGCGGGCAAGATCCTCCGTCCTTCGCCCCTGTCAGCCTTCGCTCTCCATTACAGGCAGCAACCCCTTGGCATAGCGCTCCTGCCACTGCGCGTGCCCGTGCACGAAGTCGTTCTTCCCCGACCGGTCCGCACCGCGCATCAGCCAGAGCGGCTGGTGGAAGATGTTGAAGGGACTGTTGTCGCGCCGCCGGGTCACCAGCGACCGGTCGTAGTGGGAGGTGGCCGGCATGTAGCGCATGATCAGCGCCGCCCGCCGCCGGCCGGAGGTGTTCGCTGCCGAGCCGTGGATCAGGCGCACGTCGTGCAGCGACATCTGGCCGGGCTCGAGCTCCACGTTGACGGCCTTGGCCTGGTCGAACTGGTCCTGATCGAGCTCGAGGTTGAGCACCAGATTGTCCCGATCAGTCACGTGGTGACGGTACATCTCCTGCTGCTTGTGCGATCCGGGGATGAAGCGCATGCAGCCGTTCACGGTCGAGACCGCGTCCAGCGCGATCCACACCGAGCAGGTGGCGAGCGGGCGCATCGGCCAGTACTCGCCATCCTGGTGCCAGGGCACCTCCCTGCCCTTCGCCGCCGGCTTGCATAGCACGCGCGTGATCCACAGCACGATATCCGGGCCGATCAGCTGCTCGAGCATGTCGAGAACGTCCGGCTCACGCGCTGCCGCCATGAACGGGTTCACGTCCCGCCCTTCGGTGGGCGGTAGCATGTGCGGGTTGGCGATGTCCTCCTGCGCGACGTCCGTGTAGGTCGCCAGCAGCCGGTCCAGCGACTGCCGCAGCCGTTTCAGCAGTTCGTCTGGCAGGCGGTACTTCGGAATGACGTACCCGTGCTCTCGATAGTGCTCGATCTCTGCTGCTGTAAGGCTCATTCACGTTCTCCTTAACCTACGTGCAGACTCATTTGCCGCAGAGGACGCAAAGGTACGCCGAGGAAAACCGGAGCGTATGGCCGGGAATGCTCCACACGAATGAAGCTGCGACAGTGGACTGGCTGCTGCGATGCCTGGGTTATCAGGACCGCTTTCCATCGCGTCTGCGCGCCCCACGCCAATGTCCGTTTCTCCTCTGCGAACTCTGCGTCAGTTCCGCACGCCTGGCGGACCGCGGGGGTTCTACCTGGGGGTGCGCTACGACTTCAGCCGCAAGGGTGGATCGGCGGCAGCGACCAGCGACGATTGACCAGGGAAGAAATGAAGCGGCCCTAAGGCCGCTTCATAGCCAGCGCGGCTGGCACCGCTCAGAACTGGTAGCCCGCGGTCGCGCTGACCAACAGCGTGCTGGTCGGGGCCGGCGCATAGAAGCGGCCGTTACCGTCGTTGACGATGACCCCGCCGATGTAGCGTTCGTCCAGCACGTTGTCCACCCGCACGAACGCGCCCAGTTTCCAGGCGCCGACGAGACGCTGAAACCCGGCGCGCAGGTTCAGAACGAAAAATTCGTCGGCGAACTCCGTGTTGCGGTCGTTGACATAGACCTTGCTGCGCCAGCCGCCTTCCACCGCCGCGGTCAGGCCGCTCGCATGGCGCCAGTTCAACTCTGCATACACCTGGTAGGCAGGAACACCGGGGATGTTGTTCCCGGAATCGACGGGCAGGGTCGGCGTCAGGCACGGTGGCGGCCCGCAGGACAGGAAGCTGTCCTGAAAGGTCGCGTCGATATAGGTGGCGGCTACGTAGCCACCGAAGCCCGCGGCGAACCGGCTGTCGACCAAGAGCTCGACTCCGCGCCGCTGCGTGTCGCCCGCGTTGCGATACGTCGCACGTCCGCCGGCATTGGTGGCCACGACGATCTCATCCTCGGTATCGATCTGGAACACAGAGAGGTTCAAGCGTGTATCGGCCCCCAGGAACGCCTTCATGCCGAGCTCGTAATGGTTGCTCAGGCTGGGTTCCAGGTCGAAGTTCAGGCCCGAACTGCCGTCGGGTCGATAGGCGAGCTCGACGAACGTAGGCGTCTCGAAGCTCTGGCCGAGGTTGCCGTACAGGTTCAGCGCCGGCGTGACCCGGTAGACCAGTCCGCCCACCGGCGTCCATGCCGAATAGGTCTTGCTGCCGCTGTCGTCGGGGTTCCAGGTGCTCTGGTTGATCGGATCGACGGTCGTCGTACTGCCACTGCATGCGTTCAGCGCAGTCCCCGTAGTATTCAGGGTCGGGGTGCAGATGAAGTCGTCACTCGATTCGAAGCGCACCTCCGTGTAACGCAACCCCAGGCTCAGACTCCAGGGATCGTTGATGCGCCACTCGCCTTGGATGTAACCGCCCCAGCTGTCCACGACATTCTGCTCATCACGCTTGAGCGCTCCCTGCACGCCCAGCTCGTTCCGGTAGCCCTTGCGGTCTTCGTCGGCCCGGTCGTAGTCCAGCCCGGTCGTGAAGGTGAGCGGGCCACCCGCCAGGGTAGCCTGGCGGGTCCAGCGAATGCCAAGGCCACCGAAGACGCGATCGAGGTCCGGGATGCCACCAGCGTTGCGCACACCGTTCTGCTGCGCCAACGGAATCGCGAGGTAGCCGATGTTCGTACGACTGCCGAGATAGGCGATTGCGCGCAGCGTATCCGCATCGGTCAGGCGGTTCTCGTACACTACCCCGCCCTGCAGATTCTGCAGGCTGCGGCCAGTATTGAAGGCGACGGCGTTCTCGCCCGCCTGACCCGGGTCCTGCGCGACTTGATCCTTGGTCAGCCCCAGAGGGTCTTCGTTGTCCGGCTGGTTGAGGTAGTTGGCCACGAACGACAGCGTGTCCCCGCCGGCAAGGGAGTAGTCGAGCTTCGTGTTGAACTGGTCCTTCTGGGCGGCCGAATGATCACGGTATCCTTCGGTCCGGAAAGTGGACAGGCTCCCGATGTAGTTGAGTGCATCGCTGGCACCACCGAACTTCGCACCGGCTTTCCAGGTGCCCCAGCTGCCCCCCAGCCCCGTCACCGACAGTGTCGGCTGTTCCGGACCATCCTCGGTGAACACCTGCACGACCCCGCCGGAGTGATTCCCATAAAGGGCGGAGAACGGTCCTCTGAGTACCTCGATCCGGCCCGCGGAGTCGAGGTCGAACATACCCGGCCCGCCCTGCCCGTCCGGCGTGCTCGCGGGGATGCCGTCGGCCAGCAGCTTGACGCCTCGGGTACCGAATCCGGCACGAGCGCCGAAACCTCGCACAATGATCTGCTGCTCCTGGGCGTAGCTGTCGCGGTTCTGCACTACCGTCCCCGGCACTTGGTTCAGCGCCTCGGACACGTTCACCTGCACCTTCCCGGTCTCCTGGATCTGCTGCCGGCCGACCGCGTCGATGGCCACCGGCAAATCGAAGCTCTGCTGCTCGACGCGGGTGGCCGTGACGACGACCGGCGAGGCAGTTCCGACCTCCCCGCTCCTATCTCCCTCCTCCTGGGCTGCAGCGGGCAGCAGCACGATTCCAAGGAACGCTGGCAGCGCTGCCAGCCCCCGGCAACGACCATTCTTGTTCATGTCTCCTTCCCCTTATAGACGCGGCCGCGCTTTTGATCTTGCCCTCAGAAGCAGCTTCGCGTTTCCCCCGCCGGGTCCCCTGGCGGCGGGATCGTCGGCGCAAAAAAAGGGCTGCCATTGGCAGCCCTTCGTCCTATTGAAACCGCTGCGCTCAGCGATTGTAGATGTACATCGTGACTTCGAAACCGAAGCGCATTTCGGTGAACTCAGGCTTGCTCCACATCGCGTTTCTCCTGGCTGGAAAAGGTTGCTACAACGCTCGGATCGGGGGTGCTACTGTACTTCATGATCGATTTTCCAGATGGGACGGTGCCGGGACCAGCGCAATTCGCTGATTCGTGCCTCATGATTTTCATGAGATACGCCAGACTGGCTCTGCCGCAGCGCAGCATTCCTGCCTACTTTGTCTGTTACGGCTCGACCAAACCGGAGCGGATGGCGATGATGGCAAGCTCGGCCTGGTTCGAGGCGCCCAGCTTCTGCTTGATGTTGTATAGGTGCGTGCCGATGGTGCGCGGGCTCAGCGACATCACCTCGGCGATCTCCGCCACCGACCGCCCCTTGGCGAGCGCGAGGAACACCTTGAACTCCTTCTCGCTCAGCGTATCCACCGGGCTCTTTTCCCCGGAGAGCTGCTGCATGGCCAGTTGCTGAGCGATGCTTCCCTCCAGGAAAGTCTTACCGTGGGCGACCTGTCGAATCGCCTGGATCAGCGCCTCGGCGGCGCTGCGCTTGGTGAGGTAGCCGGCTGCCCCGGCCTTGAGCACCCGCCGGGCATGCATCACGTCCTCGTGGGCCGACAGCACCAGAATGCGCGCGGAGGGCTCGCGGGCCAGGATACGTCCGATCGCCTCGAGCCCGCCGATGCCAGGCATGGAAATGTCCATCACTACGACGTCGGGACGCACCTCCGGGAACTGACGGACCGCCTCTTCTCCGCTGTCGGCCTCGGCCACGACCTCGATGTCGGGGGTTCCCTGCAGAAGCAGCCGAAACCCCATCCGGACGACAGCATGGTCGTCCACCAGCATCACCCTGAGCGTGCGGTCGCCCATCTTCCTTGTTTCTTTCTTCAGTTGGCCCCGGCCGGTTCCGGGCGCGTGGATCGGGCCAGCGGGATGCGGGCGCGCACGCTCAAACCCCCGCCTGTCCGGCTCACCAGCTCGAACTCGCCGTGCAATGCCTGCACCCGCTCGCGCATCCCCAGCAGTCCGAAGCGGGCGGCCTCGTTGGCATTGCGCTCCCCCAGCCCCCGGCCGTTGTCCTCCACCACCACCTCCAGGGCGTCGCCCGTGCGGCAGACGCTGATCTGCGCGCGGTTGGCGCCGGCATGCCGGACGACGTTGGTCAAGCACTCCTGGACGATGCGGTAGGCGGTGATGTTCACCGTCTCGCCCAGGTTGCTGAGGTCGCCCTCCAGGGTCAAGCCGAGCTGGACGTCGGGATAGCGGCTGCGCCAGGTCTCCACCCAGCCCTCCAGGGCGTCCTGCAATCCGAGATGGTCGAGCGCACTGGGGCGCAGTTGACGGATGATGCTGTGCACCACGTCGTAGAGATGCCCGGCCACCTGCACGATGGTGCGGGCATTGGAATGGATCTGCGCGTCGCTGTGCTCGGTCCGGTTGGCGATGGCGGCGCCGATGGTGCGGATAGCGGTGACGCTCTGACCCATCTCGTCGTGCAACTCGCGTGCGATGGCACGCCGTTCTTCCTCCAGACGCGTCTGGATCAGCTGGGTGAAGCGGCGGTTCTGCTCCAACTCGGCCTCTGCCTGCTGCGCCCGCTTGTGCTCGGTGATGTCGCGCAGGCTGCAGATCTCGCCGATCACCTCGTTGCTGGCCGGGTCCACCAGCGGCGCGGCCGACATGGCGACCTCGACCACCCGCCCATCCTGGGCCACCCGGCGCGTCTCCAGATGCTCGATCAGGCCGCCGGCACGGATGATGGAAAGGTTCTCGCCCAGTTCTGCCTCCAGGTCTGGCGGGGTTAGCAGGCGTGCCGATTTGCCCACAATGGCGTCCGCGTGGTAACCGAACAGGCGCTCCGCCGCCGGGTTCCAGAAGGAGATGTTGCCCTGCAGATCATGAATGATGATGGCATCGCTGGACTGCTTGGCCACCAGTGCCAGCCGGCGGTTCTCTGCATGGCTTTCCTCGAGCGCATCGGCCATGCGATTGAAGGTCTGGCCGATGGAGTCGAACTCCGGTAATTCGAACGCCGGCAAGCGCACATGGAAGCGACCCTGCTCCATCTGCGAGAGGCCGGACAGAATGGCCCGCACGGGCCGCAGCGACCGTCCCAGCAAGAAGAACACAGCGAGGTTCACCGCCAGGAGGAACCCCACCAGGAGCCACAGCAACCGGCTCAGGTCGTCCCACGCATCCAGGATCGCACGCGAGGGGTCGGGCGCGATAACCACCCGGCCCTCGGCTGTCTTCAACTCCACCTCGGGCAGCGTCGGGCCTACCACTCGGGTGAACCACTCGGGGGCGGAGCGTCCGGCCTTGTACAGCGGCGGCGGCGAACGGTACACGAGACTGCCGCGGCGATCGTAGAACCGAATCTCGTGCGCACGCACCCGGCCGAGGTTCTCCAGGAACGGCAACAGGACGTGCTCGCTCCCGGTGCGCTGGCGCGCCAAGTCGCTCTCGTAGAGCACCGCTGTCAGCAGCTGCAGGGTCACGCGCGTGCCGGCCTCGATCTCCTCGCGAATGGAGTTGCGCATATCGTCCACGATGATCTTGCCGGTCACCAGGGTGAAAAGCACGATCAAGGCAGTGATGATGAGATTGAGACGAACGCGCAGGCTCATGGCTACTGCCGCAGGACGGTCTTGAAGTCTTCGGTGGCTCGGACCAGTGCGGTGCGCAGCGCAGGGTGCATGGCCGAATGACCGGCATCCTCGACCATACACAGGCGGGCCGCAGGCCAAGCCTGGGCGAGAGTGTACGCCGTGCCCGGGGGGCAAACCAGATCGCGGCGGCCCTGCACCAGGGTTGCCGGCACATGCGCGATGCGGGGAAGCTCCGCAATCAACCGCCCTGGGGCGAGGAAGCAGTGCTGGGACAGATAGTGCAGCTGCACACGCACTCGCGCGAGCAGCGCACCCGCAGCCGGTGCAGGCGCGTTCGACACCGCCTCGCCGACTGCCATCGCCGCGCTCTCGTAGGCACTCCAGCGCTGCGCGGCCGCAAGGTCGCCACGCTCGATGCAGGCGGTGTAATGCGCGATCAGGCTCCGGCTGTCCGGCTGCGGCACGCCCTGCACGAGGGCCGCCCAGGCCTCGGGCAGGAAGCGCTGCAGGCCCTCGAGGTACCAGGCCACCTCGGCGCTCGAGGCGAGGAACAGCCCGCGCAGGACCAGACCGCCCACGCGCGCCGGACAGGCCTGTGCATAGGCGAGCGCGAGCGTACTCCCCCAGGATCCGCCGAACAGAAGCCAGCGCTCGACACCCAGGTGCTGGCGCAGCCGCTCGATATCTTCGATCAGGTGCGCAGTGGTGTTGGCGCGCGTCTCGCCGCCCGGCATGGAGCGCCCGCAGCCGCGCTGATCGAACAGGACGATGCGATAGAACGCCGGGTCGAAGAAACGACGGTGACCGGCGTTGCTGCTGCTGCCGGGTCCGCCATGCAGAAACAGGGCCGCCGCGCCGCGCGGAGCCCCGCAGACCTCGAAGTACAGCCGGTGCCCGTCCCCGGCTTCGAGCCAGCCTGTGTGCTCCGGTTCGATTGGCGGATACAGGTCTTCCATCTGCGTGCGACGCTCGGGAGGTTGGTGAGATCTAGCACGTGCCGGCTGCGCCCGCTGCTCGACCGACGTCCGGTTCCACTCCAATGGGGGACGACGACGCCGGTGCGCTGGCGAGGTGGCTTGCTCGACCGTGCGTCAGTGCTTCTCCACCAGCTTGAACACGATCGGGAAGCGCACCGTAAAGTCGCGGTCACGCAGCTCGTCCGGCACCTTCGGCATCACTTCCTTGACCATCTCGAGCGCGCGCTGATCCAGCACGGCATAGCCGCTGCTGGTGTTGACCGCAATGCTCTTGACCCTTCCGCCGGCCCCGAATTCCACGCGCACGTGGCTCGTTCCCTCCCAACGCCGTTCGCGCGCGAGACGCGGATAGGCCGCGTCGCCGCGCTCCTTCACCAGCCGCCCCACGCGCGACTGGATCTCGAGCGCGAAGCGGGAGATGGCATCCGCATCGCTGGTGCCTCTCGCCCGCGCCGGAGCCGGTCTGAGGGGGGGCGCGGGTGGCGCGGCAGCCACGGGCCCTGCTGCGGGACGAGGTGGGCCGGGGGCGGCCTCCGGCGGCGCGGGCTCACCGGCAGGAGGCGCCACCGCCTGCGGTCGTGCCGCCGGCTGTGCTGGCGCCGTCGGTGCCCGCGCCTGGATGGTGGGCTCGCTGCGCGGCGCAGGGGGAAGCTCGGGGCGACGTTCGCTGGGTACCTCCACGGCAGGCAGCTCGGGTGACGGTTCTGCGCGCGGCTCGGCCCGCGCTACCGGTGCGACCGGTCTCACCTGTTCCTGCGGACGCGGCTCGGGCCGGGCCTGCGGGCGCGGCTCCACACGGGGCTCGACCTTTGGAGCCTCCGCCTGCGGCTCCTGGCGCGGACGTTCGACCTGCGGTTGCGCGCGCGCCGTGGGCGGCGCGACGGGAGTCACCTGTTGCTGTGGACGCGGCTCGGGCCGGGTTTGCGGGCGCGGCTCCACCCGCGGCTCGACCTTGGGGGCCTCTGCCCGCGGCTCGGCACGCGGCGCCTCGGCCTGCAACTCGGGCCGCACGCCCGGCGGCGGCGGCACCGCCATCACCGGTTGCCGGATCTGGGGCTGAGCGCGCGCCTCCGGGCGCACTTCCGGCCGCGGCTCCACGCGGGGCTCCACACGCGGCTCGGCACGCGGGACCGGTGGAGCCACTTCCGGCCGCGCCTCGGGCGCCGCCACGGTGGTCTCGCGCCGCGGCTCGACGCGCGGCTCGGTGCGCGCGACCGGCGGCAGGTCGGGACGCGGCTCGGGCCGTGCCCGTGGTGTGGGCCTCACATCCGGGCGTGGCTGGGGAACCTCGAGCCGGGCGACCGGTTCGACCGTCTGCGGTGATGGAGGCGTGAGCTGCGGCGTCGGCTGAACCGGGACCGGCGCCGGCCTCGGTTCAGGACGGGTCATCTCCGGCTTAGGCGCGGGCGCCGGGCTCTGTACAACCTCGGGGCGCCGCGGCGCGACAGGTTTGCGCACCTCGGCCTGCCGCGCCGGGGCCGGCGTTGTCGCGGGTTCGGGCTCGGGTGTCGCCAGCTCAACCGTGAGCGTCGTCTGTTCGGGTATCTGTGGGCGAAGCCCAGGCAAGAACAGCAGAGCCAGTGCGTGCACGACCAGCGACACCACGAATGCCACCACGACGGGCCGGTCCCGATGCCAGGGCTGCAGCGGGTCCTTCAACAGAGTGAGCTCAGCGGTGGCGGTGGACACGACAAAGGGCGAGCGGATTGTTCATCAGTGGCGTCCGGCGCGGAATCGGCGCAGACTCAACACCAGTTTCGGCAACTGCTCGGGATTCTGATACACGAAACGGCACCGCCCCGTAAGCTGTGCTGCCCAACATCATGAAAATCATGAGCCGCAAATGCTGATATTGCTGTGTGAGCCCAGAGCCCCGTCGCGGACAATTGGTGTCGAGCCCGTCAGTTGTGCGGATCTCGCGCCCACGGGCACGAGCAGCTGCGTACACGAGCGGGCTCGAAGCCGGCGATAACGGTCGGGCCCCACTTTCGCTGACCGGAATCGTAAATGATAACCCATATCCTTTCTGGAGAAGACTCATGTGGACCAAGCCTGAATTCACCGAAATGCGCTTCGGTTTCGAAGTCACCATGTACATCTACAACCGCTAAGCAGTAGCGCGGTTGGGACGAAAGCCCCGGTCCCTGGGGCTTTCGTCGTTATTGGGCCACGCTAAGACGACACTCATGCGCATTCACGTTCTCGGTGCCGCAGCCGGCGGCGGCTTCCCGCAGTGGAACTGCAACTGCGCCAACTGCGCCGGCGTGCGCAAGGGCAGCGTCCGCGCCGTGCCGCGCACCCAATCTTCGATCGCGGTCTCGAGCAACGGGATGGACTGGGTACTGTTCAACGCTTCGCCCGACGTGCTGGCGCAGATCAAGGCCTTCCCTGCGCTGCAACCCGGGCGTGGCATGCGCGACACGGGAATCCGGGCGATCGTCCTGGTGGACGGCCAGATCGATCACACCACGGGCCTGCTGATGCTGCGCGAGGGCAAGCCGCTGGAGATCTGGTGCACCGACATGGTCCACGAGGACCTGACCACTGGAAACCCGTTGTTCCACATCCTGGGCCACTACTGCGGGGTGCACCGACACCGCCTGCCCATCGAGCCGGGCAACGACTTCAGCATCGACGGCATCGAGCATCTGCGTTTCACTAGCGTCGCCTTGAAGAGCAAGGCGCCGCCCTACTCCCCGCACCGGGAAAACCCGCACGACGGGGACAACATCGGCATGCGCATCACGGACACGCGCTCAGGGCGCAAGCTGTTCTACGCACCCGGCCTCGGCGAGATCGAGCCCCATCTGGAGCCGCTGCTGCGCGAAGCCGACGCCATCATGGTGGACGGCACTTTCTGGACCGACGATGAGATGGTGCGCCTGGGCATTTCGAAGAAGCGCGCTCGCGAGATCGGGCACCTGCCCCAGTCCGGGGAGGGTGGCATGATCAGCGTGCTGGAGCCCTTGAAAGCGTCGCGCAAAGTCCTCATCCACATCAACAACACCAACCCCATCTTGAAGGAGGACTCGCCCGAGCGCGCGCAGCTCAAGCGCGCAGGGATCGAGGTCGCCTACGACGGGATGGAGATCGAGCTATAAGGAGGGCGCGATGGGCGCACCGGAACGCATGCAGCAGGACAGCGACAAGCCCTGGAGTCGCGAAGAGCTCGAGGCGCAGCTGCGTGCCAAGGGCAGCCGCTATCACATCTACCACCCTTTCCACATCGCCATGAACGGCGGGGGCTGCACGAAGGAGCAGGTCCAGGGGTGGGTGTACAACCGCTTCTACTACCAGATCGCGATTCCGCTCAAAGACGCGGCCATCATGTCCAATTGCCCGGACCGGGAAGTGCGCCGCGAGTGGATCCAGCGCATCATCGACCACGACGGGCGCCAGGGCGAAGAGGGCGGCATCGAAGCCTGGCTGCGGCTGGGTGAAGCCGTGGGGCTCGACCGCGCGGCGATCACCTCGCTCAAGCACGTGCTGCCAGGCGTGCGCTTCGCGGTGGACGCGTATATCAACTTCGCCCGCACCCGCCCCTGGCAGGAAGCGGTCACCTCGTCGCTGACAGAGCTGTTCGCGCCCGAGATCCATCAGAAGCGCCTCGACACCTGGCCGGAGCACTACCCGTGGATCGACAAGGAAGGGTACTTCTACTTCCGCAAGCGCCTCACCGAGGCGCGCCGCGACGTGCAGTTCGCCCTCAACTTCACGCTCGACAACTATCGCACCCGCGAGCAGCAGGAGCGCGCGCTGGACATCCTGCAGTTCAAGCTGGACGTGTTGTGGTCCATGCTCGACTCGATGCAGGTCAACCTCGGCATCGGCCCCAAACGTTGAGAACGCACATGACCGACCGCGTTGCGCTTCCGTCCAGCGTACCGCTGGAGTTGCACCGCCAGTTCCGCTTCCAGTGGGAGGCGGCGCAGGACTGTTTCGTTCTGCTGTATCCGGAAGGCATGGTCAAGCTGCCCGGCAGCGCCGGCGAGATCATGAAACGGGTCGACGGCACGAAGAGCGTGGACGAGATCGTCAAGGACCTGGAAGCCTCCTTCCCGGGCACGGAGCTGCGCGCCGACGTCATCGAATTTTTGGAGATTGCCCATGGAAAAGGCTGGATCCGAACCAAGGAAGCTCGGTAGTCCGCTCTGGGTCAACGCGGAGATCACTTACAAGTGCCCTCTGCACTGTGTGTTCTGCTACAACCCGACGGACTACACGCAGTACGGGCCTGAACTCACCACCGAGGACTGGCTGCGCGTGTTCCGCCAGGCCCGCGAGCTGGGCGCCGTGCAGCTGGGTATCTCCGGTGGCGAGCCGCTGATGCGCGACGACGTGGAGATCATGGTCGCGGAGTCGAGCCGGCTGGGCTACTACGTCAACCTTATCACCTCCGGCATCGGGCTCACCGAAAAGCGCATCGCCGCCTTCAAGAAAGGCGGGCTGGGGCAGATTCAGCTGTCGTTCCAGGACTCGACGCGGGAGATGAACGACTTCCTGTCGAGCACCAAGACCTTCGAGCTGAAGTCCAAGGTCGCCAAGCTCATCAAGCAGTACGAGTACCCGATGGTGCTGAACGTGGTGCTGCACCGAATGAACATCGACCACATCCAGCAGATCCTGGAGATGGCCGAAGCGATGGGCGCCGAGCACGTGGAACTGGCCAACACCCAGTACTACGCGTGGGCCATGGTGAACCGCGATCACCTGCTGCCCAGCCACGAGCAGCTCGTCCGCGCCGAGGAGATCACCAACCAGTTCCGGGCCCGGATCGGCAACAGGATGAAGATCTACTTCGTCGTGCCCGACTACTACGCCAACCGGCCGAAGAAGTGCATGAACGGCTGGGGAACGACGTTCCTGAACATCGCCGCGGACGGCTTGGCCCTGCCCTGCCACGAAGCACGCATGCTGCCGGGGCTCACCTTTCCCAACGTGCGCGACCACGACATGCGCTGGATCTGGCAGGATTCGCCCGGATTCAACGCTTATCGGGGCGACGGTTGGATGAAAGAGCCGTGCCGGACCTGTCCGGAAAAGGAGAAAGATCTCGGCGGGTGCCGCTGCCAGGCCTTCATGCTCACGGGCGATGCGACCAACGCCGACCCGGTCTGCGACCTGTCACCGCACCATCATCTCGTCACCGAGGTGGTAGAGAAGGCACAGAAACCGGGCATGCCCGCCAACGTGAGGCCCATCGTCTTCCGCGACGATCGCAACTCGCGCAGGCTCAGCGGGAAGGGCGAAACAACGCTCGCCAGCGACGCGACGCCTGTAAGCTAAGGCCCCTCAGGATTTTTGCCTATCACCACGAAGGCACGAAGAAAGGCGAATCAAGACTGCAGATTCCACCGTTGACGGAGCGGTGCACAGCGGGCTCAGCCCTCGACTGCGGAAACAAGAAAGAAAAGGCCAGGTTTCCCTGGCCTTTGTCGTTGTCACTTTCGTCTTTCTTCGTGTCTTCGTGCCTTCGTGGTGAGAGGTAGTGTTTCTCAGTCCTCAGTGATGGTGAGCATGAGGCCCGTGCACGTGCCCATGGGCGAGCTCCTCGGAGCTAGCCGCGCGCACCTCGGTCACGGTGCAGGAGAACAGCACCGTCTGCCCGGCCAGAGGATGGTTTCCGTCCACAACGACCTTGTCCTCGGCGATGTCGGTGACGGTATAGATGCGCGATTCGCCCGACTCCTCCGAGCTGCCTTCGAACTGCATGCCGACCTTCAGGTTGGGCGGGAAGAGACGGCGCGGCTCGACCCGTACCAGTTCTTCTTCATACTCGCCGAAGGCCTCCTCGGGAGGCAAGCGCACCTCGCAGGCGTAGCCCGCCTCTCTGCCCTCCAGCGCCTGCTCGACCAGCGGAAAGATGCCGTCATAACCGCCGTGCAGGTAGCTGACGGGCTCTTTGGTCTGCTCGATGAGCTTACCCTCCGACCCGGTGAGCTGGTAGGTCAGCGAGACCACGGTGTTCTTGCCGATCTGCACGTCAGGAAATTCCTCTTAACAGTTTCAGGACTTCGGCCGCGTGGCCCCGCGGGGTCACGCCGTACAGCGCGTGGCGCACCACACCGTCGCTGTCGATCACGAATGTGGAGCGCAGGATGCCGGTCTTGCGCTTGCCTTCCACCTCTTTTTCGTGCAGCACGCCGTAGCTGCGGCACACCTCGCCGTCGGTGTCGGCAAGCAGCTCCACGCTGATCCCGTGCTTGTCGCGGAACGAGCCGTGGCTCATGCAGTCGTCCATGCTCACACCGAGCACCACCGCGTTCAGGGAGACGAAGGCGTCCTCCAACTCGCTGAAATCGATCGCCTCGAGCGTGCACCCCGGTGTGTCGTCCTTGGGATAAAAGTACAGCACGACCGTCTTCGCGCGTTTGAACGCGGATAGGGTCACCAGTTCCATCTCCGAGTCCGGCAGCTCAAAGGCCGGTGCCGGGTCGCCTGCTTTCAGCATGCTCATGCTCGATCGGTCGCTCGATTCCTTCGCAGACCCGAACGATTCTAACCGATTTTGTCAGTGCAACAAGTCGACGACGTGACGGGCGACGCACCGGATTCGGGATGAGGACAGTCGCGGCTGCGAGAGCGCGTGCGACAGGGGACGGTAGCCCGGGGTCGCGCCTGCCCCTGCGGAAGCGTCGAGGGAGTGCGCCGCGGAAGGGCGGCCGCGCAGCGACCGCTATAATGCGCGCATGCGCCGCCACGATCGACCGACGCCACTGCTCGGTGGGCTCTCGCCGCGGCGCTTTCTCGCGCGTCACTGGCAAATGCGGCCGTTGCTCGTGCGCGGCGCCGGCGCCCGCCTCACAGACCTGCTCACGCCTTCCGAGCTGATCGCACTGGCATGCAGGGACGAAGTGGAATCGCGGGTTGTGATCCGCCGGGGGCGGCGCTGGGAGGTTCACCATGGCCCCTTCGAGCCGCGCTTCTTCCGGCGCCTGCCTGCACGCAACTGGACACTTCTGGTGCAGGACGTCAACCACTTCGTCGCGGACGGTCGAGCGCTCCTGCAATGCTTCGACTTCATCCCCTATGCCCGGCTCGACGACCTCATGGTGAGCTATGCGCGGCCCGGCGGCGGCGTCGGCCCGCATTTCGACTCCTACGATGTGTTCCTGCTGCAGGGATCGGGCCACCGCAGCTGGCGTATCAGCAGCCAGCGCGATCTCGCCCTGCTTGCGGATGCGCCGATTAAGCTGCTGGCCGATTTCCGCCCCGAGCAGGAGTGGGTGCTGGGGCCCGGCGACATGCTCTACCTGCCGCCGGAATGCGCCCACGACGGCGTAGCCGCGGACGAGTGCATGACCTACTCCATCGGCTTTCGCGCGCCGGCCTGGCAGGAGCTTGGCGTCCAGTTCCTGGTACATCTGCAGGATCGTCTCGACTTGCACGGGTCGTACGCCGACCCCGGCCTCGAACCGACCGCGCGTCCGGCGCGCCTGGGCAGCGATCTCGTGCACGCGACGCGCAAGCGGCTCGCCCGCATCCGCTGGTCGCAAGCGGAGGTGGTACGCTTTCTCGGCTGCTACCTCACCGAGCCCAAGCCGCATGTGGTTTTCGAGCCTCCAGGCCAGGCCTTGTCCTTGCATGCTTTCACGCGACGTGCGCTGCAGCGCGGTGTCGCGCTCGCGCTGAAGTCACAGATGCTGTACGACGGCGCCGAGGTGTTCATCAACGGCGACCACCTGCGCATCGACCCGGGCGGCAGGCTATCGCGAGCAGTGCGTGCCCGCCTGCGAGAGCTCGCCGATACGCGCCGGCTGCAGCCGTGCCGCGAGGATCCGGCAGCGCTCTTCGAGCACTTGCACGCATGGTATCGAGCGGGATATCTGAACCTCGGTGGCGCCGGCCCAACCGTATGAGAGGAGCGGACATGAACGAAAACGCGCCCGAGCATCGCAGAGTTCAGGGCAATCGCGAGTACGAAGAGGCCATCGACACTCTGCTTGCCCGACCGCAGCGCACGCTGCGCATCTTCGACCGCCATCTGGGAGGCGGTTACAACAGCGTGCACCGCTATGACCTGCTGCGCGACTTCCTGCTGCGCAGCCGCGCCAACCGGCTGTACTTGGTTCTGCACGACGCGTCCGGCCTCACCCGCGACTGCCCGCGGATCATCAACCTGCTCCGGCAGTTCTCCTATGCCGTGACCGTTCACGAGACCGAAGGTCAGGCCAAGCGAGCCTGCGATCCGATCGCGCTTGCGGACGAGAGCGACTACCTGCACCGGTTCCACTACGACGACACCCGCGCGCTGCTGGCGCTGGATGACCCCCAGGGCGCTCATGGCCTGCTGCAGCGTTTCCAGGAGATCTGGGAGGCCTCGGTGCCGGCAGTCTCGGCCACGACCCTGGGGCTGTGACTCCCGTCAGCGACAGCGCGCCGCTGCATGCCATGCGCGTAGAACTGCGCCCCCGCGCCGCTGGAAACGTTACGAAAATGTGCTATTCTTTAAGGCTAAGTCGATGCCCCGAATGAGGGAAGTGTCGACCCAACAAATAACACGCAGACCTCCCAACTCCGTTCACGTGAACTAAGGAACCTAGATGAAACATGCGCTGATCGTCGGTGCCATCCTTGCCTTCACCGTGGCTGCCTGCAGCAAACAGGAAGAAGCCGCTCCGCCGCCGCCTCCACCCGCCCCCGCCGAGGAGGCTGCGCCCGCCCCTATGGAGCCCGCCTCCGCTCCCGCGGCTGCCCCGACTGCCGAAGGCGAACAGAAGTAACGCGCTCGGCACAGTCAGCGAAAAAGCCGACCCGAGGGTCGGCTTTTTTGCGCCCTGCCGTTGACGGCACACGGTCGGATAGCCCGCCCGAGCGGCGGAACCACCTCAGGCGATCCCGCGCCAGTCGAGTCCGCTCTCCTGGTCCGCCACAGCGATCCAGTCTGGCGTGCACCCCAGGGCGGCGCAAAGCGCCGCCCGGGCCAGCTCGGGGTGGTTGTTGTTCTGGCTCAGGTGGGCAGCCACCATGTGTTTGAGACGGCTGCAGTCCAGGCTTTCGACCAGCCCGGCTGCCTGAGCGTTGTCTAGATGGCCGAAGCGGCCGGTGATGCGCTGCTTTAGCATCTGGGGATAGTCGCTGCGCGCCAGCATCTCCGCGTCGTGATTGGCTTCCAATACCAGCGCGTCGCAGCCGTCCAGAACGCGGCGGATGTGGGCGGTGGGGTATCCGGTATCTGTCAACACGCCCAGACGCCTGACGCCGTCGCTGAAGACGTACTGCGCGGGCTCGCGCGCATCGTGCGGCACCGGGAAGGGCTGCACTACGATGTCGCCGATGCACAGGCAGGCGTAGCCTTCGATCCGGTGCACCACGACCCCGTCGAACAGCACCTCGAGCCCGCGCAGCGTCCCGGGTGTGAGCCAAACCGGGAGAGCGAACTTGCGGGCAAGCCGGGCGACACCGCCGACGTGGTCGTCGTGCTCGTGGGTCACCAGCACTGCGGTGAGTTGCCCGGGTGCGAGACCCAGGCGGCCGAGCCGGCGAACCGTCTCACCCGCGCTGAACCCGCAGTCCAGAAGCAGGCGGGTCCGACCCGCCTCGACCACGAGCGCGTTGCCTTGACTGCCGCTGCCTAGGAGGGCGAAGCGCACCGCGCTACTTCAGGTCTTCCAACAGAACGGTGAGGATGCGTGTCGCGACTTCCGATTGCTCCGGCTTGCCGTCGCCGGACTGGACGGTGACGCGCGAGCCGTCCTTCGCCTCCGTGACCGCGATGCGGTAGTCCGCCGCCTTGGCAGCAGCGTCGTCCTTGTTCCAGAAGGCGAGCTTGGACAACCAACCCTCTTCGCGGACCTCGGCGGGGTTCAGGTAGCGAACGTAGTAGAGCCCGTCCGCGCGATCGCGGTCCTGCACTGCGAAGCCGAGGCGGTCCAGCGACAGGCCGACGCGACGCCAGCCGCGATCGAAGTCGTCCTTCAAGGTCAGCACGGGCTGTCCGTCGACCTTGCTCAATGCGGCGCGCGGCTCCAGCTGTGCTGCCCGGACCTCGGCGGCTGCCACCTCCGGGCTGGTGCCCAGCTTGACCATCAGGCGCCTGAGCATCTCCGCTTCCAGATCCGGGTCTGCTGGCCGCGGCTGCCAGACCGTGCGGCCGGTCTGGCGCAGGTTCGCGTCCGCCACGTACATCTCGTAGGCACCCTGGTGGCTGACATAGACCTCGGTGGTCTTCCCGTCCGCACCGCGCTCGATGCGTGTGCGGAACCGGTCGCGCTCGGGCGCCGAGTAAGCCTGCTCGAAGACCTTGCCGATGGCGTTGCGCAGCATGCTCTGGGGGATCTTGGCCCGGTTCTCCGCCCAGTCCGTCTCCATGACACCGATCTGCGGGTTATCGGTTGCGACGATGAAGCCCATCTCCTGCCAGAACTCGCGCAGGACGGGCCAGACTGCATCGGCGGGCTGGTCGACTACCAGCCAGCGCTGCGTTCCCGCGCGCTCCACGTGCGCCCCGCCCACCTTCGGCAGCACCCCCTGCAGCTGGCTGCTGGCGGGGCGGTCCTGGGCGTACTCCGAGTAGGTCGCAGTGGCCCGGGCCGGGGCGTCTGGCAGGGCATAGCGGTCGCTGGTCGCAGGTGCCGCGATATCGGGCGGCACCTCGAGCGGGCGGGTCTTTGTCGCCGATTTGTAGTCGACTTTCTTGCTTTCCACGAGGGACCCGCCGCAACCGGCGGCCAGTGCCGCGACTCCAGCGAATGCAAGGAGAGTGAGTCTGCGCTTCATACAACCCTTGTCAACAGATGTGTGCCGCCACAGGCTCCCCAGCGGCTAGGCTGGCTGGCGCTGCGCGGCGGTCAGCCCCGCCTGCTCCATCGCGCCGCGCAGCAGATCGTGGAAGGAGGAGGACAGCGGGGTCAACGGCAGCCGGATCCCGCCACGGATCAACCCCATCTGCTGCAGCACCCACTTCACCGGGATCGGGTTGGCTTCGACGAAGAGGTGACGGTGCAGGCCCAGGAGCCGGTTGTTCGCGCTGCGCGCGCGGCCGAGATCCCCGGAGAATGCAGCCGCGCACATCTCGTGCATCAGTCGCGGCGCAACGTTGGCCGTCACGGAGATCACGCCATCGCCTCCCATCAGCGTCAGCGCCAGCGCGGTGGCGTCATCGCCGCTGTAGATGGCGAACCCTTTGGGCGCACGGCGGATGAGATCTGCGCCGCGCTCGAGGTTGGCGGTTGCGTCCTTGATACCGATGATGTTCGGCACCTGCGCGAGGCGCAACGTCGTATCGTTGTGCAGATCGGCGACGGTACGGCCGGGGACGTTGTAGAGGATCATCGGAATGTCCACCGCCTCGGCCACTGCCTTGAAGTGCCGGTACAGGCCCTCCTGGGTCGGCTTGTTGTAGTAGGGCACGACCGACAGGCACTGATCGGCGCCGGCCTTCTTGGCGAAGGCTTGCAGCTCGATGGCCTCGCGTGTGGAGTTCGCACCGGTGCCGGCGATGATGGGCACTCGCCCGGCCGACTGCTCGATCGCCGTCCTGATCAGCAGGGTGTGCTCTTCGAAGTCGACGGTCGGCGACTCGCCGGTGGTGCCGACCACGACGATGCCCTCGGTCCCCTCGGCGATGTGCCAGTCGATCAGCCGCCGGAACGCGTCCAGATCGAGGCTTCCATCCTCGTGCATCGGCGAGACGATGGCTACCAGGCTGCCTCTGAGCATTGCTGTCTCCCCCTCGGGTGGTTGGGTCGGGCGGGCCCGCGCCGTGGGAGCCGCCTCCGGAACCAAGAAATTAGCCGATGATTTTAACCCATCCTGCCGGCCCCTTGAGACCAGCTGGCCGCCCTGCAGACATCGCCTTTCACGGCGCAGATCCGCTGCACCATCGCCGGCTTCGGCACCTTGAGGTACAGGTCCTCGTAGGCGATCACATGCAGCCCTCGGCAGACGTCCAACAGCTCGCCCGGCTGGAGTAGGAACTCTGGGTTCGACGGCCGGCCGTAGCGTTCGTTCCCGGCGGCGAACGTCTCGTAGATCAGCACGCCGCTTTGCAGGAGACTGTCGCGCAGCACCGACAGGAGGGGTCGGTGCAGGTAGTTCGTCACCACGATACCGTCGAAGCTCTCTCCGGCATAAGGCCATGGTCCCCCTTCGATGTCGGCCAGTGTCGCACGCACGCGGGGAACGCCGCTGAGCGCCGCGAGCGCCTCGGCGTCCCGATCCACCGCCTCCACGTGCAGGCCCAATCCTGCAAGGTAGCGGCTGTGCCTCCCGCGCCCGCACGCCATATCGAGCACACGCCCGCCGGGCACGATCAGGCCGGCGAATCGGCGGACCCACACCGACGGTTCCTGCGGGCCGTGGGCGACACTCATCGCACGGTTGCCTGTGCCGCGCTCAGCGCGAGCCCAGGGCCTCGACTATCCGGCCCATGGTCACAACGGCTTGCTCGAAGAGCTGCGCCAGCGCCGGACCCATATAGGGAACCGCCAGATACAGCGCGACGAAGCCGGTCATCAGCGTGATCGGGAAACCGACGGCGAACAGATTCAGCTGCGGCGCGGCCCGCGTCATGATCCCCACGGCGATGTTAGCAATGAGCAGCGCCGCGATCACCGGCAGCGCGATGAGGAGCCCGGCGTAGAAGATGACCGCGCCCCAGTCCACCAGGACGCGAAAGCCCAGGGGGTGCAGCGGCGCCACCGACACCGGAAGCGCGGTAAAGCTCTCGGCGAGGGCTGTGAGCACCAGTGCGTGGCCGTTGGCGGAGAGGAAGATGAGGATCGCGAATAATCCCACGAACTGTCCGACGACTGCAGTCTGTGCACTGCTCTGGGGGTCGAAGAACACCGCGAACCCCAGGCCCATCTGCAGGCCGGCGAGCTGGCCAGCCATCTCCGCTGCGGTCAGCGCGATGCGGATGGTGAAGCCCATCGCCAGCCCGATCAGCAGCTGCTGGATGCCGACCAGCACGCCCGCAGCCGAAGCGGGATCCACCGCCGGCATCGGCGGCAGGATCGGCGCGATCACCAGCGTGACGAGAAGCGCGAACCCGACCTTGACCGAAACCGGCACCGAACGATTGCCCAGCACCGGCTCGGCGATGATCACGCCGAGCACGCGCAGGAAGGGCCAGAAGAATGCCGCGATCCATGCGTACCACTGCTGGGAAGTAATGCTGATCACGCGCCGGCCCGGCGGCTCAGCCGATCATCCCCGGTATGGCGGAGAACAGGCGCCGAGTGAAGTCCACCAGCAGGCTCAGCATCCACGGACCGGCCAGGACGGCGGCGGCGAAGATCGCCAGGAGCTTCGGGATGAAGGACAGCGTCATCTCGTTGATCTGGGTTGCGGCCTGGAACACGCTCACCAGCAGGCCGGTGGCGAGCGCCGCCAGCAGCAGCGGCGCCGCCAGCAGCACGGTGACCTCCAGAGCCTGCTGCACGAGGTTGATCACCAGCTCGGGAGTCATGGCTGGCGCCGTGAGGAGTGAGGCGTGAGGAGTGAGGGGCAAGGCCGCAGGCGTGCAGCGCAGCCCGCGGTGCGGCATGCCGTGCCGCATTCGTGCCTGCGCCGCGCCCCTAACTCACTGACGCGCCGTTTGTCTGGCTCCTCACGCCTCACGCCTCACGCCTCACACATAAAAGCTCTGCACCAGCGAGCCCACCAGCAGATTCCATCCATCCACCAGCACGAACAGCATGAGCTTGAAGGGCAACGAGATGATCACCGGCGAGAGCATCATCATGCCCATGGACATGAGCACACTGGAGACGACCAGATCGATGATGAGAAACGGGATGAACACGACGAAGCCGATCTGGAACGCGGTCTTGAGCTCGCTGATGACATAGGCCGGCACCAGGATCTTCATGGGCACCTGATCGGGGCCCTGCAGTGGCGGCTCCTTGGCGATCTCGGCGAACAGCGCCAAGTCCGACTGCCGGGTCTGGCGCAGCATGAAGCCCTTCAGCGGCTGCGAGGCGCGCTCGAGGGCATCGTTGAAGCCCAGGCGCTGCTCCGAGAAGGGTACGTAGGCTTCCCGGTACATCTGATCGAACACCGGCGCCATGACGAAAAAGGTGAGGAACAGCGACAAGCCGATGAGTACCTGATTGGGCGGAGCCTGCACGGTGCCGAGCGCCTGGCGCAGGAGCGACAGCACGATGATGATGCGCGTGAACGAAGTCATCATCAACAGGATCGCCGGCAGGAACGTGAGCGACGTGAGGAACAGCAGCGTCTGGATAGTCAGGGAGAAGGTCTGGCCGCCGCCGGGCGCCGGCGTCGCCGTCACCGCCGGCAGCGCGGCCTGGGCCAGCGCCTGCTCTGACACAGCCGAGGCTGCGAGCAGGAGCAGCAGACTGACCAGCGGACGCACTCGCATCTCAGCGCTCCGGACGCGCCCGCCCCAATGCCTGACCGAGCAGCCGCTGGAATGCGCCAGGTTGGCTGGGTTGCGCCTCGGGCACCCGCGGCGGTTTCGGCATGCTGTGCACCAGCGTGACGGCGCTCGCCGCCACCCCGAGCAGCAGCCAGGTGTCGCCGACCTCGACCACCACCAGGCGCTCCTTTGGTCCGACCATCACGCCGCCTACCACTCTGAGCAGTCCGCCCGCACCGGCCTGGCCGGGTACGAAGCGGCGCATCAGCCAGGCGAACAGGCCGATCGCGCCGAGTACCACGAGCAATGCGAGCAGAACCTGCAGCAGGCTCAGAAGAGATACAGGAGCGCCGACCGCCGGCGGCGCGGCGCTATCGGCCGCCTGTGCCAGCGTGGCCACACCCAGGAGGGCGTGGCAGAGGGCCGCCCGGCAAGCGACAGGCGCTTGCGCAGCGCCGCTCATCGATTCAGGCGGCGCAGTCGCTCGTCGGGCGCGATGACGTCGGTGAGCCGGATGCCGAACTTGTCGTTGACCACGACCACCTCGCCCTGGGCGATGAGGCAGCCGTTGACCAGCACATCCATCGGCTCGCCGGCCAGCCGGTCCAGTTCGACGACCGAGCCCTGCGCCAACTGGAGTAAGTTACGGATGGGAATCTTCGTGCGTCCCAGCTCCACCGTGAGCTGAACCGGGATGTCGAGGATCATGTCGATCCGCCCGGGCGCCCCGCCCGCGGCAGGCTCGCTGGTGAGTTCGGAGAACACCTTGGGCTGCAGTCTGGCGCCGCCGGCAGCCGGACCCTGGTCTGCCGTTGCGGAAGCCCACTGGTCGGCGCTGATGTCGCCCTTCAGGTCACTGTCCGCCATCCTGCTCCCCGCTCAACACCCGCTCCACTTTCAGCGCGTACTGTCCGTTCACCACGCCGTAGCGGCATTCCACCACGGAAACACCGTCGACTTCCGCGACGACCCGATCCGGAAGGTCCAACGCGACCACGTCGCCCGGCTGGAGCGCCATGAGCTGCCCGATGCTCACGGTCGCGTGCGCCAGGTTGGCCACCAGCTCCACCTCCGAGCGGTACACCTGCGCCGAGAGGAGCGAGAGCCAACGGCTGTCCGCCTCGCCACGATCCGCCTGCACGCTGCTGTATATGACGCTGCGGATCGGCTCGAGCATAGCATAGGGGAGGCAGACGTGAAAATCGCCGCTGCCCCCGCCCAGGTCCACGCTGAGCGTGGCCACCACCACGATCTCGCTGGGTGTGGCGATGTTGGCGAACTGCACGCTGGTTTCCGAGCGCACCTGCTCCAGCGTCACCGGGTAGACCGGCTGCCACGCCTTCTGGTAAGCCTCGAACGCCAGGCTGAGCATGCGCATGACGATCCGCGTCTCCGTAGGCGTGAGCTCGCGCCCCTCCATGCGCGCGGTGAGCTTGCCCGGCCCCCCGAACAGCGTGTCGACCACTTGGAACACGAGGTTGGGTTCGAACACCATGAGGCCGGTGCCGCGCAGCGGTTTGACCTGCATCAGGTTGAGACTGGTCGGGATGGCGAGGTTGCGCAGGAACTCGCTGTACTTGACTACCCGCACCGGCGCCACGGAGATCTCGGCGCTGCGACGGGTGAGATTAGTCAGCCCACTGCGAAGCCCGCGGGCAAAGCGCTCATGGATCAGCTCCAGCGTGGGCATGCGCCCGCGCACCAACCGCTCCTGCCGGCCGATGTCGTAGGGCTGCACGCCGCCCGCAGCAGGCGGCCGGGCACCCTCCTCCGCATCCGCGCTCACGCCGCGCAGCAGCGCGTCGACTTCTTCTTGGGAGAGGATATCTTCTGCCATTCAGCAGACCGCTGCGCGCGCGACGTGCATCATTGAATCACGAAGGAGGTCAACAACACCTCCAGAACCCCTTCCGCCGGCTCATGGGTGGAGCGTGTCTGCGCAGGGCCGCTGTCGGACGCATGGGCCGCGCCGCTGCCCTGCGCCTCGGCTTCCATCGCCACCGGCTTCGGCGCAGGCGTGTCGATACCCAGCGGCTTGTTGACCGCCTCCCGGATCTCGGCACGCAGACGGTTCTTGCCTTCCAGCGTGGACAGCTCGTCTACCTCTTTGCTGGACAGAAGCAGCAGCACGCCGTTGCGGATCTCTGGCAAGTGGGCCTTGATCTGATCCTTCACATCCTCGCCTGCGATCTTCAGATCGATCCCCACCTGCAGGTAATGCTGCACTTCACCGGCGAGGTTCACGACGAAGGGGTCCAGGGTGACGAAGGTAGGCGGCGCCTGGAGGGCGACTTTAGCCTCCGCCGCATGCTCGGTTTTCTTGCCCGAGCCCAGGAAAACCCACGCGCCGCCGCCGGCTGCGGCGAGCACGACGACCGCACCGACGATGATGAGAAGCAAGTTCTTCTTCTTGCCACTAGCCGCCCCTGTCGCTTCCGCCTGGATTTCGCTCTTGGACATTTGCTTTTCCTGTCAGTGTGGTTGCCCGCCTGCTGCGAAGGGATGCAGCAGCCGTCTCACCGCCTAATTACGGCCTGAGTCGCCGGAATCTGAGCCCGACGAGACTCAAACCAATGGAAAAACAATGCCCTTGCAACGGCAGTTTAGGTGCTTTCTAGAGAGGAGGCAAGGACCGCTCAGGCATACACATCGATCACGCCCACGCCCGCGCGCGGCGGCAGGATGGCAGCAGGTGCCAGCCCTCCCTGATGGTCCGCTATTGCGGAGGCGTGGCGTACCAGGGGTTGCTCGGGCCCGCCAAACCAACCCTGTTCGAAGCCTTGGCCCAGGCCACCCTGACCGAAGCCTTCGGCACCGACAGATACCTGACCGAGAGTGATGCCCACCCCCTGCAGCATGTCCTGCAGGCGCGGCAGGCTGGCCTGCAACGCGTCGCGCACCGTCGCGTGGGGCGAGTGGAACGACAGGTTGGCTTGGTCGTTGGAGATCGACAAGCGCACTTCGACCGGTCCGAGCTGCGGCGGATCGATCCGCAACTCGGCAACCTGGCGGTTCTGGGTAGCCATCCACACGATTCGGTTTCCCACTTCCTGGCCGAAGTCGCGGCTGGTCACCGGTGCGGCGACATCGAGGCGCACGGGTTGGGCCGGGGCCCTAGCGTTCTCGGCCCGCTCGGTGCCCAGCGCAACCAGTATCACAGGCACTTCGGCTTCCTGCTGCTGCGTGGGCGAAGGCTGGGCGGCTGACGCCGGGTCCCCGGCCGACGGCTCAACCGGCGGCGGCTGCGCGGGCTGGCCTAAGGCCGGATCGGCGGGCGGCACGGCAATTCTTGCCGCTTCCGGCAGCTGCGGGGTCGGGCCTGGCCCAGAAGCCTGGGCAGCAACATCGAGGGGGGCGGGGGCCGAGCGGATGCCGCGGTCAGACTCCGAAACGGGCAGGGCTTGGTCGTCAACCGGCTGCGCCACGGCCAACATCGGCAGCGCCGGCAGTTGGACTGGAACCTGGACCGGCGCAGGCGTGGCTCCCGACGCATCGAGCGTCGGGGCTGCCGGGTCCAGTTCCTGAGGTGACTTCGCCGTAGCGTCGCCGGGCTGCGGCGAGTCCTGGGCCGCCGTAAGAATCACCGCCGGCGGTCCATCGAACCCAGCCAATCCCGCAAGCTGCGCTGCCAGGACTGCCTCGAAAGAAACTTCACCCGCGTCGGCAGCGGGCACTCCGGGAAGCGCGCCGCTCGCAGCGGGGTCGATCACAGGTGCGGCAAGTATAGGGATGGGAGCAGGCATCGCAGAGCGGCGGAGGGTCTGGTGAGGGTTATCCTGCAATCCGCGTGCCACGCGGTCTGCGGCAGGAGCGTCCGCGGAAGCCTGCTGTAGCCTTCGCCGTCGTGCTAGGCCGGCTCGTCGTGCCCGCGCCTGCGGGCAAACTCGTCCTGCTGCTTCTGTTCTACGCGTGCGTCGCGTTGCGACTCGGCATGCTCATGGCGCGTACGCAGCACCTGCAGCGCCTGCTCGCGGCTGCGCAGCTGCAGCCACCGCTGGTGCTCTTCCTCCCAGGCCCGACGGCAGCGCTGGACCTCGGCGCCCTGTGCCTCGATGGCGCGGGCGAGCTTGGCGAGAAACGCCTGGAAGTCGCGCAGCCGATCGGCCTCCAGACCCTCGGCCAGCGCGGCAGCCAGCGCCGTTTGATACTCGGCGCGGTAGCCGTGCAACTGCTCGAGCTTTTCCTGTGCCTGCTGCAATCGGGCTCGCAGCTTCTGCAGCTCCACGGTCGCCGCGTCGAGCCTGCGGCCAGCCAGGTCGAGCACAGCCTGCAGGCGGAAATGCGCGGCCATCAGTCGAGCAACTCCCGCAGACGGGCGCGGCAGCCCGCCACATCGGCACGCTCCTGCAGGTCCTGCTGCAGGAATGCAGTGAGCTGGGGATAGAGGGCCACCGCGCGGTCCAGTACCGGATCCGCGCCGCGCACATAGGCCCCGACCGCGATCAGATCGCGCGAGCGCCGGTACGCCGAGAACAGCTGCTTGAAGCGGCGCGCCAGCTCGAGCTCCGCAGGCGGCAGCAGCTCCGTCATCGCACGGCTGATGGAGGCTTCGATGTCGATGGCCGGGTAATGCCCCTGGTCGGCGAGGTCTCGTGTGAGCACGATGTGACCGTCCAGGATGGCGCGTGCGGCATCGGCGATCGGGTCTTGCAGGTCGTCGCCCTCGGTGAGCACGGTGTAGAAAGCCGTGATGGACCCGCGCGTCTCAGGGCCGTTGCCGGCGCGCTCGACCAGTTGCGGCAGCTTGGCGAATACCGAAGGCGTGTAGCCTTTGGTGGCGGGCGGCTCGCCGATGGCAAGGCTGATCTCGCGCTGGGCCGTAGCGAAGCGCGTCAGCGAGTCCATGATCAGCAGCACATGCTTGCCCTGGTCGCGGAAGTACTCGGCGATGGCGGTGGCATACGATGCCCCGTGCAGACGCATGAGCGGAGGGCTGTCCGCGGGGGCCGCCACCACGACCGAGCGCGCCAACCCGTCCTTCCCGAGAATGGTCTCTACAAACTCGCGCACCTCACGGCCGCGCTCGCCGATCAACCCGACCACAACGAGGTCCGCGCTAGTGTAGCGGGCCATCATGCCGAGCAGCACGCTCTTGCCCACACCGCTGCCCGCGAACAGCCCGAGACGCTGGCCCCGCCCGACCGTAAGCAGGGAGTTGATGGCCCGCACCCCCACGTCCAGCACGGTGCGGATGGGGGTGCGATCGAGCGGATTGAACGGCCGGCTGTGCAGGGGCACGTAACGGTCCAGCGCGAGCGCACCGCGGTCGTCCAGCGCGCGACCGGCGCCGTCGACTACCCTCCCCAGCAGCGCCTGCCCGACCGCCACCTGCCTGGCCCGATCCTCGGCCCGCCGGCGCGGCACGAAGTCTTCTCCCAGGCGCGGCACGCGGGTGACGGCCGGGTCGACCGGGATGACTAGGGCACCGGGCTTCAGCCCGTAGATGTCGGTCGAAGGCATGAGGAACAGGCGGTCGCCGGAGAACCCGACCACTTCTGCATCCACGCGCTGACCGCCGGGCGTGAGCACGAAGCAGCTGTTGCCTACCGGCAGCTTGAGTCCCACCGCCTCCATCACCAACCCGGCCACGCGCGTGAGGCGGCCGCTCACGGTGAAGGGCTGGCTCCCCCGCACTGCGGTGCGGGAGTCTTCGAAGTACTTCTGCCAGCGTCTCAGGCGGCTCATTACTGCACTACTCCGGTACCGCAGAGGCGCAGAGAAGACGACTGATGTTTGCGGTTGCGCATGCTACGAGCGCGTCGCGGAAATCCCGGGCCGCAACTGTGGGACGAGACGCCTGTTGGCCGGCCCAAGAGAAGCCTTGGATCTTCTCCGCGCAGACTCTGCGACTCCGCGCCTATGCGCTTCAAGGTTGCCTCAGATCGTGATGTCGATCCAGGAATCGTCGCGGCCGAGCGAAGCCACCACGCGCCGCCAGCGCGTCTCCAGGGCGCCGTCTACCTCGGTGGTCGGCGTCTCCAAACGGCAGCCGCCGCGCTCGACCTGCGGGTCTTCGACGATCTTCCAGGGCAGCGTGCCGAGCGATGGATCGTCCTCGAGGCCCTTGCGCACCAGGGATGCGTCGGCCGGGTTGAGCAGCAGCACGGTCTGCTCCGACAGTCCCGGGAGACTGGCGACGGCTTCCCGTACCACCGCCAGCACCAGATCCGGCTTCACCCGCAGCGTCGCACGCACGATTTGCTTCGCCAGCTCGAGCGCCATGGAAAGCACGTCCCCAGCCAGCGTCTGCTCGAAGTCCTGCAACAGCTCGTTCATGCCCGCAAGCAGCGCCTTCAGCTCGGCGCGTTCGGCTTCGAGCGCGGTCTGCGCCTCCCGCCGACCGGCCTCCAGGCCCTCGCGATAAGCGTGGTCGCGCACGCGCGCGAGCTCTGCTGCGTTCACCGTCGTCTCGGCCGACGCCGAGGCTTTCGCGCCGGTGACCAGATCGGTGAGGTCCAGCTTGCGCACGCCGGACAGCGCCTCTTTCGGGATGATCTTACTGGACAAGGCCTTCCTCGCCTTTGCCGCCCATGGCGATCTGCCCCTCCTCCGCCAGGCGCCGCACGATGCGCAGGATCTCGCGCTGCTCGGTCTCCACTTCCGACAGCCGCACCGGTCCCTTTGCCTCCAGGTCGTCGCGCAGCATTTCCGCGGCACGCTGGGACATGTTCTTGAAGATCTTGTCCTGCAGTTGCTCGCTGGTGCCCTTCAGCGCCACCACCAGCGTCTCGGACTGGATCTCGCGCAGCAACAGCTGGATGGCACGATCGTCCAGATCGAGCAGGTTCTCGAACACGAACATCTTGTCCTGTATCTTCTGGGCGAGCTCGGGATCCATCTCGCGCAGATGAGCACTCACCGACGCCTCGAGCGTCCCGCCCAGATGGTTAAGGATGTCTGCCGCCGCATCCACCCCGCCCCTGGTGCTCTTCTTCACCTTGTCGGTGCCCGACAGAAGCTGCGCGAGCACCTCGTTCAGGTCCCGCAGTGCAGCCGGCTGGACGCCTTCCAGCGTCGCGATCCGCATCACGACGTCGTTGCGCAAGCGCTCGGGGACGTGCGCGAGGATCTGGCTGGCGTGGTCGGGATCCAGGTGGACCAGGATGGTGGCGATGATCTGGGGATGCTCACCTTTGATCAGTTCCGCCACGGAACCGGCGTCCATCCATTTCAGGCTCTCGATGCCACCCTGCTCCGGACCCTGCAGGATGCGGTCGAGCAGGGCAGAAGCCCTGTCGCTGCCGAGAGCCCGCGTCAGCACCGCGCGCACGTACTGGTCCGAGGCGATGCCGATGGTAGTGTGCTGCTCGGCTTCTTTGCGGAACTCGCGCAGCACCTTGGCAACCTGCTCGCGCGTCACGTTCGACAGCGTGGCCATGGCGGGGCCGAGCTTCTGCACCTCCCGCGGGCCGAGGAACTTGAACACCTCGACCGCTTCCTCTTCGCCCAGCGACATCAGCAAGATGGCGCTGCGCTGGATGCCTTCCTGGCTCACTACTGCCCCACCCAGTCCTTCACCACGTTGGCGACCACGCGTGGCTCCTGCCGGGCCAGATCCTTGACGGCGCGCAGGTCGGCTTCATAGCCCGGCTCAGGCGCCGCGCCGTAGGCCCCCGCGCCAGCGAGCTGTGGCTCGATCGGCCCGCCCGCTCCACCCGGCCCGGCGCGCTGTCCGGCGCGCGTCAGATCGCGGGCCGCGGAGCGCACGAGCACCAGGGCGACCAGCAGGGCGATCCCGGCCACCCCGTACATCACCAGGCTGCCCACGCCCGACGGCGAGGTCAGTCGGCGAACGGCGTCGGCCCATTCGTTCGGCGCCTCCACGCCGGCGATCACCGCCTCCCCGCTGAAGGGAGCGTTGACCACATTGAGCGTGTCGCCGCGCTCCTGACTGAAGCCTATCGCCTCGCGCGCCAGCGCAGTGATCTGGGCAACCTCCTGTTCGCTGAGCGCCGTGTAGGTCGGCTTGCCGTCGCTGTCCGGCCCGCGCCGGTAGTTCACCACCACCGCCGCAGACAGTCGCTTAACCGCTCCCACCTCACCCCTGGTATGCCGGATCGTCTTGTCCACTTCGTAGTTGACGATGTTCTCGCGGTGCGTGTTCGCCGGCGGCTGGTTCGTTGCCTGCTGCTGCGTTTGGGCGGCGGGGGGTGCGGTCAGCGGCGCGGTGGCCGCCCCGGGGGGCTGGTTCGACAGCGCACCGGGCACGCCGGTCGGGCCCTGCGGGTTGACGGTAACGGTCTCCACCGTCTGCTGGCTGCGAATGGCCGCCTCCTGAGGCGCGGGGTTCGGCTTGAACGTTTCGGAGGTCTGCTCGACCTGACTGAAATCCAACGCGGCGGTCACCTGCGCGCGCACGTTGTCGGGACCCACGATCGGTTTCAGGATGTTCTCGATGCGGGCGGCATAGCTCGACTCGACCGCGTGCAGGTATTTGAGCTGCGAGGCATCCAGGCCGCTCATGCTCGGCGTCGCCGCGGCAGTCCCGGAAAGCAGGTTGCCGGCCTGGTCCACGACGGTGACGTTGCGCGCCTCCAGCTGCGGGACGCCGCTGGCGACCAGATGCTGGATGGCGTTGACCTGTCCGGCATCCAGCAGGCGACCGGGATACAGGCTCACCAGGACTGAAGCGCTCGGGTGCTGCTGCTCGCGCACGAACACCGTGGGTCGCGGGATCGCCAGATGCACGCGCGCACCCTGCACTGCAGCCATCGACTCGACCGTGCGCGACAGCTCCCCCGCCAGCGCGCGCTGATAGTTGACCTGCTCCGCGAACTGGCTGATGCCGAACTTCTGCGCGTCCATCAGCTCGAACCCGACCGCACCGCCCCTCGGCAGGCCCTGCGCCGCGAGCTTCAGGCGCAGCTCGTAGACTTGGCCTGCCGGCACCAGGATCACGCTGCCGCCCTCGGCCACGCGATAGGGGACGTTCTGCTGGGCGAGCGCTGCGATCACCTCGCCGCCGTCGCGATCGGACAGGTTGGAGTAGAGAACGCGATACTCGGCCGTGCGCGCCCACAGGAAGGCCACCGCCACCAACGCGATGGCGGCGGCGAGAGCCGCGACCAGACCGAGTTTCTGGGTGTTGCCGAGGGAGCCGAAGCCCCGTGCGAGGGCGCCTATGCCTTGGCCGGGTGCCTGGGCCATCAATGCTGCCGATGGTAGGCGGCGGGCATCGTCCTAGGCGGAGCGGAGTCGCGATGCATGCCGGCTGGAAGAGCCCTTCACACCTGCATGTTCATGATTTCCTGGTAGGCGGAAACCAGCCGGTTGCGCACCTGAACCATGGTCTGGAACGACAGGCTCGCCTTCTGCAGGGAAACCATGACTTCGTGCAGGTTGACGTCGGGGGCGTTGAGGTCGAACTCGCGTTGCAGGTGGAGGGCCTCCTGCTGTGCATTGTTCGCCTGCTCCAGCGCCGCTTTGAGCGCTGCGCCGAACTCGGGCAGACCTTCCGCCGATGCGGGCTCCTGCTGTCCAGCGGCGCGCGCGGACAGGCTGTTGAGCTCCTGCAGCAGTTGGTCGATGCCCTGAGTATTCACCTGGGTCAGTCCGAGAACGGATGCATTACGCTCGGGTCACGCTGCAACTCCCATGCCATTGCCTCAGCCCCGCTCCGGCTTGCCGCCCGCGGCTTCCAGCCGGTACTGCGCGAGCTTGTAGCGCAGCGTACGCTCGCTCATCCCCAGCCGCTCTGCGGCCGCTTTGCGCACACCGTTCACAGCCGCCAGCGTCTCCAGGATATGCGCTCGCTCCATGGACTTCAGGTCGCCCGGATACGTCTTCCCTGGTGAGCTTCCCGCCCCGGCAGTTCTTGCCGGCTCTGCCGGGCCACCCGCCGCTGCCTGCGGGGTTGCGCTTATCCCGGGCAGCCACAGGTGCTCGAGTTCGATGACCGCACCTGGAGCGAGAATCACCGCGCGCTGCATCACATTCTCAAGCTCCCGGATGTTACCCCGCCAGCCATAGGCCGTCAAACCGGCCTCTGCGGAAGGAGACAGGGTCAGTGCACGGCCCTGGCCAGCGCGCTGCAGCACCCGCTGCGCCAGAGGAATGATATCGAGCGGGCGGCTGCTCAGGGGCGGCACGTGCAGCGGAAACACGTTCAGCCGGTAGTAGAGGTCTTCGCGGAAGCGTCCTGCCTGCACCTCGGCCTGCAGCTCGCGGTTCGAGGTCGCGAGAATGCGCACATCCAGCGCGATGGGCTTCCTGCCTCCGACACGCTCCACCTCGCGCTCCTGCAGCACGCGCAGGAGCTTGGCCTGCAGCGCCAGCGGCATCTCGGAGATCTCGTCCAGCAGCAAAGTGCCGCCCTGGGCCTGCTCGAACTTGCCGGCGTGCGGGGCCGACGCACCGGTGAAAGCTCCTTTCTCGTATCCGAAGAGCGTGGCTTCGAGCAGGTTCTCGGGGATGGCGGCACAGTTGATTGCGACGAACGGCCCGCCGGCGCGGGCCGAGTGCCGGTGGACGAAGCGCGCGACCACCTCCTTGCCCACGCCGCTCTCGCCGGAAATGAGCACGGTGGCCTCCGAGGCCGCAACGCGTACCGCGAGCTCGAGCAGGCGCTGCGAGGCCGGGTCCCGTGCGATCACGTCGTCTTCGGTCGCGGCCGCAGCCGGCAGCATCCATCGCGCCACCTCCGCCACCAGCGCCTCGGGTTCGAACGGCTTAGGCAGGTAGTTGCACGCTCCCGCTCGCATCGCCTCGACCGCGCGCTCGATCATGCCGTAGGCGGTCATGAGCAGCACCGGCAATCCCGGCCAGCGGCGCTTGATCTCCCGCAGGAGCTGCTCGCCGTCCATCGGCTGCATCTGCACGTCGCTCACCACCAGTCCCACGCGCCGCTGTTCCAGCAGCTGCAGCGCGGCTGCACCATCGGCAGCTTCGAGGACCTGGTAGCCCGACAACTCCAGCGTGTCGGTGAGCGCCTCGCGCAGGCTGGCGTCGTCCTCCACAATCAGGACCGGCAACGGCTTCATTTTGCGATCTCCCCCGTACCCGCCAGCGGCAGGCTCACTGTGAACGCCGCGCCGCGTCCTGGCGCCGACTCGACTCGCACCTCTCCGCCGTGCGCGGCGACGACGCTGCGCACGATTGCCAGCCCCAGTCCGGTGCCCTCCGAGCGCGTGGTGAAGAACGGCTCGAACAGCCGTTCCTGCACGTCCGCCGGCATGCCGCGCCCGCTGTCGACGACGCACACCCAGGCCATACCTGCTTCGGTGCCTGCCTCCAGCCGCACCTTCCCGCCGGGCGCACAGGCCTGCAGGGCATTTTCCAGCAGATTGATGAACGCACCCGCCAGGGCCTTGCGGTGGCCGGACAGAGTCGCCCGGCCGCAGTCCGCGCGCAGGTCGAGGCGCACGCCGCAGCTGGCCATCTGTGGCTCGATCACCTGCGCCAGCTCGTGCAGCAGCTCCGGCAGCTCGATCAGGTCGCGCGCCGCCGGCACGCCGCGCACGAAGGTGAGCATGTCCTGGATCATGCGTTCGAGATCGCGCAGCCGGGTCTGCGCCTTCTCCGCAAAGCGCAAGCGGTCGGCCTCGGCCAACGCCGGGCGCGCGAGGTTGCCGGCATAGAGCAGAGCCGTGGCGAGCGGCGTGCGCAGCTGATGCGCCAGCCCCGCGGCCATCTCCCCCATCGCCGACAGCCGCTTGTGCCGCTCGAGCTGCTCGCGCAGGCGGCGGGCTTCGGTGATCTCGGACACCAGCAGGATGCGCCCGCCAGCGGGATCGAGCGGGCTTGCGCCGATGCTCACCCAGCGGGCCTGCGGGTGGCCGACCGCATCGCGCAGCTGCCATTCCTGGGGCGTCGCGGTGGCCGCGAGGCGCCCCGTCTCGACCTCGCTCCACGCCCGCCCCACGCTGTCGGCGCCCAGCAGCTCCAGGGCGGCCGGATTGGCTTCCAGCACGCGTCCGCTGGGGTCCAGCACAACCACACCGCCAGGCAACGCATCCAGCAGCAGCGCCAGGCGGCGCGACAGCGCCTCCTTCTCCTCGTACTGCGTGCGCAACTCGCCATTGGCCACCGCCAGCTCGGTGGTCAGGCGTTCCACCTGGTCCTGCAAGTCCTGATAGGCCGAAGCCAGCTGCGCTGAGGCTTCGTTGAACAGCGAGAAGGCCTGCTCCAGCTCCTGGGGAGAGGGCAGTTTCGCGGGGTCGGGCAACGTTATCCTGGGGGGCCGCGGGTTGACGTTGCCGCGAGCATACCAACCCCGCACGCGTCACGGAAGTGGCGCCGGGGCGGTTTGACACTGATGGAGGCGGATGCTAAAAGACCCGCCTGCACATCGATGTGCACCACGGGGACGCGGGCGCAAACGCCACGCCGACCGGCGCGCCACACCGGGGGGATACCAAATGATCAGAATCGTTCTCTTGCTCGCGGCCAGCACGCTCCTGAGCGCCTGCTCCAGTATGAGCATGCGCTCGCCAGCCGCGTCGGCGGCCCTGGCCCCGACCCAGGGAAGCCAGGTGGGCGGCACGGTCAGCTTCACACAGAACGGCAGCGTGGTGGTCGTGGAGGCCAGGGTCACCGGTCTCGCTCCCGGGTTGCATGGATTCCACGTCCATGAGAAGGGCAACTGCACGGCGCCCGACGCCTCCAGCGCAGGCGGGCACTTCAACCCGGGCGGTGCGACGCACGGTGGTCCCGGCGGCAGCCCGCGCCACGCCGGGGATCTCGGCAATCTGCAGGCAGACAGCAGTGGTGTGGCCAACTACCGCGCCGAGGTGACCGGCATCAGCCTCGGCACCGGCGACGACAGCATCATCGGCAAGGCTGTGATCGTGCACGAGAAGGCCGACGACCTGAGCACCCAGCCCACCGGCGACTCCGGCGCGCGGCTGGCGTGTGGGTTGATCAGCAAGAGCCCGGACAAGTGGTTCTGAGAAGCGTGAGGCGTGAGGCGAGAGGCGTCAGCCGCAGCAGCTCTAAGCCAAGCGCCCTTTCCTGCAGTCCGGGGCGGGTGCCGTGTATCGGCCGCCTGCCGGATCTCGCCTCACGCCTCACGCCTCACGCTTCCCGCCTCACGCCTCTCGCTTCACGCCTCACGCATCATTGATCCCCTGGCTCGAAGGCGACGCCGACTTCCCGCCACTGGAGCAGGCACTGCGCCGGCCCAACGGCCTGCTGGCCGCCGGCGGGGAGCTGTCTCCCGAGCGCCTGACCCGCGCCTACCGGCGCGGCATCTTTCCCTGGTATAGCGCCGGCGAGCCGATCCTGTGGTGGAGCCCTGACCCGCGGATGGTGCTGTTTCCGAGCGAGCTGAAAATCTCGCGCTCGCTCGCCAAGACCGTGCGCAAGGGCGCCTTCACGGTGACAGCCGACCTCGCCTTCGACCAGGTCATCGAGGGTTGCAGCCAGCCGCGACCGGGACAGCCGGGAACCTGGATCACCGCAGAGATGAAGCAGGCCTACCGCGCGCTGCACCGCCTGGGCCGAGCCCATTCGGTGGAGACCTGGCTGGAGGACCGGCTGGTCGGAGGGCTCTACGGTGTGGCGATCGGCCGCGCCTTCTTCGGTGAGTCCATGTTCTCGCGGGTAAGCGAGGCCTCCAAGGTAGCGCTGGCCCACCTGGTCCGGCAGCTCGACCACTGGGCGTTCGGCCTCATCGACTGCCAGATGCGCACGCCGCTGCTCGCTTCCTTCGGGGCGCGGGAGATCGCCCGCAGCGAGTTCGCGCGCCGGCTGGCAGAGTTGGTAAACTATCCGGATCTTCCAGCGCCCTGGCGCTTGACACCGATCGACGCGCTCAAGAACACGAGGCCGTGACCCAGCTCAACGATCTCCCGTTCTCGGTACTGCAGTTCTACGCGACGGCGCCCTATCCCTGCAGCTACCTGCCCGACAAGCTGGCTCGCTCCCAGGTCGCCACGCCGAGCCACGCGATCGATACGCAGGTCTACAGCCAGCTGGTCAGGGCCGGTTTCCGTCGTAGCGGTGCGTTCACCTACCGCCCCTATTGCGACAGCTGCCGGGCCTGCGTCCCGGTGCGCATCCTCACCGCCGGCTTCCGGGCCACCCGCTCGCAGCGCCGCGCGTTGAAGCGGCATGCACGCCTGGACGCACGGGTGCTCGATCTGCGCTACAACCCCGAGCACTACGCGCTGTATCTGCGCTACCAGTCAACCCGCCACTCGGGCGGCGGGATGGACCACGACAGCCGCGAGCAGTACCGGCACTTCCTGCTGCAGAGCAACGTCAACTCCAGCCTGGTGGAGTTCCGCGAGGAGGGCCGACTGCTGATGGTGAGCATCATCGACCGCCTCGAGGACGGGCTGTCGTCGGTCTACACTTTCTTCGATCCGGAGTACCCTGGCGGCAGCCTCGGCACCTACAATGTGCTCTGGCAGCTGCAGTTGTGCCGCAGTCTCCGGCTGCCCTACCTCTACCTGGGCTATTGGATCGCCCAGAGCCGCAAGATGGCCTACAAGATCAACTTCCGACCCATCGAGGGCCTGATCAACGGGCACTGGCAGCACCTGCCCCCTGGTACGATCTGAGCTCACCACCTACCTCTCGCCACGAGACACGAAGACACGAAGAAAGGCAGAGTCGATGCAGCGCATCAGCCGCACTATCCGCCGGGATACACCGTCGGGTGGCTCGCGGACCGTTTCCCTCAGTTGGTTCGGGTTTTCGTTCGTGTCTTCGTGGTGAGCGGTTCTGAATGAGTTTTGAACGCGTCACGGTCGAGGCACGCGGCCACGTAGTGCTCCTCGGCCTGAACCGCCCGGGCAAGCGCAATGCCTTCGACCTCGCCATGTATGGCGAGCTCGGAGTGGCCCTGGGCGAGTACGACCGAAACCCGCGTCTGCGGTGCGCCCTCGTCCATGCCCACGGCGACCACTTCACCGGTGGCCTCGAGCTGCCCCAATGGCTGCCCTTCTTCCGGGACGGCCGCATGCCGCCGCTCCCGGACGGTGCGGTTGACCCGCTCCAGCGCGAGACGCAGGTCAGCAAGCCGGTGGTGATCGCGGTGCAGGGCTGGTGCCTGACCATCGGCATCGAGCTGCTGCTGGCGGCCGACCTGCGGGTGGCGGCAGATTCCACGCGCTTCGCCCAGATCGAGGTCAAGCGCGGCATCTATCCCGTCGGCGGCGCCACCGTGCGCCTGGTGCAGGAGCTGGGCTGGGGCAACGCCATGCGCATCCTGCTGACCGGTGACGAGTTCTCCGCTGCCGATGCGCTGCGCTGGGGCCTGGTTCAGGAGGTGGTCCCGCATAGCCAGCAGCTCGACCGTGCCCTGGCCCTGGCGCAGAGTGTGGCGCGCCAGTCGCCGGTGGGTGTGCGCGCCACCCTCGCGTCGGCACGCCTCGCACGAGCGAAGGGAGAGCGGGCGGCGTTCGCGCGCATGCTGCCCGATTTGCAGCAGGCGCTGGCGCAGGACGATGCAGTGGAGGGACTGAAGGCCTATCTCGAACGCCGGGAGCCGCAGTTCCGGGACCCGGAATGATCTGGGAGCTGGCACGGCCGCTGCTGTTCCGGCTCGACCCCGAGACCGCGCACGGCGTCACGCTGCACCTGCTCGATGCGGTCGCGCCCTTGATGGGGCGCGCCGCCGTCAGCCGCACGCCGGTGCGCGTCATGGGCCTGGACTTTCCCAACCGCGTCGGGCTGGCCGCAGGCCTGGACAAGAACGGCGCCCACATCGACGCCCTGGCGCGGCTGGGCTTCGGGTTCCTCGAGGTCGGAACCGTGACGCCGCGACCGCAGCCCGGCAACCCGCCGCCTCGCATGTTCCGTCTCCCGCAGGCGCAGGCGGTGATCAACCGGATGGGCTTCAACAACATGGGCGTGGACCGCCTGGTGCGCAACGTCCAGTCCGTGCGCCACCGCGGCATCCTCGGCATCAACATCGGCAAGAACTTCGACACGCCGATCGAGCGCGCGGCCTCCGATTATCTCGCCTGCATGCGCAAGGTGTACCCGCTGGCGAGCTACCTCACGGTGAACATCTCCTCACCCAACACGAAGAACCTGCGCCGGCTGCAGGAGACCGACGAGCTCGACCGCCTGCTTGCGGCGCTCAAGGCCGAGCAGTCGAATCTCGCGGATCAGCACCGCCGGTATGTGCCGGTGGCGCTGAAGATCGCGCCCGACCTCACGCCCGAGCAGGTGCTGTCCATCGCGCAGCTGCTGCGTGCGCATCGCATCGATGCGGTGATCGCGACCAACACGACGGTGTCGCGTGAAGGCGTCGAGGGCCTGCCCCACGCCGAAGAGACGGGCGGACTGAGCGGCGCACCGCTGCGGACGCGCTCGACGCAGATCGTCCGGCAGCTGGCGCAGCAACTCGGCGGCCAGTTGCCCATCATCGGGGTAGGCGGGATCATGCACCCGGCAGATGCGGCAGAGAAGCTGGCCGCCGGCGCGAGCCTGGTCCAGCTCTACACCGGACTGGTCTACAGCGGCCCGCGACTGGTGCGCGACTGCGTTCAGCGCCTGGCTGACCAGGCGGCGCCGGGCGAGTAACCACGCGCGCGAGCTGGCTTCTCCAGCAGCGGGGAATCGGGGTTTACCGCAACCGGGGCTGCTATAATTCGGCGCTTTTTTCGGCCCCGCGCCGCGCACGGTGCGGCCGTTTGCAGCCATGACCGCCGCCACCTCAACTGAGATGCACCTCGCCCACGGGCTCGCCTTCCGAGATCTGTATCGCAGGGACGGCCTGCTGCGGCTGGACGCGCTGTTTCTCGAGCACCTGCGCGCGGCGGATCCTGATCTCGCTGCACGGTTGCTCGCCGGACGGGCAACTCCGGACGCACTGGCGGCGCGCGAGCACTCGGACCTCCTGGTCGCGGTGGCGCCGCACGTGGAAGATTTCATCGCCGAGCTGTTCGACGTTCGCGCCGATGCGACCGCACTGGCCGCTCGCCATCACGCGCTGGCACCGCTGTACAGCGTGAAGCGACTGTTCGTGCAGCGCCGCGCGATGAACCGGATCAAGCCGGAAGATGCGGCGCAAATCGACGGCCCGGCGCTGGAGGCACGGCTCGCCACGCTGATGGGTGGCACATTCTCCGAGCTTGCTTTTGCGAACCTGGTCGCACAGTGGCAGGAGGACGAGGCGAATCACGCTCAGGACCTCGATCTGGCTGCCCGTTACGCGGCCTGGGCCGCGCACACCGCGACCGGCAGGGCGCGGCACCGCGACGGCGTGCTGTTCAAGGCCCCCGCGAAGCTCGACTATTTCCATCTGGTTCCGCTGCGTGCCGACGACGCTGGCGGGTTTCGCAGCTACGGCCTGGATCACCTGCGCCGACGTGAGGGCTTCAAGCTCACCGACCCCGGCACCGATCTCACCGGCGCGCTGGACCATGCCAACTACTGCATCTGGTGCCACGAGCAGGGGCGCGACTCCTGCTCGCGCGGGCTGAAGGACAAGGCGCCCGCCGACGGGACCCCGGCGGCGTTCAAGAAAACCGTGTTCGGCGTGCCGCTGGCCGGCTGCCCGCTCGAGGAGAAGATCTCCGAGTTCCACAAGGTCAAGACCCAGGGCAATGCCATCGGTGCACTGGCTTTGATTGCGGTGGACAATCCGATGGTGGCGGCCACCGGCCATCGCATCTGCAACGACTGCATGAAGTCCTGCATTTACCAGAAGCAGGAGCCGGTCAACATCCCCCAGGCCGAGACGCGCACGCTCAAGGATGTGCTGGAGCTGCCGTGGGGCTTCGAGATCTATTCGCTGCTCACGCGCTGGAACCCGCTCGACCTGCGCCGCCCCTACCCGCGCGCCGCCAGCGGGAGGCGCGTACTGGCCGTCGGGATGGGGCCGGCCGGCTTCACGCTGGCCCACCATCTCATGAACGACGGGCACCTCGTGGTGGGCATCGACGGGCTCAAGATCGAGCCGTTGCCACCCGAGCTCTCGGGAGTGGACGAGCGCGGACAGCGTGTCCCGTTCCAGCCGATCCGCGACGTGACGTCGCTGTACGAATCGCTCGACGATCGCGTCATGGCCGGCTTCGGCGGCGTGGCCGAGTACGGCATCACCGTGCGCTGGGACAAGAACTTCCTCAAGCTGATCCGGCTGCTGCTGGAGCGGCGCACCGAGTTCGCACTGTTCGGTGGCGTGCGCTTCGGTGGCACGCTGACCGCAGAGGATGCATTCGCGCTGGGCTTCGACCACATCGCCCTGGCGGCAGGCGCTGGACGGCCCACGGTGCTGGACCTGCCCAACGGGCTCGCACGCGGTGTGCGCACCGCGTCGGACTTCCTCATGGCGCTGCAGCTCACCGGTGCGGCCAGGACCGACTCGGTTGCCAACCTGCAGATCCGGCTGCCGGTGGTCGTGATCGGCGGCGGCCTGACCGCAATCGACACCGCCACCGAGTCCCTGGCCTACTACCCCCTGCAGGTCGAGAAGTTCCTGGCGCGGTACGAGGCGCTGGTGGCGGAGCGCTCCAGCACTGCAGTGCGCGCGGGCTGGAACGAGGAAGAAAATGCAACTGCCGACGAGTTCATCGCGCACGCGCGGGCGCTGCGCGCCGAGCGGGCGGCAGCGAAAAAGGAGGGCCGGCCCGCGCGCGTCGCCGAGCTGCTACAGTCGTGGGGCGGGGTCATCATCGCCTATCGCAAGCGGCTGATCGACAGCCCGTCCTATACGCTCAACCACGAGGAGGTGGAGAAGGCGCTCGAGGAGGGCATCCGCTTCGCGGAAGGTCTGACCCCGCTCGCGGTGGAGGTGGACCGTTACGGTCATGCGAGCGGGCTCAAGGTGGCCGTGCAAACGGCCGACGACCAGAGTACGCTGCAGCCAGCCGGCGAGATGCGGCTGCCCGCGCGCACCATCCTGGTTGCCGCCGGCACCCAGCCCAACACCGTCCTGTCGCGCGAGGATCCGTCGCATTTTCCGCTGGACGGCCGCTACTTTCAGGCTGTCGACGAACAGGGCCACAGGGTCAAACCGGAACGCAGCGCCAAACCCGCGGCGGTCGAGATCCTGCTGGCACGCGAGCCGGACGGCCGCTTTATCAGCTTCTTCGGCGACCTGCACCCTTCCTTCTTCGGCAACGTAGTCAAGGCCATGGGCGGCGCCAAGCAAGGCTATCCGGAAGTCAGCCGCGTGCTGGCTGGCCGCCCGCCGGCATCGTCTGTGAAGGATGCCGACTTCGTGGCACGGCTGAACGGGGAGCTGCGCGCCAGCGTGCACGAAGTGGTGCGGCTCACCCCGACCATCGTCGAGGTCATCGTGCGCGCCCCCGCGGCTGCCCGCCGCTTCCGCCCTGGGCAGTTCTACCGGTTGCAGAACTACGAGCGCAATGCACTCGCTGTCGACGGGACGACACTGACGATGGAAGGCCTGGCACTCACCGGGGCATGGGTCGACGCACAGCGGGGCCTGGTGTCGACCATCGTGCTGGAGATGGGCGGCTCATCCGACCTGTGCGCCGTGCTCAAACCGGGCGAGCCGGTGGTGCTGATGGGGCCCACCGGCACGCCGACGGAGATTCCGGGCGACGAGACCGTGATGCTGGTCGGCGGCGGGCTCGGCAACGCCGTGCTGTTCTCGATCGGCCAGGCCTTGCGGCGCGCCGGCTCGCGCGTACTGTACTTCGCCGGCTACAAGAAGATCATCGACCGCTACAAGGTGGAGGAGATCGAGGCTGCGGCCGACGTGGTGGTGTGGGCGAGCGACGAGGCGCCGGGCTTCGCGCCGACCCGCCCGCAGGATCGGGCGTTCACAGGCAACATCGTGCAGGCCATGCTCGCCTATGCCGAGGACCGGCTGGGTGAGCAGATCATCCCCTTGAGAGCTGCGGATCGCATCATCGCCATCGGCTCCGATCGGATGATGGCGGCGGTGGCCGCGGCACGCCACGGCGTGCTGGCCGCCCACCTGGACCCCCGCCACTTCGCGATTGGCTCGATCAACTCGCCGATGCAGTGCATGATGAAGGAGATCTGCGCGCAGTGCCTGCAGCCGCAGGTGGATCCAGCCACAGGCAGGACCAGCTACGTGTTCTCCTGCTTCAATCAGGACCAGCCGCTGGACTGCGTCGACTTCCCCGGCCTGGCGGCGCGGCTGGCGCAGAACTCGGTGCAGGAGAAGCTCACAGCGCAGTGGATCGATAGGTGTCTGGTGCATCTGAACCGCCGCGCCGCCGCCGCGTAAGCAGATCTTGAACCACAGGGGCACAGAGACACAGAGGGAAAATTCCGCATGCGCAACCGCCGAATACTGACCGACAGCACAAGCGTGCCGCTGACGGTGGACTCGCGAGCGGAATCGTCCTTTTCGCGTTCCTCTGTGTCTCTGTGCCTCTGTGGTGAGAGGCAATGTCCGTGACTGCAGCCGAGATCGACGCGCTGCTGCCGCAAACGCAATGCACGAAGTGCGGCTACCCCGGCTGCCGGCCCTATGCCGAGGCGATCGCACGCGGCGACGCCGATATCAACCACTGCCCGCCGGGGGGCGAGGCGGCTGTCCACAAGCTCGCCGCCCTGCTGGGCACCGGGTTCAAGCCACTCGATCCGGCCAACGGAGCCGAGCAGCCGCGTACCGCGGCTTTCATCCGCGAGGAGCTGTGCATCGGCTGCACACTGTGCATACAGGCCTGCCCGGTCGATGCCATCGTGGGCGCTCCGAAGTCGATGCACACGGTGCTGATCGACGCCTGCACCGGCTGTGAACTGTGCGTGCCGCCGTGCCCAGTGGACTGCATCGACATGCTGTCCTTGCGCGAGCTCGCGCACCGCGGCTCGCGTGCTGCCGCCAGCGAGGCGTCAACACCGGTCGCGGCGCATGCGCAGCGCTGGCGCCGGCGTCACGAGCTCCACCAGTTCAGGTCGGCGCACGAGCGTCGGGAGCGCGATGCGCGGCTGGCCGCCAAGGCCGAGGAGAAGCTGCGCATGATCGATGCGCTCAGCACGGGGGACGGGATCGAGCGCAAGCGTGCCGTGGTGCGCGCCGCCCTGGAACGCGCTCGCGCCAGACGCGCCGGCGCCAGCTGAGCCTGGACCTGCGATGAACCCCGCGAAGCGTGAAGAGATCTTCCGCCGGCTGCAGGCGCGCAACCCGGCGCCGACGACCGAGCTGCAGTTCGCTACTCCCTTCGAGCTGCTGGTTGCGGTGGTGCTGTCGGCCCAGGCGACCGACAAGAGCGTGAACCTCGCCTCGCAGCGGCTGTTCGCGACCGCCAACACGCCTGAGGCGATCCTTGCACTCGGCGAAGAAGGCCTGACGGACCATATCAAGAGCATCGGGCTGTTCCGCACGAAGGCGAAGAACCTGATCGCGACCTGCGGGATCCTGCTGGAGCGCTTCGGCGGTGAGGTGCCGCGCGAGCGGGAGGCGCTGGAGAGCCTGCCCGGGGTGGGGCGCAAGACCGCCAACGTCATCCTCAACACCGCCTTCGGCGAGCCCACCATCGCCGTGGACACGCACATCTTCCGCGTGGCCAACCGCACCGGGCTGGCGCAGGGAAAGACGGTCGAGGAAGTAGAGCGCAAGCTGCTTAAGTCCGTCCCGCCCGCCTACCGCAAGGACGCGCATCACTGGCTGATCCTGCACGGCCGCTACGTCTGCAAGGCGCGCAAGCCCGACTGCCCGGTCTGCCCGATCGCGGACCTCTGCGAATATCGGTCAAAGACGCGAGCCGCGAACGGAGCAAGCCAACGACCGCAGGATTGACCGCAGGACGCGGAGGACGCAGGGGAATCCCTTTGTTGTGCAGTCCGATCATTCGGGGCAACCGCTGATATGGCATCCTGTCGTTTCCCTCCGCATCCTCTGCATCCTCCGCGGTGAGATCATCTTCCCGCCATCCAGCTGCCCGCCGATGTTCACTCCCACCCGCGACCAGGCCCGCCGCTTCTTCTACGACGCCTGGGCCCGCTATCGCCGCAGCGAGCCCCTGTCCGGGCTGGAGCAGACTGCCCTGGAGGTCATCCTCCTCCATCCCGAGTACCATGGCCTGCTGGAGGATGCCGACCGCCATCTCGACCGCGACTACTCTCCGCAGAGCGGTGGCCTGAACCCGTTCCTGCATCTGTCGCTGCATCTGGCGGTCGCCGAGCAGTTGTCGATCGATCAGCCGCGCGGAATCCGCAGCGCATTCGAAGAGCTGCGGCGGCGCCTGGGCTCCGAACACGACGCGCTGCATGCAGTGCTGGAGTGCCTGGGTGAAACTCTCTGGCAGGCCCAGCGCCA
>Ga0105107_10000017_pt1 | contig 80869 bp, 70 predicted proteins | sample PPLLaktember2015_6_FD_79335 | JGI IMG/M metagenome (GOLD analysis project Ga0105107, IMG submission 79335) | Freshwater sediment microbial communities from Prairie Pothole Lake near Jamestown, North Dakota, USA - PPLs Lake P8 Core (1) Depth... | ecosystem: Environmental > Aquatic > Freshwater >...
AGCGGCGCGGGAATGTCACGCCGTCGCGATAAGCGCGCGCCGGAGGCGGGCTGGAAGCGGTTTGCGGTGATCTGGGTGACGGGAATGCACGGAGTGGGTGCCTGGAGGCGCAGAGCGGTGGGTGGCATTGCGGGTCGGGGCGCATTGGCGCCAGGCTGTCTGCGCCGCGGGTATCGTGGCGCATGGAAGAAAGCACCCGCCACCGTGCCGGCTCGCGGCCGGCAATTCCCTGATACGACGGTATTTTCCGGGGCGGCTCGGGCGCATTTTTCAACTTGCCGGTGAGTGAGATTAGACTATTAGCCGTCTGGCAGGGCCAAAGGATGCCTCTGATGTCGGCAGCTAAAGAAGATGTGATGCGGGAGCGTGGGGACGCGGCGGCAGATACGCCGTTTGCACGAACGAATCGCGGTCCGGAGGCGGTGTCGCTCGAGATGCCAGAAGGCCGGCATTCGCTGGTCGGGACCTTGATGCAGAAGTTTCTCGCGGCGCTCGACAATCCGCCCGTGGGATTCGTGCTGCCAGGCGGTGAAGCGATAGGCACCGCCCGCGCCAATCTGGTCGCCAGGCTGCATTTCCGCGATCGCGCCTCGGCCTTGCGCTTCATTGCCGATCCCTACCTGCACTTCGGCGATGCCTACAGCGACGGCCGGATCGAGGTGGCCGGTGACCTGGTGCGCTTCGTCGAAGTCGTCAATCGCATTCGACCGACCACCCGCGCCCAACGAGCCATGCAGCGCGCGATGCAGTGGTTGCATCGGCCCGGCAGGAACACGCAACGCGGTTCGCGCGACAACATTCACCGGCATTACGACATGGGCAACGACTTCTACTCGCTGTGGCTCGGCGAGACCATGGCGTACAGCTGCGCCTATTACCCGACGCCGGACGCGGAGCTCGAGGTCGCACAGCGCGCCAAGATGGATCACGTCTGCCGCAAGCTCCGGCTCCGCCCGGGTGAACGCGTGGTGGAAGCCGGCTGCGGCTGGGGCGGCCTCGCCATCCACATGGCGCGGCGCTACGGCGTGAAGGTCCGCTCGTACAACATTTCCCGTGAACAGATCGCCTACGCGCGCGCGTGGGCGGAACGCGAATCGCTTGCCGGTAAGGTCGAGTTCGTCGAGGACGACTACCGCAACATTCGCGGCGACTACGATGCCTTCGTCTCGGTTGGCATGCTCGAGCACGTGGGCGTGGAGAACTACCGGCAACTCGGCGGTGTGGCGCGCCGCTCAATGGGCAGCAATAGTCGCGGCCTGATTCATTCTATCGGCCGCGACTGGCCGAAGCCGCTCAATGCCTGGATTGAAAAGCGTATTTTCCCCGGCGCCATGCCGCCCTCGCTCAGGCAGATGATGGACATCTTCGAGCCGTGGGAACTGTCGATTCTCGACGTGGAAAACATCCGGCTGCACTACTCACGCACGCTGATGCACTGGCTGGAGCTCTACGAGCGCAACGTGGCCCAGGTGCGCGCCATGTTCGACGAGAAATTCGTGCGTGCCTGGCGGCTGTACCTCTGCGGTTCCATCGCGGCGTTCAACACCGGCGACCTGCAGCTCTTCCAGGTGGTGTTCGCACCACACGGCAGCAACCACGTGCCGTGGACGCGCGCCTATCTGTATCAATCCTGAAATCAGCCGCCGTGGAAACCTGTGATGTCCTGATCGTCGGCGGCGGGCCGGCCGGTTCGACCTGCGCCTGGCGGCTCAAGCGCGCGGGATACGATGTGCTGGTCATGGACAAGAGTGACTTCCCCCGCGACAAGATCTGCGCCGGCTGGGTCACGCCGCAGGTGATCGAGGAGCTCGAGCTCGATGTTGAGCACTACGGCAGCAAGCACACGTTCCAGCCCATTACCGGGTTTGTGACGGGGGTGATCGACGGCGCCAGTCTCGCCACCGACTACGAGCGCGCGGCCAGCTACGGCATCCGCCGCTGCGAATTCGACCACTACCTGCTGCAGCGTTCGGGTGCGCGGCTCGCAACCGGCCGATCGCTGGCCTCACTGGTGCGCGGGAACGGCGACTGGCGGATCAATGATTCGATCCGCGCAGCGATGTTGGTCGGTGCCGGCGGTCATTTCTGTCCCGTCGCCCGCCACCTCGGCGCCGAGCTCGGGCGCGACGAACACGCCATCACCGCGCAGGAAGTGGAGTTCGAACTGACGGTAGAACAGGCCGCGCAATGCGACGTGCGTGCGGCGGTGCCGGAGCTCTATTTCTGCGCGGATCTCAAAGGCTACGCCTGGGCGTTTCGCAAGGGCGACTACCTCAACGTCGGCCTGGGACGCGAGGACAACCATCGGCTCGCGGAGCACATGGAAGCGTTCTGCCGCTTTCTGCGCGATCTCGGCAAGCTGCCGCAGGAACTGCCGAAGCGCTTCAAGGGACATGCCTACCTGCTTTACGGTCGCACGCAACGCACGCTTGTCGGCGACGGCGTACTGGTGATCGGCGATGCGGCGGGACTGGCGTATCCGCAGAGCGGTGAAGGCATTCGCCCGGCCATTGAATCGGCGCTGATTGCGGCGAAGGTGATCGAGTCGGCGCGCCCGGACTACGAGCTCGATGCACTCAGAAGTTACCAGACGCAGATCGAAGGCCGTTTCGGCCCCCGTGCCGCCGGGCGCGGTGCATTGTCCTTCGTTCCGGCGAACGCGCGGAACTTCATCGGCCGCAAGCTCCTCAATAGTCGGTGGTTCGCGCGCCACGTCGTCCTCGACAAGTGGTTCCTGCACGCCGCACAGCCGGCGCTCGAGGCTCGTTAGAAGCGCAGCCGTGAGCGGCAGGGAAAAGCCAAGGTCCATGGTGGGAGCATTGGAGTGCCGACCATCGGCGCCCGGAAAAGTGTCGCTCCCCTTTACAGCAGCGGCACCAGCAACAGCGCCGCGATATTGATGATCTTGATCAGCGGATTGATCGCCGGGCCCGCGGTGTCTTTGTAGGGATCGCCGACGGTGTCGCCGGTCACGGCCGCCTTGTGCCGAGCCCTTGCCGCCGAAGTGGTCTTCCTCGATGTACTTCTTCGCGTTGTCCCAGGCGCCGCTGCCGGTGCACATCGAGATCGCGACGAAGAGGCCGGTCACGATCGTGCCGATCAGCATGCCGCCGAGCGCGCGGATGCCGGCGCCGGGCCCGAGCAGGTAGTTTATGCCGAAGCCGATCACGACCGGGATCAGGATCGGGAGGAGGGACGGCACGATCATCTCGCGGATCGCGGCGCGGGTCAGCATGTCCAGCTCGGCCAGCAAAGACGTTCCGGCTGAAACGTTTTTCGCGGTGCGTGAAACGTTTCCGCGGAAACGTCTTTCAAGCCTCGTCAGACTTGCGCCAGCGCGCGGTCGAGACCCTCCAGCAGCATCCGGGCGTTGTCCGGAGTGAAAACGAGCGGCGGCCGGATCTTGATGACGTTGTCGAAGGCGCCCGTCCGCCCCAGCAGGAAGCCGTCCTCGCGCAGCAGGTTCGTGATCCGGTCCGCCTCCGCGACGGCCGGCGTGCGCGTCTCGTGGTCGCGCACGATCTCGAGTCCCCAGAACAGCCCCTTGCCGCGCACGTCCGCGACCAGCGGATATCTTGCCGCGAGCTTCGCGAGTCCGGGCTCCAGGACCTTGCCCGCCGCGATCACGTTCTGCTGAATGCCCTCGCGCTCCAGCACGTCGAGCACCGCCATGCCGACCGCGGCGGAGACCGGGTTGCCGCCGAAGGTATTGAAGTAAGAGAACTTCGCTGCGAACTTCGCCGCGATCGCGGGCGTCGTGATCACCGCCCCGATCGGGTGGCCATCGCCAATCGGCTTGCCGAGCGCGACGATGTCGGGAACGACGTCCGAGTAGCGGAACGCCCACATCTCCTCGCCCGTCCGGTAGAACCCCGATTGCACCTCGTCGGCGATGAAGAGCCCACCCGCGGCGCGCATCGCCCGCGCGGTGTACTCGAGATACCCGGGTGGCGAGAGGATCGTGCCGTTCGAGTCGAAGATGATGTCGCACACCCACGCCGCGGCGCCCTGCTTGCGCTTTTGCAGCTTCGCGATCGCCGGGTCGATATGCGCCGCGTACTTCCGCCCGAAATCCGGCGTGCCGTAGCGATACTCGCCGCGGTAGCCATTGGGCGGCGGCACCGTCGCGAGCCAGGCCGGCTGCTCCGACTTCGGGTACATGCACGTCGACGCGGCACCGACGACGTTCGAGTTGCCGTGGTAGGAATCGTCGGAGACGATCACGCCCTCGTTCTTGCTGACGACCCGGGCAATGCGGATTGCGAGGTCGATCGCCTCGGTGCCAGTGCATACGAAGTAGCAGACCCGCAGCGGCTCCGGCATCGTCGCGGTCAGCCGCTCCGCATAGCGCACCACGTTGTCGTGCAGGTAGCGGGTGTGCGTGTTCAGGGTCGCGGCCTGCCGCGACAGCGCCGCGACCACGTGCGGATGGCAGTGACCGACCGAGGCCACGTTGTTGTAGCAGTCGAGATAGCGTCGCCCCTCCGCGTCGAAAAGCCAGGTGCCCTCGCCGCGCACCAGGTGCACGGGACGGTCGTAGAACAGGCGATAGCTCGGTCCGAGCGAGCGGCTGCGCCGCTCGCGCAACTCGGCGATGTCGATGTCTTTCGGCGCCCGGCCGACGCGCCCGCAGGCGGCGCGATAGCGCTCGTGCACTTCCGCACGATCGAGCGCGAGGAATCTCGACAGCGAGCGCACGATGTCGGGACGCTCCTCCGTGAGCCAGGCCGGCGGCTTCTCGGTCGCGTGAATGCGGAAGTCGTACAGGCAGAGCGCCGTCGCGAGCCGCAAGAGCGTGAGGTCGTGCAACACTTCCAGCTCGTCATCCATGAGCGGCAGCACGGCATTCCACGCTTCCACCTGCGCCACCGCATTGTCGAGCGACATCTCGCCGTGACGAGCGAAACTCGCCAGGGTCACCGCGAGGTCCTGCACCAGCGGCGCGTGCACCATGTCTCCGAAATCGATCACGCCGACGATCTCGTCGGTGTCGGACCCCGTGCGCAGCAGGTTGTCGGCGTGCCCATCGCTGTGCACGACCTGAGCGCGCAAGCCGGGCAGACGCGGTAGCACCTCGCGCTGGATGCGTGCGTAGAAATCTGCGCAGAGGGCCTTGGCGTCGTCGGCCACCCAGGCCTGCACACCGGGCTCCAGCAGCAGACCGCGCTGAATGTCCCAGGCGACGAAGTGGCGCGCGTGCGGATGGAAAAGGCCCCGCAGCCCGCGCGCGAGCTTCGCCTGGAAAGCTGCGACGTTTCGGAGGCCGTTGAGGGTCAGCGGATTGCCGCGCGAGAGCGGCACGCCCGGAATCCATTTCAGCAGCCGCACCATGTGGCGCGCGCCGTCCACGGCGATGATCCACTCGCGGTCGTTCCCCTTCTTCGACGCGATGACGCGCGGCACCGGCAGGTCCGGGGCTTGACGCTCCAGGTGCCGCAGCGCGGCGACCTGGAAATCCACGGCGCCTTCGCTCTCGCCGGCTGCGGAGACCTTCAGGACGTAGCTCGCGCCATCCGCGGTCGTCAGGCGGTGGTTCTGGTCGCGCTCGCCGTCGAGGGGCGTGAGTTCGACTTCCAGGTCCCAATGCTCGCGGGCGGAATCCCTGAGCTGCCCGACCGGAAACCGGGGTGGATTGAAGTTGAGGTCCACGGCGCTGAGCGGCCGCTGCAGGGCGACATTCATTCGTTACGGCTCCATCGCGGAAGTCGAATTATAGGTGCTTCCGATCCGGTCACGCGTTACGGCGCGGCTTTCGCCCCCGCGTGTAACCCTGGCGAGGCTCGCCCTTGTCGCAGACGACGACCAACGTTTCTGCGGAAACGTCTTGCCTGTGACCTAGGCGCATCGTGTCCGACAGTAACAAGGCAAGAAGTCTCCAGGGGTGGGTTCGAATGTGCGCATTGTGACTACCCTATTGGTGCTTGCCAGCCGCAGGGAAGCGCCGGTGGCCAGCAGCAGGAAGAGGGCCAGGAGGCGCTTCATCAGAGCAGCGACGGCTGAGGAGGCGCGCGCGTAATCGCGCATGCGGGGCAAAAGGCGTCCAGGCAATCGAGCCGGACCACCCTGAAAAGCAAAGGCCACCTTGCGGAGCCTTTCTGCCAGTCGAGCGACGCGAGCAGGGACAGTCCCCTGCGGGGACCGTCCCTACAGCAGCGGCACCAGCAACAGCGCCACGATATTGATGATCTTGATCAGCGGATTGATCGCCGGGCCCGCGGTGTCTTTGTAGGGATCGCCGACGGTGTCGCCGGTCACGGCCGCCTTGTGCGCGTCCGAGCCCTTGCCGCCGAAGTTGCCTTCCTCGATGTACTTCTTCGCGTTGTCCCAGGCGCCGCCGCCGGTGCACATCGAGATCGCGACAAAGAGGCCGGTCACGATCGTGCCGATCAGCACGCCGCCGAGCGCGCGGATGCCGGCGCCGGGACCGAGCAGGTAGTTCATGCCGAAGCCGACCACGACCGGGATCAGGATCGGCAGCAGCGACGGGACGATCATCTCGCGGATAGCCGCACGGGTCAGCATGTCGACGGCCCGCGAATAATCGGGCTTCGCCGTGCCTTCCATGATGCCCTTGATCTCCTTGAACTGGCGACGCACCTCGATCACGACCGAAGAGGCCGCGCGGCCGACGGCCTCCATCGCCATTGCGCCGAAGAGATAAGGCACCAGGCCGCCGATGAACAGGCCGATGATGACGGCCGGATCGGACAGGCTGAACAGTTCCAGCTTGCCGGCGACCTCGAGGTTGTGCGTGTAGTCGGCGAAGAGAACGAGCGCCGCGAGTCCGGCCGAGCCGATCGCGTAGCCCTTGGTCACCGCCTTGGTCGTGTTGCCGACCGCGTCGAGCGCGTCGGTGATCTTGCGCACTTCCTTCGGCAGGCCGCTCATCTCCGCGATGCCGCCGCCGTTGTCCGTGATCGGGCCATAGGCGTCGAGCGCAACGATCATGCCGGTCATCGACAGCATGGCGGTCGCCGCGATCGCGATGCCGTACAGGCCCTGCAGCGAATACGCGCCCCAGATCGCGGCGCAGATGGCGAGCACCGGCAGCGCCGTGGACCGCATCGATACGGCCAGTCCCGCGATGACGTTGGTGCCATGGCCGGTCCGGGAGGCCTCGGCCACGTAGCGCACCGGCTTGTACTCGGTGGCCGTGTAGTACTCGGTGATGACGATCATCGCCGCCGTCAGGCCGAGGCCAATCAGCGCGCACCAGTAGAGCGGCATGGCCGCATCACCCAGCATGTAGCGCGTGATCGGGTAGTAGGCGATCGCTGCGATGACGCCGGAGACGATCACGCCGCGATACAGCGCGCCCATGATCTTGCCGCCTTCGGAGACCTTCACGAAGAACGTGCCGACGATCGAAGCAACGATCGACACGGCGCCCAGAACCAGCGGATACAGCACCGCGGCCTCGCCGAGGTCCTTCATCATCAGGCCCGCGAGCAACATGGTTGCAACGACGGTCACTGCGTAAGTCTCGAACAGGTCCGCGGCCATGCCGGCGCAGTCGCCGACGTTGTCGCCGACGTTGTCCGCGATCACGGCGGGGTTGCGCGGATCGTCCTCGGGAATGCCGGCTTCGACCTTGCCGACGAGATCGGCGCCGACGTCAGCTCCTTTCGTGAAGATGCCGCCGCCGAGCCGCGCGAAGATCGATATCAGCGAGCCGCCGAAGGCGAGGCCGACGAGCGCATGCAGCGCGTGGTCACTGTCGCCGGTCAGGCGCATCATGATGCCGTAGTAGGCGGCGACGCCCAGCAGGCCGAGCCCGACCACCAGCATGCCGGTGATGGCGCCGCCGCGGAACGCGACCTGCAGCGCCGGGTTGAGGCCGATGCTCGCCGCATGCGCCGTACGCACGTTGGCGCGCACAGAGACGTTCATGCCGATGTAACCGGCCAGGCCCGAGAGCACCGCGCCGAGCGCGAAACCGACGGCCGTGTACCAGTCGAGCGCGAATCTGAGCACGACGAACAACACGACGCCGACGATGGCGATGGTGCTGTACTGGCGGTTCAGGTAGGCCTTGGCGCCGGCCTGGATCGCGGCTGCGATCTCCTGCATCCGCGCGTTGCCGGCAGGCTGCGCGAGGATCCATCGCGTCATGAAGATTCCGTAAACGATGGCAATCACGCCGGCCAGCACCGCAAGCCAGAGTGCGTTTTGCATGGACATGAATCGGTCTCCCCGGGTCTTTTACATGGCAGCGGGGCCGGTTGGAGCCGGCCCCGCGTCAATCGCAAATCATACCACGAAGGTTGTGGACAGCCGGCGGCGGACGCGCGCGTTCCTGAGCGTTGCGTACGCGGGAATGCCGCGCTTGTAGGGCGGATAGTCCTCGCCGCCGATCAGCGGCTCCAGGTAGCGGCGGCCGGCCGCGGTAATCCCGAAGCCGTCCGGCGTTATGTAGTTTCGCGGCACCATTTTTTCGCGATTGGCAACCGCTTCGATGGCGACTGACGCGATGTCCCAGCGATAGGGCTTCGAGGACTTCCGGCGGATGACCGGCATGACCGCGTTCTTTCCCGCGAGCGCGAGCGCGACGGCCGCGCGGCCCACGGCATAGGCCTGTTCGACGTCCACGCGCGATGCGATATGGCGGGCCGAGCGCTGCAGGTAATCCGCGAGCGCCCAATGGTACTTGTAGCCGTGTGCCTGCTTGACCATCGAAGCAAGCGTCGGCGCGACGCCGCCGAGTTGCACGTGACCGAAGGCATCGCGCGTGCCCATGTCCGAGAGGAACTTTCCTTCCGCGTCGCGAACGCCCTCGGAAGCCACGATGACGCAATAGCCTTTCTGCTCGACCGTCTCCTTCACGCGCGCCAGGAAACGCTCGCGCTCGAAGGGAATCTCGGGCAACAGGATCAGGTGCGGCGGGTCGCCGGCCTTGCGCGCCGCGAGGCTGCCCGCGGCCGCAATCCAGCCCGCATGGCGGCCCATGACCTCGAGGATGAACACGCGCGTCGATGTGCGCGCCATCGAGGCCACGTCGAGCGACGCCTCGAGCGTCGACACGGCGACGTACTTTGCGACGGAGCCGAAGCCCGGGCAGCAGTCCGTCACCGGCAAGTCATTGTCCACGGTCTTCGGGATGCCGATGCAGGCGATCGGGTATCCGGTCTGCGCGCCGAGCTGGCTGAGCTTCAGCGCCGTGTCCATCGAATCATTGCCGCCGTTGTAGAAGAAGTAGCCGATGTCGTGCGCGCGGAACACTTCGATCAGGCGCTCATATTTCGCGCGATCGCGCTCGAGATCCTTCAGCTTGTAGCGGGCCGAGCCGAACGCGCCCGACGGCGTGTGCCTGAGCGCGCGGATCGTCGCCGCGCTTTCCCGGCCGGTGTCGATGAGGTCCTCGGTGAGGGCGCCGACGATGCCATCTCGTCCCGCGTAGAGCCGGCCGATCCGGTTGCGGTGCTTGCGGCAGGCTTCGATCACCCCGCAGGCTGTCGCATTGATGACGGCCGTGACGCCACCCGATTGCGCATAGAGCGCATTGCGGGGTCCCGGCTTCCTGTTCCTGCGTGTTGCCATCGTCAAATCCGTTTTTTCGGGTGCCGACACCGCCCCGTGGGGGGCGAAGCATAGCCGATCCGCGCGGTTTGACGCGACTTGAAGCCGCGGGCACGATGGGCGCCCCTCGACGGGTGCCGGACCCGCGGAGTCGAATGTCATGAGGCTGGTTTTGCTGGGCGCGCCCGGTTCGGGCAAGGGCACGCAGGCACAACGCATGCAGGCCCGCCATGGCGTGCCCCAGGTGTCGACGGGCGACCTGTTGCGCGAGGCGGTTGCCGCGGGAACCGAGCTAGGCCGGGCCGCGAAGATCGTCATGGACGCGGGCCAGCTCGTCGAGGACCGCATCATGCTCGGCATCATCCGTGAGCGACTTGCGCGCCCGGATGCGGTGCGCGGCTTCATCCTCGACGGATTCCCCCGCACGATCGTGCAGGCCGACGGACTCGCAGCCTTGCTGCGCGAGCTCGGGCAGTCGATCGACGCGGTCGTGCTCTTCGATATCGATCCCGAAGTGCTGCGCAAGCGCGTCGCGGGCCGCCGGAGTTGCCGCCGCTGTGGCCGCGTGTTCCACGTCGAAACCAATCCTCCGCAGGCCGGGGACCGCTGCACGGATGGCGGGCCGCACGATCTCTTCCAGCGTCCCGACGACAACGACGACACCGTGCGCCAGCGGCTCGCGGTGTATTGCGAGCGTACGCAGCCGCTCATCGACTACTACGCAAAATCGGGATTGCTGCGCCGCATCGATGCGGACGGCAGTCTCGAGGATGTGGACGCGCGACTCGAGCGCGCGATTGGGGACTGTCCCCTTTGAAGAAGAACGTCCCCTCTTGACGAGGAGGGGACAGTCACCTTTGAAGGAAGACCTTCAAAGGTGACAGTCCCCTAGAGCGCGGCGAGCAGAGGCTCGCCGACGATTTCCCGCCGCCAGCCGGACAGCACCATCAAGTCACGCGAGCCGCGGGCGAGGGCCGCGAGTTCACGCCGTGTCGCGAGCACCTCCGGCTGGATGCCGAGTTCGCCCGCGAGCGCCGTGAGCTGTTTCTGCAGGAGCTTCTGCAGGCGAAGCTGCTCTGGTCCAGGGCGCGCCGCGTCCTCCACATCGCGTGCTCGAGTCTCGTCGCCGGCAGCCGCGACCGCCGCGAGAATCTCGTCGGCGGCACGGAGCGCCGCGCCGCGCGGCACGGCGGCGAGCCGCGACAAGGCTTCACGAGTTTGCGGCCGCGCCTCGGCAATTTCATGGATGGCGGCATCCGGCAACACCCAGCCCCGCGGCAGGTCGCGGTCCATCGCACGCCGCTCGCGCCAGCTTGCGAGCGCGCGTGCAACCGCCAAGGCCGCCGCATCGAGCCGCTCGAGACCCTTTAGACGGCGCCAGGCCTCCGCAGGCTCGACGCGATACAGGGAAAGCTCGCGAAGCGTCGTGGATTCCTCATCGAGCCATGCGCGGCGGCCGGCCGCCTCGAGCCGTTCTTCGAGCGCATCGGCGAGCGCCGGCAGGTAGCGGACGTCGTCGGCCGCATAGGCGAGCTGTTCCGACGACAGCGGGCGCCGGGACCAGTCGGTGCGTGCATGTCCCTTGGCGAGCTCGATGCCGAGCACCTGGCGGACGAGATCCGCGTACCCGACCTGGGCAGGGAATCCGAGCAGCGCGGCCGCCTGCTGCGTGTCGAAGACCGGCGCGAGCGGTGATCCGGTCAGGGGCAGGAGCGCCTCGATATCCTGGCGCGCCGCATGCAGGAGCTTCGGGCGCCCGGGATCGGCGAGCGGCGCTGCAAGCGCGCCACCGTCAGCAATCGCAAGCGTGTCTATCAGCGCCACGTCGCCGGCGACGGCCACCTGGATCAGGCAGAGCTTCGGGTAATAGGTGCGCTCGCGGACGAATTCGGTGTCGAGCGCGATCGTCGCGCCCCGTGGCCACGAGGAAACGCGAGTCTCGAGAGACTCGGGATCGCGGATTGGAGTTTCGCCGGTGGTCATCACCACCTTATTATGCGTATCCCGCCTCCGTGCCCCAAGGCAGAATGACACGATTGCCGAGTTCGCTGGCCCAGATCGCCCTGTTACGCAAGGACCCGGGCGTATTGCCGGCGTCGCTCCTGCTTTCGGCGCTGCTCGCGCTCGGCTATGTGGGCGCGAATGCCGTGCTCGCGTTCGTGGACCAGGCCGAGCGCATCCTCGCGCGCACAGCCATTGATCTTGGCCTCACGCTCGCATTCTTCTGGATGCTGCTGGCGCTGACGCGCCGCGGGCATCGCCTGCCGCAGACGTTGAGCGCCGTGTTCGGTACCTACATGCTCCTCGCACCGGCGATGACCGTGCTGATCCTGATGCGCGGCCCGGCAAAAACGAACTATGCGGTCTGGCTCCTGACCAATGCCGGCTCGACCGTCATCACGATCTGGTACCTGCTGATCGTCGGCCACATCCTGAAGTGCGCGCTTGATACGGGCCTCGTCACGGGGTTCGCCGTCGCAGTCACCTGGGCAATCGCGAGCCTGGCGATCGCACAAATGATTTTTCCGGCGGCCGTCTGATGCACCTGCACATCATCGGCATCTGCGGCACGTTCATGGGTGGCATCGCCGCCCTCGCTCGCGCCGCGGGACATCGCATAACCGGTTCCGACGCCAACGTCTATCCGCCGATGAGCACGCAGCTCGAGGCGCAGGGCATCGCGCTGATCGACGGCTACGATCCGGCCCAGCTCGACCTCAAGCCCGACGTCGTCCTGGTCGGCAACGTGATGAGCCGCGGCATGCCGCTGATCGAACGGCTGCTCGACAGCGGGCTGCCATTCACCTCGGGTCCGCAATGGCTCGCCGAGAACGTGCTTCGCGGCCGCGAGGTCGCCGCCGTTGCGGGCACGCACGGCAAGACGACGACATCCGCGATGCTCGCCTGGATCCTGCAGGAAGCGGGGCTCGAGCCCGGCTTCCTGATTGGCGGCATACCGGCGAACTTCGGGATGTCGGCCCGGGCGGGCACAGGCGCGGCCTTCGTGATCGAGGCGGACGAGTACGACACGGCTTTCTTCGACAAGCGCGCGAAGTTCGTGCATTACCGGCCGCGCCATCTGCTGCTGACCAATCTCGAATTCGATCATGCCGACATCTATCCCGACCTCGCCTCGATCCAGCGCCAGTTCCATCACCTGGTGCGCACGGTGCCGGGCTCGGGCCGCATCGCCTGGAATGCTGGCGACGCCGCGCTCAAGGCGACGCTCGCGATGGGCGTCTGGACGCCGCTCGTGGAGTTTGCTCGCGAAGCCGAGGCGGAATGGCGTGTGCGCCTCGTCTCCAACGATGGCGCCGCTTTCGAGGTGCTGCAGCGCGGGGAGGCGGCAGGTCTCGTACGCTGGCCGCTGATCGGGCTGCACAACGTCGAGAACGGCCTCGCTGCCATCGTCTGCGCGGCCGGAATGGGCGTAGCGCCTTCGCGTGCCGCCGAAGCGCTCGGGCGGTTCACGGGCGTCCGCCGCCGGCTGGAACTGCGCGGCGAAGTCGGTGGAATCCGCGTTTATGACGATTTTGCCCATCATCCGACAGCCGTCGCAATGACGATCGACGGCGTCAGGCGCCAGCCGGACCCGGGCCGCATCGTAGCCGTGCTCGAGCCGCGTTCGAACACGATGCGCCTCGGCACCCATCGCGCCGAGCTTGCGGCGTCGCTCGCGGGTGCGGACCGCGTGTGGCTCTACCAGCCCGTGGGGATCGAGTGGAATCTCGACGGCGTGGCCACGGAGCTCGGCGCCAAGGCCGCGGTGAAGCGCGACATCCCAGGGCTGCTCGATTCGCTCGTCTCGGACCTTCGGGCCGGCGACCGGGTGCTGATCATGAGCAATGGCGGATTCGGCGGACTGCACGAGCGCCTGCTCGCGGCGCTACGGGCGCGGCCCGCGTGAACGCCGAAGTCAGGGAACTGCCGCTCTTTCCGCTCAATGCCGTGCTGTTTCCCGGCGGACCTTTGCCATTGCGGATCTTCGAGCCGCGCTACGTCGCCATGGTGAGCCGCTGCATGCGCGAGCAGTCCGGCTTTGCGGTCGTGCTCCTCGGCGAGGGCGAAGAGGCGTCGTCGGCGACGAGCTTCGCCGCGACCGGGACCGAGGCGCGGATCGTCGATTTCGACCGGCTCGAAGGTGACCTTCTTGGCATCAGCTGCATCGGCCGCGAGCGCATACGGATCGTCGAGGCCTGGCGAGAGGCGGATGGGCTCAATCGCGGGCGGGTGCTCGACATTGCGGCGGATCCGATCGTGCCCGTGCCGCTCGACCAGGCCTGGCTGACGGAAGTGGTGATGCAGGTCATTCCCGAGGCGGGCGACACGTATCGTCATGTCGAGCGGCGCGAGGACGCGGCCTGGATCGCGAATCGTCTCGCGGAGCTCCTGCCACTGACGCTCGCCGACAAGCAGACGCTGCTCGAACTGGCGGATCCCCTCGAGCGGCTGTCCGTTCTCGAGCCGGCCGTGACAAGGAGCCGCAGTTAGCGCGTCGCGCCCGGCTCCGGGCGGAGCCAGCCTGCAATCCAGGCCACGGCGAGGAGGGCTGCGGCCCAGCCCGCAACGAGCCAGCCGGTGTAACCGTCGAAGCTGCCGACCAGAAAGGACGCGCGGGCTTCTGTATCCACGCGGGTCACCGCGGTCGTCGCCTTGATCACCCACACCCAGCCCATGTGCAGGCCGATGCCCACGGCGATGGCGCCCGTCCGCCGGCGCATGCAGGCGAGGAGCAGGCCCACCAGGACGAGCGTGATGAACGAATCGACGACTGGAAGCGGATTCGCGAAGTTCGTGAGCGCGCTGCCGAGCAGTCGGATTCCGCTGTCCCAGCGCACTTCGTCCGCCGGAATCCGCGCGCTCGCGAGGAAATGGATGGCGGAATAGATAAGCGCGGTTCCCCATGCTGCGACACCAAAGCCGGACTCGCGCGAAACCGCGCGGAACATCAGTCCGCGAAAGAAAGTTTCCTCCAGGATGGCGACGGCGAGACCCGTGAGCGCGCCCGATGCGATGGCCTCGACGAACATGGCCGTGCCGAAACCGGGTCGCAGCGTGACGATGCCGAGCGCGCCCATCACGAGCGACATTGGCAGCATGGTCGCAACCCCGACCGCGAGGCCGGCCGCGATGTGGCGGAGGAACACCGGGCGTGGCAGGCCGTAGCCCCAGTCCACGCGCCCGCGGAGTCCCAGGTGACGCAAGGCCAGGAGCAGCCCGGCGAGGAGGAGCAGTTGCCAGAAGCGGCTGAGAATACGGTGAAACGGCAACTCAGGAGCGAGCGCATGCGCGACGAGCCAGACGGGCCAGGCGACGAGCGCCGCGAGCGCGAGCGTGCCGAAAATGGCTGCGAGGAACCACGCGAGCGCGCGCATCAGCCGTCCCTGGCGATCCCGCAGAAAACGCGCGCGGCGGCCTCGATCGTCGCGGCGATTTCCGCCTCGCCGTGCGCGGCGGAAACGAATCCCGCCTCGAAGGGCGAGGGCGCGAGATAAATGCCGGCATCCAGCATGCCGTGAAAGAAGCGGCGGAACCGGGCGGCGTCGCTGGCCATCACCTGGCGATAGTTCGTGACAGTTGCATCCGCCGTGAAGAAGAGCCCGAACATTCCGCAAACGTGATTGGTCGCGAAGGCGATGCCCGCGGCCTTCGCAGCGGCGGCGAGTCCCTCGACCAGCCGGCCGGTGGTGGCATCCAGGCGCGAGTGGAATCCGGGCTTCGAGATCGCCTCGAGCGTGGCGAGTCCTGCCGCCATCGCGACGGGATTTCCGGAAAGCGTGCCCGCCTGGTAGACGGGACCGAGCGGCGCGAGGCGCTCCATGATGTCCCGCCGTCCGCCGAAGGCGCCGACCGGCATGCCGCCGCCGACGATTTTGCCGAGCGTCGTGAGATCGGGCTTCACGCCGTAGACCGCCTGTGCGCCGCCCAACCCGACGCGAAACCCGGTCATGACCTCGTCGAAGATCAGGACCGCGCCGTGGCGCGTGCAGAGTTCGCGAAGTTTCGGCAGGAATCCGGCCGTAGGCGGCACGCAGCTCATGTTGCCGGCCACCGGCTCCACGATCACGCAGGCAATCTCGGGCCCGGCCGTTGAAAAGCAGGCGTCGAGTGCTGCGACGTCGTTGAAGCCGAGCGTAATCGTCTGTGCGGCGACCGCCGCGGGCACGCCCGCCGAGTCGGGCACGCCGAGCGTCAGCGCGCCGGAACCGGCCTTCACGAGGAGCGCGTCCGAGTGGCCGTGGTAGCAGCCCTCGAACTTCACGATGCGGTCGCGGCCGGTGTAGCCGCGGGCGAGGCGGATCGCGCTCATCGTCGCCTCAGTGCCGGAGCTCACCATCCGCAGCAGTTCGATCGAAGGCATCATCGTCACGATTTTGCGTGCGAGCTCGGTCTCGATGACCGTCGGCGCACCGAACGAGAGCCCGTCCGCCGCGCGCCGGGTGACGGCCGCGATGACCTCCGGATCCGCATGGCCGAGGATCATCGGTCCCCAGGAACCCACGTAGTCGATGAAGCGGCGTCCGTCCTCCGTTTCGATGCAGGCGCCACGTGCACGTCGCACGAACAGCGGCTCTCCGCCGACGCCGCGAAAGGCCCGCACCGGCGAATTCACCCCGCCGGCGATGTATTTCGAGGCGTCCTCGAAGTGGGACATGCGTGCGGGGTCCGTCAGCGCCGCTCGACGCGGAAGCCGCGGTCTTCGAGGAGTGCCGGGAGGCCGCGCGGACCGACGAGATGCATCGCGCCGACCACCAGAAGCACGTCGTCTTCGCCCTCGAGCATCTCGCTCACCTGGTCCGCCCAGTTCCTGTTGCGTTCAAAAAGCAGCGCCTCCGCGAGGTCGGGATAGTCCTCGAAATCATCGTCGAGGCGATCCTCGAGGCCCGATTCGTCGCCGTTGCGCCAGGCCTCGAGCAGGGGCTCGATCACCGCTTCCACGTCGCCGGCTTCCTCGAGGGATTGCAGCAGCATTTCCCTCTGCAACTCGGCCGGAAGCGAGTCGAGCATGCCGAGCTGGCCGTCGAGCGTCTCTAGCCCGCAGCCACCTTTTCCTTCCTTCTTCGCCTCCGCCTGGATGATCTGCTCGACGCCGTGCTCGACGTCGAAGCCGTGCATCTGCAGGGCCATCAACGACACGGTGAGGCCGGCGAACCAGGGCTCGAAGGCGGCAAACGGGGCGAGGTCGATGTCCGCCGCGGCCGCGCTGTCGCGCACGCGGTCGGCGTCGTCGCCGAGCAGGTCGAAGAGGCTCCGGCCCTCGGGGTCGATCGCGCGGGCGAACGTGAGTGAGGTCTTTTCCATGTCGGTCTCCGCGTCGGGATCGAGTTCCAGGCAGACGCGCTCCGCATCGTCGAGCGCCTCGGCGAGCGCGCCGCCGATCGTGAAACCGCCCTCGGGCAGCAGGTGCACCGAACCGAACAGGTAGACCGTGTTGTCGCGACCACTTACCTCCCAAAGGGCCGGCTCCGCGCCTGCGCCCGCCGACGCAAACATCGCGCTCACGGCGAGGGCTGCCGCGAGAAGTCCCATCCGGTCGCTGTCACGCATCGTCGTCCACCCATTCAACGCCCGTTTCGATGCCGCCATCGTCCCCGAGCTGGATCCAACGGTACGCGGGCGGGCGCGTGTCCACTTCGAATTCATCCGCATTCTGCGCAAACTGCATGCAGGTCGACGGCGTGCCCATCAGGCGCACACGGCCGTGCATGCCCTCGAAAGGCTGGTGCGTGTGGCCCCAGGCGAGGCCGCGCACGCCGGCGTGCCGTGCTACGACGGCGAAGAACTCGGTTGCGTTGTCGAGCATCAGTTCGTCGAGCCAGCGGCTCCCGTGCGGCACCGGCTGGTGATGCAGGCAGATCAGCGCGAGAGCCTCCGCATGCCCGGCGAGTGAACGGTCGAGACGTTCGAGTTCCGCCTCCGACAGGTGGCCATGGTGCGATTCCGCAACGGTACTGTCGAGCATCACGATCAGCCAGTTGCCGTAGCGCACGGCGAGATCGTGAACGAAGGGCGGGCCGGCCAGCTCGCGCCGAACCTGTTCCGAATTGTCGTGATTGCCAGGCAGGCAATGCACGGGCGCCGTCAAGGCGCCGAACTGCGCCCTGAGCTCGGCGTAGCCCGCGGCATCGTCGTGCACGAGGTCGCCTGTCAGCAGCACGGCGTCGGGCGCAGGATGATGCTTGCGCGCATGGGCGAGGCAACGCGCGAGCGTCACATCGGTCGCGACGCCCCGCACGAGCATGCCCGGTGTTCCTGGAAGATGCGGATCCGTGAACTGCAGCAGTCGCACCGGGCGCGATTCAGTAGCGGTAGTGATCGGGCTTGAACGGCCCGGTCGCCGGCAAGCCGAGATAACGCTCCTGCTCCGCCGTCATGGTCGTGAGCTTAGCCCCGACGCGCTCGAGGTGCAGCCGTGCGACCTTCTCGTCGAGCGCCTTCGGCAACACGTAGACGCGGTTCTCATAGCGGTCGCCGTGCGCAAAGAGCTCGATCTGCGCGAGCACCTGGTTCGTGAAGGAATTCGACATGACGAACGACGGGTGGCCGGTGCCGCAGCCGAGGTTCACGAGCCGGCCCTCGGCCAGCACGATGATGCGTTTTCCGTCCGGGAAAATGACGTGATCCACTTGCGGCTTGATGTTCTCCCAGCGGTACTGCCTGAGCGACGCGATGTCTATCTCGCTGTCGAAGTGGCCGATGTTGCAGACGATTGCCTGGTGCTTCATCCGCCGCATGTGGTCGTGATTGATCACGTTCACGTTGCCGGTCGCCGTCACGAAGATGTCGGCGGAGGCACATGCGTCGTCCATCGTGACGACCCGGTAGCCTTCCATCGCGGCCTGCAGTGCGCAGATCGGGTCGATCTCGGTGACCCATACGGTCGCGCCGAGCCCACGCAGCGACTGCGCACAACCCTTGCCGACGTCGCCGTAGCCCGCGACCAGCGCGATCTTGCCGGCGATCATCACGTCGGTCGCGCGCTTGATGCCGTCCACGAGCGATTCGCGGCAGCCGTAGAGATTGTCGAACTTCGCCTTCGTGACCGAGTCGTTGACGTTGATCGCGGGGAAAGGCAGGCGGCCCTCTGCGGCGAGCCGGTACAGGCGCTTGACGCCGGTCGTGGTTTCCTCGGTGACACCCTTGATTTCGGCGAGGCGTGCGGAATACCAGCCCGGCTGCGACTCGAGACGCTTGCGGATCGAGGCGTACAGGAACTGCTCTTCCTCGTTCGAAGGCTTCGCGATGACCGACGCGTCCCGTTCGGCCCGCGAGCCGAGCATCAGCAGGAGCGTCGCGTCGCCGCCGTCGTCGAGGATCATGTTGGCCTGGCGCCCGCCGGGCCAGTCGAAGATCCGGTGGGCGAACTCCCAGTACTCCTCGAGCGTTTCGCCCTTGGTCGCGAACACCGGGATGCCGGCCGCGGCGATCGCGGCGGCGGCGTGGTCCTGGGTCGAGAAGATGTTGCAGGATGCCCAGCGCACTTCCGCGCCGAGCGCCGCGAGCGATTCGATCAGGACCGCGGTCTGGATCGTCATGTGCAGCGAGCCCGCGATGCGGGCGCCTGCAAGCGGCCGGCTCTTGCCGAATTCGGCGCGCACCGCCATCAGGCCGGGCATCTCCGTTTCTGCGATCGCCATCTCGCGACGGCCCCATTCGGCCTGCGACAAATCGGCGACGCGGAAATCCTTGAACTCTGTATTGATCACGGCATTCATGGTCGTACCTCTCCTTTGCGAGCGAGAGCGCCGTTTCCTGTCGCGATCTTCGAGCCTGGCAGGCCTCGGCCTGTTGCAACGCTCCTCGAAGATCGTGGCGACTGTCACCTTTAGCCTTCAGGCAAAAGGTGACTGTCCCCTCCTAAAGTCCCGCCGCCTTCCTGAGCGCTTTCGCCCGGTCGGTGCGTTCCCAGCTGAAGGCAGTGAACGTCGAACTGCGCCGGACCTTCGCGCCATTCGATTCCTCATGCCAATCGTAGTTCATCTCGACCGGCTCCCGCCCGAAGTGACCATAAGCGGCCGTCGCCTGGTACATCGGGTGGATCAGGTCGAGCATCTTCATGATGCCCCAGGGGCGCAGGTCGAAGTGGGCGCGCACCAGCTTTTCGAGACGTTCGTCGCTGATCCGGCCGGTCCCGAAGGTTTGCACCGAGATCGAAGTCGGCCGCGCGACGCCGATCGCGTAGGACACCTGGATTTCGCAGCGGCTGGCAAGACCGGCCGCAACCAGGTTCTTGGCGACATATCGCGCTGCATAAGCCGCTGAGCGGTCGACCTTGGACGGGTCCTTGCCGGAAAACGCGCCGCCCCCATGGCGCGCCATGCCGCCGTAGGTATCGACGATGATCTTGCGCCCTGTCAGGCCGCAGTCGCCTACGGGGCCGCCGATCACGAAGCGCCCGGTCGGGTTGATGTGGTACTTCGTGCGCTTGCCGAGCCAGCGCGCCGGCAGCACCGGCTTGATGATCTCCTCCATGACGGCCTCGTGCAGGTCCTTCTGGCGGACCTCCGGCGCATGCTGGGTCGAGAGCACGACCGCCTCGATGCCGACCGGCTTGTGGTCCTCGTAGGCAAAGGTCAACTGGCTTTTCGCATCGGGGCGAAGCCAGGGCAGTTTCGGCTGGCGACCCTTGCGGACTTTCGCCTGCCGCTCGACGAGCTTGTGGGCGTAATGGATCGGCGCCGGCATGAAGGCCGGTGTCTCGTTGGTCGCATAACCGAACATCAGTCCCTGGTCGCCGGCACCCTGGTCTTCGGGATTCCGCCGGTCGACGCCCTGGGCGATGTCGACGGACTGCTTGCCGATCACATTGACAACGCCACAGGTGTGGCCGTCGAAACCGACCGTCGAGGACGTGTAGCCGATGTCGCAAATAACGCCGCGCACGAGCGCCTCGAGATCGATCCAGGCGCCGGTCGTGATCTCGCCGGCGACCACCGCGATGCCGGTCTTGACGAGGGTCTCGCAGGCCACGCGTGCACGCGGATCGCGCGCGAGCAGCGCGTCGAGGACGGCATCCGAGATCTGGTCAGCGACCTTGTCGGGGTGGCCCTCGGAGACCGATTCGGAGGTGAACAGGAAGTTGCCAGACATCGAAAAATTATACGGCATCGGAGACAATGGTGGTTTGCCGCCGGAGCGTTTGAATGCCCAGCCGCCGCGAGCTCGCCAATGCCATCCGGGCCCTCAGCATGGATGCCGTGCAACGCGCCAATTCGGGCCACCCGGGAATGCCGATGGGCATGGCGGACATCGCGGAAGTCCTCTGGCGCGACTTCCTGAAGCACAACCCGGGAAATCCCCGGTGGGCCGATCGCGACCGTTTCGTGCTGTCGAACGGCCACGGCTCGATGCTCCTTTATTCGGTGCTCAACTTGACCGGCTATCCGCTCGCGATGGACGAATTGCGGAACTTCCGCCAGCTCGGCTCGCGCACGGCCGGGCATCCGGAGCACGAGGTCGACATCGGCATCGAAACGACCACGGGCCCGCTGGGGCAGGGCCTCGCGAACGCCGTTGGAATGGCCCTCGCCGAGAAGAAGCTCGCCGCCGCCTTCAACCGGCCGGGCCACGAGATCGTGGATCACCATACCTGGGTTTTCCTCGGCGATGGCTGCCTGATGGAAGGCATCTCGCACGAAGCCTGCTCGCTCGCCGGCACCTGGGGACTCGGCAAGCTGATCTGCTTCTATGACGACAACGGCATTTCGATCGACGGCGAGGTCGTGGGCTGGTTCACGGACGACACGCCGAAACGTTTCGAGGCCTACGGCTGGCAGGTGATCCGCGCCGTCGACGGCCATGATCCGGAGGCCGTTGCGCGGGCAATCAGGAAGGCGAAGCGCGAGAAGTCGAAACCGACGCTGATCTGCTGCAAGACGATCATCGGCTACGGTGCGCCCAATAAGCAGGGCAAGGAGGAATGCCACGGCGCGGCGCTCGGCGCCGATGAAGTGGCGCGCGCGCGCGAATCGCTCGGCTGGCCGCATGAGCCCTTCATCGTGCCCGAGGCGATTCGCGCGGCCTGGGACGCGCGCGCTGCGGGCAAGCGCGCAGATGGCCGCTGGCGGCGGCGCTTCAAGGCCTACGAGCAGGCGTACCCGGAACTCGCCGCGGAGTTCCGGCGTCGCGTCGACTCCCTGTTGCCACCGGCGCTCGAAGCCTGGATCGGCGAGGGTGCGGCCGCCGCGCAGGGCGCCGCGAAGCCGCTTGCGACCCGCCAGAGTTCGCAGGCCGTGCTCGACGGGCTCGCGACGCGCCTGCCGGAGCTCCTCGGGGGATCAGCCGACCTCACGGGCTCGAACAACACGCGGATCAAGGGCACGGCGGTTTTTTCGAAGGCGCAGCCGGAAGGCGCGTATCTGCACTACGGCGTCCGCGAGTTCGGCATGGGTGCGATCATGAACGGCCTCGCGTTGCACGGTGGCTTCATCCCCTTTGGCGGAACGTTTCTCGTGTTCTCCGATTACGCGCGCAGCTCCTTGCGCATGGCGTCGATCGTGGGGGCCGGCAGCATCTTCGTGCTCACACACGATTCCATCGGGCTTGGCGAGGACGGGCCGACGCACCAGCCCGTCGAGCACCTTGCGTCGCTCCGGATAATCCCCCGCATGGAAGTCTGGCGGCCCTGCGACACCGCCGAGACCTGGGTCGCCTGGGGCGCGGCCATACGCCGCCGGCGCGCACCTACCGCATTGGCGCTCACGCGGCAGGCACTGCCGCCACAGCCGCGCGACGCCGCGCAACTGGACGCCATCCGGCGCGGCGGATACGTGCTCGCGGACTGCGAAGGCCGGCCCGAATGCATTCTCATCGCGACTGGCTCGGAAGTTGCGCTCGCGATCGAGGCGGCCCAGGCTCTTGCGACTCGGGGTCGGCGCGTCCGCGTCGTCTCCATGCCCTGCACCAGCGTGTTCGACGCCCAGGACGATGCCTGGCGCGCGGCCGTGCTGCCTGCCGAGGTCACGCGCCGCATCGCGATCGAGGCCGGCGTTCCGGACGGCTGGTGGCGCTACGTCGGGCCAGGCGGCCGCGTGATCGGCATGCGCAGTTTCGGCGCCTCAGCACCCGGAAAGGACCTTTTCCGGCATTTCGGTTTCACATCCGCCGCCGTCGTCGAGGCTGCGGAGTCATTGCTAAACGGAGAGAATTGACCATGGCGATCAAGGTAGGCATCAATGGATACGGCCGCATCGGGCGCAACATCCTGCGCGCACTCCATGAATCGAAGCGCACGGGCGAGATCAGCATCGTCGCGATCAACGACCTGGGCGATGCGAACACGAACGCGCACCTGACACGCCACGACACGGCTCACGGGCCATTTCCCGGGAAAGTCGCCGTCGACGGAAATCACATGGTCGTGAATGGCGACCGCATCCGCGTGCTCGCCGAACGGGATCCGTCGCAGTTGCCCTGGGGCGAGCTTGGCGCGGACATCGTGCTCGAATGCACGGGCCTCTTCGCGAACAAGGAGAAGGCTTCGAAGCATCTCGCCGGCGGGGCGAAGAAAGTCGTCATTTCCGCGCCGGCCGACGGCGTCGATGCGACGATCGTCTACGGTGTCAACCACAAGACGCTACGCGGTGATATGACCGTGATCTCGAATGCGTCCTGCACGACGAACTGCCTCGCGCCACTCGTGCAGCCGCTCCACGAAAGTCTGGGCGTCGTCGCCGGCATCATGACCACGGTGCATGCGTACACGAACGACCAGGTGCTGACCGACGTCTATCACAGCGACTTGCGCCGGGCGCGATCAGCGACGATGTCGATGATACCGACGAAGACCGGGGCGGCGGCTTCGGTGGGTCTCGTGCTGCCGGAGTTAAAAGGCAAGCTGGACGGATTCTCGGTCCGTGTACCGACGATCAACGTCTCGTTCGTCGATCTCACGTTCACGGCGAAACGCGCTACCACAGCGGAAGAAGTCAACGCCATCCTGCGCAAGGCCTCGGAGGGTTCGCTGAAGGGCATCCTTGACTACACTGTGGAGCCGCTGGTATCGATCGACTTCAACCACAACCCCGCGTCCGGCACGGTGGACGCGCAGCTCACGAAGGTGCTGGGCGGCACGCTCGTCAAAGTCTGCGCCTGGTACGACAACGAGTGGGGATTCTCGAATCGCATGCTCGACACGACACTCGCCTGGTCGCGTGCGGGCTGACGGGGCCGATGAAGGCGATCCGGATGGCGGACCTCGATCTCGCGGGGCGGCGCGTGCTGATCCGCGAGGACTTCAATGTGCCCATCGCGAACGGCGCGGTCACGAGCGATGCGCGGATCCGCGCGGCGCTGCCGACGCTCCGTGCCGCAATCGAATGCCGGGCCCGCGTTCTCGTGATGTCGCACCTCGGCCGTCCGAAGGAAGGGGAACGCGACCCCGCGCTCTCGCTCGCGCCTGTCGCAAAGTCGCTGTCGCAACTGCTCGGGCGGCCCGTGCGATTCGTCGAGGACTGGATCGGCGGCGTCACGGCGGAGCCCGGTGAAGTCGTTCTCCTGGAAAACGTCCGCTACCTCAAGGGCGAGAAGAAGGACGACGAGGCGCTGGCAAAGCGCATGGCCGCGCTCTGCGACGTTTTCGTCATGGATGCATTCGGAACCGCGCATCGCGCGGAGGCGAGCACGTACGGCGTCACGCTTCAAGCGCCGGTCGCCTGTGCCGGGCCGCTGCTTGCGGCCGAACTCGATGCGCTCGAACGTGCTTTGCACGCGCCGGCGCGTCCGCTCGTCGCGGTCGTGGGCGGCGCCAAGGTCTCGACTAAGCTGTCAGTGCTCGAGAACCTGATCTCCAGGGTTGACCAGCTCGTGGTCGGCGGCGGCATCGCGAACACGTTCCTCGCCGCCACCGGGATGCCCGTCGGAACGTCCCTGCATGAACCCGACATGGTCGACGTCGCGAAGCGCCTCCTCTCGGTAGCGAAGAAACGCGGCGTCGGCATCCCGATTCCCACCGACGTCGTGGTCGCGCGGGAGTTCGCGGCGACCGCGAAGGCAGAAATCCGCGCGGCATCCGCGGTCGGCATGGACGAAATGATCCTCGACATCGGCCCCGAATCGGCGAAAGCCGTTGCCGCGATCGTCGCAAGGGCGGGCACCGTGATCTGGAACGGCCCGCTCGGCGTGTTCGAATTCGATCAGTTCGGCGAGGGCACGCGCGCGCTCGCTGCCGCGATCGCAAAGAGCCCGGCGTTCTCGATCGCGGGCGGCGGCGACACGCTCGCCGCGATCGAAAAGTACGGGATCCAAAACGATGTTTCCTATATTTCCACCGGCGGCGGCGCCTTTCTCGAGTTCGTCGAGGGCAAGACCCTGCCGGCGGTTGCGGCGCTCGAGCGGCGCGCGGCGGATTCCCCGCCGCGCTGACGGGAGCTCTCATGCCAAGACGCACCAAGATCGTGGCGACACTCGGACCGGCAACCGATCCCGAGCCGGCGCTGCGGGACCTGATCGAAGCCGGTACGGACCTGGTCCGCGTCAATTTTTCGCATGGCGGCTTCGACGAGCACGCGAAGCGGATCGAGCGCGCCCGAGCCGCTGCGGCGAAAGCTGGGCGGGTTGTCGGCATCCTTGGCGACCTGCGCGGTCCCAAGGTCCGCATCGAGCGCTTCGCGACGGGCCGCGCGTCCCTGGTCGAGGGCGACACGTTCACGCTCGATCCGGCCTTCGATCCGGCGAACGGCACGGACCGCATCGTGGGCGTCGCCTATGAGTCGCTGCCGCACGACGTGCGGGCGGGCGATACGCTTCTCCTGAACGACGGGCTCATCTCGCTGGAAGTCACCGGTGTCGAGGGCACGCGCGTTCATACGAAGGTCCTGACGAGCGGGGAGCTCTCCGACATGAAGGGCCTCAACAAGCTCGGCGGCGGGCTTTCGGCAGGTGCACTGACGGCGAAGGATCGCGACGACATCCGGATGGCAGCGGAGCTCGGCGTCGATTACCTCGCCGTGTCCTTCGTGCGCAATCGGGAAGACATCGTGGAAGCCTGGGACCTGATGCGCGCCGCGGGCGGCGAGGGGAGGATCGTCGCGAAGATCGAGCGGCGCGAGGCGATCGACAACCTCGAGCCGATCATCGAAACGAGCGCCGCCGTGATGGTTGCGCGCGGAGACCTCGGCGTCGAAGTCGGCTACGCGGAGCTGACCGGGCTCCAGAAGCACATCATTGCGCTTGCACGTGCCCGCAACCGCCTGGTGATCACGGCGACGCAGATGATGGAATCGATGATTCACGCGCCGGTGCCCACGCGCGCCGAGGTATCGGATGTCGCGAACGCGGTGATGGACGATACCGACGCCGTGATGCTTTCCGCCGAGACAGCGGTTGGCCGTCATCCCGGACGCGTGGTGCGGGCCATGGCGCAGGTGATCGAAGGCGCGGAGAAATGGCAGTTCTCCAACCGGCCCGATCTCCAGCGCGCGGACCGCGATTTCATCCGCACCGACGAGGCGATTGCGGCGGCGGTGATGTATACCGCCAATCACCTCGATGTGCGCGCGATCGTCGCCCTGACGGAATCAGGCTCAACCGCACTCTGGATGTCGCGCATCCGCTCCGACATCCCGATCTATGCGTTCACGCGCCACCCGGGGACGCAGCGGCGCGTCACCCTCTATCGCGGCGTGTATCCGGTCGACTTCGACGTCACGCATCCGCGCCCGGAGAAGATTTACGGAGCGATATTCGAGCGCATGATCGCCGACGGCCTGGCCGCCGAGGGCGACCTGATCATCGTGACCAAGGGCGAGTTCTCCGGCGTTTCGGGCGGCACCAATTCGATGAAGATCGTCAAGGTCCAGACCAGGTCGGCATGATGCCGTTGGCCCGGATAAAGGGGACGTTCCCCTTTTTCATCCGTGAAAAAGGGGAACGTCCCCTTTATCCGGGCACGGCATGAAGCCGCGCGCCCGGCGGGCCCTCCGTTATGGACTCGGGATTCCGGCCGGCCTCCTGCTCATTCTGGTGCTCGCCGCCTGGCTCGCGCTCCGTGCGAGCCTCCCTCGCCTCGAAGGCGAGGTTTCGGTCAGCGGCCTCACCGCAGAGGTCACCATCGAACGCGATGCCGCGGGCGTGCCGGTGATCCGCGGCCGCGATCGCGTGGATGTTGCGCGTGCAACCGGATACGCGCACGCGCAGGACCGCTGGTTCCAGATGGACCTGCTGCGCCGAACGGGTGCCGGCGAACTTTCGGCGCTCCTCGGCGCGGGCCTGCTCGACGCCGACCGCCATATCCGTCCGCACCAGTTCAGACGCAAAGCGGAGCAGGCGCTCGCCGCGCTCGATGCGCGCGACCGCGTTTTGATCGAGGCCTATGCGGCTGGCGCGAATGCCGGGCTCGCGACCCTGCGCACGCGGCCGTTCGAATACCTGCTGCTCCGGAAGACGCCGCAGCCCTGGCGGGCCGAAGATTGTCTCCTCGTCGTGTACGCGATGTGGATCGATCTCCAGGGACTCGAGGCGAGGAACGAGCAGCGCCGCGGCCGCCTGGCGTTGGCACTCCCGGAATCCCTGTATCGATTCATTGTCGAACCGGACCCGGACGGGGAGGCGCCGCTCGACGACAGCCGCCTGCCCCGCATGGCGATGCCGACGGCGACGGAGTACGACCTGCGTCGACTCGATCGCGGACTGTTCGAAAAGGTGGAAGAAAAACGCGCGCGGTCCCGCCAGGCAGCACTCTGGATCGGCGAACGCGACGCGATGGTCGGCAGCAACAACTGGGCGGTTGCCGGAGCCCGCGCGAAAGGCGGCGGGGCGATCGTCGCGAACGACATGCATCTCGGGCTCAACGTGCCGAATATCTGGTACCGGGTGCGCCTCGTCGCGGAAAGCGGAGGGCTCGACGTCAGCGGTGTGAGCCTGCCTGGCGTTCCCGCAGTCATCGCGGGCAGCAACGGCAAAATCGCCTGGGGATTCACGAACAGCTACGGCGATTTCCAGGACCTCGTCCAGCTCGAGCGCGGTCCCGATGGCGAGGACAGCTACCTGACGGCCGATGGATCCCGCCGCCTCGATCTGGAAACGGAAATACTGGAAGTCGCCGGCGGTGAACCCGAGAAGCTTCCAATCCGGAAGACGATCTGGGGACCGGTGGTCAGCGCGGACGATGACGGCCATCCGCTCGCGCTCGCGTGGACCGCGCACAACCCCGCCGCCACGGACATGGCGCTGCTACGGCTCGAGGACGCGGAGGATCTGGACGCAGCCGCGGCGATTATCGGCGGCGCCGGCATGCCGGGTCAGAACGTGATGATTGCGGATCGCAGCGGCCGCATCGGCTGGGTCTTTTCCGGCCGCCTTCCGCGCCGCCAGGGCATTGATCCTTCGCGTCCGTCTCCCTGGCATGCGGAAGGCGCGGGCTGGGTCGGCTGGATTCCGCCAGCGGAGTCGCCGCGGCTCCTCGATCCGCCGCAGGGTTACGCCTGGAGCGCGAACGCGCGGGTCGTAGGTGGCGACGCCTACCTGCAAATCGGCGACGGCGACTATGCGCCCGCGGCGCGCGCGCGGCAGATCCGGGATCGCCTGTCCGCACTCGACCAGGCAGAGCCAGCCGACATGCTCGCGATCCAGCTCGACGACCGCGCCGATTATGCGGCCCGCTGGCAGCCAATCCTCCGGCGCGCTCTTGCCGGGGCCGGCGAAGACGCGGCCGGGCGGCTCGTCGCCGGCTGGAGCGGGAATGCCGCGATCGATGACGCGGGTTACCGGCTATTGCGCGAATTCGAGCGCCGCGTGTCGGTTCGCGCCTTCGAGATGCTTGCAGTTGAGGCGCTCGCGCGCTGGCCGGATTTTCCCTGGCGTGCGCCTCAGCGATTCACCGAAGTCGCCTGGCGCCTCGTCAATGAGCGTCCCGCGCACTTGCTCGATCCACGATTTGCCGACTGGGACCTCTGGCTCGCGGACGTGGCGAAGGAGGTGGTTGGCGAGTTGCCTGCAGGCTGCGTGGATCTCACGGATTGCGCCTGGGGCAAGGTGAACGTCACCGCGATCCGCCACCCGATCAGTGAGGCGCTCCCTTTCCTTTCGCGCTTTCTCGACATGCCGACCGATGCCTTGCCCGGCGACTGGTCGACGCCGCGCGTGCAGTCTCCGGACTTCGGGGCATCCGAGCGCTTCGCGGTTTCGCCTGGACGCGAATCCGAGGGTTACCTCCACATGCCCGGTGGGCAGAGCGGGCATCCCTTGTCGCCGTTCTACCGAGCGGGCCATGGGGCCTGGGTGCGCGGCGATTGGACGCCGTTTCTTCCGGGGCCTGCGCGTCATACTCTGACACTGGTACCAGGAGTCGATCGGCAATGACGCACACGACCGAGCAGGAAGCTTTCTGGCACGGCGAGTTTGGCAACGCCTACACGGATCGAAACAAGGGACCCGACTGGGTCGGAGCCAACGAGGCGTTCTTCGCGAAGATCCTCGGCTACGCACGCGACTTGCGGTCGGTCCTCGAACTCGGTCCGAATATCGGCCTGAACCTTATGGCGCTCCGGCGCCTCTTGCCCACAGCGAAACTCTCCGCGGTCGAGATCAACGAAAAGGCCGCGGCGGAACTGAGGGCCGCCCTGCCGGACGTCGATCTGCACCGGTCCTCGATCCTGGAATTCGAACCCCGCGAAACCTGGGACCTCGTGTTCACCAAGGGTGTCCTGATCCACATCAATCCGGATAAGCTGCCAGTCGTCTACGAGCTGATGTACCGCTGCTCCAGGCGGTTCGTGATGGTCGCCGAGTACTACAACCCGAAGCCCGTGGAGATTGACTATCGCGGACATGCCGGCAAGCTCTTCAAGCGGGATTTTGCGGGGGAGATACTCGACATGTTTCCGGACCTGTCGCTTCGTGCCTATGGTTTCGCCTGGCACCGCGACCCAGTCTCTCCCCAGGACGATCTCACCTGGTTTCTGCTGGAAAGGAAATAAGCATGCGCAAGGCAATGCTCTTCGTTATCACGCTCGGCGCCCTCGCGTACTCGTCAGCGCACGCCGAAACGGTCGTGATCGAGGCGGAGCGGTATCTCGACGTCGTCGCGGGGCGAATCGTGTCGCCGGCCGTCATCGTCGTCGAAGGAGACCGGATTGCAGCAGTCAATCCCGCGGTGCGGCCGGCCGTCGCGAAGACGATCGACCTCGGCGCGCACACGATCCTTCCGGGCCTGATGGATGCGCACACGCACCTGAATTACGACATCGTCGAGGGCTGGGAAACGCAGCCGGTCCGCTATTCGACCGGCGACTTTGCGCTCCGCGGCGTGCCGAACGCGAAGGCGACGCTGCTCGCGGGTTTTACGACCGTGCGCGATCTCGGCACGGGCCTCGGCTTCTCCGACGTCGCGCTGCAGCGTGCGATCGACAAGGGCTGGGTCGTCGGCCCGCGCATGATTCCCGCGGGACACGCGCTTTCGATCACGGGCGGCCACTGCGACCTCACGGGTTTCGGTCCAGGCATAGAACCGCGGGACTACGTTTCCGGCATTGCGGACGGAGTCGACCAGGTGCTGAAGGCGGCCCGCTACCAGATCAAGCACGGAGCGAAAGTCATCAAGATCTGCGCGACGGCCGGCGTGCTGTCGTTCGAGGGGCCGGTCGGCGCACAGCAGTACACGGTGGAGGAGCTGCGAGCGGCGGCGGAAGAGGCGCATCGGCATGGATTGAAAATCGCCGCGCACGCGCATGGCACCGAAGGAATCATCGCCTCCAGCGAGGCGGGCATCGACAGCATTGACCACAACTCGATCATGACGGAAGAGGCGGCACAGGCCATCAGGAAGAACGGAAACTTCGTCGTCCCCAACCTGCACCTGATCGACACGCTGAAGACCACGGAGTTGCCGCCTGCGCTTGCTGCGAAGCAGGCCTACCTCGAGCCGCTCGCGATCGAGAGCTTCGGGCGCGCATTGAAGTACGGGCTCAAGGTCTCCTTCGGCACCGACGCGGGCGTCTTTCCGCACGGGGACAATGCCAGGGAATTCGCGGCACGGGTCAAGCACGGCGACACGCCGCTGCACGCCATCCGGAGCGCGACGATCGTGAACGCGGATCTCTTCGACACGCCCGATCGGGGCCGGATCGAGGCGGGCTTGCTCGCAGACCTGATCGCGGTCAAGGGCAATCCGCTGGATGACGTCAGCTTGCTCGAGGACGTCCGCTTCGTGATGAAGGGCGGAGTCGTCTACAAGCACGAGAAATAGCGGACGGGGAAAGGGGACAGGAAAGGGGACGTTCCCCTTTTCCCGAAGGACCAAAGAAAAAGGGGAACGTCCCCTTTCCTGTCCTTTCCTGTCCCCTTTCCCCAAAGCGCTATTGCAGCGTTCTCATGGCCCGATCCAGCCCCGCAAGCGTCAGCGGGTACATGCGGTCCTCGAAAAGCTCGCGCGTGATCCGGATAGACGGCGTGAATTCCCAGCGTTCGCGCGGCTCGGGATTCAGCCAGACGTGGCGCGGGTAGCTTGCGAGCAGGCGCTTCATCCACGCAGCGCCCGGCTCCTCGTTCCAGTGCTCGATGCTTCCGCCCGGCTGGATGATCTCGTAGGGACTCATCGTTGCGTCGCCGACGACCACGAGACGGTAATCCTGGCCGTAGGTATGCATCACCCGTGCGAGCGTCGTGCGTTCGCCGTGGCGCCGGCGATTGTCCTTCCACACCGATTCGTAGACGAAATTGTGGAAGTAGAAATACTCGAGATGCTTGAATTCTCCGCGCGCAGCGGAGAAGAGTTCCTCGCAGATCCGGACGTGATCGTCCATCGAACCGCCGATGTCGAGGAACAGCAGCACCTTGATCGCGTTATGCCGCTCCGGGACCATGCGGATATCGAGCAGGCCTGCGCGTCGGGCGGTCGAGTCGATCGTCCCGTCGAGGTCGAGGATCTCGGTTGCGCCCTGGCGCGCAAACCGGCGCAGGCGCCGCAGCGCCAGCTTGACGTTTCGCGTTCCGAGCTCGACCGAATCGTCGAGGTTCGCGAACTCGCGGCGCTCCCAGACCTTGACGGCGCGGCGATTGCCCGCCGTTTCCCCGCCGATGCGCACGCCCTCCGGGTTGTAGCCATGGGCGCCGAAAGGGGAAGTGCCGCCGGTGCCGATCCACCGGTTGCCGCCCTGATGGCGTGCCTTCTGTTCCTCGAGGCGCTTTCGCAGGGTTTCCATCAGCGCGTCCCAGCCGCCAAGGGCCGCGATGCGCGCCTTTTCCTCGGGTGAGAGCGAGAGCTCGAAGTCCTTCCGCAGCCAGTCGGCAGGAACCTCGGAGGCGAGCAGGGCCTCAAACAGGTCTTGCGCGCCCCTGAAGTGCGCCGCGAACACACGGTCGAAGCGGTCGTAGTGGCGTTCGTCCTTGACGAGCACGGTGCGCGCGACCCAATAGAAATCTTCCGCCGAAAGGCCGATCAACCGGGCTTCGAGCGCCTCGAGGAGTGCGAGGAACTCCGTGATGGACACCGGCACGCCGGCGGCGCGCAGCATCAGGAAGAAGCGGATCAGCATCGGCCGGCCGCAGGGCTACGGATCAGCCGGGACGGCCCGCGCGGCGGTTCAGGAACACGAGCTGCTCGAAGAGGTGCACATCCTGCTCGTTCTTCAGCAGCGCGCCGTAGAGCGGCGGGATCGAGGACTTTGCCTCGTCGGCGCGCAGTGCCTCCGGTGGGATGTCCTCGGCGAGCAGCAGCTTGATCCAGTCGAGCAGTTCCGACGTGGACGGTTTCTTCTTGAGGCCCGGCACATCGCGGATCCGGTAGAACGCGGACAGGGCCTCGGCCAGCAGCGACTTCTTGAGCCCCGGGAAGTGCACCTCGACGATCTGCTCCATCGTTGCGCTGTCTGGAAACCGGATGTAATGGAAGAAGCAGCGGCGCAGGAAGGCATCCGGCAGTTCCTTCTCGTTGTTGCTGGTGATGAATACGATCGGCCGCTCCCGCGCCTTCACGAGCTGCCGCGTTTCGTAGACATAGAATTCCATGCGATCGAGTTCGCGCAGCAGGTCGTTCGGAAACTCGATGTCGGCCTTGTCGATCTCGTCGATCAGGAGCACGGCCCGCCGCCCGCTCTCGAACGCGCGCCACAGCATGCCGGGCACGATGTAGTTCGCGATGTCCTTGACGCGCTCGTCGCCCAGCTGCGAATCGCGTAGCCGCGAGACGGCGTCGTATTCGTAGAGTCCCTGCTGGGACTTGCTCGTCGACTTGATGTGCCACTCGAAGAGCGGCGTGTCGAGCGCGCGCGCGACTTCCTCCGCGAGCTGCGTCTTGCCGGTACCCGGCTCGCCCTTGACCAGGAGCGGCCGGCCGAGCGTGATCGCGGCATTGACCGCGAGCGCGAGCTCGCCGGTTGCAACGTAGCTGTCCGAGCCCTCAAAGCGATTCAAAGGGGAATTCAAAGGGGACGTTCCCCTTTATCCCTCAATGTCGAAACCTGCCATGGACGTCGCATGAATAAAGGGGAACGTCCCCTTTGAATTCCCATCAACTCGTCTTGGCAGGCGCGGCCTTCGCCGCGAGCTGCCTGAGGTCCGCCAGCACCATCTCGGAATGGCCCTTCGGGTCCACCTTCATGTAGTGCTTCGCGACCCGGCCCTGCGGGTCGATGATGAACGTGTCGCGCCGGGCGAGCTCGGCGATGCCGACGTACCTCGTCAGCGTGCCGTAGGTCGTCGCGGTCTTCTTCTCCGAATCCGCCAGGATCGGAAACGGCAGGCTGTGCTCCTCGGCGAAGGACTTGTGCGAGGCCACGTCGTCCACGCTCACGCCCAGGATCACGGCGCCGAGCTCGCGGTACGCAAAGATGTTGTCGCGGAACTCGCAGGCCTGCGTCGTGCAGCCGGGCGTGTTGTCCTTCGGGTAGAAGTAGAGAACCACCCACTTGCCCTTGTAGTCGGAGAGGGCCTGCCATTTGCCAGTCTGGTCCTGGAGCCTGAAGGCGGGCGCGGCAGTGCCAACCGCCGGCGGCTCCGCAGCGAGTGAAGGGGCGCTCAGCAGGACTGCGGCAAGGACGGCGGCGGCGCCAGGCAGGGAACGCGTCATGTCGGATCCTCCGGTTGGGTCGATCGGGCGGGGCCGCCTCGGCAGGCGCACGGATAGCATAGTATCGCGGCCCGCCTTTGGAAGACCACGATGCAGCGCAGGGGTTCCCGGGCATGACCGAACCGAAGCCGACTGACCACGCCGACCGGCCGCGCATCGCGCTCGTGCTGCCGGGCGGTGGTGCGCGATCCGCCTACCAGGTCGGTGTACTGCACGCAATTGCGGGCTGGTATCCGCCGGGCGCGGCGTTGCCTTTCGCGGTGCTCTGCGGGACATCGGCCGGCGCGATCAACGCCGCCGTGCTCGGCGCGAATGCGGGCGATGTCAGGCGGGCAACCGAGGCGCTGGTTCGCGTCTGGGGCGGTTTTCGCGTCGAGCAGGTCTTTCGCGCGGGTACGGCCGACATGCTGCGCTCGGGCCTTCATCTTTTTCTCGCGCTCCTGACGGGCGGATGGCTGCTGCCAATGCCGCGCTCGCTGCTCAACAATTCACCGCTTCGGGAGCTGCTCGCAAAGAACGTTGATTTCGCGGGCCTCCGGCAGGCAATCGGTTCCGGCACGATCGATTCCGTGGCGATCACGGCGACCTCGCTCACGGGCGGTGAATCCGTGACCTTCGTCGAGACCGCGCAATCGTTCATTCCCTGGGATCGCGCCGCGCGGCGGGGTGTCGCGGTGCGGCTCGACGTCGATCACCTGATGGCGAGCGCGGCGATTCCGCTGCTCTTTCCGGCGGTGGCCATGAATGGTGCGCATTTTGCCGACGGCGCGGTGCGACAGTCGACTCCGCTCGCACCCGCGATTCATCTCGGTGCGGAGCGGATTCTCATGATCGGCGTGCGGCGGCCAGGTCGCACCGGCGCGGCAATCGGGCCGCCGCCCAATATGGCCGAGCAGTTCGGGTTCATGCTCGACTCGCTATTCGCCGAAGGCTTGCAGGCGGACCTCGAGCGCCTCAACCGTATCAATGCGCTGCTCGGGCATCTCCGGCCTGGTCCCGCACCGCCCGGCATGCGTCATGTCGAGACGATGCTCCTGCTGCCGGAGCGGGACCCGAGCGAGGCCGCGATCGAACACCGCGGCGCGATGCCAGCCACGCTGCGTGCGCTGCTGCGGATCCTCGGTGCGCGCGGCGCGCGTGGCGGCAAGCTGCTGTCCTACCTGCTCTTCGAATCGCCTTACACGCGGGAGCTGATCGAAGCCGGGGAACGCGACGCGAACGCGCGGCGCGCCGAGATCAGCACGTTTCTTGGCCTGGACCGGTTGTTTGGCGCCAGGCTCGATTGAGGTTTCTAGACGAGGATCATCGTGCCGAGCCCGAGGAGCGCCGCGAAACCGACGATATCGGTGACGGTCGTCAGTATCACACCACCCGCCAGCGCCGGGTCGATCTGCAGGCGTTTGAGCGTGAGCGGGATCAGGACGCCCGCGATCGACGCCGCGACAAGGTTGATGACGATCGCGACAAAGATCACGAGCGCAACGTCCCAGGTCCCGAACCAGAGCCAGGTTGCTACGGCGACCGCGGCGGCCCAGACGAAGCCGTTCAGCGCACCGACGGCGAGTTCCTTGAAGAAGAGCCAGCGCGCATTCGAGGACTGCACCTGGCCGAGCGCGATTCCGCGGATGATGAGCGTAACGGTCTGCGTGCCGGCGATGCCGCCCATGCTGGCGACCACCGGCATCAGGACCGCAAGCGCGACGACTTTCTCGATCGTGGCTTCGAACAGCCCGACCACCCACGAGGCCAGGAGCGCCGTCAGCAGGTTGATCCCGAGCCAGAGCGCGCGGCGGCGGGCGCTTTTCCTCACACCTGCGAATACGTCGTCCTCGTCCTCGAGGCCCGCGGCCGCGAGTGCCGGATGCTCTGCCTGCTCGCGCACCACGTCGACGACGTCGTCGATGGTGATGCGTCCCAGCAGCTTGCCGTCGTCCGCGACGACGGCGGCCGACAGCAGGTCGCGCGACTCGAACAGCCGGGCGACCTCGACGGCGGGCGTCGCCGGCGCGATCGGCGCGACCTCCGGGTCCATTTCCGTACTGACGATATGCTCCGGATCGACCGTCAGGAGCCGCGTGAGCGGCAGCGCTCCGAGATAGCGGTCATGACGGTCCACCACGAACAGGCAATCGGTGCGTTCCGGCAATTCTCCGCGCATGCGCATGTAGCGGATCACCACGTCGAGCGGCACGTCCGGCCGCACCGTCACCGTGTCCGTGTTCATCAGCCCGCCGGCCGTGTCCTCGGGGTAGGCGAGCACGGTCGACAGCCGTTCGCGATCCTGCTGGTCCATCGAGCGCAGCACCTGCCGCGTGACGGCCTCAGGCAACTCTGCAAGCAGGTCAGCGAGATCGTCGACCGCGAGACCCTCGGTCGCGGCGACGAGTTCGTCCGGCTGCATGCCGGCGACGAGCTCGCTGCGTACTTCTTCCGAAAGCTCGACCAGCACGTCGCCCTGGACTTCGCGGTCGACCAGTTCCCAGACCACTGCGCGCTGCGCGGGTGGCAGCGATTCGAGCAATAGCGCGACCTCGGCCGGATGCAGCGCATCCACCATGCGGTCCGCGCCGCGCAGGCGACCGGCGGCAAGCGCCGCCTGGATTGCAGCGAGTCTCGAACCACGATCGCCGCGCATGGGTGCGGCGTCGGTCACTTGGGCAGCGCGTTGTGGCGCACGAGGAGTTGCGGGTACTTCTGCCGGAAATGCGCTGCGAGGCGCTCCACGAGGTACACCGATCGATGCTGGCCGCCGGTGCATCCGATGGCGACGGTCAGGTAGCCGCGATGCGCCTCTTCGTATTCCGGCAGCCGGCTCTCGAGGAAGTGGATCAGGTCCACGACCATGCGCTCGACGCGCGGGCTCGACTCGAGAAATGCGATCACACGGCTGTCGCGGCCCGTCAGCGGCTGCAACGCCGGCTCCCAGTACGGATTCGGCAGCGTGCGCGTGTCGAATACGAAATCAGCGTCGCCGGGCATTCCGTGCTTGAAGCCGAAGGATTCGAACAGGATGGACAGGCGGCCCGGGGCCTGCGGTTCCACGCGCTTGGCGACCAGGTCGCGGAGCTCATGGACGCTCATGCGCGAGGTGTCGATTACGAGATCCGCGCTGTCGATCAGCGGGTGGAGGAGGCGGCGCTCTTCTGCAATCGCGTCGGCGAGGCTCTTGTCGGCGCCTGCCAGCGGATGGCGCCGGCGGGTTTCGGCATAGCGCCGCAGCAGCACCTCGTCTTCCGCATGGAGGTAAACTACCTCGCAGCGCAGCCCGGAGCGGCGGAGATCCGCGACGAGGGCGGGAATCGAGGCGAGATCGTCGGGACGATTGCGCGCATCGAGCCCGACTGCGAGCCGCCGGTAGATCGGCTCCTCGGTGCGAAGCGAGTGCGACACGAGCGCCTGGACGAGGCCCGCCGGGATGTTGTCGATGCAGTACCAGCCGAGGTCCTCCAGCATGTTGAGCGCGACGCTCTTGCCGGATCCGGACAGGCCGCTGACGACGACGAGACGTATCATCTCGATCCGGCTCAGTCTGGCCGGCCCCGGGTCACGTCCGCCGCGTGATGATCGCTCTGCTTCTCCTTGTGCTTGCGCAGGCGGCGTTCGAGCTTGTCCGCGAGCGCGTCGATCGCGGCGTACATGTCGCCGTCCCTGGCATCCGCGTGGATCACTGCCCCGCTGACGCCGAGTGTCGCCTCCGCCTTGTGCTCGAGCTTCGCGACGGTGAGTACGCAGTGCACGTCGATCACCTGCTCGAAATGCCTCAGGACGCGGTCCATTTTTTTCTGGACGTAATCGCGAAGCGGTGGCGTAACTTCGATATGGTGGCCGGTCAGCGTCAACTGCATGGTCGGATCCTCCTGGCTTGCATGTCCTTTGTCCGCCTCAGCGTGCCGCGCCCTGCCGCCGCGCGCTCGAGGGCGCGATGCCGAGCGACTCGCGGTACTTGGCGACTGTCCGCCGCGCCACCTGGATGCCGTCGGCCGCGAGCATCTCCACGATCTGCTGATCGGACAACGGGCGATCCGCCGGTTCCTGCGCGATCAGCTTGCGGATCCTCGCACGGATCGCGGTCGAGGAAACGCCGGCGCCATCTTCGCCGGGCACCTGGCTCGAAAAGAAGAAGCGGAACTCGAACACGCCGCGCGGCGTGTGCAGGTACTTGCCCGTCGTGACCCGGGAGATCGTCGACTCGTGCATCTGCACGGCCTCGGCCACGTCGCGCAGGATCATCGGCTGCATGGATTCCTCGCCCCGGTCGAGGAACGCCTGCTGCCGCTCGACGATCGTGCGCGCGACGCGAAGCATCGTGTCGTTGCGGATCTCGAGGCTTTTCAGAAGCCAGCGGGCCTCCTGCAGCTGCGTCCTGAGCACTGCGTGGTCGGGCGCGCGCGTGATCATTCCGGCATAGCCCTCGTTCAGCCGGATGCGGGGCAGTGCCATCGGGTTCAGTTCGACAATCCAGCCCTGTGGCGTACGGCGCGCATAGACATCGGGAACGACGTATTCGGTGCGAAGCGCCTGGAATGCCGCGCCGGGCCGCGGATGGCAGCTTCGAACGAGGGCTAGCGCCACGTCGAGCTCTTGGCCGCTGCAGCGCATTTCGCGCTGCAGGGCCGGGAACTGCTGGCCGGCGACAAGCTCCAGGTGGCGGTGGGCGAGGGTGCGCGCGGCCTCGATTCCCGGCGTCGCGGGATCGAGCTGGGCCAGCTGCAGTTCGATGCATTCGGCGACGGATCGAGCGCCGACGCCCGCGGGATCGAACTGCTGGATGACGGCGAGCACGCGTTCGACGCCGACGGCGTCGGTCCTCACTTCCTCCGCGACCGTTTCAGCGATGGCCTGCGTGCCCTCCGTCAGGTAACCGTCGTCGTTGATGGCGTCGATCAGCGCGCGACCGATCGCGAGCGCCTCGGACGGAAGGTGTGCGAGTTCGAGCTGCCAGGAGAGATGATCATGCAGCGTGTGGCCCGACTCATCGGCCAGGTCGAGATCCCCCTCTCCGGAGCCGGACCAGGGCGTTTCGGATTCGGCGGCATTCGGCTCGGTCCACTCGTCGCCGATCTCGACCACCGGTTCGGACCCTTCGTCTCCGCCGGTGTCGGCGGGTTCCTGGCCGGGGACGGCATCCAGCGTCCAGGTGGACTCGAAGTCCTCTTCGGCTTCGAGCAGCACGTTGCTCTCGAGCGCCTGCTGCACCTGGGCCTGCAGCTCGATCGTCGGCAATTGCAGCAGCCGGATGGCCTGCTGCAGCTGCGGGGTCATCGTCAGCTGCTGGCCGATCCGGAGCTGCAGGCTGGGTTTCATCATGTGGGAATAAAGGGGACGCTCCCCTTTAACGAATTCGGTGAGTCGTTAAGCATAGGCCGCGCTGTTAAAGGGGAGCGTCCCCTTTATTCCATCAGAGCCGGAAATCCTGCCCCAAGTAGACCTTGCGCACCTCGGGATTTGCAAGGATCTCGTCTGCGGTTCCCGAGGCGAGGACCGTGCCCTGGTTGACGATGTAGGCCCGGCCGCAGATTCCCAGGGTTTCCCGGACATTATGGTCGGTGATCAGGACGCCGATGCCGCGCTCGGCAAGGTGCCTTGCGATGCGCTGGATGTCGTGCACCGAAAGCGGGTCAACGCCGGCGAACGGCTCGTCCAGCAGGATGAACGCAGGATTCGCCGCAAGCGCGCGCGCAATCTCGACGCGCCGGCGCTCACCGCCCGACAGGCTCATGCCGACGTGGTCGCGGAGATGCGCGACATGCAGCTCCTCGAGCAGGAGTTCGAGCGCCTCTTCACGCGCCGCGCCATCGAGGTCGTCGCGCGTTTCGAGGATGGCCATGACGTTGTCGGATACGGTCAACCGACGGAAGATCGACGGCTCCTGCGGCAGGTAGCCGAGCCCGCGCCGCGCCCGCGCGTGCATCGGAAGCGCCGTGATGTCCTCGCCGTTGAGTTCGATGCGTCCGCCGTCGCAGGGGATGAGACCCACGATCATGTAGAACGCGGTCGTCTTGCCCGCGCCGTTGGGACCGAGCAGCCCGACGACCTCGCCGCTCGAGATCGAGATCGACAGTGAGGAGACCACCTTGCGCTTGCGATAGCTCTTTTCGAGCCCCGTCGCCGAGAGCTCGCTCATGACGGGGGCTTCGGCGTTTCCGGGGACTTCTCCTCCGGCTGGATGGTGATCACGACCGGTTGCTGCGAGATAACGCGCTGGTTGGCCGTGCTGTAGACGAGGGTCGCCCCGGTGATTTCGGTCCGCCCGTCGAAAAGCCAGGCGTCGCCGGCGAGTTCAACCGCGCCGCGGCCGAGGTCGTATTCGATGCGATTCGCACGGCCCTGGGCATGTTCCTCAGCACGCTGCTGCTCGAAGGTCGCCGGGGCGCCTGTTACGGTCGCGCTCGCGATCAGGCCGCCGGAGAATCGCACGCGCGCCGTGTCGCTCGCGAGCGCGCCGTCTGGCATCGTGATGCGTACGCTACCACTGAACTCCCAGCGGCTCTCCTCGAAGTCGAGTCCGCTCGCGACGGCGCGATCGGCCGTGATCCGGATCGCCCCCTGAGTGATCGTGATCGCATCGAAGACGAGCACGCCATTCTGGTAATCGAAGTCGGACGAGCGGGCCTCGACCTGGATCGGCAACTGGCTGCGTTCCTGCGCCGCGGCCGCATGGACGGCGGCGCCGCAGAGCAGGGCAATGAGGATCGCGTCAGGGGGTGAAGTGGCCATTGACGTCCGATTCCAGCCGAAGTGTGCCGAGCTTGAGGTCGGCGTGCATGCCGAGCGCCTTGATCCGGTGCGCGCCGAATGCGAGCTCGACTGGACTCTTTGTCTGCGCGGTCTCGCCCACCGTATCGAGCGTCAGCCGCGCCGTTTCGAGTTCCGGGGCACGCGCAACTTCATCGGGCTCACCCCTGAGGTGCACGTCGCCTTCGAACTCGACGATGCCGCCTTCCGGCGGCACGCGCGCTTCGGCCGCGGTCAGGTGCCAGCGCCTTCCCGTCGGGGCGTTGTAATCGACCGCAACATCCGCGAGCCGGACCGCGCCGTTCGCCGGGTCCTCGGTGGCCGAGATGGATTGAAGCCCGATGCGCAACGCGCCGTCCGGGCCGAATTCCTCGAGGTCCACGCCGGTGAGGAAGTATCCCGGCCTCTGGGCATCGGTCGATTCCGGCGCCTGTTCCCGGTCGAGGAGGCGCCATTGCACGATCACCGCAAAGAACGCGACGAGCCCGGCGACGAGCAGGATGCGGGCGATCATTTCGCTCCGCCCCGTGCGGCGAGCAGCCAGTCGCAGAATTCGCGCACGGCGCCGCGGCCGCCTCGCGCGCGGGTCACGTGGCCGGCCGCGGCCAGCACGTCCGGATGCGCGTCGGCAACCGCCGCCGGCAGGCCGACGGCCGCCATGAGGGCGAGATCCGGCGTGTCGTCGACGAGGCAGGCGACACGCCGGGCGTCGATGGCGTTGCGCTTGAGCAGTTCGGCGAGTGCGCGCGCCTTGTCGCTGACCCCTTGGGCGACGTCGCTGACGCCAAGTTCGCGCATGCGCGCCGTGACCGCGGCGGAGCGGCGGCCAGAAATGACCGCGACGCCGACGCCGGCCGCGATCAGCATCTTGATGCCATGTCCGTCGCGCACGTCGAAGACTTTCAGGTTCTCGCCGTCCGGGCCGTACCAGAGACGGCCGTCGGTCAGCACGCCGTCGACGTCGAGCACGACGAGCGACACGTCGGCAGCCGGCGTCACATCACCCCCGCACGCAGCAGGTCGTGCACGTTCAGCGCGCCGACCAGGACGCCCTGCTCGTCGAGCACCAGAAGCCCGTTGACCGAATGCTTCTCCATAATCAGCACGGCTTCGGCCGCGAGTTCCTGCGAACCGATCGAGCGGCAGCCGCGGGTCATTACGTCGGCCATCGTGCTCTTGTGGATGTCGACCCGGCGGTCGAGCGCACGCCGAAGGTCGCCGTCAGTGAAGATCCCGATTACGTGGCGGTCGCCGTCGACGACTGCGGTCATGCCGAGGCGCTTGCGCGACATCTCGAGCAGTCCTTCGGGCAGCGGCGTTTCCGGCCTCACGGTCGGCAGGTCGTCGCCGCGCCGCATGACGTCCGAAACACGCAGGAGCAGGCGGCGTCCGAGCGTGCCGCCCGGATGCGAGCGCGCGAAATCCTCCTCCGTGAACCCACGATGCTTCAGGAGCGCGACAGCGAGCGCGTCGCCCATCGCCAGCGCCGCGGTCGTGCTGGCCGTCGGCGCGAGATTGAGCGGGCAGGCCTCGGCGGGCACGCTGATGTCGAGATGTGCGTCGGACTCGCGGGCGAGCGTCGACAGCGGATTGCCGGTCATCGCGATGAGCGGGGCTCCCATGCGCTTGAAGAGGGGCAGGATCGTCAGCAGTTCCGCGGTTTCGCCCGAGTAGGAGATCATGAGCACGACGTCGCCCTTGGCGACCATCCCGAGGTCACCGTGGCTCGCCTCCGCAGGATGCAGGAAGAATGCCGGCGTACCCGTGCTCGCGAGGGTCGCCGCGATCTTGCCGCCGACGTGGCCGGACTTCCCCATGCCGGAGACGACCACGCGGCCGCGGCAGGCGAGCAGCATCCGGCAGGCTATCGCAAAATCTTCTCCCAGGCGGTCGACGAGTGCGGCGACCGCGCGGGCCTCGATCCGGAGCGCGTCGCGCCCCATCTCGATCAGGCGCTTGCTGTCGGCGGCGTCATTCATCGTGTTTGCGCGGCATTTCGGTGCAGTCCGGCATCATACACCGGCGTCTAAATGGTGCCGCGCCGTACTTTTCGTTGTCTGGCGCACCAGACTACGAAAAGTACGGCCCGGCACCATAGAATGCCGCGATGACGCCGGCCGACATCAGGGGGGAGATCGAGACCGCGCTGCCGGGGTCGACGGTCCGTGTCGAATCCGACGACAACGTGCATTTCGCCGCGCTCGTTGTTGCGGCGCAGTTCGCGGGCCTGCGGGCGCTGCAGCGCCACCAGCTCGTCTACCGCGCACTCGGCGCTGCGATGGGCGGCGAGATCCACGCGCTGTCGCTCGACACGCCGACGCCCGAAGAATGGGCGGCCCGCAACAGCGGTTAAGGGAGCACGCTTCTGGAGAAGTTTCAGATCACCGGCGGCAGGCGCCTCGAAGGCGAGGTGCGCGCCTCGGGCGCCAAGAACGCCGCCCTTCCGATTCTCGCCGCGGGCCTCCTGGCCGATGCGCCGGTGACGATTGCCAACGTGCCGAAGCTTCACGACGTGACGACGATGTTGCGCTTGCTTGGACGCATGGGCGTCGCGGTGACGGCAGGTGAGGGGACGCGCGTCGAGGTCGATGCGCGCGGACTCGGCGAGCCGGTCGCTCCGTACGAGCTCGTCAAGACCATGCGTGCCTCGATCCTCGTGCTCGGTCCGCTCGTTGCGCGCCATGGCGAGGCGCGCGTTTCGCTGCCCGGCGGCTGCGCGATCGGCGCGCGTCCTGTGAACCTGCACGTCGCCGGGCTCGAGGCCATGGGCGCCGAGATCTCGATCGAGAACGGCTACATCCATGCGAAGGCCGGGCGACTGCGCGGGGCGCGCATCGTGCTCGACACGGTGACCGTCACCGGCACCGAGAACCTCATGATGGCGGCGTCGCTCGCCCGCGGCCGCACGGTGATCGAGAATGCCGCGCGCGAGCCGGAGATCGCCGACCTAGCGCGTTTCCTGACGGCAATGGGCGCGAATATAACGGGCGCGGGCTCGGACACGATCGTGATCGAGGGCTGCGAGCGCCTGGGTGCCTGCGAGTATGCGGTGCTGCCGGATCGCATCGAGACCGGCACGTTCCTCGTCGCGGGCGCCATCACCGGCGGCCGCGTGCGCGTGACCGACTCGCGCCCCGATCATCTCGACGCCGTGATCGCGAAGCTGCGCGAGGCGGGTGCCGTCGTGACCGTGGGCGCCGACTGGATCGAGGTGGACATGCATGGACGCCGCCCGGCCGCCGTGGACATCCGTACGGCGCCGCATCCCGGATTCCCGACCGATATGCAGGCACAGTTCGCGGCGCTCGACGCAGTTGCCGACGGCGTTGCCACGATTGTCGAGACGATCTTCGAAAACCGCTACATGCACATGCTGGAACTGCGCCGTCTCGGTGCCGATGTGCGCATCGAGGGACACACCGCCGTGATCCACGGCATACCGCGCCTGTCGGGCGCGCCGGTCATGGCGACCGACCTGCGCGCCTCGGCGAGCCTCGTGCTTGCGGGACTCGTGGCGGAGGGCACGACTGACGTGCAGCGCATCTATCACATCGACCGCGGCTACGAATTCATCGAGGAGAAGTTGGGCCGCCTCGGCGCCGATATCCGCCGCCTCCCGGGCCCGAGCACCTAGGTGCGCCGCGACTCAGGACGAGCGCGTGGCTCCGGCTTCCCGCGGCCGCTCAATCACCTCAATCCGCACGCTGTGCTCGAGACCGTCACTTTCGGCTGACGCGCGTCGCCAGAGCCTGAGACGCATGCCCTGGCCGGGTTTCAGCATCGCGACGCGCGCGAGCAGGTCCTGCGCACCGCGCAGCGGCGAGCCGTTGATCTGCGTGATGACGTCGCCCCTCGAAATACCCTGGGCTTCGGCAGGACTTCCGCGGTACACGTCACGGACGAGAACGGATCCGTCGGGCACGCCGGTCTGCTCGATTTCTGCCGCGCTCAGGTTGCGCGGCACAACGCCGATCCAGCCGCGAACGACCCGCCCGTCGCGCAGGATTGCGTCCACGACGCCGCGCACGAGATCGACGGGAATGGCAAAGCCGATGCCCTCAATGCCGGCCTGTCGACCGGCGATTACGCTGTTCAAGCCGATCAGCTTCCCGGTGGCGTCGACGAGCGCGCCGCCGGAGTTGCCGAAGTTGATCGCGGCATCAGTCTGGATGAAGTTTTCGAAGGTAGAGACGCCGAGCCGGCCACGACCGGTTGCGCTGACGATGCCCTGTGTGACCGTGTGGCCAAGGCCGAGTGGATTGCCGATTGCGAGCACCGGCTCGCCCACCCGCAGGCGATCCGAGCGCCCGAGCGGCATGATCGGCAGCGTACCGAGATCAATCTTGAGCACGGCGAGGTCCGTGTCGGGGTCCACGCCGACCAGCTTCGCAGGCGCTTCGCGGCCGTCGCGCAGCTGGACGCGCACCTGGGTCGCGCGCGCAATGACGTGATAGTTCGTGACGACGTGGCCGCGGACGTCGTAGATGATGCCGGAACCCAGGCTGCGATCGACGCGCTCGCGATAATCGGGCCAGACCTCGCCGAACAGCTGGCCGAATTGCGGGGGCACGCCGGCGACGTTTGGCACGACGACGCGCCGCTCGGTGTAGATGTTGACGACCGCCGGTGCGGCGGCGTCGACAGCGTCGGCATAGCTCACCAACTGCGGTTGCGGCGGCGCGGCGGACGCCTGCGGATTGCCGGCGGCTTCGGTCGCATCGGCCGGCGCCCCGGATGTCGCGGGCGGCGATGCGGCCGGCGCCATTTCCTGAGGCGCAGGCCGCAGCAACACGAACGCGAGCGCCGCCGCGAGTCCGAGCGCGACCCAGGGTGAAATCCAGCGCAACCAGCCCGGAATGACCGACATGATCGCGGCCGCCTCCGATCGTCCGTGTTTGGCCGTGTATAATGCGACAATCCCTGCAACGAACGAAAATCAATCGATGAGCGAAGCAATCGACAGGGGAAGGCGGCAGCTTCTCACCGTGGCGACAGCCCTGACCGGTGCCGTCGGCGTCGCTTTTGCCGCCGTGCCGTTCCTGGCGTCCTGGAGGCCGAGCGCCCGTGCGAAAGCACTGGGGGCGCCGGTCGAAATCGACATCAGCAAGCTCGAACCGGGCGCGATGATCAAGATCGAGTGGCGCGGCAAGCCCGTCATGGTCGTGCGGCGCACACCGGAGATGATCGCCCGGCTCGACGGGAACGATGAGCAGCTCGCGGATCCCCGTTCGGAGCAGTCGCGGCAACCCGAGTACGCCAGGAATCCCGCGCGCGCGATCAATCCCGAATACCTCGTCGTGCTCGGAGTCTGCACCCATCTTGGCTGCCTGCCACAGAACCGGCTGGATGCGGGCGCGAGCGCCGACGGCGTGCTGAACGCGGACTGGCCCGGCGGCTTCTTCTGCCCTTGCCACGGTTCCATGTTCGACCTGTCCGGACGCGTGTTCCGCGGAGTTCCGGCGCCGACGAACCTCGAGATACCGCCCTACACGTTCGCCGACAGCGGTCACCTCGTGATCGGACTCGACCAGGGGAGCACCGCCTGATGGAGGCGCGGGAAGCGCCGGCCGCTGGCGGCCGGATGGCGGCACTCGGTGCGTGGATCGACGCGCGATTCCCCATGTCAGCGCTCTGGAAGGAGCACATGTCGGAGTACTTCGCTCCGAAGAACTTCAACTTCTGGTACTACTTCGGCTCGATCGCGCTCTTCGTGCTGGCGCTTCAGATCGTCACCGGAATCTTCCTGACGATGAGTTACAAGCCGTCGGCGACGGAGGCGTTCGGTTCCGTCGAATACATCATGCGCGACGTCGAGTGGGGCTGGCTCATCCGCTACCTGCATTCGACCGGCGCGTCGGCGTTCTTCATCGTCGTCTATCTGCACATGTTCCGTGCGCTGCTCTACGGGTCGCACCGCAAGCCGCGGGAGCTGCTCTGGATCTTCGGCGTGCTGATCTATCTCGCGCTGATGGCCGAGGCGTTCTTCGGCTACCTGCTGCCCTGGGGCAACATGTCCTACTGGGGCGCGCAGGTGATCGTGTCGCTCTTCGGCACCTTCCCGCTGATCGGCGACTGGCTGATCGAGTGGATCCGCGGCGACTATTTCATCTCGGATATCACGCTGAACCGGTTTTTCGCGCTGCACGTGGTCGCACTGCCGCTGGTGCTCATCTTCCTGGTCGTTGCGCACATCCTCGCGTTGCACGAGGTGGGCTCGAACAACCCGGATGGCATCGAGATCAAGAAATCGAAGGGTGCTGACGGCCGGCCGCTCGACGGCATCGCGATGCATCCGTATTACACGGTCAAGGACATCTTCGGCATCAGCGTCTTCCTGGTGCTGTTCGCGGCCGTCGTGTTCTTCGCCCCAGAAATGGGCGGGCTCTTCCTCGAGGCGCCGAACTTCGAGCCGGCGAACCCGCTGCTGACGCCGGCGCACATCGCGCCGGTCTGGTACTTCACACCTTATTACGCGATCCTCCGCGCCGTGCCGGCCTTCGCGGGCACGCAGGTCTGGGGCGTCCTGGTCCTGTTCGCGGCGATCCTGACGCTTTTCTTCGTGCCCTGGCTCGACAAGGCGCCGGTCAAATCGATCCGCTACCGCGGCCCGATCTACAAGGTCGCGCTGATGGTGTTCGTCGCGAACTTTATCATGCTCGGCTATTGCGGCCTCAAGCCGGCTGTAGAGCCATTCAAGACGATGTCGGTCATCGGCACGATCCTGTACTTCGCCTTCTTCCTGGCGATGCCCTGGTATTCGCGCATCGACCGCCACAAGCCGGAGCCTTCACGGGTGACCACTTGAACGCGTTGCGCGCGCTCGTCCTCGTGATCGCGGCGCTGCCGGCGGCGGCGCTCGCGGCAAGCGAGGGCTATCCGATCCAGGAAGCGAAAACCGACGTGTCGAGCCTCGCGTCGCTGCAGCGCGGCGCCCGCAACTTCGTCAACTACTGCCTTGGCTGCCATTCGGCGAAGTACATGCGCTATAGCCAGGTGGCGGAAGACCTCGCGCTCACCGAAGAAGAAGTGCGCGCGAACCTGATGTTCACCGGCATGCGCATCTACGACACGATGGAATCGGCGATGCCGGCGGAGAAGGCCCGGCAGTGGTTCGGCAACGTGCCGCCGGATCTGTCGCTGATCGCCCGCAGTCGCGGCGTGGACTACGTGTACACTTTCCTGCGGTCCTTTTACGAGGATCCGTCCCGTCCGACCGGCGCGAACAACGCAGTGCTGCCGCAGACGGCGATGCCGAACGTGCTCGCGGGGCTCCAGGGTGCGCAGCGTCCCCGCTTCGAGAAGGTGGTGGACAAGGAAGGCAAGGAGACCGAACACCTCGTGGCGCTCGAACCCGGAACGCCCGGCGAGATGCCGGCGCCAGCCTTCGACAGTTTCGTGCGCGACACGGTCGCTTTCCTCGAATACGTCTCCGAACCCGCAAAGGCACAGCGCAAGTCGCTCGGCGTCTGGGTCATCCTCTTTCTCCTGATGTTCACGACGTTCTCGTGGTTCCTTTACAAGGAATACTGGAAGGACGTGAAGTGATCCGCCCGCAGGCGATGAGGAACTGAGTCCATGGCCGCGGCGCCAATTTCGCGACGGCCTTACCTCGTTCGCGCGATGCACGAGTGGATGACCGCGAACAACCAGACGCCGCACCTGGTCGTCGATGCGAGCGCCGCGACCACTGAAGTGCCGCGGGCCTATGTGCGCGACGGGCGCATCACGCTGAACGTCGGCTGGCAGGCGACCCAGGGCCTGCAGCTCGGCAACGAATGGATTGAATTTTCCGCGCGCTTCGGCGGCGTCTCCCAGCAGGTGCGCGTTCCAGTCGCCGCCGTTCTCGGCATTTACGCGCGCGAGACGGGCCAGGGCATGCTCTTCCAGGACGAGGGCGAAGCGCCGCCGCCGGTGTCAGGTCCCAGCGAGACCGGCAGCCGGCCGAAACTCCGCGTCATAAAGTAACGAAGACTGGCGTTGCGCCGCGAGCGGGATCCGGTGGTAGGCATTTCACGCCGCGAGCGGGATTCGGCGGGGTGTCCCCTCGCTCCGCGAAATCCTGATGCTCCGCTCGGGGACACACCCGCCACCTCGCTCGCGGCGTGACGAATCGTTTCTAGTCCAGACGCGGATCGTCGGTGACCCTGACGGCATCTTCCGGCCATTCGCCATTGAGGAAGCGCTCGACCGCCGGCATCACGAGCTCCGGCCGTTCGCCAAAGGCGTGGTGGCCGGCGCCTTCGACCGTAAGCAGCCGCGCATCTGGCAGGAGGTAGGCCCATTCGCGCCCGGCGCCGTAGGGCGCGTTGCGGTCGCGGGTGCCGTGCACCGTCAGCACCGGAACCCGCAGTTCCGGCAGCGCGTTGCGTGGCGTTTGGTGTGTCATGCCGGATTCCTCGAAGTGCAGGCGCATGTGCCGCGCCTGCAGGATCGGCCATTCGTTGGGCATGTCGCAAACGTCGATGCGCACGCGATCGGCTCTTGCCGGGTGTCCCACCAGCGATGGAAGGTGCACGACCGACCATTCCTCGCGGCAATACTCACGCGGATACATGATGTGGTAGTTCTGCTCATTGCGCATGGCGCGCAGTCGCGCGCGCGCTTCGGGATTCACAGGATCGTCTCTGAACACGAATTCCGGCTTGTACTCGGTACCGAAGTCGGGCCCGACGGCGCCGAACTGGACAATGCGCTCCACGCGCGCGGGATGCTGCAGTGCATAGAGCACGACGATCTTCCCGAGATAGGAATAACCCATCAACGCCATGCGCTCGACGCCAAAGTGCCTGCGCACCGTTTCGAGATCAGCAACATCGTGCTCGAAGCTGATGCCGGCATCGTCGGCAACCAGGTCGGATCGCCCTCGATTCCGCATGTCGTAGGAGATCAGCGTGAAGTCCTTGCCGAGCCACTCGAATTCCGCGTATGCGAGGAGCCGCCCCGGCTGGATCACAATCCGCGGCGAATCACCGATCTTGCGGTAATAGAGCCGCTGGCCATCCGGTGTCGCAAGAAAGCCTTCCTCGGTCGGCGGATTCGGCGCGCGTGCCTGTGAGCCACTCGGTCCGGGCGCGATCAATCCGAGAATCGCCGCCGCAATGCACCAGGCGGTTGCCGTGCGCATGAGATGCTCCAGATTGCCCGACGCCCCGCGAAATATGTGCTCGTGTCCTGCGTTCCGACAGTCGAACACGACAAGTCGTGGCTGGAACGCGCTGGACGGTGGTCAGAGGCTGAACGCTCCCCGGATCAGGCTGCAGCGCAGGGCGTCGGCCGGACCACTGACTTCGACGACGTCGAATCGTGCCGGCAATTTTGCCAACGGCGGGTGAGTCGCGAGGAGGGCGCGGGCGGCGCGGACGATGCGGCCGCGTTTGCCGGCGGTGATGCTGGCGGCGCCGCCGCCGAAGCGGTCGCTGGCGCGGTAGCGGACTTCGACGATGGCGAGCGCCGTGCCGTCCATCGCGACAAGATCCAGTTCGCCACCCTTCGCGCGGAAATTGGCGGTGAGGATGCGGTAGCCCGCGCGTTCGAGCATTCGGGCCGCAGCCGCCTCGGCCGCGCGGCCGAGCGCGAGATGCGGCGGGACGCTCATGTGGCGGGGGCGAACTCGAGCGGTTGCGGCCAGGGCACGGGTCGCCCGCCCACGATCTGCGCCCAGCCGAGCTCGCGGCGCACGCGGCCCTGGCCGTCAACCGCGAGCCGGCCGGTCATGCCCGACAACGGTGTCGAACTGCCGGCGCGAAGGCGGCGCAATTCACCGATCAGGCGGAATGCGTCGTATCCGAACGCGTGCAGACGCTCGAGCTGGCCGTTTCGCTCCGGCCAGACACGTTTGGCGACATCGCGAGCGCTCGCGGGCATGCCCTGGGAGTCGATAATCCAGGGCATGTCGGGGAATATCACGCCGTCGAGGTCCACGTTGCCGGAACCGGCCGGATCGAAGATGTCCGAAGTCGCATACATCGGCAGGGCGCTCGCATAGTTGAATCGCAGTTGCGTGCGGATCAGGCGTCCGTAGACCGGCTGCGCAGCGACGAAGATGAACTGTGCGTCGGCCCGGGGCGTGCTGCCGCGCTGACCGGTCGTGCGAAGCAGGCGGCGCAGCAATTCGTTGAAGTCCGCAGTCGACGGCAGGTAGTCCGCCGAATCCACGACGTGCCCGCCGGCCGCGGCGAATTCCTCGGCAAAAGCGGCATGGATCCGCCGGCCCCAGTCGGACTGCGGCACGAGCGTTACGCCGCTCATCCGTCCGTCGGCGACGATGCGGCGGGCCGCAAGCCGGGCCTCGTCTTCCGGCGACAGCGCGAACTGGAAGAAACGGTCCGGCACCAGCACGCCGTCCGGCAGGAAATTGAGCGCGAGCGTCGTCGCGCGGCCGTCCGCGAGCGTCGCGAGCGCGGCAACCTCCTCGCGCGTCAGCGGGCCGACGACGAAGTCACTGCCGTCGGCGAGCGCCTGGAGATAGGCAGACGGCACGTCGCGGGTGGCAACGTCATAGACTTTCAGTTTCGGTCGCGACGCGTTGCCGTCGTCGTAGTACGCACTCAGGAATCCGTCGCGCACCGCCGTGCCCGCGGATGCCGAGCGGCCGGACAAGGGGAGCAGCAGGGCGACCTGGTGCGGCTGCTCACTCGGCGCCAACGGGCGCTCGAGCATGCCCTTCCAGAGTGAATCGCTCGCGGGATGCGCGGGGTAGCGCTCGCGCCAGGACTGGACGCGGCGCTGTCCGCCGAGAGCGCCTGCCTGCGTGTCAGCGATGATTCGCCCGAGCTCGAGCCAGCCGGCCAGCACCGGATCGGCACCTGTGGGCGTACGCACGTCGGCGCCGCGAAGGACCGAGGCGCGGATCCCCTCGACGATCATGCGCTGGTTCGCTAGCTTGTCGTCAGCGTTCGTGAGGAGCCGGTCGCGCGCGACCAGGCTGGAAACCGCAGCCGCGACCTTGAGGCTTGCGAACTGCACGCGGGCGCGGGTAGCGAGCGTCGCCGCGTCGTCGCCCGGGATGCTTCGCAGGAGTTCCGCCGCGCGCGCGGTGTCGCCGCGCGCCAGCGCAACTTCGGTGTCGAGCCGCAGCCGCTCGCGCGTGTCGGCGGCGGAAAGCGGCGCCGCCACGTTCGCAAGCGCGGCTTCCGCGGCACTGACGTCGGCGCCCTGGAGCCATTCGCCGGCCGCGGCGAGCCAGTATGTATTGCGGTCGCCTACGACCGCGCTTCGCGCCGCGGATTCGTAGCTTCGCGCGGCCGCCGCGTGGTCGCCCTGGCGCGATTGGCGTGAGGCGCGCTCCGCGGCAGCATCCGCGCCGCCGGGCGACGGGAGGCCTGCCATCTGGCAGGCAGCCACGAGGGCCGCGAGCAGCAGGGTGGCGACGGAATTCCTGGCGATCCTGACATTCGCTTGCATCGGCGGCGGCCCTTGGCGAGGATCATCCGGCCGCCCGGTGCGGTCGGGGAGGGACATCTTATAGCGACACAGGCGGGCGTGCTCTACGTGGTCGCGACGCCAATCGGCAACATGGGCGACATTTCTGCGCGTGCGCGCGAGATTCTCGCGGGCGCCGGTGCAGTCGCCGCGGAAGACACGCGCCACAGCGCGCACCTGCTGCGCGAGCTCGGCCTCGAGCGGCCGCTCGTATCCCTGCACGAGCACAACGAACGGGCGCGCTCGGCCGAGCTGGTCGGTCGCCTGCGCGCCGGAGAGAGCATTGCGCTCGTCTGCGACGCCGGCACACCCCTCGTAAGCGATCCCGGTTACCAGCTGGTTCGCGCAGCGATCGAGGCCGGCATCGTCGTCACGCCCTTACCCGGTCCCTGCGCGGCGATTACCGCGCTGTCTGCGGCAGGCCTTCCGAGCGACCGCTTCTGCTTCGAGGGCTTCCTGCCCGCGCGTGCGGCAGCGCGCAGGCGCCGCCTCACGGAACTTGCGGCCGAAACGCGCACGCTCGTCATCTATGAGGCGCCGCACCGGATAGCAGACTGCCTTGAAGACCTTGCTGCCGCCTGCGGAGACTCGCGGCGCGCCTGCGTTGCGCGCGAACTGACCAAGCGGTTCGAGACGTTCTATCGTGGCAGCCTTGGCGAACTGGCGCTTCGCGCGAAGGACGATCCGGACATGCGACGCGGCGAGTCGGTGGTGCTCGTCGAAGGTGCGGCAGAGCCCGAGCCCGCCGTGGCGCGCCTCGACGAAACGCTCGCCGTGCTGCTCCGGTACCTGCCGCCGTCCTCGGCTGCTGCGGCCGCTGCGGGACTGACCGGCGTCCGCCGCAGCGACGCCTACGCGCGGGCGCTTTCAATCTCGAAGCAGGTGCCGCCCGATTCCGCTTGAGGCATGGCGCCCGACGCACTATCTTGTGCATGGGAGTCGGCCAGGCAATCGCTGTTTTCGCGAGAAAACAGAGGAAAGTCCGGGCTCCGCATGGCACGGCGCCAGGTAACGCCTGGGGGGCGCGAGCCCACGGAAAGTGCAACAGAAAAGACACCGCCCAAGCGCGCGCAAGCGCGACGGTAAGGTTGAAATGGTGCGGTAAGAGCGCACCGCGTCGACGGCAACGGCGACGGCAAGGCAAACCCCGCCGGGAGCAAGGCCAAATAGGGAAGCACGCGGTGAAAGCCGCAACGCACGGCCCGTGCGCGCTTCCGGGTAGGCTGCTTGAGGTGCACGGCGACGTGCATCCCAGAGGAATGATTGCCCTCGACAGAACCCGGCTTATCGGCCGACTCCCATCTCAGTCCCGGCCAAGAATCAAAAGAAGCGACACTCCTAACAAGTCGCTGTAGAAGCGACCCGTAAGTCGCTGATTTCAGTATTGCTGACTTGCCTGAGAATGGGCTTTCGTCGTCGGCGCTAAGTGTTTGACGCGTCACGAAATTTCTCGCGTTAACCCGTTGACCCACCGTCCCGGCCTGCCTATAGTGGCAGCGAGTGGGAGAAAGTGGGGGGAAATGGGACAACGTCCCGTTTTGACACATGTTCCGCGGCGCTACCAAGGTCACCCTCGATGCGAAGGGCCGGATGGTCATTCCCACCCGGTATCGCGAGCGTCTGGCCGAACGCGGCGAGTCCCACCTGGTGGTCACGATCGACCGCGATCAGTGCCTGCTGATCTACCCGCTGCCTGACTGGGAAGAAATCGAACGGAAGCTCATGCGACTGCCGACTTTGAACGAGCACGCGCGGCGACTGCAACGACTGATGGTCGGTCATGCGACCGACGTCGAGCTCGACGGGCATGGACGCCTGCTGCTGCCGCCGACATTGCGCGGATTCGCGCATCTCGAACGTAACGCGATGCTGATCGGCCAGGGCAATCGCTTCGAGCTCTGGGACGAACAGCGATGGGATGAGCGCCGCGAGCAATGGCTGAACGGCGAGGAATCGTCGATGTCGCTGCCGGCGGAACTGGGCTCGCTTTCATTGTGATCGGCGCGCCGAACGGCGTGCCGGATGAGGAGCCGCGCGGCGGGGTACACGCGCCGGTGCTCCGGGATGCGGCGATTGAAGCGCTCGCGATCCGGGCCGACGGCTGCTACGTGGACGCGACGTTCGGTCGCGGTGGTCATGCCGGGGAAATCCTCGGCCGGCTCGGGGAAGAGGGGAAGCTGCTTGCAATCGATCGCGATCCCGAGGCCGCCGCGGCCGCGTCCGTGCTTTTTGCCGGGGACTCCCGCGCCACGATCGTGCGCGCGCCTTTTTCCGAGCTCGGACGACACGTCCCTGCAGGCAGCGCGCAGGGAGTCCTGTTCGATCTCGGCGTTTCGTCGCCGCAGTTCGATGAAGCGCGGCGCGGCTTCAGCTTCCTGCGCGATGGTCCGCTCGACATGCGCATGGATCCCGATGCCGGCGAATCCGCCGCCGCTTTCCTTGCACGTGCGGATGAACGCGAGATCGGCGCCGTGATTGCGCGGCTCGGCGAAGAGCGCCATGCGCGGCGCATTGCGCGCGCGATCGTCGAGGCGCGGAAATCCGGCCCGGTCGAAACGACGGGGCGCCTCGCGGGCATCGTCGCCGCCGCCGTACCCGGACGCGAGCCGGGCCGCCATCCGGCGACCCGCACGTTCCAGGCGCTCCGGATACACGTCAATGACGAACTCGGCGAGATCGAGCGCGCGCTGCCGCAGGCGGTCGCGGCACTCGCGCCTGCAGGTCGCCTGGTCGTGATCAGCTTTCATTCGCTCGAGGACCGGATCGTCAAGCGCTTCATGCGCGCCGCCTCGCGCGACGATCCGGCATGGGCCGGCCTGCCGGCCATTCCGGCCGCGGCCCGGCCGCGGCTGCGCCTCGTCGGCCGCGCGACGTTCGCAGACGAATCCGAGGTCGCGCGCAATCCGCGCGCGCGAAGCGCCGTAATGCGCGTCGCCGAGAGGCTCGCGTCATGAGCCGGCGCTGGGTGCTCATCGGCCTGCCGCTCCTCTGGATCGCGGTGCTCGTCTCGGCGGTCGCCGTCGTGCGCGCGAGGCACGAATCGCGCGCTCTCTTCGTGGAACTCGAGAGTCTTTCAGCGGAACGCGACGCGCTCAACATTGGGTGGAGCCAGCTGCAGCTCGAGCAGAGCGCGTGGTCCAACCACGGCTTCGTCGAGAGCGTCGCGGCGACGCGGCGGGGCATGGTGTTCCCGAAGCCTGACGAAGTGCGGATCGTCGCCCCATGAGGCGCAGGGACGGTGAAGTCGAGTTCGACGCGCCGCAGTTCCGGCTGCGCGCGCGGCTCATGACCGGCCTGCTGCTGCTCGCGGCGCTCGTGCTGCTCGGACGCTCGGTCCAGCTGCAGGTGTTCGACCAGCAGTTCATCGCGAAGCAGGCCGACATGCGCCATGCGCGCAACGCCAAGATGATCGCGCATCGCGGCGCCGTGCTCGACCGCTTCGGCGAACCGCTCGCCGTCAGCTCGCCGGTCGACACGGTCTGGGTGAACCCGCCCGAGTTCGCGCAGGCCGGCGAGGGAATCGCAAAGCTTGCGCGCGCGCTCAAGCAGAACCGCCAGTGGCTCGAGCAGCGGGTCACCAGCAACCTCGACCGGCAGTTCCTCTATGTCGCGCGTCACATGGATCCCGACGAAGCCGCGAAGATCAAGAAGCTCGGCATTCCGGGCGTGTACCTGCTGCGGGAATACCGGCGCTACTACCCGAACGGCGAGATCACCGGTCATGTGCTCGGCTTCACGAACCTCGACGAGGACGGACAGGAGGGCCTCGAACTCGCCTACAACCGGTCGCTCGCCGGAATCGACGGCGAGAAGCGCGTCATCCAGGACGGGCATGGGCGCATCGTCCAGAACGTCGAAATCAACCGCACCCCGGTTCCAGGCGAGGATCTCCACACGAGCCTCGACCTGCGGATCCAGTATCTCGCGTACCGCGAGCTGAAAGGCGCCATCCGTACCCATCGCGCGCGGGCGGGCACCGTGATCGTCATCGATATAGCAACCGGCGAAGTGCTCGCGATGGTGAACCAGCCGTCGTTCAATCCCAACGACCGCGCACAGTACGAGGTCGCGCGCTATCGCAATCGCGCGGCGACAGACATCTTCGAGCCGGGTTCCAGCATCAAGCCATTCGTCGTCGCGGCCGCGCTCGCTTCGGGCCGCTATCGGGCGGACTCGACGATCGACGCGATGCCGTTCACGGTCAACCGCAAGCTGATCCGGGACAAGCACGACCTCGGCACCATCGACATGGGCGAGGTGCTTTCGCGCTCGAGCAATGTCGCCATGGCGAAGATCGCGCTGTCGCTCGAGCCGGAGCAGATGCACGGGACATTGCGCGCGCTCGGATTCGGCGAAGTCACGGCGAGCGGATTTCCGGGCGAGTCGGCGGGCCTTCTCACGGGCGCCGCGAACTGGCGGCCGATCGGCATCGCGACGATGGCCTACGGCTACGGCCTGTCAGTGACGCCGCTGCAGCTTGCGCAGGCCTACGCGACCGTCGGCGCATCCGGCCTGCATCGCCCGATCACTTTCCGCCGGGCCGAGGAAGCGGTACCGGGCGAGCGCGCCATGCCGCAGAAAGTCGCCCGCGAACTGATCGGTCTGCTCGAGGGCGCCGTGAAGCCGGCGGGCACGGGTGTCAAGGCCGCAGTGCCCGGCTATCGCGTTGCGGGCAAGACGGGCACGGCGTGGAAGGCGACGGCCGGAGGCTATTCGACCGATCGCTACCTGTCGGTCTTTGCGGGCGTCGTCCCGGCAACGCAGCCGCGGCTTGCCGTCGTCGTCATGATCGATGAGCCGAGCGGCGTCCTGTATTACGGCGGCGACGTCGCGGCGCCGGTCTTCTCCGCGGTGACTGCCGGCGCGCTTCGGTTGATGTCGGTCGCGCCGGACGACCTGGCGCGTGTCTCGCCTCTGACCTTTGCGGAGGCCGCGCCTTGAGCGGATCGGTGCGTCTTGACGAATTGCTGTCCGGCATCGCCCCCGCGCCGAATGTTGCCGTGGCGGGACTCACACTCGATTCGCGAACCGTGAGCGCGGGCGATGCGTTCGTCGCGCTCAAGGGCCGCAGCCGTCACGGCCTTGAACATGCCGGGCAGGCGGCGTCCCGTGGCGCCCGCGCGATTCTCTGGGATCCCGCGGAGGGACGGTCGCCTGGGGCGACGAGCGGTGAAATTGCCTGTGTCGCGGTGCGCGAGCTCCGCGACCGGCTCGGCGGCATTGCCGACCGATTCTACGGTGCACCCTCGTCGCAGCTTGCGGTCGCGGGCGTGACGGGCACGAACGGGAAGACCACCTGCGCGTGGCTACTTGCCAGCGCGGTCGAGCGCCTCGCCCGGCGCGGAGCCTATCTCGGCACGCTCGGCGCGGGATTCCCTCCACGCATTGAAGGGGGAGCGTTCACGACGCCCGACGTCATCTCGCTGCACCGGCAGTTGCGGGCGCTTGCCGATGCCGGCGCGACGCATGTCGCGATGGAGGTGTCCTCGCACGCGCTCGATCAGGGACGGGTCGACGGCGTGCGCATGCGGGTCGCCGGCTTCTGCAACCTGAGCCGTGATCACCTCGATTACCACGGCACGATGGAGCGCTACGCGGAATCCAAGGCGCGGCTTTTCCGGCTTCCGGGACTCGAACACGCGGTAATCAATGTCGGCGACCCTGTCGGCGCGCGCTTCGCCGCGGCGCTCGCCGGGTCGGTCGTGCTGACCGCGATTGCGGTCGGCGGCGAGGTTCCGGCAGTTCCGCGCTTCATCCACGTCGGTCGAGTGCACGCCGCGCCGCGCGGCATCGAGCTTGAGATACGCGGCCACTTCGGCAACCGGCGGCTGCGCTCGCGGCTCATCGGCGGGTTCAACGCCGAGAATCTCGCGATCACGCTCGGCATGCTGCTTGCATGGCAGTTCGACGTCGACGACGCGCTTGGCGCGCTCGGCGCCTGCACCGCGCCGCCGGGTCGCATGGAAAGCCATCGGCTCGCGAACGGTGCGCTCGCGGTCGTCGACTATGCGCACACGCCCGACGCACTTGCAAAGGCCCTCGTTGCGCTCCGTGCGCATGCGCGCGGCCGCGTGTTTGCCGTCTTCGGCTGCGGCGGCGACCGGGACCCGGGCAAGCGCCCGATCATGGGCGAGACCGCCGAGCGCCTCGCCGACCGGGTGATCGTCACTGATGACAACCCGCGCAGCGAGGATGCCGATCGAATCGTTGCGATGATCCTCTCGGGGATGCGCGCACCCGCGCGCGCACGCGTGGAGCGTGACCGTGCGCTCGCCATCCGCGCCGCGATCGACGAGTCGCAGTCGGGCGATGCCGTGCTGATCGCGGGCAAGGGCCACGAGGAATACCAGATCGTCGGCGACGAGCGGCGGCCCTTCAGCGACCGCGAGTGCCTGCGCGTGCGCACGGGGAGCGCGCAATGAAGGCGCGCCTTGCGGACGTCGTCGCGGCCACCGGCGGCCGGCTTGCCGGCGGCGATGCTGCGTTCGAGGGCGCTTCGATCGATTCGCGGACGATCGAACGCGGCCAGCTCTTCGTGGCGCTTCGCGGCGAGCGCTTTGACGGGCATGCATTCGTCGCCGCCGCGGCAGAGCGGGGCGCCGCTGCCGCGCTCGTCGAGAGGCCTGTCGAAGCCCGCCTGCCGCAGGTGGTCGTGCAGGATGCGCAGGCCGCGCTCACCGCGCTCGCGCGCGCCTGGCGGCAGAATAGCCAGGCCCTCATCCTCGGCGTCGGTGGCAGCAACGGCAAGACGACGACCAAGGAACTGCTCGCCGCCATTCTCGGGCGTGCCGGGCCAACGCTGGCAACGCGTGGCAACCTGAACAACCACATCGGCGTCCCGCTGACGCTGCTCCGCCTCGATCCCGCGCACCGCTTTGCCGTGATCGAGATGGGCGCCAATCATCCGGGTGAGATCGCGGCGCTCGCCGCGCTCGCGGCGCCGGAAATCGCCGTCGTGACGAATGCCGGCGACGAGCATCTCGAGGGCTTCGGCGACCTTGAGGGCGTTGCGCGGGCTGAGGGCGAGATGTTCGCGGCGCTGCCGCCTTCGGGCACCGCGGTCATCAACGCCGACGACCCGTTCAACGGCCTGTGGCGCGCAATGTCGCGCGGCACGAGGGTTGTGTGCTTCGGCATCGACGCGCCGGCCGAGGTGCGGGCATCCGCGATCCAGGGCCGCATCGAAGGCGGCGCCTTCATCACCCAGTTCACTCTCACGCTCGCAGGCGAGCAGGCGCGCGTGCGACTCGGACTCCCGGGCCGCCACAACGTGTCGAATGCGCTGGGCGCCGCCGCAGCGGCGCACGCCGCGGGCGTCGGGCTGCCGGCGATCATCGCCGGCCTCGAGCACATGCGACCGGTCGCGGGACGCCTGCAACTGAAGCCGGGTCCGCGCGGTTCCTGGCTGATCGACGATTCATACAACGCGAACCCGAGTTCGGTGCGCGCCGGCATTGACGTGCTCTGCGCGTTGCCCGGCGAGCACTGGCTCGTGCTCGGCGAGATGGCGGAACTCGGCGAGGAAACCGTGGCCAGTCATGCGGGCGTCGGCGACTACGCGCGCCGCGCGGGCGTCACCCGCCTGTTCGCGATGGGCGGCGCGGCGCGGCACGCGGTTGCCGCCTTTGGCGGACGCGGAACCTGGTACGAGGACGCGGCGCGTCTTGGCGACGCGCTCGCAGGGAACCTCGAGGCCGGCGTGACGGTGCTGATCAAGGGCTCGCGCGTCAACCGGCTGGAACGCGTCGTCGAACGGCTTTTGCATCCGCTCGCTGCGGCCGGCAACGGGAACTGAGGGAGCAACATGCTGCTCGACCTGTTCGAATGGCTGGCGGATTACTACGGCGGGTTTCGCGTCTTCGGCTACCTGACGCTGCGCGCCATCTTTGCGGCGCTGACCGCGCTGACGATTGCGCTCTTCGTCGGGCCCTCGATGATCCGGATGCTCGCGGCGAGGCAGGTCGGGCAGGTGGTCCGCGACGACGGTCCGGGATCGCATCTCGGAAAGATGGGTACGCCCACGATGGGCGGGGCACTGATCCTGGTCGCCGTCACGTCGGGCACGCTCCTCTGGGCGGACCTGGCGAACCGCTTCGTCTGGATCGCGCTTGCGGTGACGCTCGCCTTCGGGCTCATCGGTTTCTACGACGACTACCTGAAGCTCGTCGTGCGCGATCCGCGCGGGCTCGCAGCGCGCTGGAAATACCTCTGGCAGTCGCTGGCGGGAGTCGCGGCCGCGCTCGTGCTCTGGCAGACGGCGGAAGGCCCCGCCGAGACCGCGCTCTACGTCCCGTTCTTCAAGAACGTCGCGCTGCCGATGGGGGCGGCCGCATTCGTCGTGTTTACCTATTTCGTGATCGTCGGCTCGAGCAACGCGGTCAACCTAACCGACGGCCTCGACGGCCTCGCGATCATGCCCTGCGTCATGGTCGCCGGCGCGCTCGGCGTTTTCGCCTACGTGACGGGCCGCGTCGATTTCGCGGCCTACCTCCAGATCCCGTACGTGCCAGGCGCCGGCGAGATGCTCATTTTCCTCGCGACGATCGTCGGCGCAGGCCTCGGTTTCCTCTGGTTCAACACCTATCCCGCCCAGGTGTTCATGGGCGACATCGGGGCGCTCGCGCTCGGCGCCGCGCTCGGCGTCGTGGCGGTGATCGTACGGCAGGAGATCGTGCTCGCGATCATGGGCGGCATCTTCGTGCTCGAGACGGTCTCGGTGATCCTGCAGGTCACCTCGTTCCGGCTGCGCGGCAAGCGCATATTCCGCATGGCGCCGATCCACCACCACTACGAGCTGAAGGGCTGGGCCGAGCCCAAGGTGATCGTCCGCTTCTGGATCATCTCCTTCATGCTGGTCCTCGTCGGGCTGGCGACGTTGAAGCTCCGCTGATGCAGCAGGCCGCCACCCATCCGCGCAGCGTGATCGTGGGCCTCGGCCGCACCGGCGTGTCCTGCGCGCGCCATCTCGCGGCGCGCGGCCACCGGCTCGTCGTCACCGATTCGCGCGCCTCGCCGCCGGGACTCGCCGAACTGCGGCGCCTCGTGCCGGAGGCCGAGACCTTGCTCGGCGGTTTCGACGCCGCCGTGCTCGCGGGCGCCGACCAGATCGTCGTCTCGCCGGGCGTATCGCTTGCCGAGCCGCTCCTGCGAAAGGCAGCGGCTCAGGGCCTCGACCTCATCGGCGACATCGAACTCTTCGCGCGCGAGGCCGGGGGGCGCGTGGTCGGAATCACGGGCACGAACGGCAAGAGCACCGTGACGACGCTCGTCGGCGAGTTCGCGAAGGCCGCCGGGATCGAAGTGCGGGTCGGAGGCAACCTCGGCGAGCCCGCGCTCGACCTCCTGTCCGGCCCGCCGGCCGCGATGTACGTGCTCGAGCTGTCCTCGTACCAGCTCGAGACGACCTGGTCGCTGCAACTCGAGGCGGGGGCTGTCCTGAACGTCACGCCCGATCATCTCGACCGCTATCGGGATCTCGCTGAATACGCGGCCGCGAAGGCCCGGATTTATGAGCGTTGCGCGACCGCGATCGTAAATCTCGACGACGAGATCGTGGTGCGCATGCCGCGGCCGGGACAACGCCAGGTCGGGTTCAGCCTGCGCCGTTCCGACGCCGAGTTCCGCCTGCTCACCCGCTCGGGCGAGGAGTGGCTCGCGGAAGGCAGCGAACCGCTGCTGCCGCTCGGCGCGCTCCGGCTGCCGGGGCGTCACAACGCGGCGAATGCGCTCGCCGCGCTCGCGGTCGGAAGCGTCTGCGGCTTCCCGCGCGAGGCGATGACGGATGTGCTGCGCCATTTCGCCGGCCTGCCGCACCGGGCGGAGCGCGTGCGCGAGTGGCGCGGCATCGCCTGGATCGACGACTCAAAGGGCACGAATGTCGGCGCGACGGTCGCCGCGATCGAAGGACTCGACGGCCCGCTCGTGCTGATCGCGGGCGGCGAGGGCAAGGGCCAGGACTTCGCGCCGCTAGGCAAGGCCTGCCGCGGCAAGGTGAAGCACGCCGTGCTGATCGGCCGCGACGCAGAGTCGATTGCGGCCGCACTCCGGAAGAGCTGCATCGTGTCGATCGCCGACTCGATGGAGTCGGCCGTAGCCGGCGCGGCCTCGATCGCGCGGCCGGGATACGTCGTGCTGCTTTCACCCGCCTGCGCGAGCTTCGACATGTTCCGCGACTATGCCCACCGCGGCGAAGTCTTCGCCACTGCGGTGCGCGGGCTGCCGCAATGAGCACGGGCGTCGCATTGCAGTACTCGCGCTCCGCCGGGCGGCAGCAACGCCTCGTCATCGATCCCGTGATCGTCACGGCGGTCTTTGCCCTGCTGCTCGCCGGCCTCGTGATGGTGACCTCGGCCTCGATGAACGTGGCCGAGCGCCTGACCGGCGATCCGTACTTCCATTTCGAGCGCCAGTTCTTCTCGGTGCTGCTCGGCCTCACGTTTGCAACCGCGATGCTGTTCGTGCCGATCTCGGTTTGGCGTCGCTTTGCGCCGGCGCTCCTGATCGTGAGCTTCGTGCTCCTGATACTCGTGCTGATTCCGGGCATCGGGCACGAGGTCAACGGCAGTCGCCGCTGGATTCGCCTCGGCCCGCTGAATTTCCAGCCCTCCGAAATCGCGCGCTGGCTGCTCCTGACCTACATCGCGATCTTCGCCGTCCGCCACCAGACGGAGCTGCGCAGTTCCGCGCAGGGCTTCTTCAAGCCGCTTGCAGTGCTCGGGGCCGCCGCGATGCTGCTCCTGCTCGAGCCGGACTTCGGCGCCGCCGTCGTGCTCTGCGCGACGGGCACTGCAGTCCTGTTCATGGCCGGCGCGCGGATGCGCGACTTCCTCATCGTCTGCGCAGTCGGTGCGGCGGGCGCTGCCGTGCTCGCGATGTCGAGCGGCTACCGGCTGCAGCGTCTCACGGGATTCCTCAATCCCTGGGCCGATCCCTTCGACAGCGGCTTCCAGCTCACGCAGTCGCTGATCGCGATCGGACGCGGGGAGTGGTTCGGCGTGGGGCTCGGATCGAGCATCCAGAAGCTCTTTTACCTGCCGGAGGCGCACACCGACTTCGTGTTCGCCGTGCTCGCCGAGGAGTTCGGATTCCTGGGCGTAACGCTCATCGTCGTCGCGTTCCTGACGCTCGTGCTCCGCAGCCTGCGCCTCGGGCGCATCGCGGCCGACGCCGGCATGCCGCTCCATGCCTGCATCGCCGTGGGCTTCGGCGTCTGGGTCGGGCTTCAGGCCTTCATCAACATCGGCGTCAGCATGGGACTGCTGCCGACGAAGGGATTGACGCTGCCACTCCTTTCCTACGGGCGCTCGAGCATGCTGGTGACGCTCGCCTGGATCGGGATGCTCCTGCGCGTCCACCACGAAGTGGTGGCCTCCGGCAAGAGCACGATCCCCTCCGAAGGACGGTCCGCATGAGCGCGCCGGTCATGATCATGGCGGGCGGCACTGGCGGACATGTGTTTCCTGCCCTTGCGATCGCGGACCTGCTGCGCTCGCAGCGCGAGATCGTCTGGCTCGGGACGGAGCGCGGCATCGAGGCGCGACTCGTGCCGGCTGCGGGCTATCCGGTTGAGTGGATTGAGGTCGTGGGGCTGCGCGGCAAGGGCCTCGGGCGCTGGCTCAAGGCACCGATCCTGCTCGCAAGCGCCGTGCGGCAGGCGCTGAAGATCCTGCGCCGGCGCCGTCCGGGCGTCGTGCTTGGTTGCGGTGGATTCGTTTCCGGTCCAGGCGGCATCGCCGCGTGGTTGAGCGGCGTGCCGCTTGTGATCCACGAACAGAATGCGGTCGCGGGACTCACCAATCGCTGGCTCGCGCGCTTCGCCTCGCGCGTCGCCGAGGGATTCCCGGGAAGCTTTTCGTCCGCGTGCCGTCCGCTGTACGTCGGGAATCCCGTGCGACCGGAGATCGCGGCGCTTCCGGCCCCGCGGCAGCGGTTCGAATCGCGGAACGGCCCCATAAGGCTCCTCGTCTTCGGCGGCAGCCAGGGTGCTGCGGCCCTGAACCGGCTGCTTCCCGAAGCGGTGGCGCTGCTGCCGGAATCACGGCGGCCGTGGGTACTTCACCAGAGCGGCGCGCGCGATCGCGACGCGACCGAGGCGGCCTATCGCGCGGCCGGCATCCAGGCCGAGGTGCGCGCATTCATCGACGACATGGCCGCTGCCTACGCCAACGCCGACCTAGTCGTGGCGCGCGCGGGTGCGTCGACCGTTGCGGAACTTGCGGCCGCCGGCGTCGGCTCGATCCTCGTGCCTTTTCCGGCCGCCGTCGACGATCACCAGACGAAGAATGCGGCCTGGCTCGGCCGCGTGAGTGCGGCGCAGGTCGTGTCCGAAACGGGCCTGACAGCGGCCGAGCTCGCGAACCGGCTGGCGACGCTCTTCGGCAACGGAAATGGGCGGCAGCGGCTCCTCGCCATGGCCGAGGCGGCGCGCGCGCTCGCGGTGACCGACGCAGCGCAGCGCGTCGCCGAGCTCTGCCTCCTGGCCGAAGGAGATCGCTCATGAGCGATCGCATGCGCCGCGTCGGCTTGATCCACCTGATCGGCATCGGCGGCGCCGGCATGGGCGGCATCGCCGAAGTGCTCGTCAACCTCGGCTATGCCGTGCAGGGATCGGATCTGCGCGCGAACGCAGTGACGGCGCGCCTGCAGGCGATGGGCGCGCGCGTTTTCATCGGCCATGCGGCGGCGCAGGTCGCAGGCGCGAGCGTCGTGGTCGTTTCCTCGGCGGTCGCAGCCTCGAATCCCGAATTGCAGGCGGCGCAGGAAGCCCGGATTCCCGTCGTGCGCCGCGCGGAAATGCTCGGCGAGCTCATGCGCTTCCGGCAGGGAATTGCAGTCGCCGGAACCCACGGCAAGACGACGACCACGAGCCTCGTCGCCTCCGTGCTCGCGGAGGGGGGGCTCGATCCGACCTTTGTCATCGGCGGCCAGCTGAAGAGTGCCGGCAGCAACGCCAAGCTCGGCACGAGCCGGTATCTCGTTGCGGAGGCGGATGAGAGCGACTCGTCGTTCCTCCACTTGCAGCCGGTCATCGCGATCGTCACGAACGTCGACAACGACCATCTTGCGGCCCACGGCGGCGATTTCGAGAAGCTGAAGCAGAGCTTCGTCGAGTTCCTTCACAACCTGCCGTTCTACGGGCTCGCAGTCCTCTGCAGCGACGATGCCGTGGTGCGCGAGATCCTGCCGCTGGTCGGACGCCCGACGATCCGCTACGGCCTCGATGCCGACGCCGACCTGCGCGCGGTGGCGCTCGAGCGGGATGGCGGCACGACGCGTTTCCAGGCGATTCGTTCGGGCCGGCCGCCGCTCGCCGTCACGCTCAATATTCCGGGCCTGCACAATGTCCGGAATGCCCTCGCGGCGATTGCGGTCGCGACCGAACTCGAGGTCGAGGACGCGGCGATCCAGCGCGCGCTCGCCGGGTTCGAGGGCATCGGGCGGCGGCTCGAGGTCGTGGGCGAGGTCGCGACCCGCGCCGGACGAATCACACTCGTCGACGACTATGGCCACCACCCGACCGAGATCGAGGCGACGCTCGACGCCGTACGCCAGGGCTGGCCCGGCCGGCGGCTCGTGCTCGCGTTCCAGCCGCATCGCTATACGCGCACGCGTGACCTGATCGACGACTTCGGGCGTGCATTATCGGGCGCCGACGCACTGCTCGTGACCGAGGTCTATGCCGCGGGCGAGGAGCCGATCGCGAACGCCGACGGCCGCGCGATCTGCCGGGCCGTGCGCGGCCGTGGGCGCCTCGAACCGGTATTCGTCGAGGACGTGCGCGAGCTCCCAGCGGCGCTCGCCGGCGTCATCGCCGACCGCGACGTGGTGCTCACGATGGGTGCGGGCAGCATTGGCGCGGTCGCGCATGAGCTTCCTTCCAGGCTCGGCGTGACGAGCGCGAGGGCGGGACGATGAGCGCCGTCGCGATCAGCGCGGAATTCGAAGATCGCGTGCTCCGCAACGAGCCGATGTCGCGGCACACGTCCTGGCGAGTCGGCGGGCCGGCTGACGTGTGGTTCTCGCCGCGGGATGTTGCAGATCTCTCTGCCTTCCTGCGCGCGCTGCCGACTCAGGTTCCGGTCACCTGGGTCGGCCTCGGCAGCAATCTCCTCGTGCGCGACGGCGGCATCCGCGGCGTCGTCATCTCCGTGCACGGAATCCTGAACGGGCTCGAACGCGTCGGAACCGATCGCGTGCGCGCGGAAGCCGGAGTCGCCTGCGCCAGGCTCGGGCGGCAGTGCGCGAAATGGCAGCTCGGTCCGGCCGACTTCTTCGCCGGCATTCCGGGCACGGTCGGCGGCGCACTCGCAATGAACGCAGGCGCCTGGGGCGGAGAAACCTGGCCGCGCGTGGTCGAAGTCGAAACCATCGATCGCACGGGCGCTCGCCATCGGCGCGATGCCTCGGAGTACCGCTACGGTTACCGCAGTGTGGCGCCCCCGGTCGCTGGCGAATGGTACCTGGCCGCGACCTTCCGCTTCGAGCAGCGGCCCGATGCGAGCACCGATTCGATCCGCAGGCTGCTCGAGAAGCGCCACGCGAGCCAGCCGATCGGCGCATGGAGCTGCGGATCGGTATTCACGAATCCGCCGGGCGACCATGCTGCGGAGCTGATCGAACAGGCGGGCCTCAAAGGCCACCGCATCGGCGGCGCCGCCGTGTCGGACAAGCACGCGAACTTCATCGTCAATGAAGGGGCGGCGACGGCGGCCGATCTCGAGGCGCTCGTGCGCCACGTGCAGGAGACGGTCGCGCGCGTGCACGGCGTGCGGCTCGTGCCCGAAGTGCGCGTCGTCGGGGAGGCCGCATGAACGCCCTCGTCGCCAAGAACGCCGATCGCGCGCTGGCTGTGCGGCCGGGATTCCCGCTCGCTCGCGCCGCCGGAACTTACGCGCTCGCTCGCGGGATCCCGGCCGCGCGCAGCGCGCGTTCGGCGGCGTTGCGGCCGGCGCGCGCGAGGTGGCGGGGTGCTCGCGAGCAAACTCGTAAGTTCCGGCGGAGTTTGCGAGCGAGCAACCCCGCCGGATCCCGCGCGCGCCAGTCGTGCCCCATACGGGAGGCAATCGCATGAGCCGCCTGCGCGCGAGTGGCAAAGAGTACCTGCGCATCACGGACGCGGCTGCATTCGGCCAGGTCGCCGTCCTGATGGGCGGCGCCTCCGCCGAGCGCGAGGTCTCGCTGATGACAGGGGATGCCGTGCAGAAGGCGCTCGTCGCACGCGGCGTCAATGCCGCCGCCTTCGATCCTTCGGCACGGGCGCTTACCGAGCTCGTGACGGCCGGCTTCGACCGGGTCTGGATCGCGCTGCACGGACCTGGCGGCGAGGACGGAGCGGTGCAGGGCGCGCTCGAGTGGCTGGGCGTGCCGTATACCGGGAGCGGGGTGCTGGGTTCCGCCATCGGCATGGACAAGCTCCGCACGAAGCGGCTCGCACAGGCGTCAGGCGTCGCGACGCCGCGATGGATCGAGCTTGGCGGCGCTGCGGACTGCGAGCGTGCGGTTGCCGAACTCGGCCTGCCGATCGCGGTGAAGCCGGCATCGCAGGGCTCGAGCGTCGGCATGAGCCGGGTTGCGATCGCGGCCGAGATGCCGGCCGCCTGGCGCGCGGCATCGGCGCTCGATCCCGTGGTGATCGCCGAACGCTGGATCACCGGCCGCGAATTCACTGTCGGGATCCTGCAGGGTGCGCCGCTTCCGGCCATTGCGATCGAGACGCCGCGGAGCTTCTACGACTACCAGGCGAAGTACTTCGCCGACGACACGCGCTACCTGATTCCCTGCGGACTCCAGGCCCCCGCGGAATCCGCGATGCAGCAGGCGGCGCTCACGGCTTTCTCCGCTGCGGGGGCGAGCGGCTGGGGCCGCGTCGATTTCGTGATGGGCGACGACTCCGTGCCGCTGCTGCTCGAGATCAACACCGTGCCGGGCATGACGAGCCATAGCCTCGTGCCGATGGCCGCGGCAGCCGCGGGAATTGATTTCCCGGAGCTCGCATGGCGGATCCTCGAAACCAGCTTCGCGCGCGAGAGGACCTGAGCCATGGGACTTTTGCGCAGGCGCAATCGCAGGAAGACCGGCAGCCGCCGCATCGAGTTGCCCAAGCTCGAGTGGCCGCGAGCAGGCCGGATTGCCGGCGCGTTCGCGGCGCTCGGCGCGCTCGCATTCCTGCTTGCGCTCGGACTCGACCAGCCCGTGCGCAGCATCGTCATCGACGGCCCGTTTCAGCGCGTGGCTGCGGTCGAAGTGGAGCAGGCCGCACGCGGTTCGCTCGCCGGCGGGTTCATCAGCGCCGATCTCGACCGGCTCCGCAAGTCCGTCGAGGCGCTCGCATGGGTCGATCGCGCGCGCGTACAGCGCCTGTGGCTCGACCGCGTGCGCGTCGAAATCGTCGAACAGCAGGCGGCGGCGCGTTGGGGTGAAGACGGGCTGCTGAATACGCGAGGCGAGCTCTTTGCCACCGGCGTACGGCACGTCCCGCCGGAGCTTCCACGCCTCGACGGGCCGCCCGGGACGGAATGGCAGGTTGCGCAACGATTCCTCGCGATCCAGGCCCGGCTGGTGGAGCAGGACTTGCGCGTCGCTGCACTTCGGCTCGACGCGCGCGGCGCCTGGGAGCTCGACCTCCTGAATGGCGTAACGGTGCGGCTTGGCCGCCGGCAAGTGGACGACCGCATGGACCGGTTCGTCGAGATCGGCGCGCAGGTCATTGCCGGACGGGCTGCCGATATCCGCTACGTCGACATGCGCTATTCGAACGGCTTTTCGATCGGCTGGCGGAAGGACCGCAAGCCGCCGCGCGCGGCACCCGCCGCGCTCGCCAGCCGCATGAATGGAGATCCCTGGATCGATGGCTAAGCGTTCCGACCGCAACCTGATCGTGGGGCTCGACATCGGCACGTCGAAAGTCGTGGCGCTCGTCGGCGAGATGCATGCCGACGGCAGCCTTGAAGTCATCGGCCTCGGCTCGCACCCGTCGCGCGGCCTGAAGAAAGGGGTCGTGGTCAACATCGACTCGACCGTTCAATCGATCCAGCGCGCCGTCGAGGAGGCGGAACTGATGGCGGGTGTCGAGATCCGCAGCGTGTTCACCGGCATCGCCGGCAGCCACGTCAGGAGCCTCAATTCGCACGGCATCGTCGCGATCAAGGACAAAGAGGTGGTGAGCGGCGACGTCTCGCGCGTCATGGACGCAGCACAGGCCGTGCCGATCCCCGCCGACCAGAAGATCCTGCACGTGCTGCCCCAGGAATTCATCATTGACGGGCAGGAAGGCATCCGCGAGCCGATCGGCATGTCCGGCGTGCGCCTCGAGGCGCGCGTGCACATAGTGACCGGCGCCGAAAGCGCGGCGCAGAACATCGTCAAGTGCGTGCAGCGCTGCGGGCTCGAGGTCGAGGACATCGTCCTCGAGCAGCTCGCATCCTCCTTTGCGGTCTTGACCGACGACGAGAAGGAGCTCGGCGTCTGCCTCGTCGACGTCGGCGGCGGCACGACCGACATCGCGGTGTTTTCCGGCGGCGCGATCCGGCACACGGCGGTGATACCGGTCGCCGGAGACCAGGTTACGAATGACATCGCGGTCTCGATGCGCACGCCCTCGCCTTATGCGGAGGAGATCAAGATCCGCTACGCCTGCGCGCTCTCGCAGCTCGCGAATCCCGACGAGACCATCGAAGTGCCGAGCGTAGGCGACCGCCCCTCTCGGAGGCTCGCGCGCCAGACGCTCGCCGAGATCGTCGAGCCGCGCTACGAGGAACTTTTCATGCTGATCCGCGACGAGCTCCGGCGCTCGGGGTTCGAGGAGGCTGTCGCGGCCGGAGTCGTGCTGACGGGTGGCAGCGCCAAGATGGAAGGCGCGGTCGAACTCGCCGAGGAAATCTTCCACATGCCCGTCCGGCTCGGCAGCCCGCATGGCGTGACCGGGCTCGGCGACGTCGTGCGCAATCCGATCCACGCGACCGGCGTGGGTCTCCTGCTTTACGGCCGGGTCAATGCCGGCCAACCGGCGCCGAAGCTCATCGGCGACGGCGTGAAGACGGTGACGGAAAGGATGAGATCGTGGTTCCAGGGATACTTCTAGCGGAGGAGAGGACATGTTTGAACTGATGGATACATTCAGCCAGACGGCTGTGATCAAGGTGATCGGGGTGGGCGGCGGCGGCGGAAACGCCGTGTCCCACATGGCCAAGTGCGGCATCGAGGGCGTCGAGTTCATTTGCGTGAACACCGACGCGCAGGCGCTCAAGCACTCGCAGGTGAAATCGTCGTTGCAGATCGGATGCAACATCACGAAGGGGCTCGGTGCGGGCGCCAATCCAGAAGTCGGCCGCCAGGCGGCGATGGAGGACCGCGATCGCGTCATCGAGCTGATCGAGGGCTGCGACATGCTGTTCATCACCGCCGGCATGGGCGGCGGGACGGGCACGGGCGCGGCGCCGGTAGTCGCGCAGGTTGCGCGCGAGCTCGGGATCCTCACCGTTGCGGTTGTCACCCGGCCGTTCACGATGGAGGGCAACAAACGCCATGCCATTGCTGAGGCGGGCATTACCGAGCTCTCGCGGCACGTGGATTCGCTGATCACGATCCCGAACCAGAAGCTGCTGCAGGTGCTCGGCGGCCAGACGACGCTGCTCGAGGCCTTCAAGCGCGCGAACGAAGTTCTGCAGGGCGCCGTCCAGGGCATCGCCGAGCTGATCACGCGGCCAGGCCTCATCAACGTGGACTTCGCCGACGTACGTACCGTGATGTCGGAGACCGGCCTCGCGATGATGGGATCAGGCATCGGCACCGGCGAGCACCGGGCGCGAGTTGCCGCCGAGATGGCGGTGTCGTCGCCGCTGCTCGAGGACATCGACCTGGCCGGCGCACACGGCATCCTCGTCAACGTCACGGCGGGTCTCGACCTGTCGATCGGCGAGTTCGAGGAGGTCGGCAACACCGTCAAGCAGTTCGCGGCCGAGGATGCGACCGTCGTGGTCGGCACCGTCATCGAGCCCGAGATGCAGGACGACTTGCGGGTCACGGTCGTGGCGACTGGCCTCAACCGCGTGAAGGCGAAGGCAGCGGCCCCGGCCACGGCCCAGACCTCACCGGCGGCAGCGCGGCGGAACGCCGACGTCAAGCTGGTCGCGCAGAGGCACCGTGCCCCGACTGCGGACTACAGCCACCTCGATCGCCCGGCGATCCACCGCCAGCCGCAGCGCGCGGTCGGCGACGGATTGCGCGCCGACTTCGGCTCGGAGGACGTGCTCGACATCCCGGCATTCCTCCGCCGCCAGGCCGACTGAGGCGGGCAGTGGCTCGCGTCCGCGGCGAGCGCGACTTGCTCCGCGCGGCGCGTCTGCGTCTGCGCGCGCGGCGCCGCGCCACGGGCCGGCGCGCAGAGCGGCAGCGCGAGCGCGCCCCGCCCGGGACGCCCCCTTGAAAACGGGAATCCGGCCGCCAGCCTTTCTCCGCTGGCCGGCGGCCGGCGACCCGCTCATTGTGGTAACTTCAACCAAGGCTTTTCTATGGCCCAGCAACGCACGCTGAAAGAAGCGATCCGGGCGACCGGAATCGGCCTGCACACAGGCCGCAAGGTCCTGATGGTGCTGCGGCCGGCCCCGCCGAACACCGGCATCGTCTTTCGCCGCACCGATCTCGATCCGCCGGTTGACATCCCCGCGCGCGCGACGAACGTCACCGAAACCACGCTAGGGACGACGCTTACGCATGACGGCGTGGGCGTGTCTACGGTAGAACACCTGCTCTCCGCACTCGCCGGGCTCGGCATCGACAATGCGTTCATCGAACTGACTGCGGGCGAAGTGCCCATCATGGACGGCAGCGCCGGGCCGTTCGTGTTCCTGATCCAGTCGGCGGGAATAGAGGAACAGGCGCTGCCGAAGAGATTCGTGCGGGTGCGCCGGCGCGTCGAGGTACGGGACGGCGACAAGTGGGCGCGCTTCGATCCCCATGAGGGATTCCGCGTCAACTTTGAAATCGAGTTCGATCACCCGGTTTTCCACCGCCACTCTCAGCGCGCGACGATGGATTTCTCGACGACGACCTTCCTGCGCGAGGTCAGCCGCGCACGGACTTTCGGATTCATGCGGGACATGGAATACCTGCGCGGGCGCAACCTTGCGCTCGGCGGCACGCTCGACAACGCGATCGTGCTCGACGACTACCGCATCCTGAATGAGGACGGCCTGCGTTTCGAGGACGAGTTCGTGCGCCACAAGATCCTCGATGCGATCGGCGACCTGTATCTGCTCGGCCACTCGCTGATCGGCGAGTTCACCGGATTCAAGTCGGGCCACGGGCTCAACAACCGCCTGCTGCGGGCGATGCTTGCGGACAGCGAGGCCTGGGAAGAAGTGACGTTCCGCGACGAAAGCGCCGCGCCGATTTCCTATGCGGCCGCGGGCGCTCCCGCCTGACTTCCAAAGGGGACGTTCACCTTTAGCCGCGGGGATTTCAGCACGGAGACCAACCTTCTGCTAAAGGTGAACGTCCCCTTTGGAAGTTAGCGCTCCGCGCGGACCTTCACCTTCACTTCGTCGATAGCCGTGCCGAGTTCGGCGGCGAGCGCTTTCGCGGCCTCGGGCGCGGCATAGCGCAGCCGTGTGCCCCAGGCGGCCGAGCGCACGAGAATCGTGAGCTTCGATTCGCGCAGGACCGCACCCCACACCTCGGCGGCGAGATCCGGCGGCAATACGCGCCGAAGTGACATAAGCGTGTGCTCGACGTCCGCGGTACCCTCGCGGAGCTTCCGCAGCATTCCCTGACCTTGTCCGAGCAAGTGACTGACGGCGGTCGGTTTTTTCATGCAGGGCAGCCGGCACGGGGGACCACCGCAACGCGAAAGTACTTGAGTCTCAAGGGATTTCTTGGCATCGTGCGCCGACAGCCTGAGGCCCGAAGAGGCCACGCCCAATCATTATGACCTTCAAACGCCTGCTCGCGCATACAGCTGCCGGTTTCGCGATGCTCGCGCTCGTGGCCGGCGCGTGGCTCGCTGGCGGTCGCTGGGGCGCTGAAAGCCCGCTCGGCGAATTCACGCTCGCGCGCTGGAACGAAGATCTCGCCGCCCAGAGCGAGCAACTCGCCCGCATCCAGCAGGACGCCGACGACCAGGTTGCAACACTCGCGACGCGTGTCGGACGCATGCAGGCGCAGCTGATCCGCCTCGACGCACTTGGCAAGCAGCTCACCGAAGTCGCGAAGCTGAAACGCGGCGAGTTCGATTTCGACCAGGAGCCTGCGCTCGGTGGTCCGGAGACGGGCCCGGGCGAAGGTCCGGTGGTGCCGGCACTCGATTCGATGCTCGACACGATGGATGCGCAGATCGACGATCGCCGCCGCCAGCTCACCGCCCTGCAGAACCTGATCCTGACGCGCGAGCTCGCGCGCCAGATCGTGCCGGGCGGCCGGCCGGTCGAGTCCGGGTACATCTCGTCGCTCTATGGCCAGCGCACGGATCCGTTCGACGGCAACCAGGCGAGCCATCAGGGGCTCGACTTCGCGGGCGCGCCGGGCACGCGTGTACTCGCAGTCGCCGATGGCATCGTGAGCCATTCGGGACCCGACGGCGGCTACGGCCGGCTGGTCGAGGTCACTCATGGCAACGGCTATGTCACGCGCTATGCCCACAATGCCAAGCTGCTGGTCAAGCCCGGCCAGACCGTCAAGCGCGGCGAGCCGATTGCGCTGATGGGATCCACGGGACGCTCGACCGGCACGCACCTGCACTTCGAGGTGCTGCGCGGCGGCCGCCCGATGAATCCGCTGACTTTCGTCCGCTGACAGTCGTTCGGCCCGAACGAAAATTCCCGCATCGTGTCGTAGTAAACTACCGGTTTTTCAGCCGGTCCCAGCAGCGGGCGCCTTCCGCTGGCGCCGATCCGAGGTTTCAGTCGCGTGTTGAACATCTTTACGCGTATTTTCGGCAGCCGTAACCAGCGGCTGCTGCGCCAGTATGCCGATCGCGTGAAGCGGGCGAACAGTTTCGCGGACGCGCTCGTGAAGATGGCTGACGACGAGCTGCGTTCGCAGACCGATAGATTCCGCGCCCGCCTCGCCGCCGGCGAGACGCTCGACGACATCCTGCCGGAGGCCTTCGCCACGGCGCGGGAGGCTGCGACCCGTTCGGTCGGCATGCGGCCCTTCGACGTGCAGCTGATCGGCGGCATGGTCCTGCACGAAGGCAAGATTTCCGAGATGCGCACCGGCGAGGGCAAGACTCTCGTCGCGACGCTGCCGGTTTACCTCAACGCGCTCGCCGGCAAGGGCGTGCACGTCGTGACCGTCAACGAGTACCTGGCTCAGCGCGACGCGGAATGGATGGGCCCCATCTATCGCGCGCTCGGGCTCACGGTTGGCGTCATCACGAGCGGCCAGCCGCAGGCGGAGAAACGCGCGGCCTATGGCTGCGACGTGACCTACGGCACCAACAACGAATACGGCTTCGACTATCTCCGCGACAACCTCGCGGCCCGCCTCGAGGACCGCGTGCAGCGCAGCCAGCACTTCGCAATCGTTGACGAGGTGGATTCGATCCTGATCGACGAGGCGCGCACGCCGCTCATAATCTCGGGACCGGCCGAGGAGAGCACCGAGCTCTACGCGAAGATCAACGAGCTGGTGCCGCGGTTCACGCGCCAGGAGACCGAGGAAGGCGAGGGCGACTATTACGCCGACGAGAAGACCCGCCAGGTGCACCTGTCGGAGGCCGGATTCGAGAAGGCCGAGGAACTGATGCAGCAGGCGGGACTGCTGCGCGAAGGCGACAGCCTCTACGACCCGGCGAGCATCCGCCTGATGCACCACCTGAACGCGGCGCTCCGCGCACACACCCTCTACCAGAAGGACATCGAGTACATCGTGCGCGGCGCCGAAGTGATCATCGTCGACGAGTTCACCGGCCGCACGATGCCCGGCCGCCGCTGGTCCGACGGCCTGCACCAGGCGGTCGAAGCCAAGGAGGGCGTGCGCATCCGCGAGGAAAACCAGACGATCGCGTCGATCACCTTCCAGAACTACTTCCGCCTCTACGGCAAGCTCGCGGGCATGACCGGAACGGCGGATACCGAGGCCTTCGAGTTCCAGCAGATCTACGGGCTCGAGGTCGTTGTGGTGCCGACGCACAAGCCGATGATCCGCAAGGACATGTCGGACCTCGTCTACCTCAACCAGAAGGACAAGTTCGACGCCATCATCGAGGACATCCGCGATTGCGTGAAGCGCGACCAGCCGGTGCTCGTCGGCACTACCTCGATCGAGACCTCTGAGAATCTGTCGGGCCACATGAAACAGTCCGATATCGCCCACGCGGTGCTGAACGCGAAGCAGCACGAGCGCGAGGCCATGATCATCGCGCAGGCCGGGCGGCCGGGCACTGTGACGATCGCAACCAACATGGCCGGCCGCGGCACCGACATCGTGCTCGGCGGCAACGTCGCGCGCCAGGTGGATCAGCTGCGCAAGGACGGCGTCATGAGCGAGGAGCAGCTCGCGGGCCGCGCGCGCGAACTCGAGAACGAATGGCAGCAGCTGCACGAGCAGGTCATCGCCGCCGGCGGATTGCACATCATCGGCACCGAGCGCCACGAGTCACGGCGCATCGACAACCAGCTTCGCGGCCGTTCCGGGCGCCAGGGCGATCCGGGCTCGAGCCGCTTTTACCTCTCGCTCGAAGACAACCTGATGCGCATCTTCGGCGACCCGGAGCGCACGAAGTCGCTGCTCCGGACTGTCGGCATGAAGGAGGGAGAGGCGATCGAGAGCGGCATGCTGACGCGCCAGATCGAGCGCGCGCAGCGCAAGGTCGAATCGCACAACTTCGACGCGCGCAAGAACCTGCTCGAGTACGACGACGTCGCGAACGACCAGCGCAAGGTGATCTATCGCCAGCGCACCGAGATCATGTCGACGGACGACATCGCGGGCGTCATCAAGGACGTGCGCGCGGAAGTCGTCGGCGCGATCGTCGCGCAATACATTCCGCCCGACAGCGTCGAGGAGCAATGGGACGTTGCGGGGCTCGAACAGGCCTTCGAGCGCGATTTCGGCATTCAGGCCGGGCTAGCGGCCTGGCTTGCAGAGGATCCTTCGCGCCATGGAGCCGAGGCCGCAGAGCGGCTGCTCGCCGCGATCGAGGCGGCGTATGATGAGAAGATTCGACAAGTCGGCGAGCCTGTCATGCGCCACCTCGAGCGGGCGGTGATGCTGCAGCAGCTCGACATGCACTGGCGCGAGCACCTGGCCGGCATGGATTACCTGCGGCAAGGGATTTATCTGCGCGCTTATGCGCAGAAGAATCCCAAGCAGGAATACAAGCGGGAGGCCTTTACGCTTTTCACGGCGATGCTCGACCGCATCCGCAGCGATACGATCATGCTGCTGCAGCGCCTGCAGGTGCGCACGGAAGAGGAGATCGAACGCGAAGAAACCGAGCGCCAGCGGCGCCTGCAGAGCCGCATGCAGCTCCAGCATGCGCCGCCGCCGGAACTCGCCGCGCAGGTGGCGCCCGTGGCCGCGTCCGCCGCGCGCGAGGAGGCGCCCGTCCCGGAGCCTGCTGCGGAGCCATTCGTCCGCGGCGAGCGCAAGGTCGGCCGCAACGAACCCTGTCCCTGCGGGTCGGGCCGGAAGTTCAAGCACTGCCACGGCGCGCTGCAGCGGGTCGGCGGTTAGCAGGGCCCGGCACCGGCGGGGGCAGACCACGGATGGAGACTCCTGCTGAAATTCATGTGATTGCCGGCGCGATTGCAGACGCGGATGGTCGCGTGCTGATCGCGCAGCGACCGCGCGGCCGGCACATGGCCGGCCGCTGGGAGTTCCCCGGCGGAAAGCTTGACCCGGGCGAGGATGCCTTCGCGGGGCTCCGGCGCGAGCTCGACGAGGAATTGGGTGTCATCGTGCGCGAGGCCCGGCCGCTGATCCGCCTGCGCCACGAATACCCGGACCGGCGCGTGCTGCTCGACGTCTGGCAGGTCACGGCCTACGACGGCGAGCCGCAACCGCGCGATGCGCAGGCACTCGCCTGGGCGCGACCCGACGATCTCCCGAAGCACGACCTGCTCGAGGCCGATCGCGCGATCGTAACGGCATTGAGGCTTCCGCGTCTCGCACGCTGGGTGACCCGCTCCGAGGAGATTCGCGCGCTGAAAGGCAGCGCGGCGCAAACGGTGCTCTGGGCCCGGACCGAGGGCGGCGACGAAACGCTGGATGCCGAAGCGGTCGCGATGGCTCGCGGCGCCGGCCATCGTGTCTTCATCGTGGGCTCCGACATCGATGCCGTGCGAACTGCCGCCGTCGCCGGCTGCGATGGTGTCGTGTTGCGCTGGCTTGGGCAGAACCTGCACGTGGACCGCAGCGGAGCATTTCTGGTCGGCGTGCACTGCGTGGACGCCGAGGGCGCAATGCAGGCAGTCGAAGAGGGCGCCCATTTCCTCGTGATCGCGCCGGAGGACGGGCCGCTCTCGGAGCGTCTGCTCGAGCGCCTCTGCGAGATGGTCGGCCGGCCCGTGTTCGCGGGCTGGTACCCGGATGCCCGTCGCTTCGAGAAGCTACACCAGGCGGGCGCCCACGGCTGCGCCGTCCGGCGGTGATCTCTAAAGGGGACGTTCCCCTTTAGCTCCAGGAACTAGGTGGAGAAACCTGCTTATTGCTAAAGGGGAACGTCCCCTTTAAAGATCACAGATGGCGGTCGAAGAAATCGAGGATCGTCTTCCAGCCGTGGATGCCGGTTTCCCGGAAGCTCAGCGCGGCATGGCGACTGCCCGGATAGGGTACGACCTCGAATGGCAGGCCCTTTTCGACCAGCACCGGAATCAGCTTGGTCGTGTTGGTGAACAGCACGTTGTCGTCGGCCATGCCATGCATGATCATCAGGCGGTCCGAAATCGCGCCCGCGTAGGTCAGCACATCTGATTGCCGGTAGCCCTCGGGGTTTTCCTGCGGGGTGCCGAGATAGCGTTCCGTGTAATGCGTGTCGTACAGGCGGAAATCCGTCACCGGCGCGCCGGCGACGCCCGCCTTGAAGGTGCCGGGTGACTGGCCGAGCAGCATCAGCGTCATGTACCCGCCATAACTCCAGCCAAAAACTCCGATCCGCGCCGGATCGACGAATGGCTGCTGCTTGAGCCAGGCGATGCCGGCCAGCTGGTCCGTGACCTCGACACCGCCCAGGCGGCGGTAGAGCGCTTCGGTGAATTTCTGCCCGCGGCCGCCGGAACCGCGATTGTCGATCGCGAACACGACGTAGCCGCGCTGTGTAAAGAGTTGCGGCGTCTCGTCGCCGCGCCGCTCGCCCCAGCCGCGGAACACGGTCTGTACGGTCGGTCCGCCGTAGACCATGAGAACCGCCGGGTAACGCTTGCCCGGCTCGAAATCCACCGGCTTGTACACCTGCCAGTAGAGCGGCGTGCCGTCGGCGGCTGGAAGCGTGCCGAACTCCGGCTTCACGTGCCGGTCGAGATAGGGCGCATACGGGTGGCCGGAATCGAGCCGGTTCTCGACGAGCCATGCGAGCCGGCGGCCGGAGGCGTCATGCAGCGAGAGCTGCGGCGGCTGCCCAGGATCCTGGTATCCCTGCAGGTAGCGCCGCGCATCGCGCGTCATCGTGATCGTGTGCCAGCCGTCCTGCGTCGTAAGCGCAGCGGGTTCGCGCTTCGTCCCGGCATCGAGGTCGGCGACGTACAGCTGTCGCTCGAGCGGAGTCTTCAATGTCGCCATGAAATAGACCTTGCCGCGCCGCTCGTCGATGCCGCGCACCGCCGGCGCCTGCCAGGAGCCGAGGACGTCCCAGTCGCCCGCGGTCACCGGGCCCTTGAGGATGCCGCCGTAGTCGTAGAGGTACAGGTGATTGTGGCCGCTGCGTTGCGAAGCCCACAGGATTTCCTGGCGCTCGGGCATGAAATAGAGGTCGTCGTGGAGCTCGACCCAGGCGTCGCTGCGCTCGGAGAAGAGATGCCTCGCTTCGCCGCCGCTGACGGGGTAGGAGAGGACATCGAGCCGCTTCTGGTCGCGCGTCTGCCGCTGCACCAGCAGGCGATTGCCCTCCGGATACCACTCGACGCGCGCAAGGTAGCAGTCTTCGCTGCCGAGATCTGCCCAACCGACCGTGCCGGTCTCGAGCGAGAGGATTGCAAGTCGCACGTCGGCATTCGCCTCGCCGGTCGCCGGATACCGCTGTCGGAACACGCGGATGCCGTCGGCGCCGATCTCGAAGCGCTCGATCTCGGCGACCGGCGATTCGTCGACCCGCGTGTAGGCGATGTGCTTTTCGTCCGGCGACCACCAGTAGCCGGTGTTGCGGTTCATTTCCTCCTGCGCGATGAATTCCGCGACGCCGTGGCTGATCAGCCCGCCGCCGCCAGTCGTCAGCCGCCGTTCAGCGCCGGTCGCGATCTCGACCGCGTAGAGGTCCATGTCCCGGACAAAGCTCACGTAGCGTCCGCGCGGCGAGTACTTCGGATCGGTCTCGTAGGCCTCGGTTGCCGTGAGGCGGCGGACCGCGTCCTTCCCCGGCCGGGTCAGGTCGTAGTGATAAAGATCGCCGCCCAGGGGAAACAGTAACGCCTTCGAATCGGGCGCCCACTGGTATTCGACGATACCGCGCAGCGCCGCGATGCGTTGCCGTTCGCGCCGCGCCTCTTCTTCGGCGGAGAGGGTCTCTTCGCCGGGCGACAGCACGCGCGAATCGACCAGTATCCGATGGCTCTTCGCGGCGATGTCGTAGGCCCACAGGTCGAACTCGGTTGGCGCGTCGTCGCGGCCGCGCAGGTAGGTCACCAGCTTTCCATCGGGAGAGAATCGTGTCTGCCGCAGCGAAGGGCCCTGCACATCCGGCGCATCGAACAGCCGTTCGACCGGCAGGTCTCCGGCCGAGGCCGGGGCGAACCACAGGGTCGCCGTGAATGCCATCACAAGTGAACGCATCGTTGCTCCGTCCTGTCGCAGCCTGGAAGGGAAGAACGGCACGATTTGTTAGACTTCGCGCCGGATCCTGACTGGAGTGTAAGCACGGTGAACCGGCATGTCATACCCGGCCTTGTGTTGGCCTTGTTCGCGGCGGTTTCGGGCATGAGTGCTGCGGACGATTCGTCTTCCGCATCGGGAGTCCTTCGGTACCCGGCCGCCGCGCGCGGACCGGTCATCGAGACCCATCACGGCACCGAAGTCGCCGACCCATACCGCTGGATGGAAACGGCGTCCCCCGAGGTCGCGGCCTGGGTCACCGCGGAGAACGCGGTCTCGCAGCCCTACCTCGGGTCGATTCCGGCGCGCGCCGCAATCCAGAGGCGCCTGACCGAGCTCTGGAACTACGAGCAGTACGGCTACAACTGGCTGGACGACAAGTCGCGCATGCCGGTCAAGCGCGGAGGGCGCTATTTCTACGTCGAGAAGAGCGGCAGCCAGAACCAGGGGGTGCTCTATTGGGCGACGGCGCGCGACGCATCGCCGCAGCTGCTCGTCGACCCGAACACGCTCTCGCAGGATGCGACGGCATCGCTTGCCAATTACTCGATCAGCCCGGACGGCCGCTATGTCGCCTACGCCGTGTCCGAAGGCGGCTCCGACTGGGACACCTGGCGCGTGCGCGAAGTGGAGAGCGGACGCGACCTGCCGGACTTGATCGGCGACACAAAATTCACGGACGTCTCGTGGCTTCCGGACGCGAGCGCGTTCTACTACTCGCGTTATCCGAAGGGCGCTGACGCGACGGGCGACGACCAGCAGCAGGTGAGCGTGTACCGTCATGCGCTCGGTACTCCGCAGGCCGATGACGAGCTGGTCTACGAGATCACCGATAACGACCGCCACAATCCATATGGAACCGTGACCGAAGACGGGCGCTGGCTGGTTTTCGTCATTTCCTACGGTTTCGACAAGAACGCGATCCACTTGCGCGACCTGTCGAAGCCCGATGCGCCGGCCGTGCGGCTGCTCGACCGCTGGGACGGACTCTACGAATTTCTGGGTGCAATGGGCGATCGCCTCTACTTCAAGACGACCCAGGGCGCGCCGCTCGGCCGAGTGATCGCAATCGATCCGGCTGCGCCGACGCCCGTCGAGGTGGTGCCGGAAGCGCGAACCAGGCTGCACCAGGCGAGCCTGGTCGGCGGCCACGTGATCGCAAGCTATCTCGAGGACGCGCGCTCGCGGCTTGACGTCTACAGCGCGGACGGCAGGCGGCTGCGCGACATTCGC
>Ga0105107_10000019_pt1 | contig 77655 bp, 68 predicted proteins | sample PPLLaktember2015_6_FD_79335 | JGI IMG/M metagenome (GOLD analysis project Ga0105107, IMG submission 79335) | Freshwater sediment microbial communities from Prairie Pothole Lake near Jamestown, North Dakota, USA - PPLs Lake P8 Core (1) Depth... | ecosystem: Environmental > Aquatic > Freshwater >...
CCAGCGCAGGGTCCGGTCGTCGACCTGACGCACGAACTCCACGCCTTCCATGAACTTCGGAAACTCCTCGAACTGCGTCCACTGGTTGTACGCCGTGCGAACGGGCACCTCGACGTCGATGGACTGCTCGATCTGACCCATGGCGATTGCCTCCCAGGACTCCGCGGTCCCACTGTTGATTCGCGGTGGTGGAGCAAGTGCCGTGCCATTCGAAGAGGGCACGCTGCTTGCTCTTCATGTCGGCATGAGCGCGACCTCTCGACCGATCGACCACGCTCCGCCGCGACGCCCGCTGGCTGCCGCAGTGTGCCAACCGGGCGAGACGTGCTGGGTGCGCGGCCCCGCGCGGCGCGTCGCGTTCCTCGTCGACGCCGAGGCGTACTACTCCGCGCTCTACGACACGCTGCTGCGCGCCCGGGAGCGCGTGTGGATCATCGGGTGGGACGTCCAGGCGAAGACGTGCCTGCGGCCCGGCGCGCCACGGCCCGCGCCGCGCGGTGCGCCGCCGACGGAGCTCGGCCCCTTCCTCGACTTCCTCGCCCGACGCAATCGTCGCCTTCGCATCCACGTGCTCGAGTGGGACTACTCGGTGCTCTTCGCGCGCGAGCGCGGCCTCGCGCCGTGGATCGACCTCGACTGGCGCACGCATCCCCGCGTCCGGTTCCAGCTCGACGACGAGCATCCGTTCGGCGCGTGCCTGCACGAGAAGATCGTGGTCGTCGACGATGCCGTGGCGTTCGTGGGCGGCCTCGACCTGACCCTTCGCCGCTGGGACACGCCGGAGCATCGGCCGGGCCATCCGCTGCGCGTCGATCCGAGCGGCGCGCCGTACGATCCGTTCCACGACGTCCAGATGATGGTGGAGGGCGAGATCGTGCGGCCGCTCGCGGAGCGGATCCGCCGGCGCTGGAACGAGGTGGGCGAGGCGCGCGTGCGGCCCCTGCCCGGCGCCGCGCTCGACGTCTGGCCGCCGAGCGTGCGGCCCGACGTCGAGCGCGTTCCGGTGGCGATCGCCCGCACCGAGCCCGGCGCGAGCGGCGAAGGCGTGCGCGAGATCGAGTCGCTCCACCTCGCGTCGATCCGCGCCGCACGACGCTCGATCTATCTGGAGAACCAGTACTTCAGCGCCGAGAGCATCGCGTCGGCGCTCTGCGAGCGGCTCGCGGAGCCGGAGGGACCGGAGGTCGTCGTCGTGCTCCCGAGCGCGTGCTCGGGCTGGCTCGAGGAGCAGACGATGGGTGCGCGCCGCGCGCGGATCCTCGCGCGGCTGCGCGAGGCCGACCGCTTCGACCGCTTCCGCGCCTACGCACCCACCGCACCCGATGTCGGACGGGTGAACGTCCACGCGAAGCTCGCGATCGTGGACGACGCCCTGGTGCGGATCGGCTCCGCGAACCTCGCGAACCGATCCCTCGGCTTCGACCGCGAGTGCGATCTCGCGCTCGAGGCGGAGGGTCGTGCCGATGTCGCGGCGGCGATCGCCGGGCTGCGCACGCGTCTGGTGAGCGAGCATCTCGGGCTCGCGCCGGAGGACTTCGACGACGCGTACGCGCGTCATGATCGGTCGTTGATCGCCACCATCGACGCGCTTCGCGGCGCCCCTCGCACCCTGGCGCCGGTCGAGGCCTGCGACGCCGGCGCGACCTGGCTGGCGCTGCCCATCGACCCGTTGGAGCCCTCGTCGTTCGTCGAGCCCCTCGCTCGCTGGACGCCGCCGGAGCTCCGGGATCCGCATCGCCGGGCGCTCCTGCTCGGCCTGCTCGTCGGCCTCGGCGTCGCGTTCGCGCTGCTCCTCGCATCGCCCTTCGTGCCGACGCTCGAGCTCGCCGATCTCGCCGCCACGCTGCGCCGGATGCCGCCGGAGCTCGGCGGCCCGATCACGGCGCTCTCGATCGCGCTCGGCGTGCAGCTCTTCCTTCCCGTGACGGCCCTCGGCGCGCTCGCGATCCTCGCGTTGGGGCCGCTCGAGGGAGTGCTCTGGACGAGCGTCGGCGCGGTCGTGGGAGCGTCGCTCGGCTGGGTGCTCGGCCGCTTCTGGATCGGGCAGCGCGTCGAGCGCCTCGCTCCGGGCGGCGTCGCGGCGTTCCGACGCCGCCTGCGAGGCCGAGGCATGCGGGCGATCGCGCTGGCGCGGCTGGCCCCGCGGCTGCCCTTCAGCGTGGGGAACTTCGCGGCGGGCGCGGCCCGGGTGCGCCTGGCTCCCTTCCTGGGAGGAACCGCCCTGGCGCTGCTGCCCGGCCTCGGCGCGGTGGCCGGCGTCCTCGACAGCGCGCAGGCCGCGTGGCGCGATCCGACGCCCGTCCGCGTGCTCGGAGCCGCCGGGGCGATCGCGCTGGCAGTACTCGTCGCGGGCTGGCTGCGCCGCTGGGCGGGCACCCGGGCGCGGCCTTGAACATCGGTCCACTCGATCGGACGAATCTACAAAGCCGCGTGCGCTCTGCGGTTCGGACCACCTCGGAGTCGGTCTCGGGTCGCTGCCGGTTTGGCACGGAGCGTGAAGTGCTGCCCGGTCGAAGCCACCGTGTGGCGAGAACGCCAGGGCTGCGTCCGGGAAGGCGTAGAGTGGCGATCGAAGGGGTCATCCGAGTGTTCGCGAGCACAGGCGGAGCGCGTTGATCGAGCGGATCGCCGCAGCGTTCGAGTGGCGGTGGAGCCCGCTCGCGGCGGCGCTCGTGTGCGTCGCGCTCAGCGTGTGGGGCTGGCTGCAGATCGACCACCACCCGGGCTTCCTCGGAATCGGGATCTTCGCGTCCGCGATGATCGGCCTGCTCATCTGGTCCGCGCGCCTCGCGCGGCGACGCGCCCGGACGCTGTTCGAGACGAACGCCGCCCTGGCCCAGATCCTCGACGAGGCGAGGGCCGAGCTCTCCGCGGAGCGCGACAGCCACCACAGCATCGAGCTCGAGGTGGCCCGGCAGACGCAGGAGCTGCGCGAGGCCGTCACGGAGCTCGACGCCTTCAACGCCTCCATCTCGCACGACCTGCGCTCGCCGATCGGCGCGATCGTCAACTTCGCGTCCCTGCTGCGCGCCACCCAGCACGAACGCCTGGACGATGTCGGGCTCAACTTCCTGACGCGGATCGAGTCCGCCGCGCAGCGCGCGCTCGCGAAGATGGAAGGGCTGCTGTCGTTTTCGCGCGTCGGCCGCCAGCCGCTGAATCGGGCGCCGATCGACCTCTCGGCGCTCGCCCGGCGGATCCATACCGACGTGCGCGTGCGCCGCCCCGGCACCTCTTTCGAGCTGTCGGTGCAGCCGCTCCCCAAGGTCTCGGCGGATCCGGCGCTCGTCGAAGCGCTCCTGCGGCAGCTTCTCGACAACGCGGCGAAGTTCTCGGCATCGCAGGACAAGCCGCAGGTCGAGCTCGGATCCGAGCCGCACGCGGACACCGACTGCGTCGCGTATTACGTTCGCGACAACGGGGTCGGCTTCGATCCGGCCTTCGCCGACCGTCTGTTCCGGCTCTTCGAGCGGCTGCACCGGTCGGAGGAGTTCGAGGGCACCGGCGTGGGGCTCGCGATTGCAGGCCGGGTGGTCCGGCGGCATGGCGGAAGGATCTGGGCGGAGAGCTCCCCGGGCCAGGGAGCCACGTTCTTCTTCACGCTGGAAGGGGTGGACGATGAAGAGCGGAAGCTGCGAGGAGAGAGACCTCCTTCTGGTGGATGACGACGACGCGGACGTCGCCGTCGCGCTGTTCGCACTCGAGCGCGACGGACTTGCGGATCGCGCCGCCGTGCTACGGGACGGCGTGGAAGCCTTGCAGTACCTGCAGGGCGCGACGGCTCCCCCGCGCTTGATCCTGCTCGATCTCCGGATGCCGAGGCTCGGCGGCCTCGAGGTGCTGGCACGCATCCGGGAGGACGCGCGCTTCGCGCATCTTCCCGTCGTCATCCTGAGCGCCTCGAGCCTCGAAGCCGACGTCCGCGAGAGCTACCGGCGCGGCGCCAACAGCTTCGTGCGCAAGCGCTTCGACCCCCATCGACCGGGCGGGTACGTCGTGGACGTGGTCCGCTACTGGCTCGAGCTCAACGAGACGCACGAGCCGTCGAAAGGAGCCTTGTCATGACCGAGCTGCGCGCGCTGGTCGTGGAGGACGATTCGGACTACGCGGCGAGCCTCGAGTTCCTGCTGCGCCAGGAAGGATTCGCCGCCGAGAGCGCCGACTCGCTGAAGCTCGCACGGGAGCGCCTTGCCGTCGCCGCCTACGACGTGATCCTGATCGATCTCGAGCTGCCCGACGGGCACGGCGAGAGCCTGATGGACGACGAGGCCGCCGCGAGCAGCGAGTTCGTGGTCGTGACCGGCCACGCGTCCGTCGAGACTGCGGTGGGAAGCCTCCGCCGCGGCGCACTCGACTACCTGACGAAGCCCACCGACCCTGCGCGCCTGAAGAGCGCGCTCGCGAACGTGGTGCGCACGCGCCACCTGAAGCAGGAGCTCGCGACCCTGCGCGGCGACCTGCGACGCTTCGGCTGCTTCGGCAGCATGGTCGGGATCTCGGAGTCGATGCAGCGCGCCTACGACCTGATCGCGCGGGTCGCCCCGACGCCGGCGACGGTGCTGATCACCGGCGAGAGCGGAACCGGCAAGGAGGTCGCCGCAGAGACGATCCATCGCTTCAGCCGGCGGCGCGACCGACCCTTCGTCGCCGTGAACTGCGGCGCGATCTCGCCGAACCTGATCGAGAGCGAGCTCTTCGGCCACGAGAAGGGAAGCTTCACCGGCGCCGACCGCCGGCGGATCGGGCTCTTCGAGCAGGCCGACGGGGGCACCCTCTTCCTGGACGAGATCACGGAGATGCCGTTCGACCTGCAGGTGAAGCTGCTGCGGGCGCTCGAGACGGCCGAGGTCACGCGAGTCGGATCGACGACGTCGATGCGGGTCGACGTCCGCGTGATCGCCGCATCGAACCGGGATCCCCAGGAGGCGATCCGTGACGGCAAGCTGCGGGAAGATCTCTTCTATCGGCTGCAGGTCTTCCCGCTCGCGCTCCCGCCGCTGCGCCAGCGGGGTGAGGACATCGAGCTGCTGGCGAAGCACTTCCTGGGCCAGCTCAACCGCGAGGCCGCAACCTCGAAGCGCTGGACGGACGCCGCGCTGGAGCGCCTCCGCCGCTACCCGTGGCCGGGCAACGTCCGGGAGCTCAAGAACCTGGTGCACCGGGCATTCATCCTCTCGGACGGCGACATCACTGTGAACGCATTGAACTGCCTCCAGCTGGCGCCGCCGACGTCCGCGCTGCACAAGGAGATCGTTCCGGTGCCGTTGGGGGCGTCGCTCGACGACGCCGAGCGGCAGGTGATCGTCGCAACGCTCGAGCATTGCGGGGGCAACAAGAACGAGACCGCTCGCATGCTCGGCGTGAGCCTGAAGACTTTGTACAACCGGCTCAACGTCTATCGCGCCGCCGACGCTCCGCCGGCCGAGCCGGCGAGCGCGGCGCCGACCGCGCCGAAGAGCTGACGACGCACGGCCTTGGCAGGCCGCATCGAGGTGACTCGATGCGGCCTGCCGCGGCATATCTCTCGCGCTACGGCGCGTCCGGCGCGGCGTCCGAGGGCGGCGCCGGAGCGACAGGCTCGCTCGGCGGGGGCGCCGAGACCGGCGGCGACATCGGGGCCGGCGCGCTCGGTCGCGCCGCGACCTCGAGCCGGTTCGCGACGCTCTTCACGCCGCTCACGTCGCCCGCGATCTCCTCGGCGCGCCGCCGTGAATCGTCGCTCGGGACGACGCCCTGGAGCGTCACCACGCCGTCGACGGCGCGCACGCTGATGGTGTCCGCCGCAAGCGTCTCCTCGCCGCGCAGCTCTTCCTTCACGTCGCTCGCGATCAGCGCATCGCTCCGCGGCGCGGGCCTGCAGGCCACGAACGAGCCCAGCGCGATTGCCAGGGCCAGGGCACGGTGCGTACGACTCATTCCGTCCTCCTCGCTGCGCTACGCAGCGCTTCGACGGACTGGGAAGCAAGACCCTTGCCAGCGCGCCGGGCCGACGCGTCGCCGACCCGGTCGAGGTCCCGCGTGGGCGGTCCGTACAGGACCTTGCCGGTGCGGTGGAAGCGGCCGCCGTGGCAGGGACAGTCCCAGGTCTTCTCCAGCTCGTTCCAGCGCACGATGCAGCCCATGTGCGTGCAGCGCGCGGACATCTGATGGAGCTCGCCCGAGAGATCCCGGTACACCGCGCGCTGGCGCCCTCCGACGCGGACGATGCGACCGGAGTCGCGCGGAATCTCGCCTGCCGAGTCGCCGCCCGCGGAGGGGAGCCGATCCGCCGCGAATCGCCAGGCGGTCGCAGCGCCTTCGCGCACTGCCGATGCGATGCCGGCCCAGGGCCCGATCCGGCTCGGTCGGTAGACGGGCTCCCAGGGGTTGGCCTCTCCGAGGACGAGATCCGAGAGCAGCGTGGCGGCGACGGAGCCGAACGTGAGGCCCGTCCCGGCGAATCCGGCCGCGATGAACCGGGATCTCGCTCCGGGCAGGCGTCCGATGTACGGAAGTCCGTCACTCGACGTGAAGAGCTCGGCGCTCCATCGGCTCTCGATCGACGCCACGGGAAGGCGAGCACGCGCCCACGCCTCGAGAGCCCCGAAGCGCGCCGCGGGCTCCGCGCAGCTCCCGACGCGATGGTCCTCTCCGCCGACCAGCACGAGCCTGCGATCGGGCGGGACGCTGCGGAGGTAGTGATAGGGATCCGCGCAGTCCCAGAACAGGCCGGGCGCGAGCGGCTGCTCGAGACGCGCGGCGACGACGTAGCTGATCGAGGGCACGAGCCGCGTCTGGATCGAAGCGGCGCTCCCGATCGGCGTATGTGTGGCGTCGATCACGGCGTCCGCGCGAACGGAGCGCCCCGAGCCCGCAACCACGACCTCTCCGTCCGCTTCGGAGACCGGAGACTCCTCGAAGATCCGGCCGCCCAGCTCTACAAAGCTCCGCATCAGGACCGCGAGGTAGGCCAGGGGGTCGAGCTCCGCCTGCGACGCGAAGCGCAGCGCGCCTCGCGCGCGCACGGTCTGGGGCAGTTCCCGGAGGAGCGCGACGGCAAGCCCGAGATCTCGCGCCGCGCGCTCCTCGCGCTCGAGCGCCTCGAGCTCCGCCTCGGTCTCGGCGACCCGATAGCCCGCCGACCACGTGAAGATCCCGTCGCCGCCGTGGCTGCGCGCCTCGTGCTCGATCGATTGGATCGAGGCCTCGATCGAATCCGCCACCAGGCGCGCACGATCGCGGCCGAAGCGCGCGACCACCTCGTCCCACGGAAGATCGAGGGCCGACGTCAGGTGCGCCGTGCTCGCGCCGGTCGTGCCCGAGCCGAGCCGCCGTCGCTCGAGCACCACGACGCGCTGACCCGCCCGCACGAGCCGCAGCGCGAGGCCGAGGCCGGTGACACCGCCCCCGATCACCACGCTGTCCGCGACGGTCGACTCGGTCAGCGGCGGGAACTCGGGCAGCGTCGTCCGGTGGCGCCAGGTCGGCGCCGCGTCGACCGCCCCCGCGCCGTCAACTTCTCCGTGCGCGTTCTTCACCGCCCCTCTTCCTTCCAGCCGCATGCCTCACGAGCTGTGCAATCCGCGCGCCATGCGGTCCAGGGGGCCGGGCGCGCCGAGCGCACAGGTCGCGTTGTAGAAAGGGGCGGTTCCCACCTTCGTCCAGGGCGCGGGAAGCCGTCGCCGGCGTCGCCGGCCCGGCGAGTCGTTTTCTCGAGGCGCGGACGCGTGGCACGCCGCTTGCTCTTCCTCTTCACCGAGGAGGACGGACGATGCCGCGTGGCGACAAATCCGCGTACACCGCGAGACAGAAGCGAAAGGCCGCCCACATCGAAGGCTCCTACGAGGAGCGCGGGCTCTCGGAGCGCGAGGCCGAGCGCCGCGCGTGGGCCACGGTCAACAAGCAGGACGGCGGCGGCCGGAAGAAGGCCGCCCCAAAGCGGCGAAAGGCGGCGCGCCGCAAGACGCCCGCGAGGAAGCGGGCGCGAGGCTGACGCGACCACTCGAGAAAGGACCCCCATGCCCAAGTCCAATCCTTCGAACACGGAGCCGATCCGATACGCCGTCGTGGGCCTCGGTCACATCGCCCAGGTCGCGGTGCTCCCCGCCTTCGCCCACGCGCGCGAGAACTCGCGGCTCGTCGCCCTCGTCTCGGGCGATGAGGAGAAGCGGCGCGAGCTCGGGCGCCGCTACCGCATCGCGACGTGCCTCGACTACGACGGCTACGACGATCTGCTGCACGGCGGCGAGATCGACGCCGTCTACCTCGCGCTCCCGAACCACCTGCATCGCGACTACGCGGTGCGCGCCGCGGAGGCGGGAGTCCACGTCCTCTGCGAGAAGCCGATGGCGATCGACGAGGACGAGTGCACGGCGATGATCCGGGCCGCCGAGGAGAGCCAGGTCCGCCTGATGATCGCCTACCGGCTGCACTTCGAGCCGGCGACGCTGCGCACCCTCGCCCAGGTGCGTGGCGGAGAGATCGGCGACGTCCGGCTCTTCGACTCGGTCTTCACGATGCAGGTGCGCGACGAGAACATCCGTCTCGAGGCGGAGATGGGTGGCGGTCCGCTCTACGACATCGGCATCTACTGCATCAACGCGGCGCGCAGCGTCTTCGGTTGCGAGCCGATCGAGGTCGTCGGCGCGAGCCTCGCGGGCTCCGATCCCCGCTTCGCGGAGGTCGAGGAAGCCTTCGCCGCCATCCTGCGCTTCCCCGGCGAGCGCGTCGCGAGCTTCGTGTGCAGCTTCGGGGCGTCCGACGTCTCGTCCTATCGGATCGTCGGGACGAAGGGCGACATCGTGGTCGAGCCGGGCTTCGAGTACGCCGAAGGGCTGCGGACGCGGACCACCGTCGGCGGAAAGGCGCGGGTGCGGCGGTTCCGGAAGCGCGATCAGTTCGCGCCCGAGCTCGTGCACTTCTCCCGCTGCATCCTCGAAGGCAGCGAGCCCGAGCCCTCCGGCATGGAGGGGCTGATCGACGTGCACGTGATCCGCTCGCTCCAGGAGTCCGCGCGCAGCGGCGAGCCCGTGCGGATCGCGCCCTTGGAGAAGCGGTGGCGTCCCGGGCCCGAGCTCGAGATGCGGAAGCCCCCCGTCCGGAAGCCGGATCTCGTCCGGGCGCAGAGCGCGTCCCGGTAGCTCCGCCTTCGTTCGAAAGGAGAACCGATGCGACTCCAGGAAATGGTCGAGTACCTCCCCCCTCGCGAGGATCTGATGAAGCTCGCCCGCTACGTCTCGGCGATGCGGCGGCCGGCGCGGAGCGAGCTCGCGATCGCCGGTCTGATCGGGGCGGCGGTCGGCGCGGGCGCCGCCCTTCTCTTCGCGCCGGTGTCGGGCCGGGAGCTTCGCGACGAGGTGCGCTCTCGCCTCGACGCCCGCCTGAACGGCGAAGGCCTCGACACGGATGCGTGAGCGGACGCCGACCGTGAGCGCCGTGCGCCTTCCCGCGCACGGCGCGCACGTCGCGTCCGGACGACCCTCCGTCGCCCAGGCGGCGGGTCGAGCGATCGAGGCCGGCCATGCGCTCGCACGCAGCGAGGCGGCCCTGTGGCGACGCGACGTCGAGCTTCGCATCGGCTCGGGTCTGCTCGGTCTCGCGCTCTCGTGCCTGGCCGGGATCTTCCTCGCCGCCGCCTGGACGCTGGCCGTGATGGCGGCGGTGACGGCCGCTCCGGACGTTCCGCTGCCGACCCGGCTCGGCATCGTCGCGGCGGTCCATGCGCTCGTGGGCGTGGGCCTGGTCGTCGTACGAAAGGGAATCCGACGTGGATGAGGAACGACTCCAGCTGGAAAGGGAGGTCCAGCGCCGACGCGCGGAGCTCGACCACGCGCTCGCGGACCTGCGGAGGGGTGCCGCCCGCCTCTTCGACGTGGGCGCACGCGTACGGCGGCTACCGCTTTCGTGGCTCGCAGCGGGCTCGGCCAGCCTGCTCGCGCTGTGGTGGCTGCGGCGTCGCTCGACCGAGGGAAGGTTCTTCAACGGTTTGTAAGACCCGGCTTCCCGGCTGGCGGAGCCTCGACCGCCGAGGTCGGTGCGACGGAACGGTTCTTGCTCGAGCCAGGGCCATGGAAACCCGACCCTCCTCACCTTCCTCCGACAGCTCGGGAACGAGGCCCGCGCGCCCCGGCGCCCACCTTTCCGCCCCCAACCTCGGCGCGGCCGAGCGCTGGATTTCCCTCGCCGTCGGCACGGGCGTGCTCTTCGTGGCGCGGAAGCGACGCGGTCCGCTGGCCTGGGTGACGCGCGCCGTCGGCTCGGCGCTCCTGGCGCGGGGCACGAGCGGCCGGAGCGAGCTCTACCGCGCGCTTGGAATCGACGCGCGACGCGAGCCTGCCGCCATCCGGTTGCGCCGCGCGCTGACGGTCGGCGTCCCAGCCCGGGAGATCCGCGCCGTGCTCCTCGACCCGGCGCAGCTCCCGACCCTGCTGCCGGTCGTGACCGACGCGCGAGCGGTCGATGACCTGCGCTGGCAGGTCACGGTGGAGCACGCCGGCGAGGAGCCCATCGAGATCGGGCTCGACGTCGTGAGCGCGGAGAAGCATGTCCGATGGGCAGCTCCGGAAGCGCCGATTGCCTTCGACGTGACGGTTTCGTTTTCCCCCTCGTCGCGCGGAGGCACGGGGCTCGTGATCCTGGCTCGTGTCGATGGCGCGGACGGCGACGACGACGCCGTCCGCAGGCTGCGGGCGCTCTTTCGCGAGGGCGTCGGGCAGCTCGTCCGCCGCCTGGAGCCGGAGCGCGAGACCCCGAGCGGACGGCGCGCGCCGCGGAGCCGCAGCCGCGGCCAGACGGCGTCGCGACGGGCCGACCGGAAGAGCCGATGAGGAGGGCCGCAAAGACCATCGCCCGGCTGCTGGACAACCGGGGCGAGATCCGGCGATCCTCGGGGCGAGCCCCGCCGGCGCAGATCGGCCGTTCCGAGGCGCTCGGCTAGCGCGGGTCTTCCTGCGGGTGCGCACGACGCGGCGTGCGCGCATACCACTGAGGAGGATCGGCCGACCGGCCGGTCAGGAGGGCGGCGTTGCCCCACCGGCTCCCGATCGCGCATCACCGCTCGGCGGCTGCGACGTATGCGACGAGTCTCGGGCTCGTCACGATCGCGCTCGTCGTCACGCCCTTGGTGCCGTCGGTGCTGCAGAAGGCGAGCTTCGCGTTCTTCTTCACCGCCGTCGCCGTCAGCGCTGCGCTGGATGGATTCCTCCCCGGCATCCTGACCGCCCTGCTCTCGGCGCTCGCCGTCGCCGGCTTCCTGATCGAGCCGGTCGGCGCGATCACGTGGGACGACGGCGTCCGGCTGAGCGCCTTCCTCGCCGTCTCGACTGTGATTGCCGCGCTCGGCGAGCGCGGACTCCGCGGCAGCCGGCGGGAGCGCGCCCAGCGCGAGTGGTCCGACGTGACGCTCCAGAGCATCGGCGACGCAGTGATGGTGACCGACGCCCAGGGCTGCGTGCTCTCCATGAACCGGGTGGCCGAGACCCTCACCGGATGGCGTTCCGCCGAGGCCGTCGGGCGCCCCCTGCACACCGTCTTCCGGATCGTCGAGCAGGAAACGCGCGAGCCCATCGAGGATCCGGCGAGCCGCGTCCGCGTCGCAGGCACCGTGGTGGGCCTCGCGAACCACACGATCCTGATCGGCCGAGACGGGACCGAGACGCCGATCGACGACAGCGGCGCGCCGATCTGGAGCGACGACGGCGAGCTCGTCGGCGTCGTGCTCGTGTTCCGGGACGTCGCCGACCGTCGCGCCGCCGAGCGCGAGATGGCGGCGATCCTGGATCGCGAGCAGCTCGCCCGTCACGAGGCCGAGTCCGCGAACCGCGCGAAGGACGAGTTCCTCGCGACGCTCTCCCACGAGCTGCGCACGCCCCTGAACGCGATGCTCGGCTGGACGCAGCTCCTGCGCGAGCGGCCGTCCGAGGACGTGGAGCTGAAGCACGGCCTCGAGATCGTCGAGCGCAACGTACGCCGCCTCGCGCGGCTGATCGACGACGTCCTCGACGTCTCGCGGATCGTCGCCGGCAAGCTGCGCCTGGAGCTCGAGCCCGTGGAGATCGCCGGCGTGATCGACGCCGCAGTCGAGGTGATCCGGCCCGACGCCGAACGCAAGAGAATCGACCTCCACATCCACGCGGCTCCGGACCTCACCGTGCTCGGCGATCCGCTGCGACTGCAGCAGGTGCTGCTGAACCTGCTCTCGAACGCGGTCAAGTTCAGCCCGAAGGCGAGCGCGATCGACGTCACCGCGCGCCCCGACGACTCTTCCGTCGAGATCGTGGTGCGCGACCAGGGGGCCGGGATCTCGGCCGACTTCCTGCCCTTTCTGTTCGATCGTTTCCGGCAGGAGGATTCCACCAGCCGACGCGCCCACGGCGGCCTCGGCCTGGGGCTCGCGGTGGTGCGTCATCTCGTCGAGATGCACGGCGGGCGGGTCGAGGCGCGCAGCCCGGGCCCCGGCAAGGGCGCAACGTTCGTGGTGCGGCTCCCGCTGCACCACGCAGGAGCGGTCGTCGCGCAGCGCCGGATCGCGGCGCCGTCCGCCATCCAGCGTCCCTCCCTCATGGGCGCCCGCATCGTGGCCGTGGACGACGATCCCGACGCGCGGGACCTGCTCGAGCGGATGCTCCGCAAGGCCGGCGCCGAGGTGCAGACGGCGTCGAGCGCCGACGAGGCGATCGCGCTGGTGCGTGCGTCGACTCCGGACGTCCTGGTCTCGGATCTCGAGATGCCCGACCAGGACGGCTTCGCGCTCGTCCGCCGGCTGCGCGAGGAGGGATTCGCGGACCTTCCCGCCGTCGCGCTCACCGCGTATGCGACCGCCGAGCATCGGATCCGCGCGCTCGACGCGGGCTTCCAGCTCCACGTCGCGAAGCCCCTCGGCCAGCGTGAGCTCGAGCTGGTGGTTGCCGCGGCCGCGCGCTGGCGCCCGCCCGCCTCCTAGGCGTTTTCACGGTTTGTACAAAGCCGCGTCCGTTCCGGACGCGCGCGAGCCGTCCCAGCGCGTCGGCGCCTGCGCTCGCCCGCGGTCCGGTTGGCACGGCCTTCGCACTTCTCGGGGTCGAAGCCACGAGAGGAGAGCGAGCCATGAAGACCTTCGTCGCCATCGCACTTGCAGCGTCCGTCGCGACCACCGCGGCCCGTTCGGGGGCCGAGAACGAGGGGCCGACGGCGCCGCCGAGCAGCCCCGACGTGCTCGATCCGAGCCGTTTTCCGAAGGACGCCGACAACACCGGAACCAACGTGCGCGATCGCAGCGGCGAGACGTTGACGCCGCTGGACCAGGGGAACGGCGAAGCGGATCTCACGCTCACGCAGTCGATCCGGAAGGCGATCGTCGCCGACGACGATCTCTCGATGAACGCCAAGAACGTGAAGGTGATCACGCGCGACGGCGTCGTGACGCTGCGGGGCCCGGTCTCGTCGCAGGCGGAGCGCGCGCGGGTCGAGCTGATCGCACGGCGCGAGGCGGGCACGGCCCGCGTGGACAACCAGCTCGAGGTCGTCGCGGACGACGACCGTCAGTGAAGGAGGACGTCATGGGCAACGCGGTATACGGCATTGCAAAGACGGTGGAGCAGGCGGAGCGCATCATCGCGGAGCTCCAGGCGGCCGGCTTCTCGGCAGATCACCTCTCGGTCCTGCTGCCCGACAAGTCCGGCACGCGCGACTTCGCCCACGAGAAGGGTACGAAGGCGCCCGAGGGCGCGACCGCCGGTGCCAGCGCCGGGGGCGCTCTCGGCGGGGCGCTCGGCCTTCTCGCCGGCATCGGAACGCTCGCGCTTCCTGGCCTCGGGCCGCTGATCGCTGCGGGACCGATCCTCGCGGCGCTGAGCGGGGCTGCGGTCGGCGCCACCGTCGGCGGGATCACCGGCGCCCTGATCGGAATGGGCGTCCCGGAATACGAGGCCAAGCAGTACGAGGGCAAGCTTCGGGACGGGAACATCCTGATCTCCGTTCACACGGACCAGTCGAGCCATCGACAGCTTGCGACGAAGATCCTCGAGAACGCCCACGCCGAGGACGTCGGATCGGCGGGCGAAGCCAGCGCGCCGAAGAGCTAACGCTCGGCAGCGACGAAAAGGAGAACGCGATGGCGACGTGTGCGACGTGCGGACGCGAGGTCGGGTGCGCCTTCCAGATCACCATTCGTGGGGAGACGCTCGTCTTCGACAGCTTCGAGTGTGCGATCGACCGCCTGGCGCCGCACTGCCCGAACTGCGGCTCGGCGATCACGGGGCACGGCTATCGCGCCGGGAGCGAGCTCTTCTGCGGATTCCGATGCCGCGAGGAAGCGCGCCTCGATCGCAGGGTCGATGCGGCCTCTGCGGCGTCGTTCCCGGCGAGCGACCCGCCCGCGTCGTTCATGAGCACGCCGTCGCGCACCGCGAAGTTCGCGCTCGATCGACGGCGGCGGCAGGAGGGCCGCGTCGGGTGGGTGCTGCTCTGGCTCCTGGGAATCCCGCTGCCGGTGCTCCTGGGCCTCTTCGTCCTGCGTGGCTGCACGTGAGCCGGGCGAGAGGAAGAAGCACGACGAGGAAGACGCTGGCGAGTAGCATCGAGATCAGGCCCGGCAGGTCCAGTCGACGCTCGCCGACAAGCCGGCCAGCCGGCCGTAACGCGGAGACCTCATGGCCAAGCGAACGACCCGTCGCGCAGCGCGGACGAAGGACGCGGCATCCGAGCCCGCGGAAGAAGCGGACGCCCGACCGGCGGGACGCAGCTCGGGTGCGGGCCGTCCGATCTGGAACGGCAGCATCACTTTCGGGCTGGTGAACGTGCCGGTGGAGCTCCGGTCCGCGGAGATCCGGGACGAGCTCCGCCTCCAGCTCCTCGACGCGCGCGATCACGCGCCCGTCGGATACGTCCGACGCAACAAGCGCACGGGCGAGGAGCTGTCCTGGGACCAGATCGTCCGGGGCTTCGAAATCGAGAAGGACCGCTTCGTGGTCGTGACCGACGAGGATCTGAAGCGCGCGAACCGCAAGGCGACCCAGACGATCGAGATCCTCGAGTTCGTCGACGCGGCGTCGATCCCACCGCTCTACTTCGAGCGTCCGTACTACCTCGCTGCGACCGGCGCCGGCATGAAGGGCTACGCGCTGCTGCGCGAGACGATGCGGCGCACCGGCAAGGCCGGGATCGCGAAGGTGATCCTCCACACGCGCGAGCACCTGGCGGCGCTGCTGGTCGTGGGTGATGTGCTGGTGCTCGACCTGCTCCGCTTCGCGAGCGAGCTGCGCGATCCGGCCGCGCTTCCCGTGCCGGACGCCGAGCTCGCTGTGCGCCCGGGCGAGCTCGAGCTCGCGGAGCGACTGGTCGAGAGCATGGTCGTCCCGTTCGATGCGTCGCGACACCGGGACGAGTATCGAGACGATCTCCTGGCGATGGTGCGGCGGAAGGCGCGCTCGGGCGAAGCCGTCGAGAGCGAGGAGCCCGAGGCGGCGGACGAGGGCGGCGCCGAGGTCGTCGACCTGATGGCGCTGCTCAAGCGCTCGGTGGCGGATCGCAAACGCGAGGGCGGTGCGCGTGCCGGGCCGCGGAAGGTCACGCCCGAGTCCGCACGCACGCGGCGGCGGAAGCGCGCGGGTTGAGCGCGGGGCTCCGCCGTTATCGGGAGCGTCGCGACTTCAAGGCGAGCCCGGAGCCCTCGGGAGAAAAGCCCGGGCGGAAGCCCGGAGCCTCCGCCGCAGGCCGGCTGCGATACGTCGTGCAGCGACACGCGGCGCGGCGCCTGCACTTCGACTTCCGTCTCGAGCTCGACGGCACGCTCAAGAGCTGGGCCGTCCCGAAGACACCGGGCCTCGAGCCAGGAGCGCGCCGGCTCGCGGTGCACGTCGAGGACCATCCGCTCGCCTACGGCCGCTTCGAAGGCGAGATCCCGAAGGGTCACTACGGCGCCGGCACGGTCGCGATCTGGGATCGCGGCCATTGGCGTCCGGACGGCGATCCCCGGCGCGGCTACCGCGCAGGGCGCCTCTCCTTCGAGCTCGACGGCGAGCGGCTGCGCGGCCGATGGTCGCTGGTCCGGATGCGGCGCGACGCGGGCGAGAAGGGCGACCCGTGGCTCCTGATCCGGCGCACGAGCCCGAGCGCTCCCGCTCGAAGACCCGCCGCTGCGCTCCCGCCTGCGATCCCGTTCCAGCTCGCCACCGCGTCGGACGAGGTACCCGACGGCGAAGACTGGCTGCACGAGCTCAAGCTCGACGGCTACCGGCTGGCGTGTCGGCTCGAGGACGGTGCGGCGCGCCTCACGACGCGGAACGGCCACGACTGGACGCATCGCTTCGCGAAGATCGCCCGCGCCGCATCGCGGCTCCCGGCCGAGCGCGCCTGGCTCGACGGCGAGGTGGTCGTCTTCGATCGCTCCGGCGTGTCGCGCTTCGGCGCCCTGCAGTCGGGCCTCGAGGAAGGCCGCGCCCGCGTCGTCTACGTGGTCTTCGACTGCCTCTGGCTCGACGAGCGCGACCTGCGCGGGGAGCCCCTCGAAGCGCGGAAGCAGGCGCTCGCCCGGCTGCTGCGGAAGGCGCCGCCGGAGATCCGCGGGCTCGACCACGTGCTCGGAGACGGCCAGCACTTCTTCGCGGAGGCCTGCCGGCACGGCGCCGAGGGCGTGATCTCGAAGCAGCGCCGCAGCCCGCACGAGGGACGCCGCACGCGAGCCTGGGTGAAGGTCCGTTGCGTGGCGCGACAGGAGTTCGTGGTGGGCGGCTACACGCCGGAGGCCGGGAGCGGCCGAGGCCTCGGCGCGCTGCTGGTCGGCACCTACGACGCGGAGGGCCGGCTGGTCTACGCGGGCCGGGTCGGCACGGGCTTCGACGCCGACACGCGTGCGGGCCTGCTGAAGCGCTTCGCCGCGCTGCGGGCGAAGGAGTCTTCCTTCGATCCGCCCGTCCCCCTCCGCGAGGCCCGGGGCGCGCGCTACGTACGCCCGCGCGTCGTGGTCGAGGTCCGCTTCAAGGAATGGACGGAGGCGGGACGCCTGCGCCAGCCGGTCTTCCTGGGCGTTCGCGAGGACAAGGCGCCGCGGGAGATCGTGCGCGAGACCGCTGCCGCTGCCCACGCGACCGCGCCGGCCGCGCGCGCGCATCCGACCCGCTCGCGAAGCGCCTCCACGACGGGATCCGGAGCGCGCGTCGCCGGCGTCGCGATCAGCCATCCCGAGCGCGTGATCGATCCCGCTTCGCAGCTCACGAAGCTCGATCTCGCCCGCTACTACGACGCCGTCTGGCCCCGGATCGAGCCGCACCTGCGCGATCGCGCGCTCAGCGTCGTGCGCTGCCCGGACGGGCTCGCGGACAAGTGCTTCTTCCAGAAGCACGCGTTCGCGCGCGCGATCCCGGGCATCCGCGCGGTGAGCGTCGACGGCCACCCCGGGCTCGTCGTCGAGAGCCGGGAGGGCCTCGTCGGCCTGGTGCAGAACGGCGTGGTCGAGCTCCATGCGTCGGGCGCTCGGACGCGCGCGCCGCAGCGGCCGGATCGCATCGTGCTCGACCTCGATCCCGATCCGGCGCTTCCGTTCGCGGAGGTCCGTCAGGCCGCGCTCCGGCTCCGTGCGCTGCTCGCGCGGCTGCAGCTGCGAAGCTTCGTCAAGACCACCGGCGGCAAGGGGCTCCACGTGGTGGTCCCCGTCGCTTCGTCGGCGCGCGGGGCCGATTGGAACGAGGTGCGCGCGTTCACCCGGGCGCTCGGGAAGACCCTCGCGGCCGAGCGCGGGAGCCGCCTCGTCCTCACCGCGTCGAAGGCGCAGCGACACGGACGGATCTACTTCGACGACGTCCGCAACCGGCCCGGCTCGACCGCCGTGCTGCCCTGGTCCGTCCGCGCCCGCGAGGGCGCCCCCGTCGCGATCCCGCTCTCGTGGGCCGAGCTGCAGCGCGCGCGGGAGCGCATCGTGGTCTCGACGACCGACTCGCTCCGGCGTGGCGCGCCGGGGAGCCGCTCGCCCTGGCGCGATCTCGATCACGTGAAGCAGGCGCTTCCCGGCGGCCTGCGCCTCGACGGCCCCCGCGCCGACACGCTCCGCGCGCGCGCGAGCGGGTTCCCGGATCAGTAGATCCGTTCGACCTTCGCGATCCGCGTGACGTAGGACTCGAACCAGCGCGTCTTGCCGAGCTCCTTGGCGCGGAGGTGCTCGGCGTGCTGCCGCCAGGTGTCGATCGCCTCGAGAGAGCGCCAGTAGGAGACGGCGAGCGCGAACGAGCCCTGGAAGCAGGCCTCGATTCCGAGGAAGCCGTCGATGCCGCGGGCCACCTGGACCAGGCGCGCGGCCAGCTCCGGATAGCCCTTCACGTCGGCGTGTAGCGACGCCGGGGCGATCACCGCGTAGTACGGCGGCTCGGGAAGCCGTGCGAGCTCGAGCATGGGCCCTCCTTCGGGAACGGCATGCGCCGTCGGTTGGAGAGCCATCCTCCCCCGGCTCCCTCCATGTGTCCAATGCATTGATCGGATCTCTTCCATGCGTGAGACTGATCGAATGGACGTGGCGATGATCGAGGCCTTCGTGGCGGTGGTGGAGGCCGCCGGTTTCACGCGCGCGGCGGCGCGACTGCATCTCTCGCAGCCGGCGCTGAGCCGCCGGATCGGGCTCCTCGAGAGCGAGCTGCGCCAGCCGCTCTTCGAGCGCGGCCGCCGCGGCGGCCGGCTGACCGACGCCGGCCGCACCTTTCTTCCCCACGCCCAGGCCGCCCTCGCCTGCCTGCGCGACGGCGCGGCCGCCGTGCACGCGCTCGAGCAGGGCGACGCCGGAAGCCTCACGCTCGCGATCGTCGGAACCCTCGCCAGCACCGGGATCAGCGCGCAGCTCGGCCGCTTCCACGCTGCGCATCCGCAGCTGCGCGTCCTGCTGCGGACCGGCAGCAGCGCGGAGGTCAGCGCGCTCGTGCGCCGCGGCGAGGCGGCGCTCGGCCTGCGCTACTTCGCGGATCCGTCGGCCGACGTCGTCTCGCGCGAGCTGTACCGGGAGGCCCTCGTCGTCGTGGCGGCACCGTCCCATCCACTGGCGGCGGTCCGGCGGATCGCACCGGCGCGGCTGCGTCACGCGTCGTGGGTCGCCTTCCCGCCGAGGCGGGGCGCCGCCCCCGACCCCTTCGGACAGGTCCTCGCGCGCGGCCTGGCGGCGGCCGGGCTCGACGCCTCCGACGTGGTCGTGATCGACAGCCTGACGGCGCAGAAGCGTCTGGTCGAAGCCGGCTTCGGGCTCGCGCTCGTGCCCGCGAGCAGCGTGCGCGAGGAGCTCGCGCAGGGAACGCTGCGAACGCTCGACGTTCCCGCGCTCCGGGCGTCGATCGACGTCGCGTTGATCCATCGCAAGAGCGCGTTCCTCGGCCCCGCCGCCCGGCGGCTGATCGAAGCCCTCCGCGAGGAGCCCGACGACGGCCGCGCGCGGACGGCGGCGAAGCGTCGGCGCTGAACGGTCCTGTCAGTCGTCGATCGCCTGCGCCCCATCCATGTGTCGGTCGCGTGGAGCGGCGGGTTCGGGCCGGGCTCGAGCCCCGCCCAGGATCACGAGCCCCCGCGGCCGAGCGCCGGCCGGTCGATTCGGCCGGCTCCCGGACGTCACCACTCCGAGGACGCGTGCAAGAATGGCGGCGCGCCCGAGACCTGCCAGATCGCGACCGGAAAGGAGATCTCGATGCAATTCATGCTGCTGATCTACGAGGACGACGCCGAGCGGGTGGAGAAGATGGACGAGCGCATGCCCATCTGCGCCGCCTACGCCGAGGCGATGAAGAAGGCCGGGATCTACGTGACCGGGAACCGCCTGCGCGGGGTCGGGACGGCCACGAGCGTCCGCGTCAGCGACGGCAAGACCCGCGTGGTCGACGGCCCCTACGCCGAGGCCAAGGAGCAGCTCGGCGGCTTCCACGTGATCGACGTGCCCGACCTCGACACCGCCCTCGCCTGGGCCGCCCGCTGCCCGAGCGCGAGCCGCCGCGTGGTCGAGGTGCGCCCGATCTGGCCGCGCTAGGCGGCCCGCGCCGGTGTCGGGAGAGAGCGGCGCGTCCGCCCGTGACGCTGCAGAGGCGGTCGCGCGCGGGAGCTACGGCAAGCTCGTCGCCCTGCTCGCGGCGCGCACCCGCGACGTGGCCGCGGCGGAGGATGCCCTCGCGGACGCCTTCGCCGCGGCCCTCGTCGACTGGCCGGAGCACGGCGTCCCGCGCGCGCCCGAGGCGTGGCTGCTGACGGTCGCACGCCGACGCTGGATCGACGCGACGCGACGGCGGCGGAGCGGCGAGCAGGGCGCCGGCCATCTCCGCCTCGTGGCCGAGGAGCTCGAGGCCGCGGCGGCGGGCGAGACGAAGCTGCCCGACGAGCGCCTCGCGCTGATGTTCGCCTGCGCCCACCCGGCGCTCGATCCCCCCGTGCGCGCGCCGCTGATCCTGCAGACGCTCCTCGGCTTCGACGCGGCGACGATCGGCTCGGCCTTCCTCGTCTCGCCCGCGACGATGGGGCAGCGTCTGGTGCGCGCGAAGCGGAAGATCCGCGACGCCGGCATCCCGCTGGTCGTGCCCGAGGGCCCCGAGCTCGCGGCCCGCCTCGAGGCCGTGCTCGAGGCGCTCTACGCCGCCTTCTCGGAGGGCTGGTCGGATCCCGCGGGCACCGAGACCCGGCGCCGCAATCTCGCGGAGGAGGGCATCTGGCTCGCGCGCCTCGTCGCAGCGCTGCTGCCGGACGAGCCCGAGGCGCTGGGCCTGCTCTCGCTCATGCTCTACGCACAGGCGCGTCGGGACGCGCGACGCGACGCGCAGGGCGAGTACGTGCCGCTCGCGCAGCAGGACCCGAACGCCTGGGATGCCGCCCTGATCGAGGAGGCCGAGGCGCTGCTCTCGCGCGCCAGCGCCCTGCCGGGTACCGGGCGCTACCAGCTCGAGGCAGCGGTGCAGTCGGCCCACGTCGTGCGTCGCGTCACCGGGCGCGCGGACTGGCACGCGATCGAGGGCATCTACGGCGTCCTGCTCGCGATGACCGGCTCGCCCGTGGTGGCGATCAATCGCGCCGTCGCCGTCGCCGAGACGCGCGGCGCCGCGGCCGGCCTCGAGGCGCTCGATGCGCTCTCCGATGATCCGCGCCTCGTCGCGTATCAGCCCTACTGGGCGGCGCGCGCCGGACTGCTGGCGCGGAAGGGTGACGTCGACGCGGCCGACGACGCCTACGCGCGCGCGATCGGGCTCGAGCGGGATCCCGCCGTCCGCAGCTTCCTGCAGCGGCAACGACGCGCGCGCTGATCGCGCGCGCGCTCGCGAAGCGGGCTCGCGCCGCCCGAGCGAGGTAGGCTGGGATCGCCGCACCAGACCGAAGGGATCCGTGAAGCAAGCCATCCTTCGAGCGCTCGGGAGCCCGTCGGCCGCCTCGCACGCCGAGGTCGAGGAGCCGATCCGCGCCGAGCTCTTCAGCATCGAGCGCCTCGAGCAGCATGCCGCGAGCCTCGCGGTCGCACAGCAGGTCACCGCTCGGCGGGTCTCGGGACGAAAGCTCACGAATCGCCTGCGGGACAACGGCCACGTCCTGCTGACCGCCTATCGTTCGATCGGAGAGGCGATCCGCGACGAGCGCGCGGTCACGCCGGCCGCGGAATGGCTGATCGACAACTTCCACGTCGTCGAGGAGCAGATCCGCGAGATCCGGGACGATCTCCCGCGCGGCTTCTACCGCCAGCTTCCCAAGATCGCGGAGGGACCGCTCGCGGGATATCCGCGCGTCTTCGGCCTGGCCTGGGCGTACGTCGCGCATACCGACAGCCGCTTCGACCCGCAGACGCTCGAACGGTTCGTGCGCGCCTACCAGCGCGTGCAGCCGCTCACGATCGGCGAGCTCTGGGCGGTCGCGATCACGCTGCGCATCGTGCTGGTCGAGAACATGCGGCGCGTGGCCGAGCGCATCGTCCGAAGCCGGGTGGCGCGTCAGGAGGCCGACGCCCTCGCGGACCGGCTGGTGGGTGTCGGCCAGCGCGAGCCCGAGCCCGCGGAGTCGTTGCTGCGTCGCTTCGACGAGAGACCGCTGCCGCGCGCGTTCGCGGTGCAGCTCGTGCAGCGGCTGCGCGAGCACGACCCGACCGTCACGCCGGCGCTGCGCTGGCTCGACGAGCGCCTCGCCGCCCAGGGCACGACCGCCGACGAGCTCGTGCGCGAGGAGCACCAGCGCCAGGGCGCGATGAACGTGACCGTCCGCAACGTCATCACGAGCATGCGCCTGCTCTCCGACGTCGACTGGGCGGACTTCGTCGAGAGCGTGAGCCTCGTCGACGAGACCCTGCGCGCGGGCAGCCGCTTCGCCGAGATGGACTTCGCGACGCGCGACCGCTACCGGCACGCGATCGAAGAGCTCGCACGGGGAAGCCGTCACGACGAGCTCGACGTGGCGCGGCGGGCGGTCCTGGCCGCACGCTCCGCGGGCCGCACGCCACCGGGCGAGGCTGATCCGGCCGGTCGTCCCGAGGAGGATCCCGGCTTCTACCTGATCTCGCGCGGCCGCATCGCCTTCGAGCGCGCGCTCGGCTTCCGCGTGCCGCTGCGCCAACGCCTCCTGCGCGCCGACCTCGGCGCCGGCGTCTTCGGCTACCTCGGAACCCTCGCCCTCCTCACTGCCCTGATCCTCGCGGTGCCCGTGCTCGCGCTCGCCCAGTCCGGCGTCGGCCCCGAGGTGCTGATCCTGCTCGCGCTCCTCGCCCTCGTTCCCGCCTCGGACCTGGCCCTCGCGCTGGTGAACCGGAGCGTCACGAACCGCTTCGCACCGAAGCCGCTGCCCGGGCTCGAGCTCCGCGACGGCGTGCCGACGAGCCTGCGCACCCTCGTCGTCGTGCCGACCCTGCTCACGACGCAGGACCAGATCGAGGAGCAGCTCGAGCGTCTCGAGATCCATTCCCTCGCGAGCCCGGACGACGACCTGCGCTTCGTCCTGCTCACGGACTGGACCGACGCCGAGACCGAGACCGCCCCAGGCGACGACGCGCTGCTCGACGCCGCCGTCGAAGGGATCGAGCGCTTGAACCAGCGCCACGGCGAGACGCCGGACGGAGGCCGCTTCCTGCTGCTCCATCGCCGCCGCGTGTGGAACGCCGGCGAAGGGCGCTGGATCGGCTGGGAGCGAAAGCGCGGGAAGCTGCACGAGCTGAACCGGCTGCTGCGCGGCGCCGAGGACACGACCTTCCTGCCCGTCGGCGGCCGGCCCTGCGTCGCGCCGCCGGGCGTCCGCTACGTGATCACCCTCGACTCCGACACGAGGCTTCCGCGCGGCGTCGCGCGATGCCTCGTCGGCAAGATGGCCCACGTGCTGAACCGGCCGCGGATCGACCCCGTCTCGCGGCGCGTGGTCGAGGGCCACGCCGTGATGCAGCCGCGCGTCACGCCTGCGCTGCCGATGGGCCGGGAGGGCTCGCTGTTCCAGCGCGCGTTCTCGGGGCCGGCCGGCATGGATCCCTACGCCTTTACCGTCTCCGACGTGTACCAGGACTTCTTCGGTGAAGGCTCCTACAGCGGGAAGGGGATCTACGACGTCGACGCCTTCCATGCCGCCCTCGAGGGCCGCATCCCCGACGACACCGTCCTGAGCCACGACCTGCTCGAGGGGATCTTCGCCCGCGCGGGTCTGGTCTCGGACATCGAGGTCGTGGAGGACTACCCGGCCCGCTACGAAGTCGCCGCCGTGCGGCTGCACCGCTGGGCGCGCGGAGACTGGCAGCTCCTGCCGTGGATCCTCGGTCGTGGTCCCGCGGCGGCGGGCGCGCAGCGCTCCGCCGCAGACGCCGTGCCCGCGGTCGGGCGCTGGAAGATGATCGACAACCTGCGGCGGACGTTGTCGCCGCCGAGCGCCTTCCTCGCGATCGCGGCGGGATGGCTGCTGCCGCCTGCGCTCGCCGGACTGTGGACCGTCCTGATCCTCGGCATGCTCGCCGCGCCGGCGCTCCTTCCCGTCTTCGCGGGCCTGCTGCCGCGGCGTCGGGGAATTTCGAAGCGAAGCCATCTCCGCGGCATCGGCGCCGATCTCTCGATGGCGCTGTCGCAGATCGGGCTCCTGGTCGCGCTCCTGCCGCAGCAGGCCTGGCTCATGGGCGACGCGATCGCGCGTACGCTCTACCGCCTCGTCGTGCGGAAGCACCTGCTCGAGTGGCAGACCGCAGCCCAGGCGCACCTCGGCCCCCGACTCGATCTCGCCGGCTACTACCGGCGGATGGCCGGAGGCGTGGCGCTCGCGCTCGCCGCGGGCGCGGCGGTCGTGGCGACGGACGGCGCCGCGCTGGCCATCGCGGCTCCGTTCCTGGCGGTCTGGCTGCTCGCGCCCGCGATCGCCCGCCAGGCGAGCCTTCCGTCGCGCGCCGCCGTCGTGACGCCCGCCAGCGCCGCCGATGCCCGGGTCCTGCGCATCGTGGCGCGGCGCACCTGGCGCTTCTTCGAGCGATTCGTCACCGCCGAGGACCACCACCTCCCGCCCGACAACTTCCAGGAAGAGCCCCGGCCCGTGGTGGCGCACCGCACGTCGCCCACGAACGTCGGCCTCTACCTGCTCTCGGTCGTGAGCGCCCACGACTTCGGCTGGCTCGGCGCGACCGACACCGTCGAGCGACTGGAGGCGACCGTCGGAACGCTGGAACGCCTCGAGCGCCACCGCGGCCACCTCTACAACTGGTACGACACCCGGGACCTGCGTCCGCTCGATCCGCGGTACGTCTCCTCGGTCGACAGCGGCAACCTCGCCGGGCACCTGATCGCGCTCGCGAACGCGTGCCGCGAGTGGATCGCGCGCCCCGCCGCGGGCCAGGGCTCGAATGCGCTCGCCGGGATCGCCGATGCGCTCGACGTCGCCCAGGAATCGCTCGTGGCCCTCGTCGACGACCGCCGCACCCAGACGGTGACGCGCCGGCAGCTCGCGGAAGCCCTCGACGCCCTGGCCACCGCGCTCGAGCCGCCGCTCGCGTCGCCCTCCGCGCTCGCGGCGCGCCTCGAGGACCTCGCGCGCCACGCCGAGACCGTGATCGACGTCGCGAGCACGCTCGCGGCCGAGCGACGCGACGACGCGAGCGCGGAGGCGCTCGTCTCGGCGGAGGCAGTGGGCGTGACGATCCGGAGCCACGCGCGCGACCTCGCGCCGCCGGTCGACGGCTCCGACGCGACGCCCGGTGTCGAGGGACGGCTCTCCGCCCTCGCCGAGCGCGCGATGCGCCTCTTCGACGCCATGGAGTTCGGCTTCCTGTTCGACCAGAGCCGGCAGCTGCTCTCGATCGGCTACCGCTGCAGCGACGGCACGCTCGACCCGAGCTGCTACGACCTGCTCGCCTCCGAAGCGCGGCTCGCGAGCTTCATCGCGATCGCGAAGGGCGACGCGCCGGTCCGCCACTGGTTCCGTCTCGGCCGCTCGCTCACGCCGGTCGACCGCGGCTCGGCGCTGATCTCGTGGTCGGGCTCGATGTTCGAGTACCTGATGCCGTCGCTCGTGATGCGCGCGCCGGCGGGGAGCCTGCTCGAGCAGACGAACCACCTGGTGGTGCGGCGGCAGCAGGCCTACGGCGCGGGGCTCGGCGTGCCCTGGGGCGTCTCCGAGTCGGCGTACAACGCTCGCGACATGGAGCTCACGTACCAGTACTCGAACTTCGGCGTTCCCGGCCTCGGCTTGAAGCGCGGGCTCAGCGCGGATGCCGTGATCGCGCCCTACGCCACGGCGCTCGCGGCGATGGTCGATCCCCAGGCGGCGGCGCGAAACTTCGAGCGGCTCGCCACGGAGGGCGGGCGCGGAGGCTACGGCTGGTACGAGGCCCTCGACTACACGCCGGCCCGGATACCGGAGGGCGAGGACGTCGCGGTGGTGCGCGCCTACATGGCGCACCACCAGGGCATGACCGTGGTCGCGATCGCGAACACGCTGCTCGACGCGCCGATGCGCAGCCGCTTCCACGCCGAGCCCATCGTGCGGGCGACGGAGCTCCTGCTCCAGGAGCGCACACCGCGGAACGTCGCCGTCGCCCGGCCGCGGGCCGAGGAGGTGGCGGCGGCGCCGAACGTGCGCGACCTCGCGCTCCCGATGCTGAGACGCTTCCGCACGCCGCACGACCTGGTCCCGCGCACGCACCTGCTCTCGAACGGCCGCTACGCGGTGATGGTCACGGCGGCGGGCTCCGGCTACAGCCGCTGGCGCGACCTCGCCGTCACGCGCTGGCGCGAGGACGTGACCTGCGACGCCTCCGGCAGCTACGTCTACCTCCGCGACGAGCGCAGCGGCGCGGTCTGGTCGGCCGCATACCAGCCGAGCGGGGTCGAGCCCGACGCCTACGAGGCGGCGTTCTCCGAGGACCGGGCCGAGATCGTGCGGCGCGACGGAAGCCTGGTCACCACGCTCGAGATCGCGGTCTCCGCCGAGCACGACGCCGAGGTGCGTCGCGTCGCCGTGTCGAATCTCGGCCCCCGGGTCCGGGAGATCGAGCTCACCTCCTATGCCGAGGTGGTGCTGGCGACGCCGGCCGCCGATGCGGCCCACCCCGCCTTCTCGAAGCTCTTCGTGCAGACCGAGTTCGTCTCCTCGCTCGGCGTCCTGCTGGCGACGCGCCGCAAGCGCACGCCGGGCGAGCAGCAGGTGTGGGCGGCGCATCTCGCCGTCGTCGAAGGCGAGACGGTGGGCGACGTCGGCTACGAGACCGACCGCGCCCGCTTCCTGGGACGCGGCCACACCACGCGCGCGCCGGTCTCCGTGATCGACGGCCGGCCGCTCTCGAACTCGGTCGGCACCGTGCTCGACCCGATCTTCAGCCTGCGGCGCCGCGTGCGGATCCCGCCCGGAGGAACGGTCCGGGTCGCGTTCTGGACCCTGATCGCGCCGTCCCGCGAGGAGGCGCTCGACCTCGCCGACGAGCACGACGCGCCGACCGCCTTCGAGCGCACCGTCACGCTCGCCTGGACGCAGGCCCACGTGCAGCTCCATCACCTGGGCATCGGTCCCGAGGAGGCGCGGGTGTTCCAGCGCCTCGCGAACCGCGTGCTCTACTTCGATCCGACGCTCCGCGCGGTGCCCGAAGTGATGAGCCGCGCGCTCCGACCGCCGTCCGCGCTCTGGCCCCACGGCATCTCGGGTGACCTGCCGATCGTGCTGGTGCGGATCGACGACGTCGAGGACCTCGCGATCGTCCGCGAGATGCTGCGCGCCCACCAGTACTGGCGCATGAAGCGCCTCGCCGTGGATCTCGTGATCCTGAACGAGCGCCCGTCGTCGTACCTGCAGGAACTCCAGAACGCGCTCGAGGGGCTCGTGCGGGCGAGCCAGTCCCGTACGCCGGAGGGGGGCGAGGGTCCGCCGGGAGCCGTCTTCGTGCTGCGATCCGATCTCGTGTCGGACGAGACGCGCGGCGCGCTGCAGAGCGCCGCACGCGCGGTGCTGCTCAGCCGGCGCGGCAGCCTGTCGGAGCAGGTGAAGCGGCTCGAAGAGCCCGCCCCGGCCGCTGCACCGCCGGCGCCGCGCGTCCCCGAGCGCACGGCGCAGCCCGCCGCGCCGCGACCGGATCTCGAGCTCTTCAACGGCCTCGGCGGCTTCGCCGACGGCGGGCGCGAGTACGTCACGGTCCTCGGCGAGGGCCAGTGGACGCCCGCGCCGTGGATCAACGTGGTCGCGAATCCCTGCTTCGGCTTCCAGGTCTCCGCCGAAGGCGCGGGCTTCACGTGGGCGGAGAACAGCCGCGAGAACCAGATCACGCCGTGGTCGAACGATCCCGTGGGCGACCGGCCGGGCGAGGCGTTCTACGTGCGCGACGACGACTCCGGCGCGCTCGCGACCCCGACCGCGCTGCCGATCCGCAACGAGGCCGGGCGCTACGTCGCACGACACGGCCGGGGCTACAGCCGGTTCGAGCACGTGGCCCACGGCGTGTCGCTCGGCCTGCTGCAGTACGTGGCGCCGGAGGACCCGATCAAGATCTCGCGCCTGACGCTCCACAACCGCTCGTCGCGCGTGCGTCGCCTCTCGGTGACGGCCTACGTCGAATGGGCCCTCGGCGCCTCGCGCGAGGCCGCGGCGCCGTTCCTGGTGACCGAGCTCGACGCCCCGAGCGGAGCGCTCCTCGCCCGCAATCCCTGCAGCCTCGAGCGCGGCACGCGCGTCGCATTCGCCGACCTCGCGGGCCGTCAGCTCGCCTGGACCGCGGACCGCACCGAGTTCCTCGGCCGCAACGGCTCCCTCGACCAGCCCGCCGCGCTCCAGCGCGGCGTGACGCTCTCGAATCGGGTCGGCGCCGGTCTCGATCCGTGCGCAGCGCTGCAGACGAGCCTCGAGCTCCGCCCGGACGAGCGCGCCGAGGTGGTCTTCCTGCTCGGCGAGGCCGCGACGGCCGAGCAGGCGCGCGCGTTGGTCGCCCGCTACCGGTTCGCGGACCTCGACGCCGTCCTCGGGAGCGCCGTGAAGTCGTGGGACGACGTCCTCGGAACGGTCCAGGTCGCGACGCCGGATCGCTCGCTCGACCTGATGCTGAACCGCTGGCTGCTCTACCAGACGCTCGCCTGCCGGGTCTGGGCGCGCTCGGGCTTCTACCAGGCGAGCGGCGCCTACGGCTTCCGCGACCAGCTGCAGGACGGCACGGCGCTCGCGCTCGCGCGTCCCGATCTCACGCGCGAGCACCTGCTCCGTGCCGCCGCCCGCCAGTTCGCCCCGGGCGACGTCCAGCATTGGTGGCTGCCGGCGTCCGGCCGGGGCGTGCGCACCCGCTTCGCGGACGACGCCGTCTGGCTGCCCTACGCGGTGGAGCACTACGTCGGCGTCACGGGCGACCGCGGCGTGCTCGACGAGATGCTGCCCTTCCTCGACGGGCCGCCGCTCCGCGAGGGCGAGCACGAGTCGTTCTTCCAGCCCCAGGTCTCCGCCGAGCGGGCGTCGTTGTTCGAGCACTGCGCGCGCTCGCTCGACCGGAGCCTCGTCGTCGGCAGCCACGGGCTCCCGCTCTTCGGCGGCGGCGACTGGAACGACGGGATGAATCACGTCGGGATCGAGGGCAAGGGCGAGAGCGTCTGGCTCGGCTGGTTCCTGCACGCGACGCTCGCCGCCTTCGCCCCACTCGCCGAGGCGCGCGGCGAGCACGCGCGCGCGGGCGAGTGGCGGCGCCACGCCGAGGCGCTCCGCCAGGCTCTCGAGAGCGAGGCCTGGGACGGCGACTGGTACCGCCGCGGCTACTTCGACGACGGTACGCCCCTCGGCTCGGCCACGAGCGAGGAGTGCCGCATCGACTCGATCGCCCAATCGTGGAGCGTGATCTCCGGCGCTGCCGACCCGGAGCGCGCTGCGACGGCGATGGCCTCGCTCGACGAGCGCCTGGTGCGCCGCGACGACGGCCTGGTGCTGCTCTTCACGCCGCCCTTCGACCGCACGCCGCTCGATCCCGGCTACATCAAGGGCTATCCGCCGGGCATCCGCGAGAACGGCGGCCAGTACACCCATGCGGGCGCCTGGGCGGTGATCGCCTTCGCGCAGCTCGGCGATGGAGATCGCGCCGCGGAGCTGTTCTCGCTCCTGACACCGGGCCGCCACGCGAGCACGCGCGCCGCGATCCATCGCTACAAGGTCGAGCCCTACGTCGCCTGCGCCGACGTCTACTCCGAGCCGCCCCACGCGGGGCGCGGCGGCTGGACCTGGTACACGGGCTCGGCCGGCTGGCTCTACCGCGCCGGCCTCGAGTCGATCCTGGGCTTCCGGAAGCGCGGAGACGAGCTCACGCTCGACCCGTGCATCCCGAAGGCGTGGCCCGGCTTCGAGATCGTCTACCGCCACGGGTCGGCCCGCTACGAGATCGCGGTCGAGAATCCGCGCCGCGTGAGCCGCGGCGTCACGCGGGTCGAGCTCGACGGCAAGGCGCTCGAGGGCGCGCGACCCGCGATTCCCCTCGCCGACGACGGCGCGATCCACCGCGTGCGCATCCTGCTCGGCTGAGGCAGTTACCCTGCCGACATGCGCCGACTCCGACTCCTCCTCGTCGCCGCGTCGGCGCTCTGCTGTGCCGGCCCGAGCCTCGCCGACCCGCCGCCGCCGCCCACGCTTTCGTCCGACTACCTCCCCATCTCGACCGTGATGCAGGAGCTCTCGAAGGACCCGGCCTTCGTCGACGGCCTGCTCGAGAAGCTCGGCCGCGATCCGCGCGCGGGCGGGATCCTCGGGCCCGAGAACATCCAGCGGCTGCGGGAGCTGATCTTCGGGAAGAACTGGGAGGCGCTCGATCGCTTCCCGGGGATCACGGTCGCGGGCATGGGGCGCGCGGTGTCGCTCGCGGCGGTCGCGCTCGGCAAGGCCGAGGCGAAGTCGCCCGCCGCTCCGCTCGCGGCCGACCTCGAGGAGCCGCTCGGTCTCCCGACCGGCGGGCCGCCGCTCGCGCCCGACACCTTCATGAAGCGGCTGCGCCCGGACCTCGAAGTCGGCGACCGCGTCGATCCCGATCGCGGCGCGCACCACGCCGACAGCCAGCGCCTGGCCGACCTCCTGAACCGGCTCGCGCTGAATCCGCCGCCCGGCGCTCCCGGCGCGCGCTTCCGCGTCCGTCTGGGCGACGACCGCGCCGAGTCGCCGCGCGAGCTGATGGCGCTCCTGGTGCGCCACGGCGCGAGCCTCGAGGTCCGCGACGCGCGCTACTTCGCGAACTTCGCCGACCTGATCTACCAGGGCCGCGACGTGCTGACGCCGTTCTGGCTCGACACGGAGATCCGCGTCCCGGGGCGCGACTGGACGCTCCTCGTCCCGGCCGGCCACTCGCAGCACGAGGTCCTGGTGCGCGGTCCCCTCGTGAATGCGGATCTCGCGTTCTTCTTCGGGATCGACGGCGAGGCCGTGCTGCGCACCAACGACACGCGGGACCAGGCCTGGACGCTCGGCTACGCGCCCCACGTCTACCAGGGCGACGACGCGCTCGAGGTGATGCGCCTCCTGGGCGAGATCATCCGCCGCTACGACGCGATCCATCGCGCGCGGCCCGATCTGCCCTTCGGCGGCTACTACGCGCTCGGCGTCTGCAACGACGTCAACGCGATCCTCGAGCTCCACATGCAGGGCTCGACCACGCTCTATCCGCTCACCCACGACAAGGCGCTGTTCCAGGGCGACGACGAGGTCTCGCGGCTGGTGGCGCGGCTGCCCGTCGACGGGCGGGGCGCCCGGGTCGACGCCGCGCGCGTGCGCGGCTCGCTGCCCGCGGCGTCGATCGACGCGATCCCCGAGTCGCGTCTGCGCGACGATCTCGTGCGTGTGGGAGGCGCCTGGCGCCTGGGCGAGCTGCGCTACGCGCGCTCGAGCTGGTGGTGGTGGATCGGGGCGGGCCTCGCCGCGCTCGTCCTCGGCGCGGCGCTCCTCCTCCGGCGGCTGCGCGCGCGCGCCGCCTGAGACGGATCAGAGCGGCTTCTTCTCGCCCGTCTTCTGGTACGGCCGGCGCACGACGATCTTCACTGCGCGCGCCTCGCCGAAGCGCTCGGAGGTGCCGACGCCGTTCAGGATCGCGAGGCGCTGGATTTCCCAGACGTTCTCGCTGCGGCGGGCAACGTCGGCCAGGGTCTCGCCGGGCTCGGCCATCGTCACCTCGAGCACCTCGGACTGGATGCCGGCGCGCTCGGCCTTCGTCAGCGACCGGAAGCTCCGCGCCGCGCTGCGCGCGCGGCCGAGATAGCGCGGGGCCGTCATCGACAGCGCCGCGAGGCTGATCCGATAGACCTTCCCCTGGTGCGGGATGTAGGTGAGCAGGCCCGCGACGCTGCCGCCCTGGGCCGGCATCGTGCCGCGCACCTCGTACGCCGGGCGGCCGTCGATCACCACGGGCTTCGCATCGTCGATCTTCACGCCGAAGCCGCCGGCCTCCGTCGCGAGGAAGAGCTCGGCCGCGGCCTTCGCGTCCTCGCCGTCGGCCACGAGCTCGACGGTGATGCGCGCGTCGCCGTTCGGCGACACGGCGGTCACCGCGGCGGGCTCGTTCAGCAAGGTCCAGCCGTCCGGGAAGCTCACGCCGAAGTCGAGGTCGGGATGCAGGAAGCGGCTGCCCTTGAAGATGCCCTGGGTGGGATCGTCCTCGACGGGGAGGCCGCGCAGGCGGCGCAGGTAGTCGTCGCGGTTCTTCGTCACGCCGGGCTTCCGCTCGAAGCGCATGGTCTGGGCGCGGGTCAGCGCGACGGCGTTGCGCTCGATCGAGCCGGGGTGCGTGTCGTAGAACATCGGCTGGCGCACGGTTCCGGTCATCAGCCGGTCGACGCCGTCGAGGGAGCGCAGGAAGGTCGCGATCCCGCTCGGGTCGTAGCCCGCGGCGGCGGCCATGTCCTGGCCGCCGCGGTCGGCGTCGCGCTCCTGGTCGCGCGCGTAGGCCGCGAGATGGACGATGCCCATGTAGCCGATCAGGAACGGGTTCGAGCGCTGAACCTGCTGGCGCGCCGCAGCGTGGCGCGCCGCGACGTGGGTGATCTCGTGGGCCAGCACGCCGGCGAGCTCGTCCTCGGAGTTCGAGAGCGCGACCGCGCCGCGCGACACGAACACGAAGCCGCCGGGCAGCGCGAACGCGTTCGGCGCCCACTGGTCTGCGACCTGGAACTTGTAGTCGAAGGGGCGCGTCGGCGCGTAGCGCACGAGGCGCTGGCCGACGGCGCTCACGAGCTGCGAGATGGCTTCGTTCGAGGTCAGGCCCAGGGCGGCCACGGCCTCCTTCTCGACCTCGCTGCCCGCGCGCCTGTCGTCGACCTCGCTCTGCAGGATCACGGGCTTCTTCGGCGGCGGGAGGTCGGACGGGGCGCCTGCGGCCGGCGGCAGCGGCACCGGGCGCGCGTCCTCGGACGGCTTCTCGTCCGGCCCCGGTTCCGGCTCCGACCGACCCGCGCCGAAGCACGCCGCGCAGGCGCAGGCGACGACGAGGGCCATGAAGGCGAGCGCGGTGCGGACGGAACGGGCGCGACGGACGGGACGGGCGGCGCGGCGCATCGGCGTCGAGCCTAGCTCGCCGAAGCGCCGGCGCGTCAGACCGGGCGGCGCCCCTTCAACACGATCGTGCCGCGGTCGGGGAAGTCGGCCGTCAGCGTCACGGGCGCGCCGCAGGCGCGGGTCGCGAGGTACTCGACGAAGCCCTGCATGCGCAGCCGGACGGTCTCCGGCATCGCCTCCGCCTCACGGATGATGATCGTGAACTGCGCCAACTTCGCGTCCGACGGCGGGATCCACTCCCACTTCGAGAAGTTGAAGAAGACCGGATAGAGCGACACGAGCACGCGTCCGACGCGATCCTCCCAGCGGCCCTCGGTGCGGGCGTCGACCTGGGAGTAGAGGCCGAGCTGCACGATCCGCTGGGCGCTGCGGCGGCCGAGCTCGAGCAGCGCCTCGCGCCGCGGCAGGCGGTCACCGATGATCAGCAGCTCGCAGACCCGCGCGTAGGTGTCGATCGGATACCAGTTGCTGATCAGGGGCTCTTCCTCGAAGTGCTTCAGGTCCTCGGGCTTCAGGATCCGATCGAGGTCGGCCGTCGTCAGATCCCCGGACTCGAGACGAGCCTTCGCCTCGAGCACGACCCCCTTGAGCAGCGTCCCTTTCGCGCTAGGAACCGTCACCGGATTGCCACCCCCGTGTTCTCGATCACTCGAATCGGGCCCCCGCCCCCCTTTCTTGATCGGCGGGAAACCCGACACCGGTGCGGCGTTTGCCCGGCAACCCGCGCGCCGGTAGGCTCCGATCACTGCGTGAAGCCTTCGGGTACGGCCCGCGCTGCGGCGTGCCGCGATCGCAGGGTCCCGGTCGATCACGAGCCTCGTGAACCCCGTCAGATCCGGAAGGAAGCAGCGGTAGCGGGGATTCGGTTGCGATCGGGGGTGCCCTGCGATCCCGGGACGCCGCAGCGCGGCCGGCGCCCGGCGGCGCCCGCGAACGCCGGGCCAGAGCCCGGCCAGGGAGACGCCGACCCCCGGTGAGCTACCAGGTTCTCGCACGCAAATGGCGTCCCCGCTCCTTCGACGAGGTGACGGGCCAGGAGCACGTCACCACCCCGCTCCGCAACGCCATCGCCCTCGGCCGCGTGCCCCACGCGCTGCTGCTGACAGGCCCGCGTGGCGTCGGCAAGACGACCCTCGCGCGCATCCTCGCGCGCTGCCTGAACTGCGACCGCGGTCCGACCGCCGATCCCTGCGGCGAGTGCCCGTCCTGCCGCGACATCCTCGCGGGCGTCTCCACCGACGTGCAGGAGATCGACGCCGCGAGCCGCACCAGCGTCGACGACGTGCGCGAGCTGATCGAGGCCGTGCGCTACCAGCCGGCGCCCGGCAAGCACCGGATCTACGTCGTGGACGAGGTCCACATGCTCTCGACGGCGGCGTTCAACGCGCTGCTGAAGACGCTCGAGGAGCCGCCCCCGCGCAGCCTGTTCGTGTTCGCGACCACGAACCCCGAGAAGATCCCGTTCACCGTGGTCTCGCGCTGCCAGCGCCACGATCTGCGCCGGCTCGCGGTCGCGGAGATCGTGGCCCGCCTCGGCGAGATCGCGAAGGCCGAGGGCCTCGCGATCTCGGAGAAGAGCCTCGCCACGATCGCGCGCGAGGGCGACGGCTCGATGCGCGACGCCCAGACCCTGCTCGACCAGGTGATCGCCGCCTGCGGCGAGAAGGTCGACGACGCGCGCGTCGCGGCGATCCTCGACCTGACCGACCGGCGCGTGCTGCTCGCGATCGTCGGCGCCTGCGTCGACGCCGATCCCGCCGCCGCGCTCGAGGCCGCCGGCCACGCCGCGGCCTCGGGCGTGGACGCGAAGCGGCTCGCCGGGGAGCTGGTGCAGGCGCTGCGCGACCTCGTCGTGCTCTCGGTCGCGGGCGATCGCCCGGGCCTGGTCGAAGGCGACGAGACCGACCTCGCCGAGCTGCGCGGCATCGCCTCCCGCACCGAGCCGGCGCGGCTGCGGCGCATGTTCCGTGCGCTGATCCGTGAGCAGGAAGACCTCGCCTTCGCGCCGCAGCCCTTCGCGGTGCTCGAGATGACGCTCGTGCGCCTCGCCACGATGCCCACCGGCGACGACGTCGCCGCGCTGCTCTCCCGCCTCGACGCGCTCGAGCGCGGGCTCGCGGCGGGCGCCCCGGCGCCCGGCGGCGCCGGGCCGCGCGGGGGCGGCGGCGCGGCCCCCGCGGCGGGGCGCGATGCGCCGCCCGCTCGCCCGGGCGCACCCGCACGCGACGCCGCGCCGCGCAGCGAGGGCCCGGCGCGGAACCCCGGCGCGCAGCCCGCACCCATCGCTCGCGAGCCGGAGCACGCCGCGGCCGCTCCGCCGGAGGAAGGCGCGCGCGGGCCGCAGCGCGTGGCGACCGCGCAGCCGGCGGCAGTCGAGCCCGAGCCTCAGCGCACCGTGGCCGCGTCGGCGCCCGCGGCGGCCGGGCCCATCCCCGACGACGCGCCCCTCGACGTGCTCTTCGATCGCCTCCGCGCGCTCGCGCGCGTCGAGCAGCGCGCGCTCCACGCCGCCCTCGAGGGCGGTCGCCTGGCCGCTCGCGAGGCGGGCGGCCTGCGCGTCGAGCTCCCGGCGGGCTTCGCCGTCGAGCGCCTGCGAGCCCGGCGCACGGACCTCGAAGCGCTCTGCGCCCGCGTCTTCGGCCGGAGCGTGCCGGTCGAGATCGAGGCCGTCGCGCCCGCAGCGGCGCCCCAGCGTGGCGCGGGTGCAGCCGACCCCGAGCTCGTGCGGCGGCGGCGCGCCGAGGCGCTCTCGCACCCCGGCGTGAACGCGGCGCTCGAGATCCTGGGCGGCGAGATCGTGGAGATCCGGCTGCTCGGCGGCGCGTCGTGAGCTCCGGCACGCCCGACCTGCGCGAGCTGCTGCAGCGCGCCCAGGAGGTGCAGCAGCGCCTCGCGAACGCCCAGCGCGACCTCGCGCGCCGCTCCGTCGAGGCATCGGCTGGCGGCGGGCTCGTGACCGCGGTGGCGAGCGGCGATCTGCGCATCGTCGAGGTCCGGATCGACCCGTCGCTCCTCGCCCAGAACGACCGCGCGATGCTGCAGGACCTCGTGGCCGCCGCGGTGAACGCTGCGCTCGCGGCCGCCGGCCGCATGGCCCAGGAGGAGATGCAGCGCCTCGCCGCGGCGAGCGGGATCCCGCTCCCCCCCGGCGGGCTCGGCGGCGTCGGTGGCCCGTTCGGTCCGACGGGCTCGGGCGGCCGCTGACCCGTGCGCACCTCTCCGCCCGTCGAGCGCCTCGTCGCGGCCCTGAAGCGGCTCCCCGGGATCGGCGAGAAGTCCGCCCAACGCCTCTCCTTCTTCCTGCTCTCGGCGCCCGAGTCGCTGGCCCACGAGCTCGCCGATGCGATCCTGCGCGTGAAGAAGGAGATCGTGCTCTGCGAGGAGTGCTTCGACCTCGCGGTCGCGTCGCCCTGCCCGCTCTGCCGCGACCCGGGACGCGACGCGTCCCAGATCTGCGTCGTCGAGGAGCCCGCGGATCTCGAGGCGATCGAGCGCACGCGGCGCTGGAGCGGCCGCTACCACGTGCTCGGCGGAGCGCTGTCGCCGATCGACGGCATCGGGCCGGCGGAGCTTCGGATCGCCGCGCTCGAGGAGCGCGTGCGTCGCGGCGGCGTCCGCGAGGTGGTGCTCGCCACCAATCCGACGGCGGAGGGCGACGCCACGGCCCACTTCCTGGCCGAGCGCTTGCGCCCGCTCGGCGTGCGCCTGACCCGGATCGCTTGCGGCATGCCCCTCGGTGGCGACCTCGAGTACGCCGACCACGTGACGGTGGGGCGTTCCCTGGAGAACCGGCGGGAGATGGATTGAGCGAACACCCGCGCGAAGCCTCCCTCGGCCAGCGCGGCGTTCCTCGGCCTCTTCGCGGGCCTCCGGTACGCCGCGGCTAAAGGCAACTTCCCGCCGGACCGATCCACAGCAACGAACGCAGCGGTTGCCCGGGCTTTCCTACGAGGGGTAGAGTGCGCGTCGAACCCAAACGGTCTCGGGCGCTTTCGAAGGCGGACGGCGGATGATCGACACCCCGCTCGTGATCTACGACGAGGACCACCGGAAGATCCTGGCGGTGCTGACCCGCCTGGTCCGGGATGCCAGCGCGAAGGGCATCTTCCTCGTCGACAAGAACGGACAGCTCCTCGCCGAGGCCGGCGAGATGCGTGGCGTCGACTCGACGAGCCTCGCCTCCCTCACCGCGGGCAACATCGCGGCGACCGGCGGCCTCGCGAAGCTGCTCGGTGAGGAAGAGTTCCCGATCCACTTCCACCAGGGCCAGCGCGACAACCTCCACATCACGCTCGTGGGCGGTCGCGTGATCCTGGTCGTGGTGTTCGACGAGCGCAGCTCCCTCGGATTGGTGAGGCTGCGGGTCAAGAAGGCGGGCGCCGAGCTCGCGCACCTCTTCGAGGAGATCCGGAAGAAGGCGGAGCGCGCCCAGGCTGCAGGCCAGGGCAGTCCCTTCTCGGAGATCACGGACGAGGACATCGACAACCTCTTCTCCGAGTAACGCGGGACCATGTCGTTCATCAACTACGCTGCGCGCGAGATCAACTGCAAGATCGTCTACTACGGCCCCGGCCTGTGCGGGAAGACGACGAACCTGCAGCACATCTACGCGAAGACCTCGCCCGATCTGAAGGGCAAGATGATCTCGCTCGCGACCGAGACCGAGCGCACTCTCTTCTTCGACTTCCTGCCCCTCGCCCTCGGCGAGATCCGCGGCTTCAAGACCCGCTTCCACCTCTACACGGTGCCGGGCCAGGTGTTCTACGACGCGAGCCGGAAGCTGATCCTGAAGGGCGTGGACGGCGTCGTGTTCGTGGCGGACAGCCAGATCGAGCGCATGGAGGCGAACCTCGAGAGCCTCGACAACCTGCGGATCAATCTGAAGGAGCAGGGCTACGAGCTCGAGAAGATCCCGTGGGTCATGCAGTACAACAAGCGCGACCTGCCGAACGCAGCGCCCCTCGACGAGCTGCGGAAGCTCCTGAACCCGACCGGCTCGGTGCCGGACTTCGAGGCCTGCGCCCACCAGGGCAAGGGCGTGTTCGAGACCCTGAAGGCCGTGGCCAAGGGCGTCCTCAACGACCTGAAGAAGCTCGGCGCGGCGCGCTAGCGCGCGCCCCCCGGCGCGGGCTGCCGGGCGCGATGCCGCCCACGAAGAGGCGCGTGAGCGCGCGGAGCCGACGGCGCGCCTCCGCTTCGCTGGTGACTTCGCCGACGACGCCACCCAGGCAATCGACGAGGAACGCCGCGGCCTCGGCTGGCTTCATGTCCACGCGCGACAAGGCGATCTCCTTGCGCGCCACTCCCTGCTCGAGGATCCGCTGGATCACGCCGACGAAGCGAGCCTGGGTCTCTGCCCCCGCCCGCCCGCACAGACGGTTCTTCTCGTCGATCAGCTCGCGGCCGTGCTCGGAGGCGTGGAGTAGGTCGAAGGCCCAGCCCACGCGCGCCTCTAGCACGGCATACAGGCGCTCCTCGACGTCTCCGTCCGGCTGCTGGGCTGCCTTCGTGACGGCCGCGACGACGTCCGCGTTGATGCGCTGGCTGAGGGCGCGGAACACGTCCTCCTTGTTGCGGAAGTAGTGGTAGAGGGCCGGTCGGGAGAGACCGACCTCCTCGGCGATGTCGCCCAGGGAGGTTCGCCGGTAGCCGTAGCGGGCGAAGCGGCGGAAGGCGCCGTCGAGGACCGCCTGACGCTGATCCGACTTCTCCGTGGGATCGGCCATGCCACCCTTTTGACAGAATCGCCAAAAAACGTCAACTTCCAGCACATCGACAGTTTCGACTCCAAACGTCGATCAAGGCGAAGGAGGAACGAGCGATGGCGGAGCCCGACTGGCAGGACGCGGATCGGCTCGCGGCGGACCTGGCCGCCTTCTACGGCGACGGCGAGGGGACGCCGACGACGGCCCAGTGGCGGGCCCTGCTCTCCGCGCCCGACGAGGGTGCGATCTGCGTCGTGAACTTCGTCGCCCTGCGCGGCGAAGCGCGCTACGAGCCGGGCGCAGCGGAGCCGCCGTGCACCGGCCTCGACGCCTTCCTGCGCTACGGCGCCGCGAGCGTCCCGCGGATCCACGCGGTCGGCGGGAGCATGACGTTCGCCGGCCGCCAGGATCGCGTCTTCATCGGGACCGACGAGGCGTGGGATGCGATCGTCGTTGCGCGCTACCCGGACCGGCGATCGTTGCTCCGCCTCTTCTTCGACCCGGAGTACCGCGCGGCCTTCCGTCACCGCCGGGCCGCGGTGGAGCGCTACCGGGCCGTGATCGTCGCGATCTGAGCGATCCCCTCGGACGCCCCTCGCCGCTGTAGGATCGCCGCGGAGAACCGCGACATGGCGTCGTCCCTACCGGCCGATCCCTGCGTCGCGCTTCCGACCGGGAGCGCTGCGGCCCTGCGCTGGCTGCTCGCGGCCCTGCGCGCCGAGCCGGACGCTCTCGCCAATCGCGGAATCGAAGCGCAGGTCGAGGCGACGGGGGACCCGCGTCCTCGTGGCGCCAGCAGATCCGCTACTGGACGCCGCGTCTCGGCGCGTTTCGTGCGACGGACCTAGCGCGGATCGTCCGCGACCGCGTCGAGCTCGATCGAGTCCGAGCGCGGCCGACGCTACACCGTGCGCTGCCGGCTCACGGAGGACGGCGCGCGGGTGCGCGGCTTCTTCGTCGCCCGCGAGCTCCCGTCCGGCGCGACCCTCCGCGACGCGACCGAGGCCGACCTCGCGACGCTGAACGCGATCGAGCGCGAGACGGGCATCGAGCACGGCGACGGCGGCCGCGTGACGACCTCCCGCGGCGCCCGGTTCTTCGACTGGGTGCGGCTCCAGGGCGACGTCCGCGTCGTGATCGTCGAGGTGGACGGGGCGCCCGCCGCCTGCGACGCGATCGCGTACCGCGTTGCCGCCTACCAGAGTCGCGAGGTCTGCCTCGTCTACCGCCACCACACGCGCGTGCGAGTTCCAGAGCTGGATCGCGGAGCCGCCGGACCTCGCGGGGCGCGGGCTGCACATCGATCCCGTCTACTTCTAGAGGGCTGCCCCCGACGCGCGCGAGGGGCGTAGAATGCCTCCATGCCCCACGTCGTCGTCCAGGGTCGCAAGGTCTACTACGAGGAGCACGGGCCGCGCGCCGGCGCGCCGCTGGTGCTGGTGATGGGCCTCGGCGGCTCGTGCCGCGGCTGGCTCCCGCTCCAGGTTCCCGACTTCGCGAAGCACCACCGCACGATCGTCTTCGACAACCGCGGTGTCGGCGGCAGCGAAGATCCCGGTGGCCCCTTCACCACCGCCGACATGGCGGACGACGCCGCCGGGTTGCTCGATGCCCTGGGCATCGCGCGCGCGCACGTGATGGGCATCTTCATGGGGGCGATGATCGGGCAGCAGCTCGCGCTGCGACATCCGAAGCGCGTCGACAAGCTCGTGCTGGTCGGCACCTACGCGCGCCCCGACGCGAAGCGGCGCATGCTGCTGACCCACTGGCGCGAGCTCGCGCGCGGCGGCCTCGGCGTCGAGGACATGGTCCGCGAGCGCCTGCTGTGGGTGCTGCAGGACGAGACGCTCGAGCAGACCGATCTGATCGAGTCGATGATCGCGTTCTTCGCCCGGGACGGCGCGCCGCTCTCGAACGAGCTCTTCGTGCGCCAATGCGACGCCTGCCTCGGCCACGACGTCTACGACCGGCTGCGCGAGGTGACGGCTCCGACGCTCGTGATCTGCGGCCGCAACGACCAGCTCACGCCGCCGAAGCTCCACCGCGAGCTCGCGGACGAGATCCCGGGCGCGCGCCTCGTGACCTTCTCCTACGGCGGGCACATCGTCGCGGCCGAATCGGCCGAACGCCTCAACCACCTCGTGCTGCAGTTCCTCGCGGAGTAGCGTCGAGGGCCCGCATCCGGAGCCTGCGCAGGGTCGGCGCGAGCACGGGATCGGCGGCGATCGCGGCGCGCAGGGCGCGCGGCACGAGGCCTGGTTGGGCGCCCTCCCCCGCCGCGAAGATCGCGTTGTCGTAGCCGTCGATCGTGAGCCGCGTCGCCGCGCCGAAGCGCGCGAGCAGGAGTCGCGCCGCTGTCGGGGCCTCGTCGATCACGTTGGTGACCAGCACGCCGCCCGGCGCGAGCAGCCGCGCGGCGGCGAGGAGGCCGGGGGCGGGCAGCCAGTCGGGCTTCCGCACGTCACGCCCGGCGCCGACGAAGACGTCCTCGATCACGACGTCGAAGCGCTCGCGCGCGTTCGCGAGGTAGGCCCGCGCGTCGCCCTCCACCGTCTCGAGCCCGAGGGCGTCGAGGCCGAAGTGGTCGCGCGCGGCGGCGATCACCTCGGCGTCGAGCTCGACGCCGACGATGCGCGCCTCGGGTGCGAGGGCGCGCGCGAGCCGCGCCGCGCTGCCCCCGCCGAGGCCGAGGATCAGCACGCTCGTCCGGCGGTCCGGCGGTAGCGCCAGGATCGGAGCCGCGAGCGCGTCCCAGACCGAGCCCGTGGCGACGCGACCCGGCCGGTAGACCGAGGCGTAGGTGCCGTCGACCCGCAGCGTGCGGCGGCCGCCGCCGTCCTCAACGAAGACCCGCGGGCGTCCGCTGCGCGGTCCCCCGACGCTGCGACCCGCCCCTCCCGTATGCTCTCGCGTCATGTCCCTCCCGCTCTTCGAGACGCGCGTCGCCGCGCCGCGCCCGGGCGAGGCGCCGCGCGTCGCACGCGTCGCGCTGCCGCTCCCGCTCGACGAGGCCCTCGACTACGCCGTGCCCGAGCGGCTCGCGGCCGACGTCGAGCCGGGCCGTCGCGTGATCGTCCCGCTCGAGCGGCGGCGCGCGACGGGCGTCGTGGTCGAGGTGATCGCCTCGGGCGGCGCGGCGGCGCGGAGCTTGCGCCCGATCGAGCGCGTGGTCGACCCCGAGCCCGCCCTGCCCGCCGATCTGCTCGCCGCCCTCGTCGCGTCGGCCCGCGACACGCTGACCCCGATCGGGCTCGCGCTGGCGGCGGCGCTTCCCGCCGGATCGGCGCCGCGCCACGTGCGGCGCCCCGCGCTGACCCCGCGCGGCCGCGCCGCCCTGGAGCACGGCGGCCTCGCGGACGAGCTGCGCGCGGCGCTCGAGGCGGTGGCCCGCGGCAAACGCCCGAGCGCACGACGCGGGGCGCCCGGCGCGCGAGCCGGTCGCGCGAGCGCGGCATCGGCGGCCGCGACGCTCTGGTCCGCCCTCGAGCGCGACGGGCTCGTCACCGTCGAGGCGCGCGACGAGGCGCCGCGCGCGCGGGCCGCCCGAGAGGGCTGGGTCGCGCTCGCGCCCGGCATCGACCCCGAGTCCGCTGCGGGCGCAGCGCTCGCGCGGGCGCCGAAGCAGGCCGCGCTGCTGCGGCGCCTCGCACTCTCGGGCCCGGTGCCCGCGGCGTCGCTCGGCGCCGAGGCGGCGCCCCTGCGCGCGCTCGTTGCGCGCGGCCTCGTCGCCCGCGAGGAGCGCGAGGCGCCGCGTGACGTGCTCGGCGCCCCGCTCGAAGATCTCGCGACGGGCGCGCGCCGCCCGATCCTGACCGCCGAGCAGGCCGACGCCCTGGCGCCGATCGTCGAAGCCGTGGCAGGGCGGCGCGCGGAGCCCTTCCTGCTCCACGGCGTGACCGGCAGCGGCAAGACCGAGATCTACCTGCGCGCCGTGGAGGCGACGCTCGCCGCGGGACGCCAGGCCCTCGTGCTCGTGCCCGAGATCACGCTCACGCACCAGATCCTCGCGCGCCTGCGCGCGCGCTTCGGCGACGCAGCCCTGGCGGTGCTGCACAGCGGCCTGCGCCCCGGCGAGCGCGTCGAGCAGTGGCAGAAGCTGCGGCGCGGCGAGACACCGATCGCCGTCGGCGCGCGCTCGGCGCTGTTCGCGCCGGTCGAGCGTCTCGGGCTGGTGGTGATCGACGAGGAGCACGACTCCGCGTACAAGAACGAGGAAGGTTTCCGCTACCACGCGCGCGATCTCGCCTACCGGCGCTGCGAGAGCGCGCGCTGTCCGCTCGTGCTGGGCTCCGCGACGCCCTCCCTCGAGACCCGCTACGCCGCCGAGCGCGGGCGCCTGCGCCGGCTCGTGCTCGCCGACCGCATCGCGGGCCGTCCGCTGCCCGCGGTGGAGATCGTGGACCTCGCGCGCGAGCGCGCGAAGACGCCGCGCGGGCGCAAGCTGATCCTGACCCAGCCGCTCCGGCGGGCGCTGGCCGAGACCCTCGCCGAGGGCGGCCAGGCGATCCTGTTCCTGAACCGCCGCGGCTTCTCGACGCGAATCCAGTGCTTCGAATGCGGCGCGGCCGAGCGCTGCCGACACTGCGACATCTCGCTCGTCTACCACGCCCGCGACCACGTGCTGCGCTGCCACTACTGCGGCTTCGAGGCGGCTCCTCCCGACGTGTGCAGCGCGTGCGGCGCGCCGGAGAGCGCGCTGCTCGGCCTCGGCACCGAGCGCGTGGAGGAGGAGGTGATCGCGCGCTTCCCCGAGGCCCGCGTCGGGCGCCTCGACCGCGACACCGAGCGCCGTCGCGGCGGCAGCGAGGCGGTGCTGCGCGCACTGCGCGATCACACGCTCGACATCCTCGTGGGCACCCAGATGGTCGCGAAGGGCCACGACTTCCCGGGCGTGACGCTGGTCGGCGTCGTGGCCGCGGACGTGGGGCTCCACCTGCCGGACTTCCGCGCGGCCGAGCGCACGTTCCAGCTGCTGACGCAGGTTGCAGGGCGCGCGGGACGCGGGAGCGTCCCGGGGCGGGTCGTGGTGCAGACCTTCGTGCCGGATCACTACGCGATCCGCCCGGTCGCGACCCACGACTACGAGAGCTTCTACGCCGAGGAGCTCGTCCACCGCCGCACGCTCGGCTACCCGCCCTGCGGCCGGCTGGCGGTGGCCCTGCTCGCGGGGCCCGACGAGGCGGAGACCCTCGCCGCGGCGCGACGCCTCGCGGCCCGAGCCCAGGCCGAGCCTGCGGCGCAGGCGCCCGGCGCCGTCGAGGTGCTCGGCCCGACGGCGGCGCCGATCGCACGGCTGCGCGACCGTTACCGCTTCCACGTGCTCCTGCGCGGTCCCGACGCGAAGGCGGTGCGCGAGGTCGCGCAGGCGATGGCGCGAGAGGCGATGGCGCTGCCCCGCGCGATCCGCGCCCACGTGGACGTGAATCCGATCCACCTGCTATGACCTCGTCGATGGCGCTGCGCCCCGTCCTCAAGTTCCCCGACCCGCGGTTGAAGCGCGTGTCGGAGCCGATCTCGGCGGTCACCGACGAGATCCGGGCCCTCGCGCGCGACATGCTCGAGGTGATGTACGACGAGCCCGGCATCGGGCTCGCCGCGCCCCAGGTAGGCGAGTCGGTCCGGCTGATCGTGCTCGACACGGACTGGACCGAAGAGGACGCCGCGCGCAATCCGATCGTCCTGGTGAACCCCGAGATCGTGGAGCGCGAGGGCAAGATCACCTGGACCGAGGGCTGCCTGTCCGTGCCGGACTACCAGGCCGACGTCGAGCGCGCGAACAAGGTGCGCGTGCGCGGCATCGACCTCGACGGCAAGCCCGTCGAGCACGACGCCGAGGGCCTGCGCGCCGTCTGCTTCCAGCACGAGATCGACCACCTCGACGGCATCCTCTTCATCGACCGCATCAGCCGCCTGAAGCGCAGCCTCTACGTGAAACGGCGCCAGAAGGCGCTGCGGCGCGGCGAGGACGAAGACGGCGGAGCCCTGCCGCCCGCCGACCACACCCTCTGACGTCGGCGCCGACGCCTCCGGCCCTCCGGCTCGCCTTCTTCGGCACGCCCGAGTTCGCGGTCCCCACCCTCGAGCGCCTGCTCGCCGGGCGTCATCCTGTAGTGTCGGTGGTGAGTCAGCCCGACCGGCCGCGCGGGCGCGGGCGGAAGCTCTCGCCCTCGCCGGTGGCGGCCCTGGCCATGCGCGCCGGCGTACCGCTGCTGCGCCCGGAGCAGGTCGGCTCGCCGGACGTCGAGGCCGCGCTGCGCGCTGCGGCGCCCGACCTCGGTGTCGTGGTCGCCTTCGGCCAATTCCTGCCGAAGCGCATCCGCGAGCTGCCACGCCTCGGCTACACGATCAACGGCCACGCGAGCCTGCTGCCGCGCTGGCGCGGCGCGGCGCCGATCGCGCGGGCGGTGCTCGCCGGCGACGTCGAGACGGGGATCTCGGTGATGCGGGTCGAGCGGGAAATGGACGCCGGACCGGTGGCGGCGACGGTCGCGACGCCGATCGGCCCCGAGGAGACCGCGGGCGAGCTCGAGGAGCGCCTCGCGCGGATCGCCGCCGATGCGCTCGCCGCCGCGGTCGAGGAGATCGCCGCGGGGCGCAGCGTCTGGACGCCCCAGCCCGCCCAGGGCGTGACCCTCGCGCCGAAGCTCGAGCGCGACGAGGCGTGTCTCGACTTCGCGGAGCCGGCGGCAGCTCTCGCGCGGCGCGTGCGCGCCTTCGCACCGAAGCCCGGCGCGTTCACGACGTTTCGCGGCGAGCCGCTGCGGCTGCTCCGGGCGCTTGCAGCGCCCGGTCCCGTCGATCGCGCGCCCGGCGCGGTGGCGCGCGGACACGATCCGCTGCTGCGCATCGCGACCGGCGACGGCTGGCTGGTGCCGCTCGCGCTGCAGCGCGCGGGCGGCCGCGCGCTCGAGACCGACGACTTCCTCCGCGGCTGCGCTCTCGAGGATGGAATTGTTCTTGGCGGGGATGCCGCTACCGCTAGACTGCGGCCGTGACGCGGCGGTTGCAGTAGCGGTGTCGTCCCTGCCTCCGGGACGTACGGGGGCTCGCCCCCATCGGGGTCGTCCTCGCGGACGCGGCGCCGGTCCGCGTCGACGCGGCGCTCCGACCTTGGCGCGGCTGCTCGCCCTGCGCGTCCTCCTGCGCGTCGAGCGCACGCGCGCCTACGCCGACCTCGCGCTCCACGCGGCACTCTCCCAGAGCAATCTCGTCGGCGCCGACCGCGCCCTCGTGACCGAGCTGGTCTACGGCACCTTGCGCTGGCGCGGGCGCCTCGACTTCCTGCTCGCGAAGGTCCTCGACCGCGAGCTCGAGAAGCTCGAACCGACCGTCGTGGCTGCGCTGCGCCTCGGCGCGTACCAGATCGTCTTCTCCGAGCGCATCCCGTCGTCGGCGGCGGTGGACGAGGCCGTGCGCTGCGTCCACGCCCTCGGCGCCGAGCGCGCGAGCGGGCTCGTGAACGCGGTGCTCCGGCGCTTCGCCTCCGAGTTCCAGCGCATTCCGCTGCCCGAGCTCGCGGACGATCCGCTGGCGCACCTGACCCACGCGCTCTCGCTCCCGGGCTGGGTCGCGGAGGCGTTCCTCGAGCAGTTCGGGCCCGAGGAGGCCGCGGCCCTCGGCAAGGCGCTGACCGAGGTGCCGCCGCGCACCGTGCGGGCGAATCCGCTGCGCGGCACGCGCGACGCGCTGCTCGCGGACCTGCGCGAGCGCTTTCCCAACGCCGAGGCGTGTCACTATGCGCCGCTCGGCATCCAGCTCGGCCGCCGCGGTGACCCGGGCCGCGACCCCGCCTTCCTGGACGGACGCTGCACCGTGCAGGACGAGGCCGCCCAGCTCGTGATCGAGCTGCTCGCGCCCGAGCCCGGCGAGCGCGTGCTCGACACCTGCGCGGCGCCCGGCGCCAAGGCCACGGCGATCGCCGAGCGCATCGGGGCCGAGGGCAGCGTGCTCGCCCTCGACCGCCACGCGCGCCGCCTCGGCCTCTTGCGCCGGGACGCGCGGCGGCTCGGGCTCGCGAACATCACGACGCAGGTTCGCGACGCCAGCGCGTCGCTCGACGACCTGCTCGAGAGCGGTCCTTTCGACCGCGTGCTCGTGGACGCGCCGTGCTCGGGCCTCGGCGTGCTGCGCCGCAACCCCGACGCGCGCTGGCGCGTGCTGCCCGGCGACATCCCGAAGCTCGCACGCTCGCAGCGGGCGATCCTCGCCCAGGCCGCGAGCTGCGTGAAGCCGGGCGGCGCCCTCGTCTACAGCACCTGCACCCTGCTGCGCGCGGAGAACGAGTCCGTGATCGAGGCCTTCCTCTCGGAACGCCCCGAATTCCGCCTCGTGCCGGCCGCAGAGCTGCCCGCGGTGGTGCAGCCGCTGCTCACCGCCGAGGGTCATCTGCGCTGCCTGCCCCACCGCCACGACACCGACGGCTTCTTCGCCGCGCGCCTCGAGCGCCGGCCGTGAGTGCCCGATGAGCCCCGCGAGCGGCATCCGCATCGCGCCGTCGATCCTCGCCGCCGACTTCGGGCGCCTCGCCGAGGAGGCGCGCTCCGTCGAGGCCGGCGGCGCCGACTGGCTCCACGTCGACGTGATGGACGGCGCCTTCGTCCCGAACATCACGCTCGGCCCCGTCGTGGTGGAGGCGCTCCGGCGCGCGAGCCGACTGCCGCTCGACGTCCATCTGATGATCGAGCGGCCCGAGCGCTACGTCGAGGATTTCGTGCGCGCCGGCGCGGCCACGGTCGGCGTCCACGTCGAGACCTGCCCGCACCTGCACCGCACCGTGCACCAGATCCGCGAGGCCGGCGCGCGCGCCTGCGTGGTGCTGAACCCGAGCACGCCGGCGTCGTCGATCGAGTGCGTGCTCGCCGACGTGGACCAGGTGCTGGTGATGACGGTGAACCCCGGCTTCGGCGGCCAGAAGTTCATCGAGAGCATGCTGCCGAAGATCGCCCAGGTGCGGCGCTGGATCGACGAGCGCGGGCTCGCGGTCTCGCTCGAGGTGGACGGCGGCATCGCCGCCGGCACGATCGCGCGCGCCGCGCGCGCCGGCGCGGACGTCTTCGTCGCCGGCACCGCGGTCTTCGGAGCGCGCGACCATGCGGCGGCGATCGCCGCGCTGCGCGCCGAGGCGCAGGCTGCGCGCGACGTCTGACGGGTTCCGGTTCCGGGTGGCGGCAAAGGCGGGTCGGTCGATGGAAGCTGGATGAACATCACGACGCGCACCGTTCTCCCTCGAGCCCGATTCGCTCCCTGCGCCGCGGTCGCGCTGCTCGCCGCCGGCGCGTGGCTCGCGCCGGCGGCGGCGCGCGCGAACGACGCCCAGGCCGCGCCCACGACCGCGATCGTGGACGCCCTGCCCGACGACGCCGCGCTCACCGGCGACGAAATCTATCGTCGCGTCCAGAAGAACCGCTTCCGCTCCTACATCCAGGACACGCGCCTGCTCTCGGGCGACCGCGCCGACTCCACCCAGGAGACGCGGCTCCAGGCCACCTGGAAGAACCTGCGCGACGCGCAGGACGAGCCGACGAAGGGCGTCTACTCGAAGAGCCGGATCGAGTACACCTACCCCTTCGACGTCCGCTTCACGACCTACCTGATCATCGACAACGCCGAGCGCGCGAACGATCAGTTCGTGTACCTGCCGAGCCGCCGCCGCGTGCGCCGCATGAACCTGCGCGGCGAGAGCGTGCTCGGCACCGACTTCAGCTTCGAGGACGTGGTGCCGCGGGAGCTCGAGCACTCGACCAACGTGCGCCTGCCCGACGAGACGGCCCAGGGCATCCAGTGCTGGGTGATCGAGGCGACGCCGCGCCCCGAGGAAGACTCGGAGTACTCGCGCTTCGTGCTCGTGGTCGAGAAGCAGCACGCGGTGCCGCTGGTGACCCGCTACTTCGATCGCGCCGGGATCGAGATCAAGCGCCTCGAGGCGCCGCGCGACTCGATCCAGGAGTTCGACGGCATCTTCGTGCCGATGCGCGCCAAGATGATGCAGCTCCAGAACGAGACATGGACCGAGCTCACGGTCGAGAAGCTGGTTCCGAATCCGGAGCTTGCGGAGGGCGTGTTCGACCTGCGCCGTCTCGAGGGGCACTGAGCCGCCCCGCTACGCCCGCGAGCAATGCCGGCAGCAGGATCAGGTCGGTCGCGAGGCAGACGGCCATCGTCCACGCCGAGAGCAGGCCGAACTGTCGCAGGGTCGCGAAGCCCGAGAGCGCGATCACGGCGAAGCCCGCAGTCAGCATCACCGACGCCGTCAGCATGCCGCGCCCCACCTGCCGCGCGGCGCAGCGGGTCGCCTCCTCGGCGTCACGGCCGCGGCGGCGCTCCTCCCGGTAGCGCGCGAGCACGTGCATGGTGTCGTCCACGGAGATGCCGAGGGCCACGCTCGCGATCAAGCTCGTCGGCAGCGAGAGCGGCGCCACGCCCGCCCCGAGCAGCCCGAAGAACAGCACGACGGGCACCACGTTCGGGACCATCGCGATCGCGCCCAGGCGCAGCGAGCGCAGCGCCACGGCGACGAGCCCGAAGATCGTGGCGGCGGCGAGGCCCACGGATCCGAGCTGCTGGCGCGCGATCAGGTCGGCGCTGCGCGAGAGCAGGATCGCGTTGCCCGTCACCGATGCGTGGAGGCCCGGTGGCAGGAGCCCGCCCGCGAGCACCGTCTCGATCCGCGCCGCGAGCGCGAGCACCGACTCGGAGCCGACCTCTCCCGTGCGCACCACCAGGTTCGCCCGCGCCTGGTCGACCGTGAGCAGGCGCCCGGTGTCGCCCTTCGGCAGGAGCTGGATCAGCTCCGCAGTCGCGGCGCGGGTCGGCGGCAGGCGCTCCTCGGCGGGATCGTCGCGCTCGACCGCGCGGTTCAGCACGCGCAGGGTGTCCACGGCGGAGACCGTGCGCGTCACGCCCGGCACGGCGTCGAGGGCGCGCTGCACGCGCTCGACGCCGGCGAGCGCCGTGGGCTCGCGGAAGGTCCCGGGCCCGCCGCCCTCGAACACGACGTAGAGCGGCACGGCCCCCGCGAGCCGCTCGTTCACCGCGGCGAAGTCCCGGCGGACGCGGGAGCCCTCGCGGAAGAACGAGAGGTAGTCGGTGTCGATGCGCAGCGACGGGATCAGCGCCGCGGCGCCGAGAGTGACGAACGTCGCCGCCACGAGGATCGGACGCGCGCGCCGCACGGAGAGATCCTCGGCCGCGGCGAGGAAGCGGTCGACGGCGGACTCGATCGCCGAAACGAGGCGGCTCCACGGCGTCGTGCCCGCCGGCGCGAGGCTGCGTGCGGGCAGCAGCGCGAGAGCCGCGGGCAGCGTCGTGAGCGAGAGCGCGGTCACGCAGCCGACGTAGAGCACCTCGAAGGCGCCGAGCTCGAGCACGGCCGGCACGTTCGAGACCAGGAGCGACGCGAAGCCCACCGCCGTCGTGGCGCCCGAGATCAGCACGGGGACACGTACGTGCTCGAGGCAGCGCGTCGCGGCGCTCGGCGCATCGGGCGTCTCCTCGGCGTCCTCGCGGAAACGCGTGAGGACGTGCACGCCGTAGACGCTCCCGATCACGATGCCGTTCGGTCCGAGCAGGGTGGTCAGGATGGTGAGCGGACGCCCCGTGACGGCGAGGGCCGCGAACGTGAGCCCGGTCGCGAGCAACGCGATGCCGAGAGGCAGCAGCACGCCCGCCGCGCTGCCGGTCACGAGCGCGAGCACGGCGGCCATCGCCACCACCGCGAGCGGCACCAGCAGCAGGAGGTCGCGGCGGATCGTGTGGTAGACGCGCGACTTCACGTGGGGTCGCCCGGCGACGTGCACCTCGACGCCGGGCGCACGCTCGGCGGCGAGGATCGCGGCGATGCGCCCGTCGAGATCGGCGGCGATGAAGTCGGCGTCGTTCATCTTGCGGAACGAGACGTTCAGGGCGGCGGTGCGGCCGTCCTCCGACACCAGCGCGCGGCGGAAGAGCGGGTCGGCGAGGGCGCGCGCGCGAAGCGCGGCGAGCGCGGCCGGCTCCGACGGCAGCGCCTCGACGAAGTCGCGCACCTCGATGGCGTCGGTGGACGCGTCGTAGCCGAAGGTGGTGACGTCGACGAGGCTCTGGACCGAGCGCACGCCCGGCAGCGTGCGCAGCGCCTCGTGGATCCGGCGCAGCCGCGCCAGGCCCTCGGCCGTGAAGAGCCCGTCGTCCGTGATCGCGACGACGTAGACCTCGTCGTCGCCGAAGTCGCGAACCGCGGCCTGGTAGAGCGGCCGCGCCGGGTCGTCGGCCGGGAGCAGCGGCTCCGCCGAAGGGTCGACCCCGATGCGGATGCCCGGCGGGTCGAGGCGCACCAGGCACGCCGTCGCAGCGAGCCCGAGCAGCGCCGTGGCCGCGAGCACGCCGCGCGCGTGCCGCACCACGAGCCCCGGCCGGAGCGAGCCCAGGGCCAGGGCCGCGCCGATCGCGAGCGTCGCGGCGGCCGCGAGGATGCGGGGATCGAGGGGAGCTGCGAAGAGCATGCGTCGTGGCGCGGCCGCGCTCCTCCGTGCCCGGACCGCCCGCCCGCGCAGCGCCCGATTCTACGCGCAGCCCGTACGCGAGCGGCCGCAAAACCCGCCGATCCCGCCGCCTCCGCGCCCGCTGGCGCTCGCCTCCGGAGCAGGCATACTCGCGCGCTCGGAGAGAGACCTCGGGGCGTGGCGCAGCCTGGTAGCGCGCTTCGTTCGGGACGAAGAGGTCGCTGGTTCGAATCCAGTCGCCCCGACCATCTCTCCTCCGCTGCGTCGTTCGGGCCGGAATCCAGTCGCCCCGACCATCTCTCTCTTCCGCTCCCCAGCCGGCCTCGATTCCCTCTCCGCGAACAATTTTTGTCATGCGCAACTCCGGCGGCGCGGCGCGCCCACTGCGAGGAAAAGTCGCGTCGCGCCAGAGGAATCTCGCGATCCGCGGCTTGACGGGATCCGTCACCGGGTGGCAGGATCGCCCCACTTCGACGCGCGGATCGGCCGAGCGACCGATTCCCGTTCGACGAGACACGGGGCTCCCAGACTTCGGGAGCGATGAGGGGAGTCGAATGACGCGCTCGGAGCTGGCCTGGGAGCTCGCGGATCTCTTCACCGACATGCGCTCGGAGGAGATCAACGAGATGCTCGCGAAGAACGTCCCGGTCGAGTCCCTCGAGTTCTTCCGCGCCTACGGCGCCGACTTCGGTCGCGCCGAGGGCCTGGGCGGTGCGACGCTCGCACGCCTCCCGAACCTGCTCGTCCTCGGCTACATCCTGCGTGTGCTCGAGGAGCGCCTGCTCGAAGACGACGAGGTTTCGGAGCATTGATTGCTCACGCGTGATCCGGCCCTCGCGGGCCGCCGCCTGTACCTCATGCGCCATGGCCAGACGTACGAGCCCCGGCTCGATGCGCCGATGGCCGGCGCCGCCGAGGACCCCGAGCTTCCGCTGACCGAGGCCGGCCGTGCGGGCGTGATCGAGACCGCCGGCGCGATGCGCCACCTCGCCCTCGACGCCGTGCACTCCTCCACCTTCCGCCGCAGCCGCGACACCGCCGGGCTGGTCGGCGAGCCCCACGGCCTCGCGCCCAGCACCTTCGCGGAGCTCACGGAGCTGCGCGTCTATCCCGAAGGCGGCACCTTGAAGGACGTCGCGCGGCGCTACCTGGCACTCGCGCGCGAGCTCGCCGCGAAGCCCGCGACGGAGGTGCAGCTCGACTGCGGCCGCTCGATCGCCGAGATCCTCGAAGGCGCCCACGCCGCGCTCCGCCAGACGCTCTCCGGCGACGCGAAGCGCGTGCTCGTGGTCGCCCACGGCGGGCTGAACCGGCTGCTCCTGACGAGCTTCCTCGGCATCCCGCTCGAGCGCTTCCTCGCCCTCGACCAGGACTTCGCCTGCGTGAACGTGATCGACTTCGTGCCCGGCGGCTTCGCGGTCGTGCGTGCCGTCAACGTGACGCCGCGCGATCTCTTCAAGGCGGCCGACGCGCCGGCCTGACTCCGCGCCGCGCTCGCCCGGCGAGCGCGCGCACGACCCGTACGATCAGGAGGGACGATGCCCCACGACCCCGCTCGCGAGGTGCGTTCGGCCGAGGCGCCGGGCGCGATCGGACCCTACTCCCAGGCCGTGGTGCACGGCGGCCTCGTCTTCGCCTCGGGCCAGATTCCGCTCGATCCCGCGACCGGGAAGCTCGTGCCCGGCGAGATCGAAGCCCAGACCGAGCGCGTGCTCGCGAACCTCGGCGCCGTGCTCGCCGCCGCGGGCTCGGGCCTCGACCGCGTGCTGAAGAGCACCGTCTTCCTGGCCGACCTCGAGCACTTCGCGCGCATGAACGCGGTCTACGCGCGCCACTTCACCGCGTACCCGCGGCCCGCGCGCTCGACGGTGCAGGTCGCGAAGCTGCCGCTCGGCGCGCTGGTCGAGATCGACGTCGTCGCCGCGGCAGGCTGACGCCATGGCGCAGGAAGACCCGATCGGCGACGCCGCGACCCGCGGCCTCATCGACGAGGCACGGGCGAGCGCCGCCACGCTCCCCGCCCTCGCGCGTCTCGTCCACCGTGACTTCGCCTCGCTGCTCGACGCCCGGCGCGAGCGCCCCTCCGCGCCCTGGCTGATCTACTTCGGCGACGACGGCGTGCGGCGCGCGATCTCCTACGGCGAGATGGCGGCCCGCGTCGCCGCCCGCGTGCGCACCCTGCACGCGCTCGGCCTGCGACGCGGCGACCGCGTGGCGACGCTCTTCCACAACGACCCCGAGGGCCCCGTCACCTGCTTCGCGGCCTGGCGCCTCGGCGCCTGCCTGGTGCCGGTGAACATGGGCGAGGACGAGGACCGCATCGCCTTCGTTCTCGAGCACTCCGAGGCGAAGCTGGTGCTGCACCTGCCCGACTACGCCGCGAAGGCCGCGGCGCTGCGCGCGCGCCTGCCGTCGGTCGCGACCTGGGCTTCGACCGACGTCCTGGGCGAGCGCCCGCGCGACGACGACGCGCTCGCGGACGTCCCGCGCCCCGCGCCCGAGGACGACGCGCTGATCGTCTACACCAGCGGCACGACGGGCGCGCCGAAGGGCGTGCTGCTGACGCAGCAGAACCTGCTCGTGGACGCGGACTGCATCGCGCGCTGGCACGGCTTCGACGCCGCGTCGCGCCTGCAATGCGTGCTCCCGATCCACCACGTGAACGGCCTCGTGGTGACGCTCGTGACGCCGCTCTCGGTCGGCGCGAGCACGGTGCTGCTGCGCCGCTTCCAGACCTCGACCTTCTGGCGCCACATCGCGGAGGAAGGCGTCCACGTCGTGTCGGTCGTTCCGACGCTCCTCGCCTTCCTGCTCGAAGACGAAGCCGGCGCCGCGGGCCTCGACCTGGCGCGCTTCCGCCACCTGGTCTGCGGCGCCGGGCCGCTGACCGTCGACCTCGCGCGGCGCTTCGAAGAGCGCTTCGGCCTGCGCATCGTCCACGGCTACGGGCTCTCGGAGACGACCTGCTACTCCTGCTTCCTGCCCGTCGACCTCCCTGCTGACGAGCACGCGCGCTGGATGCGCGACGCGGGCTTCCCGTCGATCGGCGTCCCCGTCGAGGCGAACGAAATGGCGATCCACGACCCCGACGGGCGCGCCCTCCCGGCGGGCGCGCGCGGCGAGATCGTGCTGCGCGGCGTGAACGTGATGCGCGGCTACTACCGCCGGCCCGAGGCCAATGCCGAGACCTTCGCCCACGGCTGGTTCCGCAGCGGCGACGAAGGCTTCTTCGAGCGCGACGCGAGCGGGCGCCCGTTCTTCTTCATCACCGGCCGGATCAAGGAGCTGATCATCCGCGGCGGCGTGAACCTCTCGCCCTTCGAGATCGACGAGGTGCTGAACGGGATCCCCGGCGTGAAGCGCGGGCTCGCGGTGGGCTTCGAGAACGACTGGTACGGCGAGGAGGTCGGCGCCTACGTGCAGCTCGAGCCGGGAGCCGCGGCGGACGCCGAGGCGATCCTCGCGGCGTGTCGGGCGAAGCTTCCGTTCTCGAAGGCGCCGAAGACCGTGATCTTCGGCGACGACATCCCCGTCACCTCGACCGGCAAGTACCAGCGCGGGCGGCTGCGCGGCCATTTCTCGGAGCACCGGGCGACGCAGTTCCGCGAGCCCCGCGAGCGGAAGGGTCGCTGAGCGCCGGACCTCAGGGTCGCCCGAGATCCCGGGTCAGCCGCCGCAGGTTCACGCCGTTCACGACGGCGTGGGTGACGACCGGCGCCAGGAGGTTCCCCGTGGCGGCGTAGAGGCCGCCCAGCAGGAAGCCCGCGAGCACCGTGAACGCCGTCCAGGGCAGGAGCTCACGGCGGGGCGCGATGTGGGCGAGACCGAAGATCAGGCTGGTCGCGACGAGCCCGAGCTCCGGCTGCATTGCGCCCCGGAAGACCGCCTCTTCCGCCAAGCCGGAGAGCCCCGCGAGCAGCAGGCAGTCGCGCAGCCGGAGCGGCCCGATCACCTCGCCGAGGGCCCTGGCCAGGGCCTCGCCCCAGCGCGTCGAGCGCGTCGCCCAGTCCGAGAGGACGATGATCGCGATGCCGGCGGCGAGCCCGAGGCCGCCGTCCCGGAGCCAGGCCACGCCCCGTGCGGCGGCCTCGGCGTCCGCAAAGACGAGCGACTCGCCCCGCAGGCCCATCCTCCAGAGCACGGCCCCGGCGAGCGCGATGGCGTAGAAGCGGATGGCGAGGCCCACGATCGGCCCCCGCCGGCGCTCCTCGGGCCCGGGCGAGGGCGCGTTCGGGACGGGCCCGACCTCGGGGCCGGAGGCCGCGGCAGGGGTTCCGGAGCTGCCCTCTCCGGGCGTTTCGAGAGCGAGATCCGGGGCTTCCGGGCGGGTGGGCAACAGCGGCGACCTCGTTGACACCCGCGCTCGGGGGTCGGTAGTGTGGCCCGCGAGGCCGACGCATCGCCGCGCGACCCAGCGCGGACCGCGTCGGATTCCTTTTTTCTGGGCACGGTGCGGCGCCCGGCTCCCGCCGGCGACGCCATCTTGGAACCGAGGGGGCAATCTGGCCATGGCGGATCGAATCCCCATGACCCGCGTGGGCTACGCCAAGCTCGAGGACGAGCTCAAGCGGCTCAAGACCGAGGACCGTTTCAAGATCGTCAAGGAGATCGAGATCGCCCGGGCCCACGGCGACATCTCCGAGAACGCCGAGTTCCACGCCGCGAAGGAGCGCCAGGGCCACATCGAGGGCCGGATCCGCGTGCTCGAGGACCGGCTCGCCCGGGCCCAGGTGATCGATCCGACCGGCCAGACGCCGGACGCCGTGCGCTTCGGTGCGACGGTGGTGCTGCTCGACGTCGAGACCGAGGAGCACGTCACCTACACCCTCGTCGGCGAGGACGAGTCGGACGTCTCGAGCGGAATGATCTCGATCAGCTCGCCCGTGGCGCGGGCGCTGCTCGGCAAGGCGGTCGAGGCCACGGTCACCGTGCGCGTGCCGCGGGGCACGCGCGAGTTCGAGATCGTCGAGATCAAGTTCGAGCTCTAGGGCCGCGCGCGGGCGGCCTGCCCCGCACCCGCTCGCGGGCGTTGGTTGCGGCGCGACGGCGCGCCGCCTAGGTTGCCCAACGCCGCGCCGCGTCGGCATTTCTCGCGCGTGCGGGGCCCGGACGGCCCCGCGCCGGAGGACCGCTCGGCCCCATGCGCTCGCTCCAGATGAAGTTCAGCGCGCTGGTCGTGACGCTCCTGCTGGGGGCGTGCATCGGCCTCGCCTGGATCGCGACCGAGCACGAGCGCCAGGCCCTCGAGGAAGAGGTCGGCAAGCGCGGCCTGACGCTCGCCTCGTCGCTCGCCGGCAGCGCCGGCGAGCCGCTGCTCGCGCAGGACGACCTCACCCTCGACGGCCTCGTGAAGCAGATCGGCCGCAGCCCGGGCGTGGTCGAGGCGCGGATCCTCGACCGCAATGGCGTCGCCGTGGCCTCGCTCGACCCCGACGACCGCGGCATGGAGCGCGTGCGCATCGTGCTGATCGCCGAGGGCAAGGCGCGGCGGCCGACGGTGCTGCGCGGCACGCAGCTCCTGCTCGCGGCGGCGCCCGTCGCCTTCTCGGACGTCGTGATCGGCGAGGCCCAGGTCGAGCTCGACCTCGAGGCGCTGGTGGCGCCGGCGGTGCGCGAGAGCCGCCGGCAGCTCGCCCTGGTGGCGCTCGGCGTGATCGTGGTCGGGATCGGCGCGGGCGTCCTGTTCGTCGCCCTGCTCGCGGGTCCGCTGCGCCGGCTGCGCGCCGGCGTCGAGCGCCTCTCGCGCGGCGACCTCTCGGTGCGCGTGCCGCCGACCTCGCGCGACGAGGTCGGCGAGCTGACCCGCGCGTTCAACGAGATGGGCGAGTCGCTGCAGCAGAAGGAGCGCATCCAGAGCGCCTTCGGGCGCTACGTCAGCGACTACGTGCTGACGCAGCTCCTGCAGACCCCGGACGGCGACGAGGTCAGCGGCGCCGAGCGCGAGGTCACCGTTCTGTTCGTGGACGTGCGGCGCTTCACGCGGCTCTCGGAGGGCATGAAGGCGCGCGACGTGGTGGCGCTCCTGAACGAGCTCTTCCAGCTGATCAGCGATCGCATCCTGGCCCGGGGCGGGACCATCGACAAGTTCATCGGCGACGCGGTGATGGCCTACTTCGGCGCCCCGATCCCGCAGCCCGACCACGCGCTCCGCGCCGTGGCGGCGGCGGACGACATCATGCGCGCCGTGGCCGAGCGCAACGACGGCATCGCGACGCGCGACCTGACCGGCGCCGCCTCGATCCCGATCGACGTCGGCATCGGGATCCACACCGGTCCGGTCGTCGTGGGCACGATCGGCTCCGACCGCCGCAGCGACTTCACGGCGATCGGCGACACCGTGAACGTCGCCCACCGACTCGAGAAGCTCTCGCGCCCCGGCGAGGTGCTCGTCTCCGAGGAGGTGCAGCGGCGCGTGCGCGGCGCCTTCCGCCTGCGCTTCGAGGGCGAACGGCAGCTCACGGGGCGCCAGGAGCCCGTCCACGTCTACGGGCTCGAGCTCGAGCTCGAGGCCGGCGAAGGCGCCCGGCGCGCTGCGGGGGGCGGAGCCGGCGCATGAGGATCGGCCTGCGACGCCTCGCCGCCGCGCTCGCGCTCGGCGGCGCGGCCGCCTTCACGGCCTGCACCACGCCGCTCGAGGTCGGCGAGCGTCACTACCGCGACGGGGATCGTCTGGCCGCTCTCGAGAGCTGGCGCACGATCGACGAGGACAGCTTCTACTTCGAGGCCGCGCAGCGCCGCATCATGGAGGTCGAGGGCGAGTTCCAGCAGCTCGTCGTGCGGCACCAGCAGCGCGCGCGCTACTTCGAGCGCAAGGATCGCCTCGCCGAGGCGATCCTGAACTGGCGCATCGCCGCGAAGCTCGACCCCGGAGACGCGCAGGCGCTCGCCCGCGCCCAGGAGCTCTCGCGTCAGCTCGCGACGCGCAAGGCGAACGCGCAGCAGCGCTTCGACGACGCCTTCGCGAGCCACGACTGGACCGGGACGCGCGCGAGCCTCGAAGAGCTGCGCACGCTCGATCCCTTCGACCCGAACCTCGCGCGCGACGAGTCGCGCTTCGAGGGCGCGATCCGGGGCGAGGTCGAGTCGAAGCTCGCGTCGGGACGCAAGGCCTTCAGCGAGGGCGCCTACGCGCGCGCAGAGCGGGAGCTCCAGGCCGTGCTCGTGCTCGACCCGAGCAACGAGAGCGCCCAGGGCTACCTCTCCTACATCGCATCGGCGCGCGGCCGCGGCGCGCCCGAGGCGCCCGTCACGGCGCAGCGCCCCGGCGCGACGGCCACCCCGACGCGCCGGCCTGCGACGGCGGCGCCCGCCACCGACAGCGAGATCCGCGCCGAAGGCTTCCACCAGAACGCGCTCGCGGCCGAGCGCCGCGGCGATCCCTATCAGGCGATCCGCTTCGAGCAACGCGCGCTCGAGGCCGATCCGCGAAACGAGGCCGCGCGCCGGAACCTCGCGCGCCTGCGCACGAGTCTCGAGCCCCAGGTCGAGGACCTGATCGAGTCGGGCCGGATCTCCTTCCGCCAGGAGGATCTCCAGGGCGCCCTCGACCAGTGGCGCCGCGTGCTGCTGATCGACCCCGGGAACGAGCGCGCGAAGTCGTACTCCGCGCGCGCCGAGAAGCTGCTCGAGAACCTGGAGCAGCTCCGCGCCGACGACGAGAGCGCGAGCGGGGTGTCACCGTGAGACGTCGCGCGGCGGGCGTCGCGCTCGCGGGCCTCGTGGTCGCGGCGGGGGCCTTCGCCTGCTCGAGCTCCCTCGACCTCGAGCGCGCGCGCCGCGCGGTCGCAGGCGAGCCCGAGGCCGAGATCCCGGTGCTGGACGAGAGCCCGCCGGCGGACCTGCCGGCGGTGGCCGGTCTGCGCGCCGTCTCGGGCGAGCTGCGCGAGATCCCCCTGGCCTGGACGCCGGCTTCGGACCCGCACGTGCGCGGCTACGTGATCGAGCGCTCGCTCGAGGCCGCCGGGCCCTTCGAGCGCATCGCCGTCGTGGTCGAGCCCTACGACTCGAGCTACGTCGACCGCGGCTTCGATCTCGCGAGCAAGGCGCCGTCGCCCCGCAACGAGCCCGGCCTCGGCGATGGCGCGCGCTACTTCTACCGGCTGCGCGCGTACGACGACGCCCAGCACGTCGCCGCCGCGGCCTCCGAGATCGTCACCGCGAGCACCGCCGCGCGACCCGCCGCGCCGAGCGAGGTGCGCGCCTACAGTCAGCTCCCGCGGCGCATCGGCCTCGCGTGGCGCGCTCCCGACGACCCGCACGTGCGGAGCTACCTGATCGAGCGCAGCCCGAGCGCGAGCGGCCCGTTCACCGTGGTGGGCAAGGTGGACGGCCGCTTTCGCACGACCTTCGTCGATCGCTCCCTCGGCGACCTTCGCATCTTCTACTACCGCGTCGTCGCGGTCAGCGCGGTCGGCAGCGAGGGCGTGCCGAGCGAGCCGGTGCGCGCCTTGACGAAGGCCGAGCCGCTCCCGCCCGCGGGCTTGCGCGTCGCCGCGCGCGGCGGAGCGCACGAGCTCAGCTGGGAGCCAAACGCCGAGCGCGACGTCGCGCGCTACCGCGTGCAGCGAAAGCTCGGGGGCAATGGCTTCGAGGATCTCGCGAGCGTCGACGCGCCGCACTTCACCGACGCCTCGGCGCCCGCGGACGAGCCCGTCTCGTACCGGGTGATCGCGGTCGACGCGGACGGCCTCGAGAGCGCGCCGTCGGCGTCCGTGGACGCGCCCGGGGCGTAGGCGGGCGCGCGCGAGGACGCCCCCAGCCCCCGCCGCCGGACGGCCGAGAGGCGGGTCACGGAGCCCGATTGCGGCACCCGGGCCGGGTCGGTATACCCCTTTCCTCGCCGTTCCCCGGTAGCTCAGCGGCAGAGCAGTCGGCTGTTAACCGACGGGTCGCAGGTTCAAATCCTGCCCGGGGAGCCACCTCTTCCCCCGCCCCTCAGCCCCGCCGCGTCGCCTGCTCGTAGAGCCGATAGTGCGTCTCGTGCATGCCGAGCGCGCGGTAGGTCGCCTGGGCGTTCGCGTTCTCGCGCTCGACGTAGAGACGCAGGCCGCAGACCTCGGGGTCGGCCTCGGCCGCGGCGCGTACGTGCTCGTGGAGCTTCCGATAGAGGCCGCGCCGCCGATGCTCGGGCCGGACGTAGACGCTCTGGATCCACCAGAAGAAGCCGTTCCGCCAGTCGCTCCACTCCGTCGTGATGGTGAGGGCGGCCGCGACCTCGCCGTCGGCCTCGATCACGTACCAACGGCCCCGGGCCGGATCCGCGAGGAGCGCCGCGACGCCCGCCCGCAGCGTCGCGGTGTCGAGGGCGAGGTCCTCGGTCTCGCGGGCCATGGCCTGGTTGAAGGCGACGAGGGCGTCGAGGTCGTCGGGCTTGGCGCCTCGCACGAAGTACGCGGGATCCGTCACGGCAGCATGTCCTCCAGCGGCGCGGTCATGCCGGCGAGCGCGCGGTCCACGACCTCCTGGGCGCGCCGACAGACCTTCTCCTTCCAGTCGTCCTCGTCCACGAAGAAGGCATCGCGCATGCGCAGGAGGATCGCCCGACCCTCGTCGCTGTCGCGATCGCCGTGGTGGTGGAGCCAGCTCTCGGCCTGCATCGCGAGCATCACCTCGACCATCTCGCGGGTGCCGAACTCGAGCACGAGGCAGCTCGCGGGCAGGGGGCGCAGCGTCGCGCAGAAGGCCGGGCCGAGGAGGCCCGACACCAATGCAGCGTCGGTGCCCGCCGCCGGCTCGGCGCGCATCACGTCGGGCCAGAGCGCGGCTGCGATCCGGGCCTCGACGCTCCCGGCCGGCGCGGTCTGGAACAGCAGGCCGACGCCGCGGCTCCCGAGGCCCGAGTGCAGATCGACGCCAACCGCGAGCTCGGCGCCCGCGGCCTCCTGCGCGACGATCGCGCGCAGGGTCCGGTTCGACCACACCGCCGTGCGTCCCCCGTACTGGAGGCTGCGCGGGTGCGCGTACTGGCCGCCCGAGAGCGCGCGATACATGGCCATGGTGCCGTGCTCGGCCTGGAAGCTGCGGATCCGCTCGAGCCCGGCTGCGACCGCCGCGGGCTCGAAGCGCGTGAGGTTCACCGCGTCGTGGAGGGCGTCGTAGTCGTCGTTGCGGGGATGCGGCACGTCGTGGTCGAGGAAGTTGCGGTTCAGGTCGACGTTGTCCTCGTTCACGCGGCGGAGCCAGGCGAAGCCCCAGGGATTCACCGCGTGGACGAGCACCAGCGCGACGTCGCCGGGAAGGCCCTCCGCGAGGCCGTTGCGCAGCAGCCAGGTCTGGATGCCCGAGCCGCAGAAGCCCTCGATGCCGTGGGTGCCCGAGAGCACGAAGAGCCGCCGCGGCGCGCCGGCGGCGCCGAAGCGCGCGACGTCGAGGAAGAGCGGCGCTCCGTCGGGGCCCGCGAGCGGATGGCGGTGCGCGGCGAGCGCGCCGCCGCGGCGCGCGCACTCCGCGAGGAAGCGCTCGCGCCCTTCGGCGTAGCTCGCCGGAAAGCACTCGCTCGGCTGCGTTCCACTCATGCCAGGGACCCTCCTTCGCTGCCGTAGGTGACGCGACCGCCGACGATCGTGCGCAGCAGGCGGAGTTCGCGGATCCGCCCGGGCGCGACCGCGAGCGGGCTCGCGCTCGCGACCACGAGATCGGCGCGCTTCCCGGGCGCGAGGCTGCCCTTCTCCGCCTCCTCGAACTGGAGCCACGCGGCGTCGCGGGTGTAGAGCCGGAGCGCCTGCGCGGGCGTCAGCGCCTGCTGCGTCTCGAAGCCCTCGCGGGTGACGCAGCATTGGATCGCGTGGAGCACGTCCGGCGACTCGACCGGCGCGTCGCTCGCACCGCCGACCCGCACGCCGGCGTCGACCAGGTCCCGGAGCGGATAGACGTGACGCGCGCGCTCGGCGCCGAGACGCCGGTGGAGCCACGCCTTCTCGCTGTGCACGAAGAGGGGCTGCGTCGAGACCGCGACGCCCAGCCGCGCGATCCGTTTCACGAGCTCCGGCGGCACCAGGGACGCATGCTCGAGGCGATGGCGATGGTCGCTGCGCGGCGCCCGCGCGAGCACGCGCTCGAAGAGCGTGAGCGTGCGCTCGATGGCGGCGTCGCCGATCGCGTGGACGCAGAGCTGGAGGCCCGCGGCGTGGGCCGCCGTCATGCGCTCCTCGATCTCGTCCTCGGCGAGGGTCAGGAAGCCCCGCGTCTCCGGGCGGTCGGCGAAGGGCTCGCGCAGGCAGGCCGTGCAGCTCCCGAAGGTGCCGTCGGCGAAGATCTTGAAGCCGCCGACGCGCCGGCCCCGGGCCGGATCGTGGAGCGGCGTGCGCCGCGCGGCGACGGCGGCGTCGACGCGCTTCCCGACCAGGATCGCGTAGGTGCAGAACGGTACGTCGTCGAGCAGCGCCGCCAGCCCGAAGGCCTCGAGCCGCCCGGCGGCGCCCGCCGGCCCCTCGTCGTCGGTCTGCAGCACCACGCCCGCCGAGGTGATGCCGCAGGCCGAGAGACGCCCGAATGTGTCGCGGGCTCCGGCGCGCAGACGCTCGAGGGGCGGGGTCGGCACCGCGCCGAGCAGGAGCTGCGCCGCGCTCTCGCGGCAGACGCCCGTCGGCGCGCCACTCGGGGCCCGCTCGATCCGGCCGCCCGTGGGATCGCCGGCGCCCGCGTCGATCCCGGCGGCGGCGAGCGCGCGCGCGTTCCCGCTCGCGCTGTGGCCGTCGTGCCCGAGCACGACGACGGGGCGATCGGGGCAGGCGGCGTCGAGCTCGGCGGCCGTGGGCAGTCGGCGCTCGGCGAGCGCCTCGGGATCGAGCTGCAGCCCGACCAGCCATTCGCCCGGCGCGAGCCGCGCAGCCGAGCGCTGCAGCGCGTCCTGGAGCGCCGCCACGCTCGCGAGCCCGCGCAGATCGGCGTTCAGCTCGAAGTAGAGCAGCGGGATCGGGTGGAGGTGCGTGTCGATGAAGCCCGGGAGGAGCGCCCGGCCTGCGAGCGGGACGTGGTCGAAGTCGGAGATCCCCGCCGCACGCAGGGCGTCGCGACACGACGCGGCGTCGCCGACCGCGAGGATGCGATCGCCCCGAGTTGCCAGGGCCTCCGCGCGCGGCGCGCCGGGCTCGAGCGTCACGACCTCGCCGCCGGTGTAGAGCGCCGCGACGCTCATCGCGCGAGCACCACCGCGGGCCCGATCGCGTACCGCTCGAGAGCGTCGTCGTCGAGCTCCACGCCGAGGCCCGGGCCCTCGGGCACGCGCACGCGGCCGCCGGCGTAGTCGAGGCCTTCGCGCACGAGATCGTCCTCGAGCATCACGTGCCCGAAGAGCTCCATGGCGTGGCCGAGCACGCTCGCGCGCGCGGCGCCGAGATGCACCTGCGCCGCGGAGGCGATGCCGAGGGGCTGGTTGTGGAGCACGGTGCCGAGACCCTGGGCGGCGGCGTAGTCGATGGCGCGGATCGCCTGCGTGATCCCGCCGGGCCGCTCGGTGTTCACGCCGAGGACGCGGACGGCGCCGAGCGTGTGGAGCGCCACGAAATCCGTGTAGGAGAAGCAGCCCTCGTGCGCCATCAGCGGCACCGACACCGCGCGCTGCACCTGGGCCATGCCGAGCCAGTCGTCGGCGCGCACGGGCTGCTCGGCGCAGTCGATGCCGAAGGGCGCGATCGCCTCGATCGCTGCGATCGCCTCGGGGGGCGCATAGACCTGGTTGTAGTCGACGCGCAGGCGCACGTCGGGCCCGAGGGCCTCGCGCACGGCGGCGACGATCGCGCGGTCGGCGTCGGCGCCGCGCCCGAGCTTCAGACGGAAGGTCGCGGTGCCACCGCGCCGGAACGCCTGCGCGAGGTCGACCATCGACGCGACGTCGGCCAGGGGGACGAGCGCGGCGAGCGGGAGCTCGGCCGGCGCCTGCGAGCCCGCGGCGCAGAGAGGCTGCCACGCCGGCCGTCCCGCGATCCGGCCCGCGAGGTCGTGGCACGCGATGTCCAGCAGGCCCTTCGCGACCTCGCTGCGCGCCACGTTCGCGTCCATCCGCAGGCGCAGCGCCTCGGTCTCGAAGGGGCTCGCGCCGAGCACGTAGCGTGCGAGGCCGTGCGCCACGGCGTCGATCACCTGGGCCGGCGAGACGCCCGTCTCGGGCAGCCAGACGAAGGCCTCGCCCAGGCCGACGGAGCCGTCCTCGGCGACGACGCGCGCGATCACGAAGTCGCCTCCGAGCCAGGGCTCCTCCGCGGCGATCGCCATGCCGAGGCCGCCCTCGCCCCGGGCCATGGCCTCGCGCACGGCCTCGCGGAACGGGACGTGGACGGGGCGAAGCTCGATGCGCTCGATCCGGGGCGCCGATGCGGACGGGGTCGTCATGGCGCGCATGGTAACGATCGCTTCTTCTGGTACTAGTCCTGTAATGAGCATTTCAGACCCGAAGAGCGCCCATGCCCGCCGTCCGGCGAACCCCCGAGGCGCGGTGCGCGATGCCGTGGCGGGAGCGCTCGACCGGCTGCCGCCGGCGGAGCGTCGCGTGGCGGAGGTCGTGCTGCGCGACCCCGAGGCGGTGGCCTTCGGGACGGTGGCGCGCATCGCGCTCCAGGCCGGAACCAGCGGGCCGAGCGTCGTTCGGCTCGCCGATCGGCTGGGCTACGCGGGATTCCTCGGCATGCAGGAGGCCGTGCGTCGCGACCTGCGCCATCGCCTTCGGCCCGCCGTCGAGCGCATCCGTTCGGCCTCCGCCGCGCGCACCGACGTGCTGCCGCGGGCCCTCGAGGTCGAGCTCGCGAACGTGCGCCTCTCGCTCGGCGGCCTCGACCCCGGCTCCTTCGAGTCGGCGGTGGCGCGTCTCGCGAGCCCGCGCACGCGCGTGACGGTGATCGCGAGCGATCAGTTCCGCGGCATCGGGCTCACCTTCGCGGGCGAGCTCGGCATCGTGCGCGACGGCGTCCGGCTCGTCGAGGGCTCGCCCTTCCGCGTCGCGAGCCAGCTCGCGCGGCTGCGCCGCGGCGACACCGTCGTGCTGATGGATCTGCGGCGCCACGAGAGCTGGCTGCTCGACGCCGCGCGCCAGGTCGAGGCGCGCGGCGCAGCGCGCATCGCCCTCGTCGACTCGGAGCTCTCGCCGCTCGCCCGCGGCGCCCTCGCCGTGCTTCCCGTCGCCGCCGAGGGCGCAGGCCCCTTCGACAGCCACGTCGGCATGCTGGCGGTCGCGAACGCCCTCGTCGCGGGGGTTGCGGCGCGGCTGCGGCGCGCGGCCACGCGGCGCCTCGACGCGCTCGAGGCGACCTGGGTGGCGACGGGCGTCCTCGCGCCGGACTGAGCGATCGCGCCTGCAGACGCTGAAGCCGACGACGCGCTGCTTGACTCCGCCGCCGCCGCGGGTGTACGACGAAGGCACCTCGAGGTGCGCAGCGACGCTCCTCTCCCGCCTGCGATCCCCGCCCCCGCGTCGTGCGCTCCTCGCATCCGTCGTGCTTCCCGCGCGACCCGAAGGAGCCCCATGCCGCTCACCCACGTGCTCACCGTCCGACCCCGTCCCGAGAAGGCGCGCACCTACGAGGACATCGTCCAGCGCATCGCCGAGCGCGCGCGCAGCACCGGCGAGAGGTTCCGCTGGACCACGCACCATACGATCCACGGAGCGCCGCCGGCGTATCATTTCGTGAGCGAGGCGCCGGATTGGACGACGCTCGGCGCGAGCGACGTGACGGCGGTTGCCTTCGTGATGCGCCTGTTCGGCTCGAAGGACGGCCAGAAGGTTCGCGACGAGCTCGCCGCCTGCGCCGGCGAGACCGAGAGCGTGATCGGCCGCGACCGTCCCGATCTCTCCTGCCTCTCCGACGAGCCGGAGCTCGCGCGCGGTCGCGCCCCCTTCGCCCTCGTCACGCGCATCGTCGCGCGGGCCGGGCACCAGGACGCGGTCGAGGAGCTGATCCGCAAGATCGCGGAGGCGATCCCGAAGGTGGACGACCCGACGCGCATGGCGACCCACCAGGTGATGATCGGCCCGCTGCGCAGCTACTGGACGGTGCGGCCGCTGATGGGCCTCGGGGATCTCGACGCGCAGGCGCTGCCGGCAGACCTGCTCACGCGCGCGTTCGGCACCGGCGAGGGCGGCCTCGTGTTCCGCAGCGGCACCGAGGCGATCGAGCACTCGGTGCGGACGATCGCGGCGCTGCGGCCGGAGCTCTCGAACGCGGGCTGAGGACGAGCGGTGAGGCGCCGGACGGCGGCTCGGCTCACGCCGGGCCGCTGCCTCCGGCCTCTCCCGTCGCGAGGTGCTGCTTCAGCACCGCGTCGGGGATCGGCCGGCGCGCGAGCTCGCGCGCCGCGCCGAAGCGCAGCAGGTGGAAGCCCGCGGCCGAGAGCGAGCCGCCGGCGGTGACCACTGCGATCACCGAGAGCGCTCCCGGCTGGCTCGCGAGATCGCTCGTCTGCTGCCAGACGAAGCCGACGCAGAGGGCGGCCAGCGCGACACAGATCGCCGCTGCGCGCAGCACGCCGCGCACCACGTCCCCGTGCCCGCTCGCGAGGACTCGCCGGAGCTCGCGCGGCGAGAAGTAGTCGAGGAACCACGCCGTGTCCTCGGGCACCGCACGGTTGCGCTGCGGCGCCACGATTTCGCCGGTGAGCGGGTCCGTCGCGCTCTCGCCTCGGCGGTGGGCGTCGATCCCCGCCAGGATCGCTCGGTGCTTGGCCTCGTCGATCGGGAGCCGCCAGGCGATGAAGAACGCGAGCAGCGAGAACAGCGCCGGGGCGAGGGCGAACAGCGCCTTGATCGCGAGCACCACCTCCGGCGTCTGCACGACGTTCGGGCGGTAGCCGATCGAGCCCAGGAACGCGATCGGGATCGCCGCGCTCGGGATCAGCACGAACTTCGGCAGGATCGACCAGAACGCCGCGTACTGTGCCTCGCGCCGCTTTCCGGTGTGGAGCTCGTCGTAGTCGATCACGTCGGCCTGGATCGCCGGACCGAGGAAGAGCCCCGCGCCGAAGGCGGAGCCGGCCCAGGCGATCAGCGCGAGCACGGCCTTCTCGTCGCCGGGGCCGGTGAAGAACATCGCGGCGCCGCCGCTGATCCCCATCGCGAAGCTCGCGAGCCAGGTGGGCTGCTTGCCGAAGCGCCGCGCCGCCATCACCCAGAGCGGCAGGCACAGGAAGCCCGCGCCGAAGTAGGTGCCGAGGAAGATCCCGAGCCAGAGCGTCGGATCCGCGGGCTGGATCACGTACTCGTTGAAGTAGGGCATGAGCGTGCCCGGGATCGCCGCCGGGATGCTCGCCACGACGTAGGTGAGGAGCAGGATCCGGAACGGGCGGTTCCGCATCGCGCGGCGCACGCCGGGCACGAGCGGGCTCGGCTCGCGCTCGTAGAAGTCGCGCCGCTCGCGCACCACCACGCCGAGGACGGTGTAGAGGACGACCAGCACGATCCCGAAGCCTGCGGCCATGGCGGAGAAGACGCGACGCTCGTCGGGGTACCAGGCGAGCAGGAAGAGCGGCGCGACCGAGGCCACGATCGTGCCCAGGATCGAGAAGCCCTCGCGGATGCCGAAGAGCCGCGAGCGCTCGTGGTAGTCGAGCGTCAGCTCCGGACCGAGGGCGTAGTGGGGAATGGCGTAGGCGGTGTGGAACACCGAGTAGAGCACGAACGTGATCGCGCACCAGAGCGCGGCGCTGCGCCCGTCGAGCTCGGCCGGAGGCGTGAAGAGCAGCCAGAAGCAGAGGCCCGCGAGCGGGGCCGCGAGCACCATCCAGGGCCGGCGGCGGCCCCAGCGCGTGCGGGTGCGATCCGAGAGGAAGCCCACCACGGGGTCGCTGATCGCGTCGAGGGCGCGCGCCACCGCGATCGCGATGCCGAGCAGGCCGAGCGGCGCCAGCACCACGTCGGAGTAGAACTTCGTCATGTGGATCGCGATCGGGATCGTCATCGCGGCGCCGGCGAAGCTCGGCGCCCCGTATGCGAGCGCGAGCCCGAGCGCGACCCGCTCGCTGCGGCGCGAGGCCGCAGCGGCGGGAAGCCGCTCGGGCGCGTCGTCAGCCAATGAAGCGCGAGATCGCGGCGACGAAGGCCTCGGGCTGCTCGTAGGGCACCATGTGCCCCGCAGCCTCGATCTCCTCGAGCTGAGCCTGCGGCAGGTGCTCCCGCCACCGCGTGGCGTAGAGCGGCGGGATCAGCCGATCCTGCGCGCCCCAGACCAGCAGGGTCTGCGCCCGCAGCCGGTAGAGCCGCTTCGAGAGCCGCCGGTTCGGGATCGGGAACAGGATCTTCCCGGCCATCCCGAGCCGCCGCGCGTTCCCGATGTAGAACTCGACCAGCGCTTCCATGTTCCGGAGGTCGAGGCCGCCGGTCAGAAGCTGCTCGCCGAGCGCGCGATCGTGGAACAGCATCTGCGCGAACTCGTGGGGCAGGAACGAGAACAGGTCCGGAATCGGGTTCTCGGGGATCCAGATCCCCGCCGGCGCCACGAGCACGAGCTTCGAGACGTCGTGGGGCGCCACGCACGCCATCTCCGCGGCGATCATCCCACCCATCGAGTGGCCCACCAGGTGCGGCTTCTCGATGCCCAGGGCGTCGATCACGTCGAAGCCGTGGAGCGTGAAGTCGAGCATGTCCTCGAGCTGCTCTTCGCCCGTCGACTCGCCGTAGCCCGGGAGCTCCGGTGCGAACACGCGATAGCGTTGCGCCAGCTTCTCGAGAAACGGGTTCTCGGCGAAGAGGCCGCCGGCGCCGTGCAGGAAGACCAGGGGCACGCCCTGCCCCGCCTCGAACACGCGCACCTTGCAGCCGCGTCGGGTCTCGATCGTGCGCGCGTTCATCGCGGGGCCTTTCCGTGCGCGCGGGCGCTCTGCAGATTCTCCTCGGGATGCAGCCGGTTCTCCATCGGCTTGCACCACCAGCGGTCGTCGTCCTTCCACTCGGGCCACATGTTCCGGAGGTGCGGCATGACCTGCTCGGCGAAGAGCCGCGTCGAGTGCCGCGTCTTGTCGTCGGGCATGTTGCCGACGTGGAGCAGGCAGAACACGTGCCCGACGCGCAGGCCCTTGATCAGGTGCTCCATCCGTTCACGCACCGTCGCCGGGCTGCCGGCGATGATGTAGCCCTCGTCGACGAGGTTCTTCCAGGTGAGCGTCGGGAAGACCTGCTGCATGTCCTCCATCATGTTGCTCATGGCGCCGTGCTTGATCGTCTTGATCGTGCGGTAGCCCGGCGCGTCGGCGAAGCCGCCGTAGATGTGGAGGCAGCGGTTGTAGAAGTAGGAGACGTGCTCCGAGTAGAGACGCTCCGCCTCCTCGTCCGTGTCGGCCACGCAGATCGTCTGCGCGAACGCCGCCCGGTAGGGCGACTCGTCCTTCCCGCGCTTCGCGACGCGGTCCCAGTAGCCGTCGAGCAGGAGCTTGCCGCGCAGGTAGCCGGTGAAGGAGAGGTAGGAGTAGTTGTAGTCGTGGTCGAGACAGAAGTCCCAGGTCTCGATCGAGCCGCCGCCGGGGATGTAGATCGGCGGGTGCGGCTTCTGCACCGGCTTCGGCCAGCAGTTCACGTGCCGGAGCTGGTTGTACTTGCCGTCGAAGGCGAAGGGCTCCTGCTCGGCCCAGGCCCGCATCACCAGCTCGTGCGCCTCGGCGTACTTGTCGCGCGTCAGCGCCGGGATCTGGCCGTAGCAGTAGTTCGTGTCCATCGACGTCCCGACCGGGAAGCCCGCGATCAGGCGCCCGCCCGAGATGCAGTCGAGCATCGCGAACTCCTCGGCGACGCGGATCGGCGGGTTGTAGAGCGCGAGCGAGTTGCCGATCACGGCGATCGCGGCGCGCGAGGTCCGGCGCGCGAGGCCTGCCGCGATGAGGTTCGGCGACGGCATGATCCCGTAGCCGTTCTGGTGGTGCTCGTTCACGCCGATGCCGTCGAAGCCGACCTCGTCCGCGTACTCGAGCTGATCCATGTAGCGGTTGTAGACGAAGTGACCCTCCTGCGGGTCGAACAGCCTGCTCGGAATGTCCACCCACACGGAGCGGTGACGCTCGCGGAAATCGTCGGGCAGATGGGGCCAGGGCATGAGGTTGAACCAGGTGAACTTCATTCGGTCCTCCGTGGGGAGCGGGGTCGGGGAACGGTAGCCGGCCCGACGCGCGCGTGCGCTGACGCCGCGCGTCGGCCGGGCCCAGCCCGTGCTCCGTCGCTCCACACGATGCTAGGGTGCGCTCGTCCCGCGCTGGAGTTGCTGCATGACCGCCGCCCTGCCCCTCGAGCTGCGTCCCCGCTGCGGCCTGATCGTGAGCGGCCAGACGCGCGACGGGGTGCTCGGCCAGGCTCGCCGCGCCGAGGCCTTGGGCTTCGACTCGCTCTGGGCCGGCGACCACGTCTCGTTCCACGTCCCTCTCGTCGACTCGCTCTCGTTGCTCTCCTTCGTCGCCGGCGCGACCGAGCGCGTGCAGCTCGGCACCGCGGTGTACCTGCTGCCGCTGCGTCACCCGACGCATGTCGCCAAGTCGGCGGCCGCGCTCGATCTCTTGTCGAACGGTCGCCTGGTGTTCGGGATCGGTGTCGGCGGCGAGTACCCGCCGGAGTTCGAGGCCTCGGGCGTCCGGGTCGAGGACCGGGGCTCCCGCATGGACGAGGCGATCCCGCTGCTCCGCCGCTTCTGGACCGAGGAGCGGGTCGCCCACCAGGGCCGGCACTTCCGCTTCGGGCCGGTCACCCTCGCTCCCGGCCCGGCGCGGCCCGGCGGGCCGCCGCTCTGGATCGGCGGTCGGGCGCCTGCCGCCATGCGACGCGCGGGCCGGCTCGGCGACGGGTACATCTCGACCATGACGGCCGCCGAGCGCTACCGCGCAAACCTCGACGCGATCGGCGCGGCCGCCGGCGAGGCGGGACGCCGGATCGAGTCCTTCGGGACCGGCGCCCTGCTCTTCACCGTGCTCGGCAAGCGCGAAGAGGCGGTCGCCCGCGCCGCGGCCCTTCTCGGGACGATCTACCGCCGCGACTTCAAGGACGCGGCCCCGCGCTACGCCCTCTGCGGCGAGCCCGCCGACTGCCTCGAAACGATGCGTCGCTTCGCCGACGCCGGCGTGCGTCACTTCGTCCTGGCGCCGCTCATGGACCCGACCGAGCTCATGGAGCGCGCGGCGGCCGAGATCCTGCCCGAGGTGCCCGGCCTCCTGCGCTAGCCGCCGCGCCTCAGACCCCCGCAGCCCAGTTGCCGTGGAAGCCGAAGGGCACGCGGCCCGTATGCTTCACGACCGCGAGCGGCTCGCGATCGACGTTGCGCGCGTCGAGGACGACCAGGTCGCTGCGCTTCTCCTCGCCCCGGTAGACCATGACCAGCACGAAGCCGTCGCCCTCCTCCGCGTCGGGCGTCCGCGGCACGAAGATGGGCTCGCCCACCACGTCGCTGTCCGGGACCACGAAGTCGCGTCGCGTACCCGTCTTCAGGTCCCAGTGCAGGACGGCGTTGAAGCCCCGCGCGCGGCCCGGCGTCGGCACGTTGCCGCCCGCGTAGCCGTGCCGATAGGGAAGTCCGGCACGTCGCTCGTCGAGGCGCGGGAACTCACAGGCCACCTCGTCGAGGCGCTCCTCCTTCACGCCGCCACCCGCGAGATCGATCGTGAAGCGCGTCAGCATCGCGTCGAGGTCCTGCATGCCCTGGGTGCCGGCCCCGTCGAAGAGCGGGAGCCGGGGGTAGCGGCACATCTCGGTGACGACGCGGTCGCCGTCGTCCCAGGCATTCAGCGGATGGAAGACGTAGCAGGGGTCGATCTCGAACCACTTCACGTCGGCGCTCGAGCCGTCGCGCGGCATCACGCCGAGACGCCCGCCGAGCTCGGGCTCCCAGCCGATCGGCGAGCCCGTGCGCTCGATGTTCTCGAGCCGGATCGTGGCCGGGAACACCGGGAAGATCACGTGCCGCTTCGTCACCACGAAGTCGTGCATCATGCTCGCCCAGGGCGCCTCGATCTCGACGCTGCGCAGCAGTCGCCCGCGCGCGTCGGCCACGTGGTAGCGGAGGAACGGCGGCGCAAAGCCGTAGCCGAAGAAGCACATCTCGCCGCTCTCGGGGTCGAGCTTCGGGTGCGCGGTCATGGCGCCCACGAGCTTCCCGCCGAAGTCGTCGGGGCCGAGCGTCTCGAGCGACACCGGGTCGAGCGCGTGGGGCGGCCCGCCCTCCCAGAGCGCGAGCAGCTTGCCCGCGTGCCACACGATGTTCGTGTTCGCGGCGTTGGGCGACGTCGTCGCGACACGCGGATCGGTCGCGCCGACGTCGCCGAGCCCGCCGAAGAGCGACTCGCCCGCGGCGCGCTCAGCCGCGAAGCGCGCGGTGCGCACCCAACGATTGCGGTACGACGCGCGCCCGTCGCGCAGGCGGAACGCGTGGATCATGCCGTCGCCGTCGAACCAGTGATAGCGGCCCCGCGGCGCGAACTGCGGGTTCGGCCCGTTGCGGTAGAGCGAGCCGTGGAGCTCGCGCGGGAGCTCGCCCTGGATCGGCAGGTCGAAGGCATCGCCCTCGACCAGCACCGGGCCGTAGTTGTCGCGCAGGAAGGGATCGTCGGGGAAGGCGCGGCTCATCGGGAGGTCCTCCGGGTGGGCGGTTTCTCGGTCTCGGAAGCGCCGGGGCGCGCCAGCACGGCGCCCTCGACGCAGGCCACGGTCTCGCGGAGCCAGGCTTCCTCGCGCGAGCCGTCCTCGCGCACGTAGCACGCGGTGAGGGCGGCCTCGACGAGCGCGAACAGCAGCTCCGCAGCGATCCGGGGGTCGAGCGGGCGCCAGGCGCCGCGCCCGCTCCAGGCGGCGAAGTGCGTGGCCAGGGCCGACACGATCTCATGCCGGCTGGCGGCGCGTGCCGCCGACCACTCCGTCGGGTCCGGCGCCAGGACGAGCAACCGCGAGAGGCCGCCCTGGTCGCGCACGTAGGCGAAGGCCCGGCGCAGCATCGTCTCCGCCGCAGGCTCGCCATCCGTCGGCGTAGCGCCGGCGAACATGTGAACGGCGAGGCCGCGCCCGTAGTCGGCGGCGACCGCCGCGAGCAGCGCGTCCTTCGAGCCGAAGTGGTGGAAGACGGTGCCCTCCGCCATCCCGGCGGCGCGCGCCAGGTCGGCCGTCGTGGTGGCGGCGTAGCCGCGCTCTGCAAAGAGGCGGCGCGCGGCCTCGAGCAGGCGCGCGCGCTTCTCCTCGGGCTCGCGCCGCCGGGGCGCGCGCCGGGCGCGGCCGGGCGCGGCGGCCGTGCGGCTGCGCGGGCTGCGGGGCTGGGGGACGGGCATCGGGCCTCCTGGTCGCGGGTCCTGGGTCGCGGGTCCGGCCTGGCGGGCCCGGACTCGGGGGGCCCGGACTCGGCGGGCCCGGACTCGGGGGGCGGCCCGACCTGCGACCGAGTGCGACTCAGTATCGACTGAGTCGCACTCGATAGTCAAGCCCCGCCGAGGCGACCCGTCCCCGGGCGGGATCCGGCGATCCCCCGCCGCGCATCCGACGGCGCGGAGTAGACTCCGGCCGCGCGCCCCGAGGAGACCCCGCATGCCTTCGACCCCGAAGCTCTACGACGCCCCTCTCTCGCCTTTCTCGGCGCGGTGCCGGATCCAGATCTACGCGAAGGGGCTGGCGATCGAGGTCGCGCCGCCGCCGGGCGGCGTCGGCTCCGACGAGTTCCGCCGCATCTGCCCGCTCGGCAAGGTCCCCGCCCTCGACCTCGGCCCCGGCCAGGTGCTGCCGGAGTCGGAGGTGATCTGCGAGTACCTGGAAGACGCGCATCCGACGCCGCCGATGCGGCCTTCCGATCCGCTCGCGCGGGCACGCGGACGCCTGCTCTCGCGCTTCGTCGACCTCTACCTCGTCCCGCCGCTCACCGCGCTCTTCGGCCAGGTCAATCCGAAGACGCGCGACGCGAAGCTCGTGTCGGACAAGCTCGCGGAGCTCCTGATGCGGCTCGACCAGCTCGAAGGCCTGGTCGGCCCGGGCCCCTACGCCGCCGACCGCACGCTCGGCCTCGCCGACTGCGCCCTCGCGCCGATCTTCTTCTTCCTGGTGCGGCTCGTGCCGATCCTCGGCGGAGCCGACCCGCTGTCGACTCGCCCGCGTCTCCACGCTCTCGACGCGAGGCTGCTCGAGCACCCCGCCGTCCAGAGGGCGACGGAGGAGATGGCGGCGGCGCTGGCCGAGATGATGCGGGGCGGCGCGTAGCAGGGCGCCTGCTCAGGGGAAGACGCCGCGCAGCCGCTTCGCCTCCGTGACCCGCTTGAGGCCCCGGATCAAGGCGGCGTTCCGCATGTCGACCTTCTGATCCGTCGCGATCGCGAGCACTTCGCGGAAGGCGCGCTGCATGATCGCGATCAGCTTCTGGTTCACCTCGTCCTCGGTCCAGAAGAACTGCTGCGCGTCCTGCACCCACTCGAAGTAGGAGACGGTCACGCCGCCGGCGTTGGCGACGATGTCGGGCACGGTGAAGATCGCGCGCTCGTGGAGGATGTCGTCCGCCTCGAGGTTCGTCGGTCCGTTCGCGCCCTCGACCAGCAGTCGGCACTTCAGGCGGTCGGCGTTCTCGCCCGTGATCTGGTTCTGGATCGCGGCGGGGATCAGGATGTCGCAGGGCAGCTCGAGGATCTCGGCGTTCGTCACGGCGTCGGCGCCGGGGAAGCCTTCGAGCAGCTTGTGCTCCTTCACCCAGGCGTCGACCCGGTGCAGGTCGAGGCCGTTCGGATCGTGGATCCCGCGCTTCACGTCGGAGACCGCGACGACCTTCGCGCCGAGCGTCGCAGCGAGCCGCGCCGCGGTGCCGCCCACCTGCCCGTAGCCCTGCACGACCACGCGCGCGCCCTCGAACGACATGCCGAGGTGGCGGCAGGCCTCGACGGCGCATGTCACGACGCCGCGCCCGGTCGACTCGCGCCGTCCCAGGGAGCCTCCGATCTCGATCGGTTTCCCGGTGACGACGCCGGGAACCGCGTGGCCCTTCTGCTGCGAGTAGGTGTCCATCATCCACGCCATCACCTGCTCGTCGGTGCCGAGGTCGGGGCCCGGGATGTCCCGGTCGGGGCCGATCATCTCGATGATCTCGCTGGTGTAGCGGCGCGTGATGCGCTGGAGCTCGGTGCGCGAGAGGCCGCGCGGGTCGATTCGCACCCCGCCCTTCGCGCCGCCGTAGGGCAGGCCCATGATCGCGCACTTCCAGGTCATCCAGATCGCGAGGGCCGTGACCTCGCCGAGGTCGAGGTCTTCGTCGAAGCGCGTGCCGCCCTTGGTGGGGCCCATCGTGAGCAGGTGCTGCACGCGGTAGCCGAAGACGGTGTCGACGCTCGTGTAGTCGTCGCGGCGGAACGGGAACGAGACCACGAGGGCGCGCTGCGGCGTGCGCAGGCGCTCCCAGATGTTCTCGTCGAGCCCCATGATCGCCGCGGTGCGGTCGAGCTGTCCGACCGCGAGCCGGTACATCGGCGTGTCCCACTCGAGCTTCCCGGCGCTCATGCTTCCCTCCCTCCGCGGCGGAACCCGCCGCGAGACTACCATGCGCGATGTAGGATGCGGGCCGAGGGGGGCGATGTCGGAGCAGACGACGGAGAGCGCCGACGCGACGGCGGAGGCGGCGCCGACCGGGGGCGACGAGGGCCGCCGCGCGCGCCGCATCCTGCTGGCCCTCGTGCTCGGGGCCGCGGCGGGCGTGCTCGCGCGCGCGGTCGCGGGCGACTCGGTCTGGCTCGAGCGCGTCGTCAGCTACGTCGCGTGGCCCGTGGGCCAGGTCTTCCTGCGCCTGCTCTTCCTCGCCGTGCTGCCCCTCGTGGTGTCGTCGCTGGCCCTCGGCGTCCTCGAGCTCGGCGATCTGCGCACCCTCGGACGCGTCGGCATCCGCACGCTCGTCTTCACGGTGGTCGTCTCCGCGATCTCCGTCGGGATCGGAATCACGCTCGTGAACGCGGTGCGCCCCGGCGACGGCTTCGACGAGGCCGAGCGTCGCGCCCTGGTCGAGACGCTCGCACCCCAGGCGGGCGGCGTCCTCGCCCAGGCCGGCCGCACGGTCTCGACCGTCGAGGCGCTGCTCTCGATCATCCCGCGCAACCCCTTCGAGGCGCTCGTGAAGGCGTTCGAGGGCGAGATGCTCGGCGTCTTCTTCGTCGCGCTCCTCATGGGTGTCGCCCTCGCAACCACGCCGCGCTCGCGCACGGCGGGGCTCGTGAGCTTCCTCGAGGGCGTCTACGCGATCTCGCTGCGCGTGATCTCCTTCGCCATGATGCTCGCGCCGGCGGGCGTCTTCGCCCTGCTCTTCTCGCTGACGGCGCGACTCGGAGTCGACCTGCTCGCGACCCTCGGCCGCTACGTCGCCGTCGTGATCACGGGCCTGCTGATCCAGCAGATCGTGGTCTACTCGGTCCTGGTGCGGGGGCTCGCCGGCGTCTCGCCGCTGCTCTATTTCCGCCGCCTCTCGACGATCATGATCACCGCCTTCTCGACCTCCTCGAGCGCCGCCACGCTGCCGACGTCGATCCGCGTCAGCCAGGAGCAGCTCGGCGTCCCCCGCGACATCGCGGCCTTCGTGCTGACGGTCGGCTCCACCACCAACCAGAACGGCACGGCACTGTTCGAGGGCGTGACGGTGCTGTTCCTGGCGCAGCTCTTCGGCGTCGAGCTCGGCCTCGGCGCGCAGCTCGGCGTGGTGCTGCTCTCGATCCTCGGTGGCGTCGGCACGGCGGGCGTGCCCGGCGGCTCGCTGCCGATGGTCGTGATCGTGCTGCAGTCGGTCGGCGTGCCGCCCGAGGGCATCGGCGTCGTGCTCGGCGTCGATCGGCTGCTCGACATGAGCCGCACGGTCCTGAACGTGACGGGGGACGTGACGGCCGCGGTCTGCGTGGCCGCGGGCGAAGGGCGGCTCGACGTGCCGCCCGAGCCGCCGCGCGCGACGTGAAGCGCGCGCACGCCACCGCGAACGCGAAGCGGCCACCCCGCTCGCGCGAGGTGGCCGCCCGTCTACGAGCCGCGACGCCTAGCGGCGCGGCGAGCGGCGGCGTGCGGCCAGGGCCGCGACGCCGGCGGCGAGCAGGAGGCCCGTGCCGGGCTCCGGCACGAAGTTCAGCGTGAGGCGGCCGAAGACCGGGATCTCGTAGAGCCCGAACGCGTCGACGAGCAGCGGCGTCACGAGCACCGTCTGGGATCCGATCTCTCCGAGGTTCCCGGTCTGGGAGCCCGAGAGCGCGAGCTCGGTCAGGTCCGAGAGCGTGATCGTGGCCTGGCCGGCAGTCCACGGCGCGCCATAGAGGATGATGTCGCCCTCGTCCTGGCTGCCGCCGACGCCCGCGACCGTGAGGTTGAAGCTGAGCGCGACGTCGCCGGTGGTCGCGATCGTCCCGAGGATCGCCATCACGCCGCCGAAGGCGCCCGCCGGCACGCTCGCCGGCGCGCCCTGGGACGGCCCGGGCGTCGTGAAGCTCCCGGCCCCGTTCGAGAGGTCCAACGTGAGGCCCGTGATCAGGTCGAGCGGGAAGCCCGAAACCGGCAACGTCTGGTTGATCGAGCCGATGCCCGCCGGGACGGTCAGCGTCCCTGCGCTCACGTCCACGGTGGCGCCGCCCGCGAGGGGGACGACCACCGAATCGAACCCGACGACGATCGCCTCGAACTGCCCCGTGACGGCCACCGATGCGGCGTTCGCCGGCGCACCGAA